>OOAM01001829.1_pt1 | contig 12428 bp, 16 predicted proteins | sample 1671131 | NCBI WGS metagenome assembly OOAM01 (sample SAMN06348125, study PRJEB24527) | human gut metagenome | biome: human gut; feature: ankylosing spondylitis patient; material: feces | host: Homo sapiens | place: China | collected 2015-10 | reverse complement strand
ACGAGTATCGGCAAATCCGCTGGAAAGGAAAACAGGAGAAGTTTGCGGAAGCCCGCCGCGCCGAGCTTACCCTATGGGACGCGGCAAACCGCTATCTCCATGCCCATTTGCCGGAGGGCGTGAAAACCCTGCCGATCTCCGCGTGGGAGAAAGAATATACCGCCCTCAAAGCACAGCGGGAAGCGGAATATGAAACGCTGAAAGATACCCGCGCCGAAGTTGCCGAGCTTCAAAAAATCCGCAAATGCGTGGATATTGCACTCCGCGCCGACCAACCGGCACAGACGCAGAGCCGCACCAAGCGGCAGGAACAGGAGCGATAAAGGAAAGGACGGGCAAGCTGTTCGGCTTGTCCGCCCTCTGTACTATTGGATGGATGAACAATGAAACCAGCAAGACCAGCACCCCCGCAGCCGTTTCCCCTCTGACCGCCAAACCCGACCTTGTGAAGAACATCGGCGGCACGACCTTTGACATTCATATCCATTTCAGCGAAACCAGCCGGGAAACCTTTACGGACAAGGTTGTGCGCCTTATCCAGAACGACAGCGGCGATGAAACCGCTTAAAAGCAAGATACTATTTTCTTGTTCCTTATTGACAAAACCCGAAAGGTACGATCGTGCTTGAATGTGGGCAAGCCATGCTGAAAAACGGTTATAAGGTAAAAATCCTGAACACCATCAACTTCAAAAAGTCGATGCACTACAATCCGTTCAGCTACGTTCACAGCGAAAAAGACATTTTGAAGCTGGTGACAACGCTTATGACCAACACCAAGGGTGAGGGGTCTGGCGGCGATCCATTTTGGGAGAAAAGTGAACGTCTTTTGCTTACCGCTCTTATCGCCTATCTGCATTATGAAGCCCCTGTCGAGGAACAGAATTTCGCTACGCTGCTGGAAATGCTCAATACCATGCAGGTGCTGGAGGACGATGAAGAATACCAAAATCCAGTTGATTTGCTCTTTGAGGATGGCGGCAAGTGCATTTTGCAGTTGCGCGGTGTGCGGCCTTTTCTCTCGGACAAGTACGATTTGACTCAGCACCCGAACTACAAGCTCACTTCTGATTTTGACGAAAAGAACCGATTCGATATTGAAAAATATCTGAACCGAAAAACAGAAATCCACCCCGGTGATGAGTTCATCGTGGTGGACGCTGATTCACTTCCGCCTATCTGATTGGGTAGGTGGCTATTTTTACCATCGGTCTGACAGGTACACCAGAAAATCAACTCTGCTGCGGCTATGCGGCATAAAATGATGGGATTTCAGGTGTGTACAAATGACCAAAAACGCTTTATAATAAAGGAGAAAAGACTATGGAATTCTTCAACAGTGCTATCGAAGTTCTTCAGACTCTGGTTGTCGCTCTGGGTGCTGGCCTCGGCGTTTGGGGGGCGATCAATCTGCTGGAAGGCTACGGTAACGACAATCCGGGCAGCAAAAGTCAGGGCATGAAACAACTCATGGCTGGCGGCGGCGTGGCGTTGGTCGGCATTACCCTCATTCCTCTGCTGAGCGGCCTGTTCGGTTAAGAACAGCGGGCGGCGGTTGCCGCCCGGTACATATTATAATAAGAAGCACCATAGTCACCATCTTATCTATAGAAGGTGAAGCAGATGCGCGAGATTTTACTGTATCACGGTAGCAAAGAGGAAGTTGTCTATCCTGAAATCCGTATCACACGGTATACAAAAGACTTTTCATGGGGATTCTATTGCACGAACAATTATCAGCAAGCCTACCGCTGGGCAGACCGCCGCTCCGCATATGGTATTGTGAACATTTACCGCTATGTAGAGAATCCTGAGCTGAAGATTCTGCGCTTCCCGGAAATGTCGGATGAATGGCTGGATTTTATTGCAAAATGTCGCGCAGGCGAAACCCATCCCTACGATATTGTAGAGGGGCCAATGTCTGACGATACGATTTGGGATTACGTCAACGGCTTTACTTCTGGTCAAATCAGCCGCGAAGCATTTTGGGCATTGGCAAAATTCAAACACCCGACACATCAGATCAGTTTTCATACAGCCAATGCTCTGCGCTGTTTAACATTCGAGAGGAGTGAACACATCCATGACGGAAAAACAGATGAATGATATTTTTTATGTATGCAGCCTGATCGAATACATTGCCCGCAAAACAAAGAACCATCGGCAGGATGTGATTCGTTGCTTTTCCAAAAAGGACATTGAGCGTCAAATTTATGATGCCGAGGTAAACCACTGCCTTTCCTTTGAACAGGTTTCGGAAGAACTGATTGATTGGTTTAACATCCCGGACGGTAATTTTGATACCGTAGCCGAGTGCCGCTACGAAGTTCCTTCCGCAACTTCCATCGGGATGCTGTATCAGGGATTGGTGCTGTCCACCATGAAGAACGATGATGCAGCACAGGCGATCATTGATGTTTTCTCTTCGTTCATCACAGATGAGATTTCCGACTTCAATTCCAATGTCTATTATACCAACCCCGATTATCTGCGCTGCTCCTATCTGGAGGGCAAGATGCTTGCTTAACTGAATTATTTTTCTATGCCGATTGCCAAAAGCAGTCGGCTTTTTTGTTTCCATAGCACGATTTTTCACCACGCCAACCTGCTGCGGTTTGCAGTTTTTTGAACAGTGTCTGCCAAAATCGTGCTTTTGTTTTATCCACCCATCAACGAAAGGCGGTGCTATTATGCAGCTTCTGACCCACATTATTTTTGTTCTGAACCTTCTCAAGACCCTTATCAACCACTTCACCTAAAGGACGGTGACTGCTGAATGGAAACCGTTCTCAAAGCCATAGCCGACTGGATAAAGGGCATCCTAACGGCGGGCATCATGTCAAATTTGTCCGGGCTGTTTGATGCCGTAAATGAACAGGTCGGTGACATTGCACAGCAGGTCGGCACACGCCCATCGGCCTTTGAACCGCGTGTTTTTGCGATGATCGAATCGCTTTCCCGGAATGTGGTTCTGCCTATCGCGGGCATCATCCTGACCTTTATCGCCTGTTACGAGCTGATCGAGATGATAACCCAGCACAATAACATGGCGCAGTTCGAGCCTGCGCTCATTATGCGCTGGATCTTCAAAACAGCAGTGTCGGTTTGGTTCATCTCCAACACATTCGATATTGTGATGGCGGTGTTCGACCTGACGCAGAAAGTCGTGTCCGATTCCAGCGGCATCATTGCAGGAAATACCCGTGTCAACGAGATTGGCCTGTCCATGCTGGAAGCCAGTCTGATGCAAATGGATGTCGGCCCGCTGTTCGGGCTTTTCCTGCAATCGTTCTTCATTGGCATCACCATGAGGATACTTTCAATCGTCATTTTTGTTATCGTGTACGGGCGCATAATCGAGATCTACTGCATGGTGAGCCTTGCGCCGATTCCCATGGCCACATGGGGAAACCATGAACAATCGCACATGGGACAGAACTATCTGAAATGCCTGTTCGCGCTGGGATTTCAGGGATTCCTGATTTTGATTTGTGTTGCCATCTATGCCGTGCTGATACAGAACGTGGCGATTTCCGGCGATGCCATCGGCTCCATCTGGAGCATTGTCGGCTATACCGTCCTGCTCTGCTTCAGCTTGTTCAAAACCAGCTCGGTCACAAAAAGTGTGCTGGGCGCACATTAAAAGGGGGTGTGAATTTTGGCCGCATATATTTCCGTTCCCCGCGACTTGACCAAGGTGAAGTCAAAAGTAGCTTTCAACCTGACAAAGCGACAGCTCATCTGCTTCGGAACGGCGGCACTGATTGGAGTGCCGCTGTTTTTCGTTCTCCGGGATTCTGGTGGCAATACTGCCGCCACCCTCGGCATGATGGCTGTTATGCTCCCGGCGTTCTTTCTCGGTATGTACGAGAAAAACGGACAGCCTTTGGAAAAGGTGCTGTCGCACTATGTTCAGGCGCGATTTCTGCGTCCGAAGATTCGACCGTATCAGACCAACAACTACTATGCACTGCTCATGAAAGGAGGCGTGACCCATGCCGTTTTGGAAAAAGACCGATAAGGGCGGCAAGAAAAAGCCGCCGAAGCCCGCTGTTCCCCGGACAGCGCAGCAGTCCATCCCCATGCAGCGGATGTTCGAGGATGGCACCTGCCGGGTGAAACCGAACTACTACACCCGTACCATCCAGTATCAGGACATCAATTACCAGCTTGCCCAGCAGGAGGACAAGACTGCGATTTTCGAGGAATGGTGCAGTTTTCTGAACTTCTTCGATTCCAGCATCAAGTTTGAACTGTCCTTTGTGAACATGGCAACGGACAGCACAGAGTTTGAGAAGAGCATCCGCATCCCTTACCAGCGGGATGGCTTTGATGATGTTCGCGCCGAGTATTCTCAAATGCTGCGCCAGCAGCTTGCCAAGGGCAATAATGGTCTGACCAAGACCAAATTTATCACCTTTGGCGTTGAGGGTGAGAGTATGCGGCAGGTCAAGGCACGGCTCGACCACATCCAGAACGACCTTTTGAACAACTTTCACAGGCTGGGTGTGCAGGCCAAGCCGCTGAACGGTGCCGAGCGGCTCAAACTCATGCACGATATGTTCAACATGGACGGTTCCAGCAAATTTCATTTTGACTGGAAAGACCTTGTGAAAAGCGGCCTTTCCGTCAAAGATGCCATTGCACCCACAGTTTTTGCGTTTAAGAACAGCCGCACTTTCCAAATGGGTGGCATCTACTGCGCCGCCAGCTTCCTGAGTATCACGGCCTCTGACATCAGCGACCAACTTCTGAAAGATTTTCTGGACATGGATTCCAGCCAGATTGTCACCATGCACATCCAGTCGGTAGACCAGAACCGTGCCATTAAAACAGTCAAGCGCACGATCACCGAACTTGACCGCAGCACCATTGAGGAACAGAAAAAGGCCATCCGTTCCGGGTATGATATTGACATTCTTCCGTCAGATTTGAAAACTTACGGCAGGGATGCCAAAGCCTTGTTAAAGGAATTGCAGTCGCAGAACGAGCGAATGTTTTTGGTGACATTCCTCGTTCTGAACACCGGGCGCACGGAGCAGGAACTGGAAAACAACATCTTTCAGGCCAGTTCTATTGCGCAAAAGCATAACTGCAATCTGTGCAGACTGGACTACCAGCAGGAGCAGGGTCTTATGTCTTCTCTGCCGCTGGCTGACTGCCAGATCGAGATTCAGCGCGGCCTGACTACCAGCAGCACGGCCATTTTCATTCCGTTCACCACACAGGAGCTTTATCAGTCTAGCAAGGAAAGCCTGTATTACGGCCTGAACGCGCTTTCCAACAACCTCATCATGGTGGACAGAAAAAAGCTAAAAAATCCGAATGGCCTTATCCTCGGCACTCCCGGCTCCGGCAAAAGTTTCTCGGCAAAACGTGAAATCGCCAACGCATTTCTCGTGACAGACGATGATATTATTGTGAACGACCCCGAAGGCGAATACTCCCCGCTGGTGAATCGGCTGAAAGGTCAGGTTATCAAAATCTCGCCCAACAGCACCCAGTTCATCAACCCGATGGACATTAACGCCAACTATTCAGAGGAAGATAACCCGCTGTCCCTGAAAGCAGACTTTATTCTTTCCTTGTGTGAACTGGTGGTCGGCGGCAAGGAAGGTCTGCTCCCGGTGGAAAAGACGGTCATTGACCGTTGTGTCCATTTGATCTACCGCAAATATTTCGCTGATCCCTGCCCGGAGAATATGCCGATCCTTGAGGATTTGTACAATGCCCTGCTCCAGCAGGATGAAAAAGAAGCCCATCATGTTGCCACGGCTCTGGAAATCTACGTCAAGGGCAGTCTGAACCTGTTCAACCACCGCACCAACGTGAACGTCAATAACCGAATTGTCTGCTATGACATCAAGGAACTGGGCAAGCAGATGAAGAAGCTCGGTATGCTCATCGTGCAGGATCAGGTCTGGGGGCGTGTCACTGCCAACCGCAGCAGCGGAAAGTCCACCCGATATTATATGGATGAGATGCACCTCCTCTTAAAAGAAGAACAGACTGCGGCTTATTCCGTGGAGATTTGGAAGCGTTTTCGCAAGTGGGGCGGCATCCCGACTGGATTAACGCAGAATGTCAAAGACCTGCTTTCTTCGCGTGAAGTCGAGAATATTTTTGAAAACTCGGACATGATTATCATGCTCAATCAGGCCGCTGGCGACCGTCAGATTTTGGCAAAGCAGTTGAACATCTCGCCCCATCAGCTTTCCTATGTGACCCACTCCGGCGAGGGCGAAGGGTTGCTGTTCTTCGGCAATGTCATTCTGCCCTTTGTTGACCGTTTCCCGACTGACCTTGAACTCTACCGCATTATGACCACCAAATTGGGTGAAGTGTCGGAGGGTGCGCAGAAATGAGCAATCCAAAGCTGAACTTCAAAGATGATTCTTCTGCAAAGAAAACCCGTTCTCCCCCGAAGAAAGCGAGGGTCGAACAGTCCACGCCCAAAAAGAAAAAACTGAAACTTGATGCAGACAAGGCCGCAGAGAAAGCCCAGCACTTGCGTTTTGGCAAAGCAGAACTGACCCCGGACGAACTGAGCCGTTTGAGCAAGGCGCAGAAACGCGAGATGTTCACTGCTCATGCCGCCCGGTCTGCGGCGCATCGGGAAATCGACCAGTACGAGGGAGATAATGTCGGTGTGCAGGCTCTAAGCGAGGGCGAAAAAACTGCCGGGAATGTCAGGGACATTTCCAAAAGCCGCTATGCCCGGAAGCTGAAAAAGAAAGCCAAGATGCAGGGCAAGAAGAAAACTTGCACCACAAAATCTGCCGCACAGGAAGCAACTGCGGCACAAAATGCAGGTGCATCCGGCACCAGCGAGGGGGCTTCCAACTGGCTCTCCCGATGGAAACAGCGGCAGGAAATCCACAAGAACTACTATGCTGCTGCCCGGTCAGGCGGCACAGCGGCGCAGACTGCTGGCGGCAAAAAGGCTGCATCCAGCAGTGCATCTGCGGCACGGTCTGGCGTAGAGCAAGTGGTGGACAAGGGCAAAAGTGTAGTCAGCACGGCAGTAAACGGCCTTATGACTGCGGCGAAAAGCAACGCGCACGTTCTGGTGATCGTGGGCGTTTTTGTTTTGCTCATTCTTATGGTCATGTCGGGCTTTTCCTCCTGCGGCATCCTCTTTTCGGGCGGCACACAGGTGTCCGGGCAGACCATCTACACCGCCGAGGACAGAGATATTCGCGGTGCAGAGCAGGACTACAAGAAGCTGGAAAAGGAACTGGACAAGAAAATCAAGCGCACTCCGCAAGACCATCCGGGCTACAACGAGTATCAATACCATCTTGACCCCATCGAGCATGACCCATGGCAGCTCACATCTTTCCTGACTACCCTGTATGATGATTACACCCGGTCAGAGGTGCAGGGCAAGCTGAAGGAAATCTTCAAAAAGCAATATAAGCTAACGACATGGGTGGAGGTGCAGATACGGTACAAAACCGTGTGGGTCATCAGTCCGGCTGGAATCCCGGTTCCTACGCAAGTGCCGTATGAATACAAGATTTTTCACACCAAGCTGGAAAACAAAGGTCTGGAGGTCGTTATCCGCGAAGAACTGACCGAAGATCAGTGGAAGCGGTACGAGATTTTTCAGGATACGCTGGGTGGTCGGCCATACCTGTTCAACGGTGGATTGCCGCCCGGTGGCTCAGATGGCTCCGGCACACCCGGCATCGACTATACCGTTCCTGCGGAAGCACTGACTGACAGCGAGTTTGCGGCCATCTACGAGGAAGCAAAGAAATACGTTGGCACACCCTACGTTTGGGGCGGTTCCACCCCGGAAACAGGCTTTGACTGCTCCGGCTACGTCTGCTGGGTGTACAACCAGAACGGCTACGATGTGGGGCGCACTACCGCCAACGGCTTGTGGAATAAGAGCCAGCACATCAGCGAGGCCGAAGCAAAGCCCGGCGACCTTGTTTTCTTTGAAGGGACGTATGATACACCGGGGAAAAGCCATGTCGGAATCTACCTCGGAAATGGGATGATGGTGTCCGCTGGCGACCCCATCAAGTACGCAAACATTCACTCGTCCTACTGGGAGAAGCATCTCGCCGGGTTCGGACGGCTTTCAAAATGATTGGAGGAGTTTTATGAGCGAAAAATCGGATAAGCTGCGGGCGATGCTGGAAAAAGAGAAGGAGCGCCGCATCAAACTGAACAACCGCATCGAGATTCTGGAACGGCGCATTCAGGAGGAGGATTCCGCCGAGGTCAACGAGATGGTGCGGACTGCAAAGGTCACGCCGGAACAGCTTGCTGCTCTGCTGCGGCAGTCCGCAACCGCCACCCCGACCCCGGCTGCGCTGTCTGCCGTGGGTGCAACTTTTGAGAAGGAGGTCGATACAGATGAAGATTAAGAAACTGGGTGCGCTGCTGGTATCGGCGGCACTGTGCGCTGGCATGGCGGCTCCTGCCTTTGCCTTCGAGGGCGAAGCCGCCCCGGTGGAGCAGCCGGTTCTGCCGGAAGTCGTGGAGGAAGATGTTGTCACCGTCACGGACGAAACCTCTGGTGCCCTGACCCCGGAGGGCAATCTGACGCTGGTAGACGACTACCACACCGACTATTCCGACGGCAGCGGTCAGCAGTTTATTACGCTGGTCAGCAAGTCGGGCAATACGTTCTACTTGGTCATCGACCGCAACGCCAAAGGACAGCAGACCGTCCACTTTATGAACCTTGTGGACGAAGCTGATCTTCTGGCTTTGATGGAGGAAGAAGATGCGGATGCCTATACCGCTGAAAAGGAAGCAACGGCGCAGGCAGAACAGGATAAGCTGAAAGCCGAGGAAGAAGCCAAGAAAGCCGCAGAAGAAGCTGCTGCATCCGATGCAGAACAGCCGAAAGAAAATAAAGTCACAAAGTATGCTGCGGCGTTTCTCGGTGTCGTGGCTCTGATTGCGCTAGTGGCGGGCGGCGGCTTTTATTTCTTCATCCAGCAGAAGCACAAGAAACAGGCAGAAAAAGAAGCTGCTGACCCTGATGCGGACTACACCGAGGACAACGGCAATTTCGAGATTCCCCCGGAAGATGATTCGGACGATGAGGATACTTCTGAGGAACAAGATGTAACACCCATCTGATTTTAAGGCGGCGATTGCCGCCTACATACCATAATTCAAACTAGATTGGAGGGATTTCTTATCGCAAAATTGATCGTGACCGAAAAACCGTCCGTGGCAATGGCTTATGCCAAAGTCTTAGGTGCGCATGGGCGGCAGGATGGCTACCTTGAGGGTAGCGGCTATCTCATAAGCTGGTGTGTCGGGCATCTAGTGGAGCTTGCACCGCCCAGTGCCTACGGTGAGCGGTATGTAAAGTGGAACATTGCTGATTTACCCATCCTGCCGGAAAAATGGCAGTATCTGGTGTCTGCCAGCACTAAAAAGCAGTTTTCTGTTCTGAAAAAGCTCCTGCACCGGGCAGACGTTGAGACCGTGGTAAACAGTTGTGATGCAGGATAGTGCGGTTGGGTGACTCAAGAGAAAGAAAAAAGAGACCTCATCTCGTCAAAAAACTAAATCATAAAAGCATCAAAGAGGGCATTCAAATGAAACAAAATCGAATTTTTGACCAGAATAGTTCTCAAAAAGCACGTTCTTGGCACTATAATATGGACACCAACCGAGCGGAAGCCCAGTTCGCTGATGGCTCTGCCATTGCCATTGACTGCCTTGCCATCGAGGACGAATACGGCAATACCCCGGCACAGCGAGCTGAACTTGATTGGCTACTATACAACAAGCCCTTGGAGTGCGTCCAGCTTGTGCTGAGTGGTGAGATTGAGCATTATCTCTCACTTGGCTGTGACCATGGCATATTAGTAACCGTCAAATCTCCCGGCGGATGGACACCCATGGGATAATAGTAGTGGAACGTTTCGCGACGTTCCACTACTATTAACATCAGGGAGGACACCATGACATCAACAGAGCTAAAGCACCAGGCACGACAACAGAAATGGGTGGCAGCGATTCAGAATTGCAGAAGCAGCGGTCTTCCGGTACGGCAGTGGTGCAAGCAAAGAGGAATCACACCATCTACATACTATCGTTGGGAACGGGAAGTGCTGTCCATCGCAGATGCGGCACCGGAATTCCCCGGGGCACCTGCGTTTGCAGAGTTACCAGCACCGAAACAGCAGGATCGGAACGTTTCAGAATGTTCCGCCACGCTGCGGATCGGCAATAGCAGCATTGACTTCTATCAAGAGCTGAGTCCGGACCTGCTGAAAGCCCTGGTCGAGGCGCTGCGGCCATGCTGAACGATTTTTCCGGAGCGGATCGGGTCTATATCGCCTGTGGCTATACCGATCTGCGTAAAGGCATAGACGGTTTGGCCCGGATGGTGCAGCAGCAGTTTGAATTGGATCCGTTCACCAACACGCTGTTCCTGTTCTGTGGGCGGCGCAGAGACCGGATCAAGGGACTATACTGGGAAAAGGACGGGTTTATTCTGCTCTACAAGCGGCTGGAACAGGGTGCATACCAGTGGCCGAGAAGTGAATCTGAAGTACGGTCACTAACGCCGCAGCAGTACCGCTGGCTGATGGAAGGCTTACAGATCGAGCAGCCAAAAGCCCACCGCCCAGTATCTGGGCTGAGCATAATATAAGGCAGATTAAATTTCCGAAAAGCATCGAAAACACTGGCTTTTTGACACTTTTTGTGGTATAATTTTCACATGGAAAACGAGAAGAGAATTGCCACAAGTAACGCTGAAATGGTGACCATTTCACGCGCGGAATATGAATCTCAGCAAACTCAGCTCACTGAACTCAAGCTCCAGAACCAATGGCTTCTGGAGCAGTTGGGTCTTGCGAAAAAGCGGCAATTCGGCTCCTCCTCCGAGAAGTTGCAGGAGGGCCTGATGGATCAGCTTTCGCTAAGCTTCAATGAGCTTGAAGCCTACGCCTATGGCACCAAATCCGCTACGCCGGAGCAGGTTGCCGTGAAAGCCCATGCGCGCAAGAAGCAGTCCGGCAGCGTGACCGAGATCGTTCCGGAGGGCACACCCACTGAAGTGGTGGAGCACCGTCTGAGCGAAGAAGAGCTGATCTGCTCCGCCTGCGGCAGCAAAATGGAGGAGATCGGCAAAGAGGTCCGCCGGAGCCTGCAAATGGAGCCTGCCCGGTTCTGGATTCGAGAGGATGTCTACTATACCTACGCCTGCAGGAAGTGCGAGCAGGACAGCGGCGAGGCCAACATCCTGAAAACACCGAAGGAGCCTGCGCTGCTGCCCGGCAGCTATGCTTCCGCGGAGGCGGTAGCGCATATTGCGGTACAGAAGTTTGTGATGTATTCCCCGCTGTACCGGCTGGAGCAGGAGTTTCACCGCCAGGGATTGAAGCTCTCCCGGCAGACCATGTCCAACTGGCTGCTGAATGTCTCTGATACCTGGCTGCAGCCCATCTACGAGGTGCTGCACCGGCAGCTCTGCAGGGAGAAAGTTCTCCATGGCGATGAGACGACGCTGCAGGTACTGAAAGAACCCGGGAAGGCGGCGACCAGCAAGTCCTACATGTGGCTGTACAGGACCAGCGGCTGTACGGAGCATCCGATTGTCCTGTATGAATACCAGCCGAACCGGAAGGCAGAGCACGCGGAGGAGTTCTTAAAGGGCTTCTCCGGCTGGCTCCATGCGGATGGATACCATGGTTACCACAGGCTGCCGGAGAATATCCGGGTGGTTGGCTGCTGGGCCCACGCGCGGCGAAAATTTGATGAGGCGCTGCAGACGCTACTGCAGGAAAAGCGAAAAGATTCTCTGGCAGCGGCCGGCGAGTGCTACTGCTCAAGGCTGTTCCAGTTGGAAAAGTCTTTCGCAGAACTGACACCAGAAGAACGACATGCTAAGCGGCTGGAACAGGAAAAACCGGTTCTGGACGCTCTATTGGCGTGGGCAAATGCGGCCAGCGGCAAGGCGGCACCAAAGTCCGCTCTGGGTAGGGCGCTGCACTATCTGCTGGAGCAGTGGCCATACCTGATCCGTTATCTGGAGGATGGGCGGCTGGAACTGAGCAACAACCGTGCTGAACGCAGCATAAAGCCTTTTGTTATGGGCCGCAAGAATTGGCTGTTTGCCAATACACCGGGCGGCGCACAGTCCAGCAGTGTGATCTACAGCCTGATTGAGACAGCGAAAGAAAACGGATTAGATCCGTACCGTTACTTGCTCTGGGTTCTGCGGAATGCTCCCGCTATGAGCCAGATGGACGAGGCTTGGGCCGAACAACTCTTGCCTGCCAGTGCACCCCAGGAATGCAGAATACCAAAAGAATGAACATCTCTGGCCCAGCTGCGGTTGCTAAGCCAGAGATGCTTTTTTATGCGCCGGGAGATTTGACGGTTACGTTTTTGATTCCTTTTACCAGGGTTTCTTTTCCCTCCAGTAATTCTTTTACATTC
>OOAM01001824.1_pt1 | contig 12452 bp, 10 predicted proteins | sample 1671131 | NCBI WGS metagenome assembly OOAM01 (sample SAMN06348125, study PRJEB24527) | human gut metagenome | biome: human gut; feature: ankylosing spondylitis patient; material: feces | host: Homo sapiens | place: China | collected 2015-10 | reverse complement strand
AATTCCGAGACTTCCGATGGGTTTTGCCACAGAATTCCAACGCTTTTTCGCAAGCTCCATGGCAGTTCGGTCTGCCGGTTCAATCTTATTCAGATATGCTTTCCAGGTCTTTTCTACTGAAGTTTTTTCTGTCATATTTATTTTCATTCTGCTGTCATATTTCATTTCACTACTAGATTTTTCTTTTTCCACGTTTCTGCACATTTAATAAAGTTCTCAGCAATTTTCACATTACTGTAAAAATACAAGTGCGGAAAGCCTGCATAAAAGCTCTCCGTCGTATATCCGCAGTCCCAGCCCCGTGTTCCCACCGGCTTTTTTGCTGCGAAATCCGTCCCGTTCTCCTCCGAATCCCAGTGGTGGAATTCATGGACGGGCAGCGTTTCTCCAGCGTGGAAAAGCATACTGTCGGCCTTTGCCGTCATGGCGGCATAGCCAAAGCGCACCAGCCGCCCGGTGTTGTGCCCGCTGCCCGGCAGCACACCCGTCATGGGGTAAACCTTGCTGTCTGTGCCCTCCAGCGTCTGCCCTAAGTACAGAAAGCCGCCGCACTCGGCAGCGGTGGGCAGCCCCTCTTGCCCTGCGTCCCGGATAGCAGCACGCAGGGCGATGTTCTCACTCAGCTGCCGGGCGTACAGCTCCGGGTAACCCCCGGGCAGGTACAACCCGCCGATATTTTCCGGCAGGGCGGCATCCCGCAGCGGGCTGAAAAATGCAAGCTCTGCACCCGCATCCCGCAAGGCGTCCAACGTTTCAGCGTAGGCAAAGCAGAAGGCTTCATCCCGCGCTACGGCAATGCGCACGGCGGGTGCGCACGGCGTAGGAAGTGGCGGCGCAGCCGGGGCAGGGCGGTCGGTCAACACTGCCAGCTGTGCCCAGTCCAGCACAAGGGCATCGGCAAGCTTGCCCAGCTTTTGCTGTAAGTCCGATATCTCTCCGGCGGTTTTCAGCCCGAGGTGGCGGCTTTCGATGACGCACCCCGGCAGATGGGGCAGATACCCCACCACCGGCAGACCGGTCTCGGCTTCCAGCATTGGACGCAGCGTTTTGTACAAGGCTTCAGAGCAATCGTTAAGCAGAATGCCCACGATATGGCTGGGCGTGCGGAACTGCAAAAGCCCCCGCAGCTCGGCGGCAAGGGTGATGCTTGCCCCTTTTGGCTGCACTACCAGCAGCACCGGCAGCGCCAGCGTATCGGCCAGCTCCCAAGCGCTTGCACGGGTTGTCAGTCCCTGCCCGTCGTAAAAGCCCATGGCACCCTCGCATACGGCAGCGCCGTGCCCGGCGGCATACCGGGCGTAAAGCGTGCGCACCGTATCCGGGGCAGAGAGGTAGAGGTCTAAATTGTGGCTTTCAACCCCAAGCGCGCTGCGGTGAAACATAGGGTCGATGTAGTCCGGCCCGCATTTGAAGGCGCAAGGGTCAGTCCCGCGCCGCTGCAAGGCGGTCAGCACGGCACAGGTAACGGTGGTCTTGCCGCTGCCGGAGCGCGGCGCGGCGATGAGAAACTGCATCATGTCCGTGCCCCCATAATGAGAAACACCGGGTTGTTAGCCATCAGCAAATGCAGACTGCCCGCCGTTTTTGTGCGGTTGACGGCGATCTGTGTCACCTCGGCGGCAAGGCCGTGGGCGGTCAGGGCAGCTACGGCAGCACTGAGCGTTTCCAGCGCAATGGCGGCAACGCACAGCCGGGCAACTGGATTTTTGTGCAGCACGGCGTCTATAACAGCGTCCATATTGCCCTTTGTGCCGCCGATAAATACAGCATCCGGGGCGGGCAGCATGTCCAAAGCTTCAGGCGCTTTGCCTTCGATCAGGGTTAGATTGTAAGCGGAAAATTTCTCCCGGTTTTGCTGGATCAGTGCACAGGCCTCCGGGTCACACTCCACGGCGTATACCTGCCCGGCAGGGGCGGCAAGTGCCAGCTCCACGCTCACGCTACCGGTGCCCGCGCCCACGTCCCACAGGGTATCCGTGGGGGTGACCGCCAGCTTTGCCAGCGCGGCGGCGCGCACCTCCTGCTTTGTCATGGGCACAGCGCCCCGGATAAAAGCATCGTCCGGCAGGCCGGGGGTGCGGCGGGACGGCAAAGCCTCCCGTTCGATGAGCAATACGCTCAGCGGTGCAAAGGTTTGCTCTGCCAGTTCCCGGGCAAGGCCAAAGCGGATGGCTTCTGCAGGGGTGCCAAGGTTTTCGCCCACAAGGGCGTGAGCAGCGCCCAGCCCGGCGGCGGTCAGTTTGGCGCAAAGGGTGGCAGGGGTGTCCCCGCCGCCGGTGAGGAAAAACACCTGTGGATGCGCCAAAACCTCGGCCACAGGGTCGCAGGCGCGGCCATGGGCCGATACCAGCATCCAGTCCTGCCAAGGGCGCCCCACAGCGGCGGCTAAAAGCTGTACGCTGGAAAGCCCGGGCAGCACCCGGACAGAGTAGCCCATAGCCCGCAGCAGGGGCAGCAGCTTTGCCGCACCGGAGTAAAACCCGGTGTCGCCGCTGTACAAAACAGCGGTGTCCGTATCCGGCTGTGCGGCAAGACACGCAAGGATTTCCTCCGGCTTATACACGGCTTTGCAGTTGTCAGTGCACCCCGCCGGTAAATGCTCCAACAGACGCTTTGCCCCAAGGATGAGCCCTGCGCCTTGCAGCGCAGCCAGTCCTTGCGCGGTCAGGCTTTCCGGGCAGCCGGAGCCCATTCCGATCAGAGAGATCATACCAGAACCTCCTTGCAGCGTGCCAGAATTTGTGCGGCAGTTTGTCCGTTTTCAGCCGGGCGACGCACCACGATCAGCTGTGCACCGGTGTTCTGCGCGGCCTGTGCTTTTTCGGCAAAGCCGCCCACAGCACCGCCGTCCTTGGTGACCAGATACCGGATGGAGAATTGTTCCATCAGAGCGCAGTTCAGCGCATAGCTGAATGGCCCCTGCATGGCAATGATGTTTCTGTGCGGGATACCGGCGGCCTCGCAGGCGGCAATGCCCTCCCGCGTGGGCAGCACCCGGGGGAACAGCCGCTCCGGCCCGAGCGCCGCAAAAGCGGCAAGCTCTTTTGCGCCGGTAGCCAGCAGCACATTGCCGCTGCACCCGGCCAGAAATGCAGCGGCATGGGCGGCGGTGGCAAATACCATGCTCCCGGCAGGCAAGGGACTTTCTTCCCGCAGCAGCCGGTGGTACTCCACCCCGACCACGGCACACGCAGCCCGGATGTTTTTGGTGGCATCCACCGCGTAGGGATGGGTGGCGTCCACGCACAGAGCAGCGCCCTGTAAAAGAGCGGCCATTTCCTCGGGAGTCAGCCGCCCGCAGTGCACGGTGATGCCGTCTGCTTTGCCCTGTTCCTCTGCACCCAGCGGGGTGGCAACACTGACCAGAACCTCCGCTCCCAGCGCCGCCAGCTGCCGGGAGAACACCCGCCCCTCGGTAGTGCCGCTGAAAACCACTGCCTTCATCTGCGGTACCCCCGTGGGGTGACCATTCTGCCGCCCAGCTGCTTTGTGGCGGCGTTGCCGATGTACACGGTGGTAAACATATCCACCGCAGTGTCTTTCAGCTGGGCAAGGGTCAGGATTCGGGCGGTCTGACCCTCCCGGCCGATGTTGCGCACGATGCCGCAGACGGTATCGGCACTTTTGCCGTTTTCCAGCAGGATGCACACCGCCTTTGCCAGATAGTCCGGCCTGCCCTTGGAGGAGGGATTGTACAGTGCAACGCAGAAATCCCCCATAGCGGCGCAAGCCAGCCGCTTCTCGATGACCTCCCACGGGGTCAGCCGGTCGGAAAGGGAAATGACGCAAAAATCGTGCGCCAGCGGTGCGCCCAGCACTGCCCCGCCGCTGAGGGCAGCGGTCAGCCCGGGCACGACTTCCACGGCAACATCCGGGTAGTCCGGGGCAAGTTCCAGCAGGGGGCTTGCCATGCCATACACCCCGGCATCGCCGGAGCAGACCAGAGCCACCCGCTTGCCGGTGCGTGCTTTTTCCAGCGCCCAGCGGCAGCGGTCAAGCTCCTGCGTCATGCCGGTGGCATAGTATTCCTCGCAGGGGAATTCATCGCGGATGAGGTCAAGATAGACCTTATATCCACAAATCGCGTCAACGCTTTCCAGCGTATTCGCGGCCTGCTGGGTCATATAAAAAGGCTCGCCGGGGCCAAGCCCCACGACATAGACTATCTTCTCGGGACGGTCAATATCGATTTCCATCACGTCAAGCATTCTGCCACCTCCAGTCCGGGGCAAAGGGCCTGCACGCCAGCGCAAGGGTCACGCCGCTGCAGGCAAATTTCGGGTAAAACAGGCTGCCGCCTGCGTCCAGCACTGCCGCCCGCTCACAGACATTATCCACTCCGGTCACGCGTTGTACAAAAGGGGAGGGAGTGAACTGCCCGGGCAAGTTGCGCAGCTGCGCGGCAGAGTAAAACCGCACCGTCCAGCAGTGCGTCCGACAAAAGGCCAGCAAGCCCGGCTCGTTTTGCTTTAGGTCGATGCTTGCGGCGGCGGTGACTACCCGCGCAGCAAAGCCGTACCGGGTGCAGAAGGCGGCAAAGGCAGCTTCCAGCGTTTCAGCGCTTGTGCCCCGCTTGCAGCCGATGCCCAGCACTCCGATGCGCGGCACAAGATGCAGTGCCTGCCCGGTGGGGCAAAGGGTGAGTGCAAAGTCGGCTTTTTCCGGGGTATCAGCGAGGAATAACCCTGCGGGCACGGTGCCCATTACCGGGAAATCAGCCCGGTAATATACCGGCTGCCCGGCCAGTAATTTGCCACTGACCAGCTTGATGCGTTCCGGCTCCAGCACCATGCAGTTTTGGTGTTTTGCCCACTCGTCTACTGCAAAAATGCCGTGGGCATCGGTGGCGGTGGTGATCACCGGCACGGCTCCGCATACAGCGGCAATGGCCCGCGCAAGATCGTTCGCGCCGCCCAGATGTCCGGACAGAATGGGCACGGCAAACCGCCCGCATTCGTCCACCACTACCACAGCCGGGTCGGTAGTCTTGCTCTTGCAGTGGGGCGCGATGGCCCGCACTGCAAGACCCGCAGCTCCTACAAATATCAGCGCATCAGAATGCACAAACTGCGCGCTTGTCCATTCTGCAAGAGAAACACCATCCTGCCCGCACCGGGCAACGCTGCCGGGCAAGGCGGCGGAAAGACGCTTTGCAAGCGCAAGGCCAGTTTCCGTAAAGGCAAGGTAAGCGCGGGTCATACCGGTTCTCCTTTGCGGAACTCGGTGGTAAAGGCGGGGTCGTACAGCTTGCTGCGCTCGTACTGCGTGCCGAGAAAATCTCCCACTACGATAAGTGCCGTCTTGGTAATGCCCGCTGCACGGGTGCTCTCAGCCAAAGAACCAACTGTGCACCGCACGATTTTTTCTTCCGGCCAGCTGGCCTTGTACACCACGGCGGCGGGGGTGTCCGGTGTATACGCACCCTGCAAAAGCGCCGTCTGCACCTTGTCAATCAGCCCGATGGACAGGAAGATCACCATGGTCGCGCCGTGGGCGGCAAGGCTTGCCAGCCTTTCCCGCTCCGGTACGGGGGTGCGCCCCTCCATGCGGGTGATGATGACCGTCTGGCTGACCATGGGCAGGGTATACTCGGCGTTCAGCGCAGCGGCAGCGCCGCAAAAGCTGGAAACACCGGGGGTATCATCGTAACAAATGCCGTCTGCGTCCAGTGCATCCATCTGCTCCCGGATGGCACCGTACAGGCAGGGGTCGCCAGTGTGTAACCGCACAGTGCTTTTACCGGCAGCTTCCATCCGGCGCATCACGTCCAGCACCTGCTCCAGCGTCATTTCGGCGCTGTTATAGATGGCACAGCCCGGCTTTGCCAGCCCCAGCAGTGCCGGGTTGACCAGACTGCCTGCGTAAATAATGCAGTCTGCGGCCTGTAAAAATGCTGCGCCGCGCTGGGTGATCAGATCCGGTGCGCCGGGCCCGGCACCTACAAAATGTACCATGTGCGTTACTCCTTCCATTCGTTCAGCAGACGGGCGGCAGTTTCGGTCTGTCCCAGCGGGCCATGCTGGTTTGAAAACAGCACGGCGCCCACCCGGAACGCCCCGCCCGCGCGGCGGTCGAGATGCAGCTGGATGGCGGCAAGCAGGCTTTGCAGCACCGGTTTCCGCAGCCCGGCAGTGTCCAGAATCTCCAGACAGGCATCCGTGGTGGCTGCATTGTACAGCGCAGTGCACACCTTCCGGTCAGCACCGCACAGGGCAGCATGGGTGCAGAACAGTTCCGTGCGGCAGTCTGCCGTGTGGGAGTGGGTGTTCATAATGCCGCCCGCCAGCTTGCACAGCTTGCCGATATGCCCCACCAGCAGTACCTGTTCAAAGTGCGCCGCCGCTGCCATATCCAGCGTATCTCCGATAAAGTTGGACGTTTTGACCACCGGGATGGTGGCAAACTGCGGATATGTTTCGTGCAGATAGTCCAACCCGTAATTGCCCGGGGCAAGGATGAGCCGCCGGTGGTCCTTTGCCCGCAGCGCCGCCTGATTCATCTCCAGCTGGATGGTGTCCAGAATGGCCTGCTGGCTCATGGGTTCTACAATGCCGCTGGTGCCCAGCACCGACAGCCCGCCCTCCACCCCGATATGGGGGTTAAAGGTGCGCCGGGCTACCTCCTCGCCGCCGGGGATGGAGATAGTCACGGCAAAGCCGCCGGGGTAACAGGCGGCTTCCGCCTCCCGGCGCAGCGCCTCGGTGATCATCTGCCGGGGCACATGGTTGATGGCGGCCTGCCCAACCGGCTGGTCTAGCCCGGGCTTCGTCACCCGGCCCACTCCAGCGCCGACGGTAATACATATCTCGGGCGTGCCGGGCAGCAGCGTCATCGTGGCGGTCACCGGCAGACCGGTGGTCACGTCCACATCGTCGCCGCCGTCCTTTTCAATGGCGCATTCCGCACCCTCGGCAACGGTGCGGCAGAACAGGGGGGCAACCTCTACCACAATGCCTTTCGGCGTGCGCAGGGCGACGGTTTCCGGTGCTGTGCCGGTCAGCAGCAGCCGGGCGGCCCCGGCAGCGGCCAGCGCCGCACAGGTGCCGGTGGTGTACCCGCAACGCAGCAGCTTCTGCCCGCTGCGCACATAGTGCTCAAATTGGGGCTTTTCCGGCTTTGGTGGACCAAAAACAGCGCTGTACTGTACTTCCGTCAGGCCGTAGAGCGCTTTGATATTTTCCCGGGCAAAGGCCTGTGCCCGGGACATGGGCGCAGAAACGCCGTGCGGCGAAACGCAGACCACCGCGTCCGCGATCTTCTGCGCCATGTCCAGCTCGTGCAGGGTCACGATGACCGCAAGCTGCTGCTCATGCGCCAGCTTTTGCAAAATGGTCAGTAGTTCGATCTTGCCCTTGATATCCAGAAAAGAGGTGGGCTCGTCCAGCAGAAGCACCTGCGGCTGCTGACAGACTGCCCGCGCCAGCAAAATGCGCTGCCGCTGCCCATCGCTGACGCAGTTAAAGTCCCGGTTGGCCAGATGCGCCGCGCCCACCAGCTCCAGCGCGTTTTGTACCTGCTTTTTGTCCTCAGCGGAAAGGATGCCCAGCCGCCCGGTGTAGGGGATGCGTCCTGCCGCCGCAAACTCAAAGCAGGTGGTCAGCTCGGTGCGGCGGGTGTGGGGCAACATCAGCGCCAGCTTTTGCGCCCGGGCGTTGCCGGGGATGCGGGCAAGCTCCTGCCCGTCCAGCAGCACCGCGCCGCCCAAAGGGGCCAGCTGCCCCGCCAATGTTTTGAGCAGGGTGGATTTGCCCGCGCCGTTCGGGCCGATGAGTGCCAGCACCTGCCCCTTGGCAGCGCCCAGCGCGATATCCCGGGCAAGGGCAGCTTTGCCGTAGCCGATGGCAAGGGCGTTGGTTTCAACAGAGTACTTCATCGCACATCCTCCCGGTTGCGGCGCAGCAGCAGCCCAATGACCACCGGCGCGCCGAATACAGCGGTGACCGCGCTGATGGAAAGTTCCATGGGCGCAAACAAGCTGCGGGCGATCAGATCACACAGCAGGCAGAACGCCGCCCCGCCCAAGCAGCACCCGGGCAGCACATACAGCGGGCGGGCACTGCCCAGCAGCTGCTTGACAAGGTGCGGCACCGCGATGCCCACAAAGGAGATGGGCCCGGCAAAGGCGGTAACGCAGGCGGCCAGCAGGCTGGAAAGCAGCACCAGCAGCCGGGAAAACCGCCGCACATCCACGCCCACACTGCGGGCGTAGGCTTCGCCCATCTGGTAAGCGGCCATGGGCTTTGTAAGGCAGAAGGCCGCTGCCAGCGCGGGCAGCACCACCAGCGCTGCCGTGCGCACGTTGCCCCACGTCATGCCGGAAAAGCTGCCCTGAGACCAGTTGTGCAGGTTGATGATGCTGCTGTCCTGTGCAAAGGCCACCACAAACTCGGTGATGGCAGAGCAGATGTAACCGATCATCACGCCGCAGATTACAAGGATGCTCATGCGCTGCACCCGGCGGGCAGCGGCCAGCACAAAGGCCATGGCCGCCATAGCGCCCGCAAAGGCTGCCAGAATGAGCACAGCAGAGCTTGTCAGCAGGCCGTAGTTCAAAAACAGCACCATCACCAGCGCCACCGCCAGCTTAGCCCCGCTGGAAATGCCCATCACAAAGGGGCCGGCAATGGGGTTTGCAAAAAAGGTCTGCAACAGATAGCCTGCTGCCGAGAGCGCAGCGCCCAGCAACACGGCCATCACCGCGCGGGGCAGGCGCAGCTGTGTGATAATGCCTACGCTCAGCGCGTCCTGTCCGCGTCCGGTCAGGGCTGCAAGCACGGCCTGCGGGGTAAGCGCAACGCTGCCCCAGAACAGGCTCACGGCAAACAGCATCGCCAGCAGCAGGGCAAGGCAGCAATAGGAAAAAACAAGGCGTTTGCGGCTGGTCATAAGCGGCTCCTCAGGTAATTTTGGTCAAAAAATGCAGGGTGTCGGGGTCGGCAGTCTCCCCGGTAAAAACAGCGTGGAGGTCCAGCATAAAATCTGCCAGTGCCATGCTCTGCTGGAAAAAGCTGGGCGTCGTGCACCAGATGTTCCCGCTTTGCACCGCCTTGCATTCTGCCAGCAACGCGCAGCGGGCAAGCAGTTCTTCTTTTGTGGAGATGCTGCCCTCGATGGTGCCGTTATAAATAAGCACATCGGCATCCTTGACCCCAGCGTAAAGATCCTCCAGTGGGATATTCATGGTGGAAAGACTGTTGCCGCTGTCGGCAAGGTCTGCAAAAACATATTCGCCCCCGGCCATGCCAATCATCTGCGCCACATAGTCTCCGCTTTTGCGCACAGTGGCAAGGCCGCTGGAAGTAATGGAGAAAAACGCGCAGCGTTTGCCGGTGGAGGGCTGCTCCAGCAGCGGTGCAATGCGCTGCGCCTGCTGCGCAAAAACCTCCTCGGCAAGGGCTTCTTTGCCCAGCAAGATACCGTACAGTTTGATCCATTCCATCCGTGCCAGCGGGCTGCTCTCGTAGCTGGAGCGCTCCACCAGCACCGGAATGCCGAACCGTTCTAATTGCTCCTTCACCTCCGGGGTGTGATAGATCATGGTATTTTCCACCGCAAGGCCGCATTCTGCGGTCAGGATGCGCTCGTAGTCCGGGGCGCTGTACTTGCCCGCGTAGGCGATGCGCCCGGCCTGCATGGCCTGCTTTGCCTCGTCCAGATACCAGCCCTCGGCGCGGGTGCCGGAAAGGGCAATGCTGTCCAGCGCGTCCAGATGAAGGAACAAGTCCATAGCAGAGGTGGACACCAGATAGATGTTCTGCACCGGCTGCTGCAGCACGGTCACCCCGGCAGGCACGGTGCGCAGAGTGGCAGCGCCCTCCGGCCGGACAAGAAACTTTGCCTGTGCGTCCGGGATGGTCAGCAGGGTAGAGCCGTCTGCATAGCAGTCGGCGGTAAACTGGGTGGCGTAGTCCAGCGGGTAGGTGTGGTCAAAAACCAGCTCGTCCGTATCGGCGGGTGCGGTGGGCGCGGCCGTGCAGCCTGCAAGCACCAGCGCGGCGGCGGGCAGAGCCTTTAAAAATTGTGCGCGGGTCAGCTTCATGGAAGGTTACTCCAAGGTAAAGGTCAGGGTGTATTCGATCTCGTGGGGCTTGCTCATGGCAACAGTGTCGGCGGTAACAGTCAGCGGGGTGCCCAGTGCAGCCACAGGAATTTCAAAGGTGGAGTTGCCCTCGGTGTTGGTGGGCAGATACTTCTCGCCATCCACGATCATGTAGTCGTAGTTGGGGCTGCTCCACACGATGGTAGCAGTCATCTTGCCCTCAGCCACGGTCAGGGCAGCGGGGCTTTCCACGGTGGCGCGGCCGGAGCCGCCCTCCAGCACTACGGCAGCAGTATAAGTGCCGTCTGCGGGGATCTCGGCGGCCTGCTCGGTCTTGGGTTCAGCGTTGCGCACGCTGACGATGTGGTCGTACCACTTGCCCTTAGTGCCAAGCAACGCCAGCTGGAAGTCGGTGTCCAGTGCTTCCACCGGGATATCGTAACCATACACTTCCTCGGTGGTGCCGTCTGCGTAGGTAACCGTGTCCACGGTGGGGATGAGCCATGCGGTCTTGTTGGCCTCGGCATCGGCGGCAAGGCCGGGGTAGAGGTTCACGATCTTTTTGGAACCCAGACTGACGTGGAAGGTCATCACGCCGTTTTCCACGGTCAGGGTGCCTTTGCCGTTGCAGGCTTCATTGGGGTGGAACATACTGCTGTCGGTCTCGAAATCAGCGGTATATACGCCGTCCGGCAGGGCAGTCTCAGCAGCGGCAGAGGAAACCATCACGGAGGAAGCAGCCACAGAGCTTGCTGCAGCAGAGGAGGCGGGGACAGGCCCGCCGCAGCTTGCCAGAGAAGCAGCCAGCACCACACCGGCCAGAGAAACGATGATAAACTGTTTGCAGCGCATAAAATAAATACCTCAGTATCCTAAATTTTTGCCCGGCGTCTAAGCTGCCGGGGTAGGGGGGCACGTTCTCCTCGTGCGGGGAATGCGCCCATAAAAGAAGCCCTCTCCGTATGCTTGGCAGCGCCGGAGAGGGCTTCTGAATCCATTAGCCGTTCAGAAGATCCATAGCGGCCTTGGTATGTGCAATGTACAGCTGCTGGACATCCGCAATGCGGCCCAGACCGGAGATCTGGCAGTCCACACTCTCAAAGCAGCCTGCGGCGGTAAACTGACTCAGCCAGCTGTCGGCATCCTCACCGGCCATATCGTTGTTGGCGTGGTCGCCTGCCACCACCATCAGCGGGCGCAGGATGACTTTGGTGTAACCGGCAGCCTTTACAGCCTCGATGACGGCCTCGCAGGAGGTGTCCTCAGGCTCGCCCTCCACCGTGCCGATGAACACGTTGTCGTAGCCCAGCGTCTGCATGGTGGTCTGCATCTGGCTGTAACTCACCTTGGCGGTGTGAGAGGTGCCGTGACCCATAAAGACGAAAGCGGTCTTATCGGCGGCGGCAGCAGCGGTGCTGTCGTAACCGGCTTCCTTCACAGCGGCAGCGGTAACAGCCTTGGCAACAGCTTCCTTATCTGCATTGATGACGGAAGCATCTGCGCCCACCTCGCCCAGCAGGGGCTCGGCCACAGCAACGCTCTCAAACTTGTCGCGGTACTGGTCCAGCATCTCGTTCATCTCGTCGTACTCTGCACCGTGCATCAGATGGGTGGGCTGCACGATCAGGTTCTTCACGCCGTTGGCCACAGCGCGGTCCATGGCCTGCTGCATGTTGTCGATCTTCTCGCCGTCACGGGCCTGCACATGGTTGATGATGATCTGTGCGGTAAAGGCGCGGCGCACGCTCCAGTCGGGGTAAGCGGCCTGCAAGGCGTCCTCAATGCCCTTGATATCGGCAGCGCGGCTGTCGTTGAAGGAGGTGCCGAAGGACACCACCAGCAGCTCGTTCTCACCGATCTCATCGGCGTTGCGGGCATCGTCCTTGGAGGCATCGCCGGTGTCGCGGCCAAAATAGTCGGGGTCGGCGTTCTCGCCCTCCACCAGCTCCTTCTGGGCATCGGTCAAAGCGTCCCATGCAGCCTTTGCGGCTTCGCACTGGGCATCGGTGTCATCGGTGCGCTGCTGCACATAGATGGCGTCAATCAGGTCTGCCACGTTCTGTGCGGCCAGTGCGTCAGCGTCAGCGCCGGAAGCCTCGCTGCTGGCGGCAGAACTGGCAGCAACAGAGCTGGCCGTGCTGGAGGCAGCCCCACCGCAGCCGGTCAGTACACCGGCGCACAGAGCCAGAGCGGTCAGAGCGGCCGCCGTTTTGCGGATGTTGCGTTTTTTCATCTTGTTTTCCTTTCCTGATGTGGGTAAAATACGGCACCGAACAGAAGGGTACAGGAAAGAGAATCGGCAAAAAACGGGGTCTTCTGCTTGCGAAATGGCAAAGCAAAAAGACCCCGTTTCCTACAGGCTTTTTGGTACAACCAATTCCTCGTGATCTGGGGTTTGCACCCCCGTACCAAC
>OOAM01001811.1_pt1 | contig 12566 bp, 10 predicted proteins | sample 1671131 | NCBI WGS metagenome assembly OOAM01 (sample SAMN06348125, study PRJEB24527) | human gut metagenome | biome: human gut; feature: ankylosing spondylitis patient; material: feces | host: Homo sapiens | place: China | collected 2015-10 | reverse complement strand
CAACAGGTACTTCGGTTTTATGTGCCCAGTACTGGGGAAAAGGTGATAAAAAGACAGTTGAGACGATTCTTGGCCTCGCAGAACGGATATCCCTGATTATTTCTCTTATATTTTTTGTTATCTCTTTTACTATGCCAACGGCAATTATGAAGATTTTTACAAACAGTCCTGACACGATCGCTGCCGGAAGTGAGTATCTGAAGGTGATTTCATTTTCATTTTTATTCATGGGATTCTCACAGATTTTTATGAGCTCTCTCCGAAGCATCGGGAAAATCATGCTGCCGTCGGTTACGTATATTGTTTCGCTTTGTGTCAATGTACTTTGTAATGCATCCTTTATTTTTGGATTGTTTGGTCTTCCAAAGCTCGGTGTTACCGGTGTTGCACTTGGCACTGTGATTGCCAGAATCTCAGAAGTGTTGATTTGTCTGATTTACTCATTACGCAGTTCAGACGTCAGATTCAGAATAAAATATTTCTTTGCAAAATCAGATATTCTGTTTCAGGACTTTATAAAAATTGCCACTCCAGCCGTGATAAATGACGTTGTCTGGAGCTTTGCCAATTCAGCATTTGCAGCAATTCTTGGTCATATTAGTGATGATATGGTTGCAGCAAATGCCGTTGCTGTTATGGTGGTAAATATCGGCGCTATCGCCTGCCGTGGTTTTGCCAACGCTACTACGATCATTGTCAGTCAGGAACTTGGGAAAGACCGCATCGATACAGCAAGAGAGTACGGAAAACGAATGCTTAGAATAACATTTATTGTCAGCCTGATCGGATGTGTCGTTATTCTGGCGATCCGTCCTATGATACTGGATTTCTACCGGGATAAATTAACAGAGACGGCTATTTATTATCTTGGCATTTTTATCATTATGACAACCTGGCGTTTTGTGGGCGAAGGTATTAATACCTGTCTTATATGCGGCTGCTTCAGGGGTGGCGGTGATACCAGATTTGGAATGATCGTAGATACTATATTTATGTGGCTTGTTGCAGTCCCACTTACTTTTCTTGCTGCATATGTTTTTAAACTGCCGCCTGTCTGGGTATACTTTGTCATGACACTGGACGAGTTCGAAAAAATGCCTGTGGTATTCATTCACTATTTCAGAAATAAATGGCTTACGAACATTACCAGAGATTTTGAGTGATTGCAGTTACCGTAAAGTTTTCTAAACAAGTTGATAAAAAACAAGACTGTCAGATTAAAGTTTCGGTAAATAAGGGGTAACATCATACTCCTGAATGAATTTTACAAATTTAGTTAACTGATCCGGTACAAAAACACCCTTTTTCCAGATGATACCAAATTTACTGGTGATTTCCGGGGATACCGGGATCACAACAAAATCACGGGGATTGGTAGCGAGAGAGGAATACAAAAAAGCACCGCATTTACCACCCCGGACAAAATTAAGGACAGTAACGAGCTGGCTGCAGTACATGTGGACATTTGGTGTGATCCCGGCACTGCGCAGACGGGTGATGACTGTCTGGGTTTGAACAGAGTCCGTATTGAATAAGATAATGGGCTCATCTTTTAACATATCCATTGTAATTTCTTTTTCACCGGCATACCGGTGCGTCTTGGAAACACAGTAGACATATCTGTCTTCCATCATGACATAACTGTTATATTTATCCAGATTATAAAAATCCATATTTGCCATGGCGATATCTAACTGTTCATTGTCGACTAAAGTACGGGCGCGGAGGGAGCCATATTCTAAAAGCTGAATGGGTATATTATACTGTTCCTGAAACTGGTCGGTCACCCGCGGAAAAAATACCGTGCTGATCATAGGAGGAATACCGATCCGCAGCGGGTGCCGCTTTTTTTCAATATTTGAAAAGTCGGTGTACAGTTCCTGCGTCTGTTTTAGAATAAATTCTGCTTTCTGATAAAAAGCCGCACCGTCTTTGGTGAGGGAAATTCTGTTTTTTCCATGGTTAAAAAGTTTCAGATGAAACTCTTTTTCCAGATCCCGGATCGAAGTGGAGATCGTAGGCTGGGAAACATAGAGCGCGTCAGCCGCGCGGGTAATACTATGGTAGCGGCATACCATACAAAAGTATTCTAATTGTGTCAGTGTCATAGAATCCTCCGTCATTGTACAGAAAAATTATACTATAGTTTCAGTATAGGAAAAAACTATGCTGACGTCAAGTATATGAAATGTACATTATACTGAAAATGCGATATGATGTGTTTACAAAAGGAAAACGACAAGGCCATGTCACTTTTTAACATGATAAAAAAGAGAAAAAAGGAGGTTTTCTATGAGCCCGACAGTAATTACATTAATATTTCTGGCATTTGCCATTATCATGTTTGTTACAGAGAAGATTCCACTCGGTCTGACATCCATGATTGTCTGCATTGGTCTTGTGATTACCGGTGTGTTGAGCGTAAGTGATGCTTTCAATGGATTTATCAACAGTAACGTGATTCTGTTTGTTGCCATGTTCATTGTAGGCGGGGCATTGTTTGAAACCGGTATGGCAAATGAGATTGGAAGTCTGGTAACAAAATTTGCAAAAACGGAACGCAGTCTGATTATCGCAATCATGGTGATTGTGGCAGTTATGAGCGGATTTCTTTCCAACACCGGTACGGCAGCAGTTCTTATTCCGGTTGTAATTGGAATTGCAGCGAAGTCAGGGTATAAGCGGTCAAGACTTTTAATGCCGTTAGTATTTGCAGCAGCAATGGGAGGAAATCTTTCACTGATTGGTGCACCTGGCAATATGATTGCACAATCTGCACTTGAACCGTTGGGATTGAAATTTGGATTTTTCGAGTATGCGATTGTCGGTTTGCCGATTCTGATCGTTGGTATTCTATTTTATGCTACGATCGGATTTAAAATTTTACCGCATCATGACACGACGGATGCAGATGATTCTATTTTTGATGAGTCACAGGATTTTAGCAATGTTCCAAAGTGGAAAAAAGTATTATCGCTGGTGATTCTGATTGCCACCCTGATAGGGATGATTTTTGAAGAACAGATTGGTGTAAAACTTTGTATCACAGGCTGCGTAGGAGCAATTTTATTAATCCTCACCGGTGTCATTTCTGAAAAGAATGCTTTAAAATCCATTGATTTAAAAACTATTTTCCTGTTTGGAGGTACGCTTTCTCTGGCAAAGGCACTCGAGGTTACTGGAGCAGGAGAACTGATTGCAGATAAGGTGGTTGGAGCATTGGGTGAAAATCCTTCTCCGGTACTATTCACTTTTGTGGTGTTTATTCTGTGCTGTATCATGACAAACTTTATGTCAAATACAGCTACTACAGCCCTGATGGCACCGATTTGTATATCCATTGCCCAGGGAATGGGTGCAGATCCAAGAGCAGTTCTGATGGCATGTGTCATAGGAGGTTCCTGTGCCTACGCTACTCCAATCGGAATGCCTGCCAATACGATGGTAGTCGGAGCCGGCAACTATAAATTTATGGATTATGTAAAAGCTGGAATGCCGTTGATCGTCATTGCAACCGTGGTCAGCATGATTATTTTACCAATAGCATTTCCATTTTATCCGTAGGATAAAATTTTTATCACGTAGGATAAAATTTCACTTTTAAATTATATTATTGAAAAATCTGGAGGAAAAAGATATGTCAAATGAAGTACAAGTAAAGAAACTGACTGATATTATGGCGCAGTTCGTAGGATTTACAGCAAAGAAGCTGCCGGATGATGTTATCGCAAAATTGCAGGAACTGAGAGACAAAGAGGATTCTCCTATGACAAAGGTCATCTACGATACCATGTTCCGCAATCAGGAACTGGCATTGAAATTAAACCGTCCTTCCTGTCAGGATACCGGTGTATTACAGTTCTGGGTAAAATGTGGAACAAAATTCCCACTGATTGATAATCTGGAAGCATTACTGAAGGATGCAGTGATGCAGGCTACAGTTGCAACACCGCTTCGTCACAATTCCGTAGAAACTTTTGATGAGTACAATACAGGTAAAAATGTAGGAAAAGGAACCCCTACTGTATGGTGGGACATTGTTCCAAATTCCGATAAATGTGAAATCTATACTTATATGGCAGGTGGAGGCTGTACGCTTCCTGGCAATGCCACGGTTTTAATGCCGGGCGAAGGCTATGAGGGAGTGACCAAGTTTGTATTAGACCGTATGACAACTTATGGATTGAATGCATGCCCTCCACTTTTAGTTGGTGTCGGCGTTGGTACTTCCGTAGAAACAGCGGCATTAAATTCGAAAAAGGCACTGATGCGCCCGGTAGGTTCTCACAATGACAATGCTAACGCTGCTAAGATGGAGAAATTGTTGGAAGATGGTATTAATGCCATTGGTCTTGGACCGCAGGGGATGGGTGGCAATTACTCTGTCATGGGAGTTAATATCGAGAATACCGCACGTCATCCATCTGCGATTGGTGTGGCAGTAAATGTAGGCTGCTGGAGCCACAGAAGAGGACATATTGTATTTGATAAGGATTTAAACTTTACGGTAGATACCCATACCGGTTTTGAATATAAGGAAGAAAACTAATTCAGAAGGGAGAGAATAATTATGGCAGTAGAAATAAAAGATGGTAAGAAAATTCTGGTAACACCTGTATCGGCAGAGGATTTAAAGGATATTCATATTGGAGATATTGTATACCTGACAGGAGATATTACAACCTGTCGTGATGTGGCACACCGTCGTGTTGTAGAAGAGGGAAGAGAGATTCCGGTGGATGTCAGAGATGCTGCAATCCTGCATGCCGGCCCGATTATCCGCCCTTTGGGAGATGACAAATACGAGATGGTATCCGTAGGCCCCACGACATCTATGAGAATGGAAAAGTTTGAGTATGAATTTGTAGAGACCACAGGCGTCCGTGTCATTGTAGGCAAGGGCGGCATGAAGGAAAATACCGAGAGAGCCTGCAAGGACTTTGGTGCAATCCATTGTGTATTTCCTGCAGGAAATGCAGTCGTGGCAGCAGTAGAAGTGGAAGAAATCGTGGAGGCACAGTGGAAAGATCTGGGAATGCCTGAGACTTTGTGGCATTGCCATGTAAAAGAATTTGGACCACTGATCGTATCCATTGATTCTTATGGAAGAAACTACTTTGAAGAGAAGAAAGTGGAATATAATAAAAAGAAAGATGAGCAGGTCGAAATCATCAGCAAACAGGTCGGGTTCATCAAATAAAATCCGAACATAGTAAATATGTGTAAAAAATAAAAGACCTTCTGTGGAAAAAGCTGGATTCATCAAAGGATGAAACAGGCTTCTGCAGAAGGTCTTTTTAATACCATAAGCAATGCTGATCATATACCACGGGCTGGACAAATGCGTATTGTGAAGAAAAAATAATTGACATAGCAGAAGTATTACACTATAATCGTTCTAAAAAGAACAATAAGGAGGCGCAGATGTATTTTTGGGACAAGCATAAGACGATTACAAGCTATTATGAATTACTTTCTGGCAAGGTGTGCGATCAATATGAGTTAACACAGATGGAATACGATATAATTATGTTTTTACATAATAATCCACATCATAATACAGCAGCGGAAATAGTAAGGATCAGAAAGTCAACGAAATCACATGTTTCTTCTTCATTGAAAAAATTGGAAAACAAAGGTCTTATAAAAAGAAAACAAAGTAAAGATAATAAAAAACATATTGAAATTGTCCTTCTGGATGATGCGGCACTTATCGTGGACGCAGGATTAAACGCACAAAAACAGTTTGCACAGAATGTTTTAAGAGGGCTGACAGAAGAAGAAAAGCATGTGTGTATGAATGTATTTGACAGAATTTGTAACAATGCGGAAGAACTATTAAGAGGAGAGAGCAAGTGAAAAAGAGTAATTATAAACCACAGATTCCGGATTTGATGGAAGCAGTCTTTGATGCAGTGTATCTGACTTTTGATCTGGCAGCAGCAGTCTTATTTTTTTTATTCTCAAAAGGAAATATCCTGTATGTACTATATGGAATACTGACATTGACACTTTGTGGAGGGGATGCTTTTCATCTGGTGCCAAGAATTATAAGGGCTGTACGTGGAACAAATGATAAAATAAAGAGACAGCTTGGAATTGGATTGCAGGTATCGTCTATCACAATGACGATGTTTTATATTCTTTTAATGTATATATGGAAATATACATTCCCGGAATTAAAAATACCAGTAGTCATTGAGGTTGTTATATGGATATCAGCGGTTATCAGAATTGTGATATGTATGTTTCCGCAGAATAACTGGTGTACAGATGAAGGAAATATGAAATTATCTGTTATAAGAAATGCGGTCTTTGCTGTTACCGGTATAGGTGTAATGATCTTATATCTGATTTCCGGAAATACATATGGATATCATATGACGAGGATGGCTGCAGCCATCATTATTTCTTTTGGATGTTATCTTCCGGTAACACTGTTCAGTAAAACAAAACCGCAGGTCGGATTATTAATGATACCAAAGACCTGCGCATATATGTGGATCATTGTAATGGGGCTTCAGCTTATGTTTTAAGAGCAGTAATATCTGCAGAAAGGCAGGAAATTATAGTGAATGTAGAAAGATTTGTAAAACTAATGACAGGACATTTTGATAACAAAGAACAATTTACAGAAATGAAAGAAGATGGGAAAATATTTCCATATGCACAGCATGTGAATACTGTCTGTAACGATAAAATAAAAAATATCCCTGAAGATTTTACCGGAATATTTATTGTAGAAGAAAGCTACTATGAGACGGATGGAAGACGGCATGCATCACCGCATTTATTTCTTATTACAGACAGTGATAATGGAATAATACTATCTTCCTATGAGATTCCGGAAGGGGAGGATAAGAATACTTTCTCTTATCATTCCATGAAGATTGTAGAGTATAGTGAACTAAAAAAATCTGAAAAGTTTACACCAGCTATATATCAGGAAAAAGATGGTGTCTGGGAAGGGGGCAGTGTGAGCCAATTTACCCCGGTTATGGTATTCAGGCTGTGGGAGAAGTTTTCAGACACTTGTCTGGAGGTATCCGAAAGTATGGAAGTCCATGGAAAGAGAACATTTGGATATGATGTGCCGATTAGATATAAAAGGGCAGCAAGTGAGGGATAAAGCAGGAAAGTTCATTGGTATTTGCCAGAGCAGAGTCTCTGGGAAAAGGGAGAAATATGATAATGTCAAAAGATGAATATTTAATCACAGATGAGCCCCTTAAAGCACTGACAATATTTGCAATGCCTATGATTCTCGGCAGTTTTTTTCAGCAAGTGTATAATATGGCTGATTCCATCATTGTTGGTCAGTTTGTCGGTTCCTCTGCACTTGCAGCTGTCGGTGCCTGTGCTGCACTGACAAATGTATTTATTTGTGTGGCATTAGGTGCCGGTGTCGGTGCAGGTGTGCTCGTAAGCCGCTATTTTGGTGCCGGAGATTATGGTAAAATGAAAACAATTGTGTCAACATCGTTGGTCAGTTTTCTGATTTTAAGCCTGTTTCTGGGTGGCTTTGGTTTTTGTTTTTCACATTCAATGATGAATTTATTACAGACACCAACTGATATACTGGAGGAAGCAGTACAGTATCTCCGCATTTATTTTGCAGGATTTCCATTTCTGTTTATGTATAATATTCTTTCAACGATGTTTAACTCAATTGGAGAATCAAAAATACCATTGGGTCTTTTGATATTTTCTTCTATTTTAAATATTCTTATGGATCTTTGGATGGTGGCAGGACTTGGTCTCGGTGTGTTCGGGGCAGCCCTTGCAACCCTTATTGCACAGGGGATTTCTGCGGTATTTTCATTTCTGATTTTCTTTTGCCGGATGCGTCAATATAAGAGTCAATTTCAGTGGTTTGATGGTCAGGAGTTACATTTGATGCTCAAAATTGCTGTACCGTCGATTCTCCAGCAGTCCACAGTGTCAATTGGTATGATGATCGTACAGGCAGTTGTAAATCCATTTGGTACACAGGCACTCGCAGGTTATGCGGCAACAATGAGAGTAGAGAATGTTTTTTCGTTGATATTTGTGTCCATCGGCAATGCGGTTTCACCGTATGTCTCACAGAATCTTGGTGCAAAGAAAATCAACCGCATCAAAAAAGGATATCATGCTGCGCTGGTATTAGACCTGTGTTTCGCAATTCTTGCCTTTGTAGTTATTGAAACCATGTACACACAGATTTCTTCATTATTCCTGGGTAAAGATGGAACTGACTTAGCATATCAGGTGTCCGGGGATTATATGAGATGGCTGGGCTGTTTTTTCATCTTCATGGGTATTAAGATGGCAACAGATGGAGTTCTGCGTGGACTTGGGATTATGCGCCCATTTCTTATTGCAAATATAGTTAACCTTGCAATCCGCCTGTCTGTTGCCATGATTTTTGCACCATGTTTTGGCATTGCATTTGTCTGGCTTGCTGTACCGGCTGGCTGGTTTGCAAATTTTCTGATTTCTTATATGGCACTTAGGAAATCATGGCCGGTTTCAACAGTCTGTAACAGTGTTGCGAACGGATAAGTGATGGGATGTAAATATTTTATAATGGATGTTTTCAGGCTTGTTTTAATGTGTTAAAATATAGAGTATAAATCCATGCATGATAGTGCAAAAAGCGGGAGGTTCTGTTATGGCAAAAGACAATTCATTAAAGAAACCAAAGAAGATAGATGTCAATCGTATTATGATTTTTATATCATCGATATTGATACCATTTTTGTGGATTGATCTGTATTTAGTTTTGAAAAATGCATCAAAAATGATGGTTGTTGGTATTATTGCAGCGCTTATTTTAGTGTGGACAGGTTTGCTTGTCACATATATCCATAGGATGAAAAATGAGGAAAAAGCCCATTCGGATGAACAGGTAGAAGAACTGCTGCGTACAGGAAAAGCCAATTATCTGATGCAGAAAAAGTTAGCGGAAAAGATAGATAATATCGGAGAAAAAGATGCAGTTCCAGCGGATGAGATCATTACGGCACAGAAGGCAATTGCAAAGCTGATGCTTGCACGAAACAAAGAAAATACAGATGCTCTTATGCATTCGAATGAGCAGGTGATTGAAAAAACGTTGGAAGTAGAAGAAAAGCTTTCTGAAAACAGTCAGCAGATCATGGACATGCAGAAAAACCAGATGGATGAAAAATTACAGGAATTGATGCAAAGTCAGAAATTAGTTCTTGATAATTTAAATGATGTCAAAGAATCACTGCAGAGTGACATGCAGGATGTTTTGTCAAATATGATTCATGACACATTGGAGAAAGAACTTGCATCTGCCATAGAGCAGATACATACTTATGTGAAAGAGGCGGCAAGTCAGGCTGTTGATTCCGTAAAGGAGAATCTTGCTGCGGAAGTGCCGGTTATGGCAGCTGTTTCCCCGGCAATGGATGAAGAATTACCGGATCCAGGAATGCCGGCAGAAAGTGAAGAATTACCGGATCATGGAATGCCGACAGAAGATGAAGAGTTGCCGGATTCAGGAATGCCGACAGAAGATGAAGAGCTGCCGGATCTTGGAGTGCCGACAGAAGATGAAGAGTTGCCGGATCTGGGAATGCCGGCAATGGATGAAGATCTGTCTAATATGGAACTGCCAACATTGGGAGAAGAATTATCAGAAACAGAACTCCCGGATTTAACTGACGGCGGAGATCTGGATGAGGAACCGGTAATCGGCGAAATGCCATTAATGGATGAAGAAGAACCGGAAGCAGCCGATACATCCCTGATAGATGAGGAACCGTCAATCGGCGAGATGCCGGTTTTTGATGATTTGAACGATGCTGCATCAGCCGTGGAGGAGGTGCAGGCAGAACCGGTAGAAGAAGTGGAAGCGGAAGAAGTTCCGATTACGGAGGAAGCAACAGTAGAGCCGGATACGGATGCAGTAACTTTGACAGAAGAAATTCCGGTATCTGCGGATGAGTCAGTGATTGAAGAAGTAAAAATTCCGGAAGAGACAACCGTTACGGAAGAAATCCCGGTATCTGCAGATGAGTCAGTCATCGAAGAAGTACCGGCACAGGAAGCGTCTTCATCCATGGCAGATATGAGCAATCCAAATAAGATCATGACACCGGATGAAATTGCAGCGTTGATCGCAAATTTATAGAAATGCATCATAAGTAAAACGCAATTAAAGATGTATTTGAAAGGGCGTGTGAAAAAATGATTCTTACTTTTTCACACGCCCTTTTTGGCATTTGGTCATCAAAGCTCTGCGGTAATGCGCACGATCTCTTTGATCACAGCTACAGCAGTTTCCATTCCTTCCACACTGATGTGTTCGAATGGACCGTGGAAACCGTAACCGCCTGTGCCAAGATTCGGGCACGGAAGTCCCATAAAGCTTAAACGCGCGCCGTCGGTACCGCCGCGTACCGGACGTGAGACTGGTTCAAGACCAACAGAAGAAATAGCTTTCTTTGCGATATCCACAACATAAGTATTTTTCTCAATGATTTCCAACATATTTGCGTAGGAATCGTGGATAGTCAGTGTAACAGTTCCGACACCGTATTTTTGGTTCATGGAATCTGCGATTTCCTGCATTTTTTTCTGACGTGTTTCAAACATCACTTTATCGTGATCACGAATGATGTAGGAAAGAGTTGCTGCGGCAACGTCGCCGGACATATCGGTCAGATGATAGAAACCTTCTCTTCCCCCGGTGTGGGCAGGCGTTTCCATTGGAGGAAGCTGAGACTGGATCTCACATGCAACGAGAGCGGCATTGACCATGATATCTTTCGCCTCACCAGGGTGGACATTCACGCCTTTGACAGCGAAAACTGCGCTTGCGGCATTAAAGTTTTCATAGGCAACTTCACCCTCGTAATCGCCATCTACCGTGTAAGCAAAATCTGCTTTAAAGTAGTCAAGATCAAACAGATCCGCACCATGTCCGACTTCTTCGTCCGGTGTAAACCCGATCCAGATATCGCCGTGTGGAATGTCAGAGGAGATGAGCTGTTCAGCAGCAGTCATGATCTCAGCAACGCCTGCCTTATCGTCTGCACCAAGCAGAGTTGTGCCGTCTGTCGTGATCAGGGTTCTGCCCTTTAAAGTTTTCAATTCCGGAAAATCAGATGTTTTTAAAACGTCACCGGTTCCTTTTAAAATAACATCCTCACCGTTGTAATCCGGAATGATCTGGGGTTTGACATTTTTACCGGAAAAATCAGGTGCCGTATCCATATGGGAAATAAAGCCGACCGCTTTTTTGTCTTCGTATCCAGGGGTAGCCGGGATCAGGCCGTAGATGTAACAGTGGTCTGTCAGTGTTACTTTCTGTAAACCAAGATCAAGTAATTCTTTTTCTAATTCTTTTGCCAGGTTAAATTGTCTGTCCGTAGAAGGAATCGTATCGGAATCTTCACTCGAAGTAGTCCAATAGGAAACATATTTTAATAGTCTTTCATCAACACGCATGATAAATGAGTGACCTCCTTTAAATTTGATAGACTAAAAAAGTGCGTTTTTCAGTCCATGAATAAAATACCACAGAATAGAAAATCCGCCAATGAAAAAAATGAAGATTTTCTAAAAAAACGCTTGCAATTTAAAAAAAATTAATATATAATATCATTTGTGTTCACGAGAGATAAACATATGCGCCACTAGCTCAGCTGGCAGAGCACCTGACTCTTAATCAGGGTGTCCAGGGTTCGAACCCCTGGTGGCGCATTACGAAGTACCGATTTTATAGCAGATGGCTATGGGGTTGGTGCTTTTTTTTGTTCAATCTTTACTGTGTGATCTCCAATATAAAATTACCCATAAGAAACAGAGCCGCCATAATTTTGAAAACAAGATCAAAATTACGACGACTCTGTTTTTTTGTCAATAAATTGTATACAACATGCAATTAGCGGGAGGCAATGAGTTTACAGATCGGATTTCCTTTTGAGGAGAATTTTTCTTCGTACTCTGTCATAATATTTCCCTCATTTAAAACAGAATCATGATGGAGATCTCGGGTGGAGGCATCTAAATGCCATCCGGCTTCCGGGATTTCTTCTAAGGAAAAGGTAAAAAGATCCTGATTATCGGTCTTAAACTCCAGTCTGCCATCCGGTTTTAAAATGGCATCGTAACGCGCAAAAAACTGACGGGAGGTAAGACGGCGTTTTGCATGACGGTCTTTCGGCCAGGGATCTGAAAAGTTCAGATAAATGCGGGAAACTTCATCTTTGGCAAAAACCTCTGTGACATCAGCGGCATCCATGCAGATGAATCTTAAGTTTGGCATAGGAGTTTCTTCCATTTTCTGAAGCGCACGTAAAAGTACACTCGAATAGCGTTCGATACCGAGGTAATTGATGTCCGGGTGCGCCGCAGCCATATCCATGATAAAACGGCCTTTTCCCATTCCAATTTCAATATGGAGAGGCTGGGTGGAAGAAAAAACTGACTGCCAGTTCCCTTTTTTTGACTCTGGTTCCTTGATGCAGTATTCACTGTTTAAAATTGCTTCATCAGCACCTGGGATATTTCTTAATCGCATATAAGTTATAATCCTGCCTTTCGTTGTA
>OOAM01001808.1_pt1 | contig 12581 bp, 9 predicted proteins | sample 1671131 | NCBI WGS metagenome assembly OOAM01 (sample SAMN06348125, study PRJEB24527) | human gut metagenome | biome: human gut; feature: ankylosing spondylitis patient; material: feces | host: Homo sapiens | place: China | collected 2015-10 | reverse complement strand
CGCTGAAACCCGCATAAACACTGGCTTTTTTAAGCAACTCGATTTATTCAAACTCCACCGTTGCGGGGGGCTTGCTGGTGATGTCGTAGACAATTCTGTTGATGCCCTTGACCTCGTTGACGATGCGGCCGCTGATCTTGTCGAGCAGCTCGTAGGGGATGCGGGCCCAGTCGGCGGTCATGAAGTCCTCGGTCGTCACAGCGCGCAGCGCAAGCACGCGGTCGTAGCTGCGGCCATCGCCCATGACGCCGACGGTGCGCGTGTCGGTCAGGACGGCGAAGTACTGGTTCATCTTCTTGTTTTCGCCGGCCTTTTCCAGCTCCTCGCGGTAGATCGCGTCGGCAAGGCGCAGCGTGTCAGCCTTTTCCTTCGTGATCTCGCCCATGATGCGGATGGCAAGGCCCGGGCCGGGGAACGGCTGGCGGGAGACGAGGTATTCGGGAAGCCCCAGCTCGCGGCCGAGCTGACGCACTTCGTCCTTAAAGAGCAGGCGCAGCGGCTCGATGATCTCCTTAAAGTCGACATAGTCGGGAAGACCGCCGACATTGTGGTGGCTCTTGATGACTGCGGCATTGCCAAGGCCGGATTCGATGACGTCGGGGTAGATCGTGCCCTGAGCGAGAAAGTCGACCGCGCCGATCTTCTTCGACTCTTCCTCGAACACGCGGATGAACTCTTCGCCGATGATCTTGCGCTTGCGCTCGGGATCGGAGATGCCAGCGAGCTTCGAGAGGAAGCGGCCCTCGGCGTTCACGCGGACAAAGTTGATGTCCCACTTCTTGAACGCCGCCTCGACCTCGTCGCCCTCGTTGAGGCGCATGAGGCCGTGGTCGACAAAAACGCAGGTGAGCTGGGGGCCGACGGCCTCGGCCAGCAGCGCCGCCACGACGGACGAGTCCACGCCGCCGGAGAGCGCCAGCAGCACGCGGCCGGAGCCGACCTTTTCGCGCACAGCGGCGATGGCAGTATTTTTATAGTCGCCCATCGTCCAGTCGCCTGTCGCGCCGCAGACCTCGTAGAGGAAGTTGCGGATCATCGCGGTGCCGAACTCCGTGTGGTTGACCTCGGGATGGTACTGCACGCCGTAGAACCCGCGCGTTTCGTCGCAGATGGCGACGTTCGGGCAGGCGTCGGAGTGCGCGACGAGAGAGAAGCCCTCGGGGACCTTTTCCATGTAGTCGCCGTGACTCATCCACGTCACGCTCTTTTCGGGAAGACCCTTGAAGAGCTTGCAGTTCGTGTCAAAAAACGTCTCGGTCTTGCCGTATTCGCGCGCGGTGGCGTCGTTTGCGGCGACGACCTTGCCGCCGAGGTGGTGCGCGATGAGCTGGCAGCCGTAGCAGATGCCGAGCACGGGCACGCCCGCGTCAAAGAGCGCGGGATCGACGTGCGGCGCGTCCTCGAGATACACGCTGTTCGGGCCGCCGGTGAAGATGAAGCCGATGGGATTCATCGCGAGAAGGTCTGCAAGCGGCGTCGTGTAGGGCTTGACCTCGCAGTAAACGCCGCATTCGCGCACGCGGCGCGCGATGAGCTGGTTGTACTGGCCGCCAAAGTCCAGTACGATGATGGTCTGATGGTTCATATTGAAATTCTCCTGCCGTATCCAATAATATGGTAAAAGCATCATACCATAGCTTTTCCCATTTTTCCAGCGGTATTGTAAAAATAAAAAGGTCGCGCGGTCAATGGACCGCGCGATCGAGGGAGGCCGCGACAAAGCCGCGGAACAGGGGATGCGGCTTGTTGGGGCGGCTCTTGAATTCGGGGTGGAACTGCGCGCCGACGAACCAGGGGTGGCTCTTCGATTCGACGATCTCGACGAGCGTGCCGTCGGGGGAGAGACCGGCGAGGCGCATGCCGGCGTCCGTGAAGTCGTCGCGGAAGTCGTTGTTGAACTCGTAGCGGTGGCGGTGGCGCTCCCAGATCTCGGGCGCATCGTAGAGCGCGCGGGAGAGCGAGCCCTCTTCGAGCACGCAGGGGTACTTGCCGAGGCGCATCGTGCCGCCCTTGGCCGTCACGCCGACCTGCTCGGGCATGAGCGCGATGACGGGATGCGCCGTCGTGGAGGAGAACTCCGCGCTCGTCGCGTCGTCCCATGAGAGCACATGGCGCGCAAATTCGATGACTGCGATCTGCATGCCGAGGCAGATGCCGAGGTACGGGATGCCGCGCTCGCGCGCGTACTGCGCGGCTAAGATCATGCCCTCGATGCCGCGGTCGCCAAAGCCGCCGGGGACTAAGATGCCGCTGCACCCGCAGAGCTTCTGCGCGATGTTGTCGCTCGTCAGCGTTTCGGAGTCGACCCACTGAATTTCGACGCTCGCGTCGCAGGCCGTGCCCGCGTGGAAGAGCGACTCAACGACGCTCAAATAGGCGTCGTGCAGGCCGACGTATTTGCCGACGAGCGCGATGCGCACATGACGGTGCACGCCGTGGATCTTGTCGACCAGCGCGCGCCACTCGGTCATGTCAGGTTCACCGCAGTCAAGGTGCAGCTTGCGGCACACCACGCGGCAAAGGCCCTCGTGCTCAAGCAGCAACGGCACCTCGTAGAGCGTGGACGCCGTTGCGTTCTGGATGACGCAGTCGGGCTCCACGTTGCAGAAGAGCGCGATCTTGCGGCGGATGTCGTCTGTGATGGGCTCATCCGTGCGCACGACGAGAACGTCCGGCTGGATGCCCTCGCTCAGGAGTTCCTTGACCGAGTGCTGCGTGGGCTTGCTCTTGAGCTCGCCGCTGCCGGGAATAGTCACGATGAGCGGCACGTGGATGAAGAGCACATTTTCGCGCCCGCGCTCGGCCGCGACTTGACGGATGGCCTCCAAAAACGGCTGGCTCTCGATATCGCCGACCGTGCCGCCGATCTCGGAAATGGCAACGTCGGTCTCGCCGTCGTCCATGTCGTAAATGCGGCGCTTGATCTCATCGGTCACATGCGGGATGATCTGCACCGTGCCGCCAAGATAACCGCCCTGACGCTCGCGGTTGAGAACGCTCCAGAAAATTTTGCCCGAGGACACGGAGGATTTCTCGTCCAGCGCCTCGTCGACAAAGCGTTCGTAGTGGCCGAGGTCCAGGTCGGTCTCCGCGCCGTCGTCCGTGACGAAGACCTCGCCGTGCTGATACGGGCTCATCGTGCCGGGGTCGACGTTGAGATACGGGTCGAACTTCTGGTTTTTGACCTTCAGCCCGCACTGTTTTAAGAGACGCCCGAGCGACGCCGCGCAGATGCCCTTGCCCAGCCCCGACACCACGCCGCCGGTGACAAAAATGTACTTCATAGATTTTCTTCCTCCCCTGTCAAAGAAAAATGAAACTGCTGCGATAAAGCAAAACTCCACTTCAAAAAGGACGCTCGAAAGAGCGTCCTTTTTGACTTACACGGAGAAGAGTAATTCGCAGAACGTCGGGTACGGCCAGTATTTCGACGCTGTGAGCACTTCCAGCTTGTCGACGGTCTTGCGCACGTCATTCGTGCGCTTTTCGACCTCGTCGTGGTAGTAGTGCAGGAGCGTTTCGGGCTCTGCGTCGTCGGAGACGGTCTCGAGCGCCGTCTTGAGGCCGATGGTCTCTTCGAGCAGCTGCTCGTTGAGCGAGCCGATGGCGTTGGCGAGCGAGGATTCGACGTGGCAGGTCAGCTCCGGCGCGGCGGCGCGCTTGGCGGCGATGGTGTTGCACAGCGCGGCTTCGTATTCGGAAGCGGCGTTGAGAATGCCGTGCTGGACCATGTCAACAAGCGTTGCGGCCTCGATGCGGATGACCTTGCAGTACTTCTCGATATGAACTTCGTGGCGGGAGAAAATTTCTTCCTTGCTGTAAACGCCCTGGCGCGTCAGCAGCTCAATGTTCTTGGGCAGGATGTAGGTCGGCAGCGCCTCGGCGGTGTTGTGCAGGTTGGCAAGGCCGCGCTTTTCAGCCTCCTTGATCCAGGCCTCTTCATAGCCGTTGCCGTTGAAGATGATGCGGCGGTGGGCGGAGAACGTGTCGCGGATCAGCTTGTGGAGCGCGGCGGTGAAGTCCGGCGCGTCCTTGAGCTGCGCGTAGAATTCGTCGAGCTCTTCGGCCATGATGGTGTTGAGGATCGTGACCGGGCCCGCGATGGACTGCGAGGAGCCGGGCATGCGGAACTCAAACTTATTGCCGGTGAAGGCGACGGGCGAGGTTCGGTTGCGGTCGGTCGTATCCTGCGGGATGGCGGGGAGCACGTCCACGCCGATGCGCAGGGACTTGTGCTCGGGCGCGGTGTAGTCGTTTTCGCCGACGATGGCATCGATGATGCCCTCAAGCTCGGTGCCGAGGAAGACGGAGATGACAGCCGGGGGCGCTTCCTGCGCGCCGAGACGGTGATCGTTGCCCGCGAAGGCGACGGAGCAGCGCAGAAGCTCCTGATACTCATCCACGCCCTTGATGAACGCGGCGAGCACCAGCAGGAACACGGCGTTCTGGCTCGGCGTCTTGCCGGGGGAGAAGAGGTTTTTGCCAGTGTCGGTCGAGAGCGACCAGTTAACGTGCTTGCCCGAGCCGTTGACGCCCGCGAAGGGCTTTTCGTGCAGCAGGCACACAAGGTTGTGGCGCTCGGCGACCTTTTTCATCGTCTCCATGACGAGCTGGTTCTGGTCGCTCGCGGTGTTGGCGTCGGTGTAGATGGGGGCCATCTCGTGCTGGCCGGGGGCGACCTCGTTGTGCTTGGTCTTGGAGAGCACGCCGAGCTTCCACAGCTCTTCATCGAGCTCTTTCATGTAGGCGGCCACGCGGGGACGGAACGCGCCGAAGTAGTGGTCGTCCAACTCCTGACCTTTCGGGGGCTTTGCGCCGAACAGGGCGCGGCCGCACAGGCGCAGGTCCATGCGCTTTAAGTACAGCTCGCGGTCGATGAGGAAATACTCCTGCTCCGCGCCAATCTGCGGCGTGACCTTTTCCGCGTCGTCGCCAAATAACTTGAGCACGCGCACCGCCGCGCGGTCGACCGCGGCTATGGAGCGCAGCAGCGGCGTCTTCTTGTCGAGCGCGTCGCCGCTGTAGGAGCAGAACACCGTCGGGATGCAAAGGCTGCCATCTTTGATGAAGGCAAACGCCGTGGGGTCCCAAGCGCTGTAGCCGCGGGCTTCAAACGTGGCGCGCAGGCCGCCGTTGGGGAAGGAGGACGCGTCGGGCTCGCCACGCACCAGCTCCTTGCCGGAAAAGTCCATCATCACGCGGCCGCCGCCGGCGTTGTTGATAAAGCTGTCGTGCTTTTCCGCCGTCACGCCGCTCAAGGGCTGGAACCAGTGCGTGAAATGCGTTGCGCCATGCTCCAGCGCCCAGGTCTTCATCGCGTCGGCGATCTCATTTGCCGCGGAAAGGGGAAGAGGCTGCCCGCTCTTTAAGCAGCCGCGCCAAACGTCCATGGCGCTCTGCGGCACATACTGCTCCATTGTGCGTTCATTGAACACCAGAGAGCCAAAAAGCTCGGGAATGCGAGTCGCTTCACTCATGATCCAGACCTCCTGTTTCGAAATAAAAAATTTGATAAGTAATGATACTTCATCGGGGCAAGCAGCGTCAATACTTTGTTTTTCCAACTTTCCCCTCACTTTAGTGGGACGGGATGTGCGGTGTGAACGAAATTATGAAAGTGCGGCAACTTTTTCTTGCATGAAGAAAACGGCTGTGCTATATTTAGCCTGAACCCGCCCTTGCCGGAAACGGCAGGGGCGGGCATTATGCTTATGTGCTGCGTTGTGAAAAAATTTTGCGGACAAAAAAGAAAACGGGACGTGAACGCCGGTCACGGCGCTTGCGTCCCGTTTTGCATCACTTGATCGTGTCGCTGTCGTTCAGCACGCTCGTGCTGTAAAGAAACAGCACGTCCTGCGCGGTAAAGTCGATGAATTTTCCGAGCATTGAGGGGGAGAGGTAGCGGATGTCGGCAAGCGTGATCTCGCTGTACCCCTCCGCGAGCAGCGGAAGTAAACTCGCGGCGAACGAATCGCGGAACACGAGGAGCCTGCGCTCCGCCTGCGCGTTCGGATTCTCGATGCGCAGCAGCGACTTCGGGCCCGAGAGGAAAATTTCATACGGGTCGCTGCCGTCCGCCTTTTCGAGCGTGTAAACGGGGAGATATTCGCTGTTTTCGTAGTCGTACACGCGGCAGCCTTCAATGACGCTGTTTGTGAGGTAGGAGAGACCGTCGGGCTCCATTGGCAGTGCCGACTGCCCGCGGTACACACCGTAAAACGGCGTATCAAGCGTGACCTCGGTAAAGTCCACGGTGAGTGAGACGCCCATCGCATCTGCCAGCGCCTTGGCCGTGGGGGCAAGCATTTCCTGCCGCCAGTGGAGGTCGGTGCGGTAATAGGATGAGAGCGACAGCGTGCCCGTCAGGTCGATATAGTCCGCAAAGTCGACCTTTTGGCGCATGAGCGCAAAGAACTTCTCGTAATCCATCGCGGGATAGCCGTTTTCGGCGGCCAAAAAGTAATTCTTGTCGGGGATGACGGAGAGGTAGACGTTTACGCCCGTATCTTTGAGATACGTTTCGTACACGTAGCGGAAGCGGTCGGCCGCGTGGTCGAGCGAATCCTCGTGGATCGTGTCGTCGAGCTTCGCGGCGTAGCCGTCCGCGACGTAGATGCCGTTGTTGTCTTTCTCGCCAAATAAATCGCGGACGGACAGGGCCTTGAGTGTGCGGAACTCGTCGCGCAGCGGGAACTGGTCGAGCGTGTAGCTCTCAAAATTCGACTGGAAGCGTCCGGAGAGTACTTCTTCCGCATTCAGCGTCGGGAACTGCTTGAGCGGGCGGCGCTCGCTTTCCGACACGGCGTCGTCGCTCTTGCAAATGCCCCACAGCGCGAACATAAGCACGAACGCTGCCGCGATGCCGAGGGTGAGGACGTCTTTGATTTTTCGATTCATGCGATGCCCTCCTTAAAAGCGGAAGTAGAGGAACGGGTTGAACGACCCGTCCACTAAAAATGCCGTGCCGAGCAGCAGAGGAATCAGTACAAACAGCGGCTCGAGCACATCGAGCGCCGTCGCTGCGCCTTTGGATTTGCGCAGCTTTGCGACGATCATCTTCGGCAGCGGTGTTGCGCAGAGGATACCGAGCACGAGCAGCGGGCCATAGCTTTTAAGGTAGTAGACCGCCTGCGTGCTCGACAGCGGCAGTCCGCCTGCGCCGAGCATCGCGCTGATGCGCGAGACCGCCTGCGCGGCGCTGTCTGCGTCGAAAAGCACGAAGCCGAGCGTGACGAAAAAGAGCGTGTACACATGGCCGAGCACGCGGTGCTTTTCGAGCACCGGCAGCAGCGCCAGCTTTTCAAGAAGCAGCAGGACCGCGAACCACAGTCCCCACAGCACGAACGTCCACGCCGCCCCGTGCCACAGGCCCGTCGCGAGCCAGACGATCAGAATGTTCAACAGCTGACGCGCCTTACCCTTCCGGCTGCCGCCGAGAGGGATATAGAGGTAGTCGCGGAACCACGAGCCAAGCGACATGTGCCACCTGCGCCAGAACTCCGTGATGCTCGCTGAAATATAGGGGTAGTTGAAGTTTTCAGGGAAGTGGAAGCCCAGCATCCGCCCGAGGCCGATGGCCATATCGCTGTAGCCCGAAAAGTCGAAATAGACTTGGAGCAGAAACGCGAGCGCGTAGAGCCAGACGAAGAGGACGCTCGCGTCCTGCGTCGACTTGTAGGCGCTCGCGAGCGCGCCGAACTGGTTGGCGAGCAGAATTTTCTTGGCAAAGCCGACCGTAAAGCGGCGCACGCCCTCCGCCGCGGCGGAGACGCTGTGCGTGCGGCTTTTGAGCTCCGCGGTGACGTCGGAATAGCGCACGATCGGCCCCGCGATGAGCTGGGGGAAGAGCGAAACATAGGCGGCGAGGTCGATAAAATTTCGCTGCGCCGCCGTTTCGCCGCGGTAGACGTCGATGACGTAGCTCAATACCTGAAAGGTGTAGAAGCTGATGCCGATGGGCAGGCTCAGCTTCAAAAGCGGCAGGGAGAGCCCTGTGACGGCGTTGACGCTGGAGAGAAAAAAGTCCGCGTACTTAAAATAGCCGAGAAGCCCAAGGCTCACAAGGATCGAGAGCGTCAGAAAGACCTTCGACGCCTTTTGCCCGTGGTGCTTTTCAATCAGCAGGCCGAAACCATAGCCCTGCACGATGGAGACGAGCATGAGCAGCATATATTTCGGCTCGCCCCAGGCATAGAAAAAGAGGCTTGCGAGCAGCAGCACCGCGTTTTTCAGCTGCCGCGGCGCTGCAAAGTAGATCAGCAGCGCCGCAGGCAGAAAGTAAAAGAGAAAGGGAACGCTGGAAAAGAGCATAAACTTCTCCGCCTTTCAGAAGATCAAATCAGGCGATGGCCTCGTCGCAGACGACGGCAGCATCGGCAAAGGCCTCGGTGACTTTTTCGCTGAACTGGTCGACAAGGTCCTCCGCGCCGTAGCAGGAGATGACATAGTCGCCGAGCGTCAGGATGACAAGCTTGTCGGGGAAGCCGCACATCCACTGGCGGTTCATGATGTTGTCCTTGAGGTCGGAGACGACACTGTCAACGTCGGAAGAGCTCGCAACATGGAACGCGCCCGCGGTGAAGGTGTTGGCGTTCATCATGTGAGTGAGGGACGCGGCGTCGGAGAGCTTGCCTGCGTCCGCGGCGGGGAAGGAGAGAGAGTAGTCAAGTGCGTCTCCGTCTTCGACGGAGAAGTTACCGGGCGCGTCCTCGGTCATATTCGCCTCATCAAAGTCGCCGCCGGCAGCAGGGAACTTGTCGTCGTCGCTGTAGTTGGCCCATACGGCGTTCAGCAGCTCGAGAGCGCTCGCGGGCTGGCTGTTATTGCCGCTATTGTCATCCGTCTTGCTGCCGCAGGCGGCGAGGGAGAGAGTCATCGCTGCGGCCAGCAGCAGGGTGAGAAACTTTTTCATGGGAATTTACCTCCAAAATGTTGTGTGTTGTCAATAGTAATGTGGAATGGGATGCTTACGCCCGCGCGGCGGCCCAATAGCCGTTGGCCTCGTCGTAGCGCAGCGTGACGGCGGGCGCGCCGTCGAGAGAGAGCGTGTAAACCGTACCCGTGTCCGGCTCTTCGATGGTCCAGCAAAGCTGCACCTTGCCGGAGACGGTGTAGGAGGTGAACTCCTCCTGCAGCGAGTAAAGAGGCTGGGTCAGCACGCCATCCGACACCGTAACGGTCACGGCCTCACCCGATTTGCTCTCGATGGTGAGCATCGGACTGAGCGGGCCGCTCAGACTGCCGCGCGCGTCGAGCGCCATCGCTGCGGGCTGACTGATGGGAATGGGGATTGAGGAGAGTGCTGCGCCTTCGACCTTGATCTCAGCCGGTAAGGTGTCGCGCGTCATCGCCAGGGCGGCGGCCAGCACGAGCACAAGGCACGCCGCAGCGGCAAGAAAACGCGGGAGGGCGTACCGTTTGCGCGGCTTGTAGGCGTAGGCGTCCGCGATGAGCTCATCGTCGAGCTCGCCTATGGCGCGGGTCAGAACTTCATGCTTCACAGTATCCCTCCTTGATGAGATGCTCCTTGAGCTTTCTGCGCGTGCGCAGGAGCGTGGTTTTGATGCGGCTCTCGCCGCAGTGAAAGCGCGCGGCCAGCGCTTCGACCGGTTCGCAGTAGAAATAGCGCAGGATGAACATGCTGCGCACCTCTTCGCTCTGCGTGCGCAGAAACGCGCTGATGCTGCGGCCGAGCTCTGCTGCCGTGGCCTCGTCGTCGGGCGAGGACAGGGCGGGTGCGCAGTCGTCCAGCTCGTCGAGCGAGAGCGCGAAGGCGTCGCCCTGCCGCTTCTGCGCCGACCTCGCCTTATAGCGGTTCAGCGCCAGATTGCGCGCGATCTTGCCGAGAAAGGCAGACAGGATCGCGGGCCTTTGCGGCGGCATGGCCTGCCAGGCGTGTAAGTACGTGTCGTTGACGTTTTCCTCGCTGTCGGCGCGGTCAGATAAAATGTTTTGCGAAATTTTCATGCAATAGCTTTCGTATTTGGCGGCGGTGGCTTCGATGGCGTGCTCGTCCCGCTGCCAGTAGAGGTCGACGATCTCATGGTCGTCCATAGGTTCGCTCCTTTCTGTTGTCTGCCATCATAGGGAAAAGACAACTTTTTTGCCGTTTGCGTTACACAAAAGAGAAAATATTTTTGAAAGTATACCACATTCGCCCGTTTCGTAAAAGGGCGGCATGCTATTTTTGACAAAACGGGAACTTTTTTCCATCTGCGCCGTCTAATATAACAAATCCCGAAACGGAGGTACATCCGACATGAAACGATTCTTAACGCTGCTGCTCACCGCGGCGATGGCCCTGTCCTTCGCCGCCTGCGGAGACAACGGAACGACGATCCGAAATGAAAATGAGAAGGACAATGTGAAAAAAGACCCCATTGCCGCGCAGTATTTGCAGGACCTCGCCGTGAAGACGGCGGACTATCCCGTGCTGCCCGCCATGCCGAACGAGAGTGAGCTTGACGAGGCATTCAGCACCATCGACTATGACAAGATGGGCGCGGACGCCTATGAAAAGGCGCAGGAGAAGATCTGGGAGGACTGGGATGCGCGCAGCAATGCCTATTACGATGCGCTCAAGGCGCTGCGCAGCAAGGGCACGAGCTACCCCGCGGCATTCCTGCACTTCACGCAGGAGACGGGCACGCTGCTTTCGGCGGAGGAGAACACCGTTCTCTCGCCCGCAAACCTGTATCTCGCCTTTGCGATGCTCAGCGAGACGACGGACGGCGACAGCCGCGCGCAGCTCTTGTCGCTTTTAGGCCTTGAAAATACCGATGCGTCGCGCGCTGCGGGCAACTATGTCTGGCGCAATCTCTACGGCGAGACCTCGACGGGAAAGACGCTGCTCGGCAGTTCCGTGTGGCTGAATGAGAACGTCCCCTATAATGAAGAGACGTTGCAGGTGCTCGCCGAGCAGTACCTTGCTTCGACGTTCTCCGCCCCGATGGGAGATGAGAAGACGGACAAGGCCATCGGCGAATGGATCAATGAGAACACGGGCAATCTTTTGCAGGACGCCGCGGGCGGCATCGAGACCAAGCCCGAGACGGTGATGCTGCTTTTGACGACGCTCTACTTTAAGGACCAGTGGCGCGACGAATTCTGGGAGAATGCGACAAAGGAGGATACCTTCACCGCAGCAAACGGCGCGCAGCAGACGGTCGACTTCATGCACCTCACGCAGGATCGTGCCGCTTACTGCCGGGGCGAAAACTACACCGTGGCGGAGCTGCGCTTTCAGGGTGGGCAGGCGATGCGCTTCCTGCTGCCCGACGAGGGCACGAGCCTTAAAAGCTTTCTTGCGGACGGCAGCGCCGTGGGCGGACTGCTCGGTTACGACATGGGCGTGAGCCTGCCGAGCGGCAAACTCATCTGGAGCGTGCCAAAGTTCGACGTCAGCTCCGACCTTGAACTGACCGACGCGCTCCGCGCGCTGGGCGTTTCTGATGTGTTTGACTTTGATCGCGCGGACTTTTCGCCCCTTGTCGACTTTGACCGCTTTGATAAGGCGGTCGCCGTGACGCAGGTGCAGCACGCCGCGCGCGTCAAGATCGATGAAAAGGGCTGCGAGGCCGCCGCCTTTACCGCCGTCAGGGCGGACGCCCAGTCCGCCGCGCCGGAAGACCTTCCCGTGGTGGAGATGAATCTGAACCGGCCGTTCGCCTTTATGATCACCGGCGTGGACGGTCTGCCGCTCTTCCTCGGCACAGTGAACAGCCTATAAGAGTAAAGCTGGCGCGACGGCAGTAAAAAACAAATGATGCAAAAATGAAAAGGAGAGAAACGATGAAGAAATTATTTGCCTTTTTGCTCGCCTGCGTGTGCGCACTGGCGCTGTTTGGCTGCGCGGGAGCGAATGATGACAAATCGGACGGTGGACCTGAGGATGATACGACGCCGCTGACGGAGACGCAGATCGAAGAATTCAAGGAGATGTTTGCCTCTGAGACCGATGTGATGGATGAAACGACGGGCGAATACCGCTACACGACCTCAACGCCGGTGAGCTGCTTTTTCACCTCGCATTACAACGATCCGCGCGATATCGACCTTGCAGAATTTTTGCGGTACTGTCCGCTCAGCACCACGTTGGGAGACGCGGACGTGGAGGAATTCCACGCTGTACTCGACACGCTGGGAATAGAGGATGCGGAGAGGTTCAAGGTGCCGGATGACTGGGCGGTCCCCGTGCGGCGCATTCCCAAGAGTGACGTTTCCGCGCTTTTGATGCAGTGGGCGGATATCACAGTGGACGATCTGCGCAATCAGGAGGACGCGATATACCTTGCGCAGTATGACGCATTCTATGAGTATACGAGCGATTTCGGCCCCGGATATTTTATTCCGGTGGGCGGCGAGCAGTACGGCGACAGCATCCGGCTGTGGAGCGCGCCGCGCGGCGAGAACGGCGAAGGAACGCACGATGAGTTGACGCTGGAAGTGCGCCCAGACGGGAGCTATCGCATTGAAGCGTTCCGTGAAGTCTGAAGCAAAAGGGGGCCTTCTCTCACGTGAGAGAAGGCCCCCTTTTGATCCCCCAAGAGAACGGCAGGGGCGTTTCGATCTCGCCCCTGCAC
>OOAM01001804.1_pt1 | contig 12613 bp, 9 predicted proteins | sample 1671131 | NCBI WGS metagenome assembly OOAM01 (sample SAMN06348125, study PRJEB24527) | human gut metagenome | biome: human gut; feature: ankylosing spondylitis patient; material: feces | host: Homo sapiens | place: China | collected 2015-10 | reverse complement strand
CTGTAGTATCCGTTGATGCATCGGCACTGATGTAGCCTTTCTGGTTGTAGTCGTACAGTCTTGCGCAGTAGTCTTTGTAGAAATCGCTCTCAAACAGGTTGACAACATCAAGATTCTGACCGTAGTCAAGAAGAACACCGAATACGTTTCCGCCAAGAGCATCTACATTGGAGAACTGATTCATAGAGCCTGTCCCCGGACGATATACTTCTTTGTCCGGATATGCCTCATGCAGTTTTGCATAAATATCGTTTAATTCATCCAGGCTGATTTTTACGATCTCATCATCACTGTTTACTTCGTAGCCGATTCCATCCAGATACTCGGTTGCAATTGCTGCACATCCACGTCCCTGTGCAATATCGCGGTTGCTTGGAAGTCCGTACAGAACTCCGCCGACACGGCAGGCATCAATATTCTGCTGTCCTACTGCATCTGCAATGTCCGGTCCGTATGTTGCAAGCAGATCATTCTCTTCCAGATCGGAGAGATATCCCTGCTGGACTCCTGTGGTGTAAGAAAATCCTACGCATGCCAGAACATCAATCTCCTCATTCGCAGAAAGTGCCAGTGTGGTGTTCTGGTTGAAGGAACCAAAATCAGTGATAGAAAGCTCGACCTCAACGCCAATCTTATCACGTGTGATATCGTTGATGGCTTCCTGTACTTTCTCGGTATCTGCCGGAGCGCCGGTCCAGGTTGGGAAGCTTACGATGATTTTCTCTACTTCTCCGCTTCCGGTATCTGCTGTGCTTGCTGCTGTACTCTTATCTCCGGAATCTGTTTTGCCGGAATCAGAGCTTCCACCGTTGCTTCCGCAGGCAGCCAGGGAAAATGCCATGATTGACGCCATGAAAATCGCTGCTACTTTCTTTTTCATTCTTTCATCCTCGCTTTTTTATCTTTTTGTTTTGTTTCTCTGTTTCGTTTTGAGCCTCGGCCGTGACTCATTTGATGATCTTATTATATCGGCTTTCCTACCTCCAAAAAAGAACAATTCTGCGATGAATTTGCACTTTTCTGCGGTTTCTTTCTGCACTTTGTATAGTTTTTTATCACTTTTCCGTTTTTTCTATACATTCCGCTATCAGCATCCAGTCTCCCGCCGCCGGTTTCTTTGGCATAATGCACGATTCCTGCCGCACTTCTACCTGTTCTTCTGCTTTTTCTGTCTCTCCCGTTCTCGGATCAAACCAGGAAACTGCATAGATTCCGTCGCAAAGGCCTGCAATCCGTGTGCTCATTCCGTCCATCTCGCCGTAATAAATCAGCGCTCTCGTCTTATCCCGGCTGATGGTGGCAGCCGCCAGCTTATTGGAAAACGGGCTGATGTTCTCTTCCGCTTCTGCCGGATCGTACGGCACCATCTCTTCGAAGTGGTGCTCTTCATAGAAACGTTTCAGATATCCCATCTGCGCACCGCCCGGTCCATCAATCGCTTTTGCCCAGGTGATGCCGAATTTGTTGAATGCATTAAAGTACGGGTTGATGTCACTTACCTCCCAGATATTATCCCAGATGCCCTGTGCGCCGTATGTATAGCCGCAGCCACCAGTCTGAATCGCCATGTATGCCACGCGGCGCAGCATGGCATCGGTGCAGAGACGGGTTCCGTTTTCTTCCAGCGTGGAACAATATTCGTATAGAGACTCGCCCTCGATGAACGGCTTTGTTCCATGCTCTTTCTGATAAGAACGGTACCAGGACACATTGATCGGGAAATCGCCGTGACCGGCCTGGTTCAGTACAAAGTCAAACCACGGTTCATCATAATAGTAATCTGCAAACGGACGCTCATTCGTGTAATGTGCGGTCTGCAGGGTATCGTAGCCGTCCATCTCCTCCACGTATACCGGGCGCTTGCCCACCATTTCATAGAGGATATTCTCCCACCAGACGCTGTGCTGCTGGGTGCGGATCATGCCGTCCAGCTTCTCCATGAACTCCGGCATGAAATCCTTGCTGAAGCGGCCGATGCCGATGTACTCGCCGGTGATATCACTGCCGGTGAGCTCCTTGCCGTACTTCACCAGCAGGCCGTTCTCGTACTTATACTTGTAGTCGGCCTCCTCCTTGCGGGTGCCGTCGGCAAACATCACCGGGGACTTATGGCACTCCAGAATGCGGTCCAGCAGTGTCTCCTCCAGATACACGTCGGCGTTCATGATGAGGGTGTCGTCGTACTGGGACAGGAAGTCCTTAGCGAACCACGCCGAGGCGATGCTGTTGGTGACGTCGAAGAAGGGGTTATAGAAGTAGCGGATGCCCTCGTAGTCCTTCAGCGTCTCCTGAATGACCTCCGCCCGGTAGCCCAGCACCATGGCAATGTCGGTGATGCCCTTCTTGTGGAACAGCTCGATGGTGTACTGGATCAGCTTCTGACCGCCGATGTCCACGGTACACTTGGGGTTGCCGGCCAAATACCGGCTGATGCGGGTGCCTCGACCCGCCGCAAGCAACAGAACTTTCATGTTTCTTCCTCCTTGTAATATATCGATCAAGCCTTCAGGATCCCACGGGCCATGAGGTCGTCAAAGGCCCGGAACAGTGCGTCGTTATCCTCCACGGTCAGGTGGCCGATGTGGCCCACCCGGAACACCTTATCCGCCAGCTCGCCGCCGTTGGGGCAGATGATAATGCCGTACTCGTCCTTCAGGGTCAGGAACAGCTGGTGGGCGGACACCTCCGGATTGTTGGGAGACAGCGGCGTCACCGCATAGGACAGGGAATCGGACACGATGTGGAAGGGATACTTCCCGATGCGGGAGCGGAAATCCTTGGCAATGGCACGGATCTGGGCCTGTACGTTTGCAAAGCCGTCCCGTTTGATCTGATTCAGGCGGGCATTGATCTGGATAAGGATGCCCACCGCCGGAGTGAAGGGGGTCTGGCCCCGCTCCCCGTTTTTCAGGGCGGCCTTCAGGTCCAGATAGTAGCAGGCGGGACGGTTGGCGTAGATACGCTCCACAGCCCGGCTGCTGAGCACCATCATGGAGATGCCGGGAGGCACGGCCAGCGCCTTCTGAGAGCCGGTGAACACCACGTCGGCGCCCCAACGCTTCATGCTGACGTCATCGGCCAGAAATGCACTGATGGCATCCACCACCAGTACCAGACCGTTTTCACGGCAGAAAGCGGAGATCATGTCCATATCGTACAAAACGCCGGTGGACGTCTCGTGCATATTCACCAGAAAGCCCGTGTAGCCCTGTCCGGCATAGGGGGCCAGATCGGCGGGGGTCAGGGCATGGCCCTGCCGCAGCTCGATGGCCGTATGGGGGATGCCGTAGACCTCGCAGATCTCGCAGAAGCGGTGGCCGAAGCTGCCGCCGGCCACCACCAGCAGCCGGTCGTCCTTGGTGAACACGTTCTGGGTGACGGCATCCATGGAGGCCGTGCCGGAGCCGGTGAGGAATACCGCTCTGGCATCCTCCGGGGCATCCATGAACTCCTTGAGCAGCGCCTCGTTCTCCTTCATCAGGGCGGAGAAGTCCGGCGTGCGGAAGTAGGGCACGGGGTCTGCACCGATCCGGGAGATCTCCTCCGAGATCTGAACCGGACCCACCGCAAAGTTGATATGATCCTTTTTGATGTCCATAAAACTATATTCTCCTTTCACCGGTACCTGTCACAGAGTACGCTCTGCCGCAGGCACCTTATCTTCCGTTTCCAGCATCAGCGCACCCAGCGCCAGCCAGAAAATAAAGGACACATCATTGATCTTCAGGAATACGCTGTTCATGAACAGCGCCTCCACCAGTCCGAAGGCCACCACCGCCAGTGTCGTGATCGTCCACAGGGACAGCTGCGGATGCCGCAGGATATAGCGAATCACCCGCACCAGCACCAGCACCAGGAAGCACAGGAACAGCCCTGCTCCCACAAAGCCTGTGCTGATAAACACAAACAGATAGTTGTTATGGGACTCGTAGACCAGATCCGTTTTCACCGTATCCTTGAACTGATCGGTAAAGTAGCGCACGATGTACATCTCCGGATGCTGGTCGCCGATATAGTCGTTGTAGTTGGACAGGGACAGTCCCGCAGGGCCGATCTCACCGGCAAGGGATATATAGTCCCTCCAGATCTCGAAGCGGTTGTTGGAGACATCGCCCTCCTGTGACCGCTCGATGGCATCCGGCTCCTCGATGACGGTACCCACGGCCATATGCTGCATACCAGCCCAGATACCCTCCGTACAGCCCCAGCACACCACCACGGCGCACACACCGGCCAACACGCTGACACCCAGCCGTTTCAGCTGCTTCATACTGCCGCAGCGGTTACGCACCAGCAGCACCGTGAAGCAGAAGGCATACAGAATCAGGGCGATCAGGGCGCTGCGGGACACGCTGAGGAGCACGTGCGTGACCAGCACCAGCGCCGCCACGGCCAGTGCCGCACGGCCCGCCCAGTGTTTTCCACGGGTCACGACCCCCTGCATACAGCCGGCAAACAGGAACATACTGGTATATGCCGCATAGTCCAGACCCATGAACAGGCCGAACAGGCGGCTCTGATAATAGCCCTGCCGTGTCAGCTCCGGGCTGGTGGTATTGGGATTGGCGACATATGTATAGCCGATGCGGAACAGATATTGATACAGGCCCACGCAGCAGGCAATGCCCCAGATGACCAGCACCACATAGAACAGGTTCCGCAGGAACCGGCGCATCCGTTCCCTGCCTACCCGCTGGGCCAGACTGTACACCAGCGCAAACTGGATCACCACCCAGCACAGGTCAAAAAGGTTATCCTTCACGCCGTAGCGCATGGTACGCAGGGAGGCGATGACATCCATAAAGGCCACGCCATACAGCAGCCAGCACCAGATACCTCGCCAGAGGCCCCGGTTGGTGAACAGATCCAGCGCCATCAGCACAGCGCCTATCAGTCCCAAATAGGTGGAAATGTGGTACAGCGGGGTTTTGGCCATCCACGTCAGCACCGGGGCGATCTGCAGCAGCACAAAGCTCACCACCGTCACGCCTACATACACCAGCACCGCCGTGTTCAGCCACGGAAGCCGTCCGATACAGCTCTCATTCCCGAATACCGCACGCCGCAGTTCTCTCTTTTGCATATGGTATAACTCCTACTTTGTATAGATTATGCGGCCTTTTTCCCCTTGGGCAAAAAGCGCAGCAGAATGCCCCACAGCTGCTTCCACTCCGCCGTGCGTCCGGTGACGCCCAGCCAGATGCCGGGGTAGATAACTCCCACGATGACGCACCTCAGCAGCAGTGACAGGATGGTATTGTCCGGCGACAGCCACCGGCACGCACCGTAGCAGGCGGCGCAGGCGGCAAAGGCCAGCAGCACATAGCCCAGCAGCTTTCCCATGTATTCGTTCCAGCTGCGGTAGAACTGGTATTTCACCACCACCCACGCTTCCCACGGGGTATAGATGAAGAAGAACACCAGAATGGTGGGAACCAGCACGCCGGCGATGCTGCCGGTGGCCTTCACCATCCAGATGCTGCCCACCAGATTCACGGCCATGCCCACATAGGGCTTGAGCCAATCCTCCGTCCACAGGCCCGCTGCATCCCGGTAGGTCAGCTGCATGATGCGGAACATCCACGAGAAGAAGTACAGCACGATGAGCATCATCAGCCGCTCATCCAGCAGATACTCCGGGCCAAGCCACACGGCGGCGATGAAGGGCTGGTAAAAGCACAGCATACACGCTGCTGCGCCGCCCACCAGCGCCACCCAGCCATAGGTCATGGTTTTGAAGAACCGGTAGTTGTCCTCACGGGAGTCCGTCAGCAGTTTATTGCCGATGCCGGAGAGGCTGCCGTTGGTGACGATCTCCACCAGACCATTGACGGCGGTGAGGATATAGTAATAGTTGCTATACAGCGACAGCGCCGTCAGTCCCAGAAAGGAGGAGATGATGATGCTGTCGATGCTCACCAGAAAGGTGTTGCCCAGCTTATGGCCGAACAGCGTCCCCACCCGCTTATAGATGTCCTTTTTGGTCACCGGGTCCAGCTCGCCCTGACACACGATGTCCGGGTAGTGCTTCCGGGCCGCCAGATACACCGCCACGTTGTTGGGGATCACCATCAGCGGCAGCAGGATGATATAGGCATAGTAATTGGAGAAGATCAGCAGCACCGCCGCCTGCAGGGTATACTGCACCACATAGCGCACGGTGGAGATCTTCAGCGTCACGTCGTTGCGCTGAAAGGCAGTAAACGTGGCGTTGTTATAGGCGAACATCAGGTAATCCAGCACGCTCTCCGACAGATAGATGGCGAAGAGGACGTACAGGTTCATATCCGGCGGACAGTCGTTTTTCACCAGCCATGGCAAAAACGGCATCACCGCCAGACCCATGCCCAGAATCACCAGGCCCACAATGCGGTAGACCTTCCGGTAGAATTTCAGCATGGCGCACAGGGCCGGCTTGTCATCCTCGGCAATGGCCTTGTACATGGTGAACACCAAGGAGCTGTTAAAGCCCAGATTGGCCAGATTCAGCACCGTCAGCACGGAGGTGAACAGGGTGGACAGGCCGTTATACTCCTGTCCCAGCTCCTTGATGATGATGGTCTTGATGGCAAACGGCCCGATGAGGGTGGCCACCCGGTAGATGGCGCCCCAAAGGGTATTCCGCATGGTATTTTTGGCTCGTGAGAGCTTTTTCATAGCATCCGTCCGTTCTCTCAGTTTCGGGAGCGGCTCATGACCGCTCAAAGGCGGAAGTCTGCGGGAAGGTCCGCTGGAAGATATCCACCAGCTGCTGCCGCTCCGTATCGAAATCGAAGTCCATGGGGTCGTCGTTGACGCAGACCACCCGGTACTTCCCGCCCCGCAGCAGCCGCTCCACCTCCGACTCGCTCTGCTTGCCGATGGTGAGATAGGTGCTGTCGGGCTTTTTGGGGGCAAACCGGCCGCTGGCCAGCTGCCAGTACCGGAACAGGTACTGGTTCACGTCCGCCCGGTCCCGGAACTTGTGGCGGCAGGTGGCGTCCAGCACCTCCGGGGACCTGTCCCACACCTCCTCCAGCGTGCTCTTGCAGAAGGAGACGCAGGAGTGGTAATTGCGGAAGCCTGTGAAGTCCCCCCACGGGAGGAGGTACAGGTTATACAGCAGGCCCTTTCCGTAGCCGGGATAGAACCACTTGCCGAAATTCTGCCGGATGACACTGCGCTTATCGAAGCTCATGTTCACCAGCGCCATCATGTTCAGCATGATATAGGGCATGAAGTTGGCGGTATCATTGTTTTTGATGACGCCCATCACCGCCGTGTCACAGGGCAGGCCGTCCCGGAAGAAATCCTCCGGCTGGGAGGGCTTCATCAGGTACACGTCGTCGTTGAAGTAGAGGAAGTGCTCCGCCAGATCCGGGATGCGGTGCATATTCAGCTCGATGGTATGGGAGCTGAAGGTAGGCAGATACTCCTCCGGGATGAAGTCCCGGTGGTTGACGATATGCAGCTTGGGATGGTCAGGCTCCAGCCATGCAGGCAGGTGTCCGTAGGTCAGCAGGTGTACCTTTCGCACCCACGGGGCGTTCTGCTCGATGCCCCGGAACCAATAGCGGAACAGCCCCCACTCCCGATAGCGGGCGGGGTGATTGTCGGCGCTTTTAGAGGCCCGGTATTTGGCGTGATCCGCCTGCCAGACCGGGTCAGACCCGTCCACCCATGGGATCACGATGTCAATGGGATGCGTGCTCATTGGTCCTGTGCTCCGTCCTTTTTCTGTTCCTCGGCGGCGCAGTCCAGACAGAAGCCCACGGAATAGTGCTTCTCCCGGTCGGCCTCCGGCGGGATGACCCAGTAATCACCGTACTGATTTTTCAGATAGGTGTCCGGATCATGGGGCAGGTTGATGGAAAAGTCCTCAAAAGGTCCCTTGATGGGGGGATAATATACCTCTTTGGGCATAATATGTCCGAAATAGTGGCCGATATCCGTGGGGACGGCCCACAATCCCGTGTCCTTCTTGCACCGCACGAAGCGGTCAAACAGGTCGCCCCACTTCTTATAGGGGCGGAAGGAGAACAGGAAGCCCACTGTGCACCGCAGGCCATAGTTGAACTTTCCGGCGGAGGACTGGCTGAAGAACTTCTTCTTCTCCGGGCTGCGGTAGTGGTAGAACAGGGTGGATACCGCAATGTATTGCAGGCCCATGGCCGTTACGCCCTTGATGCCCCGGACAATGGGGTTTCTGGGGACGGACTCAATGGCGAAGATATCGATGTGGACGCCCTTGGGAAACGGCGTGTTATAGTCCAGAAACGCCGCTTTCAGGGTGTTTTTCTTATATACGGCGGAGATCATGCTCTCCAGCTGATACTTGTCGGAATTGGGGGTGGTAAGCTCGTACTTGTCCCCCATGCACTCCTCGAACAGCTCCACGAAGCGGTTCAGATCCTCACGGGGCATGAGGATATCCACGTCGTCGTCCCAGGGGATAAAGCCCTTGTGGCGCACGGAACCCAAGGCAGTACCGCCGGCGGCCATATAGCACAGGCCGTGCTCCTGACACACCCGATCGATGTCCTTGATGATCTCCAGAAAGCACGCCTGCAGCGCCTTCAGCTCCTCCGGCGTCAGCTCGTGCATCATCTCCGTCTCCGGTGCGATCTGCATACACTTCCGGGTGGAGAACATATTTCTCAGCTTCGACATGGCCCTCACGCTTTCTTTTCATCCACACAGTAGTGGATGCCCTTATACTGCTTGTAGCTGTGCTCCAGATCGATGAATACCGCATCGTGGCGGTAGACCCGCTCCTCCGGAGGCGGCAGCTGCATATAGTCGCCATAGGAGATGGTCAGCCACTTGTCATAGTCCTCCGGCACCGGCATCTGATGGCCCTCGAACTCCAGATACGCCGGGTGGCGGAACCACCGGATGGGGAACCGCTGGCGCATGATGGTGGCGCCCTCGCCGAAGGAGGAGACGTACTCCGCATCCGCCAGTGAGTAGCGGCTCAGCCGCTTTTCGGCGCCCTTCCACATCTTGTACCGGGCCTTGAAGGACGGCACCAGCGTCAGCGCCAGCTTTTCGGCATAGTAGGTGACCTTGCCCTTGTGGGCGGGCAGGCGCTGGAAGTTGAAGCAGCAGTACATCATGGAATCCACCATCTGCCACAGCTGCTTCCACTTGGACTTGGGTACGGCGTCCAGCGGGATCACGTCGATCATCAGCCCCTGATGGATATCCAGATCCACGCTGTGACGGTTGATGAAGGTGGTGTTGTTGTCCTTGATCTCCGTGGCGGAGTGACGGATGTTGAATCGATCGTTGGAGCGGACGCAGGAGTAGTGCTCTGTGTCCGCCTTTTCGTCCCAGATACGGCAGAGCTTTTCATAGTCATCCCGCAGCATGAACACGTCCACGTCGTCGTCCCAGGGGATGAATCCCTTGTGGCGCCCGGCGCCCAGACAGGTGCCGCCGGCCAGCACGAAGCCCAGTCCGTTCTCCTGACAGAACTTCTGAAAATACAGCAGGATCTCCAGGAGCTTGCTCTGGATCTCCTGTATGGTGACCTCTTTCTTTTCTTCCATAGTTGACCTCTCACCGCCACCCGGCCCGCTGGGGGCAGGCGGCGTCCTCTCTGTTTTTTCTTCCTCGGTTATCACCGCAACGGAGTATTATACTCCCTGCGGTCCGGAATTGCAACCTCTGTGTCCGCCCTCTTACAGCACGGCCTTGACCGTCCGCAGCATGGTCAGCAGCTCCTGCCCCAAGCCAAAGTGCCGGATGCTCGCCAGATTATATGCCATTTTCCCCGGCAGCACCTGCTGCACATACGTCTCGTCCACGTCCTCCGCCTTGTCCAGCAGCTCCGCCTCGTCCTTGTAGCGGATGCTGGCCTCGGAGGTCACTCCTGCCGGCAGCAGGAGGGTGGCCATCATCTCCGGGGTGTAGCGGGCCACGTACTTGGGCACCTCCGGCCGTGTCCCCACAAAGGACATGGAGCCGCCCAGCACGTTCAGCAGCTGGCCGATCTCGTCCAGACGGCAGCTGCGGATGACCTTGCCCACCCGTGTGATGCGGCTGTCGCCGCTGACCGTCACCTGACTGCCGATGCGGTCAGCGTTCTGCACCATGGTGCGGAACTTGAAAATGCGGAATTCACGCCCGTACTGGGTCACCCGCACCTGCCGGTAAAACACCGGGCCGTGGGAGTCCAGCTTGATGGCAATGGCCAGCACCAGAAACACCGGGCTCAGCAGCACCAGCAGCACCAGTGACGCGAGAATATCGAACAGCCGCTTGCACAGCAGACTCCCCTGCTTCCTTCGCAGCAGGTCATAATACGGGCGGACTTCCTCCGTCCGCATCTCCTGCGGCAGATCCTCCCACTTCCGCAGCATCACCGGAGATACTCCTTCACGATGTCCGCAAACTGCTCCGTCACATAGGCCGCATCCTCATCGGAGAGGCGGGTGTGCAGAGGCAGGGTGATGAGGTTTTCATAGTGGTGGTAGGCATTTGGATAGTCAGCGATATCGAAGCCCATGGCCTTGTAGGCCGTCATCATGGGCAGGGGCTTATAGTGGACGTTGCAGGCCACGCCCCGCTCCGCCATCCGCAGGATGATCTCATTGCGCTCCTTCTCCCCGATGCCGGGGGTCCACGTCAGGTACAGGTGACCGGAGCTGGTATAGTCCGGGGTAAAGTGGGGCAGGGTCCGGATGCCCAGCGGGTGCAGGGCTTCATCATAGCGCTGGATCAGCTGATGCCGCCGCTCCAGCAGGCCGGGATAGCGCTCCAGCTGCTTCAGGCCTATGGCAGCCATGATGTCCGTCATGTTGCACTTATACCACGGCCCCACGATGTCGTACTCCCACGCCCCCAGCTTGGTCTTGGCCAGAGCGTCCTTGGACTGGCCGTGGAGGCTCAGCAGCTGATAGCGGTGGTACAGCTCCTCGTCGTCAAGACCCGGCAGCGTGCGCCACGCCGATGCACCGCCCTCGGCGGTGGTGAAGTTCTTCACGGCGTGGAAGGAGAAGGAGGTGAAGTCTGCCAGAGCGCCGGTAGGCACCCCGTGACGGGAGGCACCCAGCCCATGGGCGCAGTCGGCCGCCACGGCCACCCGGCCCAGTGCCTCCTGCACGTCGCCCTTGGGACAGAACAGTGCCTTTTTCCCCTCCACCGCCTGATAGATGCGGTCATAGTCGCAGGGGATGCCCCCCAGATCCACCGGGATCACCGCCTTGGTCTTTTCGGTGATGGCCCGCTCCATCTGGTCATAGTCCATCTCCAGCGAGTCCTTCTGGCTGTCGATGAACTTCACCGTGGCCCCCACATGGATGGCCGCCGCCGCCGTGGCGGTATAGGTGTACGCCGGCACCAGCACCTCGTCGCCTTCACCGATGCCCAGCACCCGCAGGTTCATCTCCTCCGCCGCCGTAGCGGAGTTCAGGCACACCAGCTTCGCCACATGGCAGTACTCTGCCAGCTCCTTTTCCAGCTGCTTGGTGCGGGGGCCGGTGGTGATCCAGCCGGACCGCAGGGCCTCGCACACCTCTTGGATCTCCAGCTCCGTGATATCCGGAGGGCTGAAGGGTATATTTCGCATATCGATACGCACTCCTTAGTCGGTTTGATCCGTTTCGTTGTTTTTCAGTCTGCGCCCGGTCGGGCGGACTTACATATTGTGAAATTATACTACAACCCTCGGCAAAATGCAACCGGCGGCGGCAGGTCATTTCACACTTCCCGGCGGTTTTTATGAATAGAAGGTAAATTTCCTTTAATCCTGCACTTTTCCCCCGGCTTGGTGGGGCTTATGAGGGCATCTATATCGTGCCCTTATACCACCGCAGGATAAACCGTGCGCCGCCGGTGAGGACATTTTCCGCCTGCACCGTGCCGTTCTGCTGGGCCAGCACCTGACGGGAGAGGCTCAGGCCGATGCCGAAGTTGTTCTCCCCGGCGTTTTTGCCCCGGTAAAACCGCTGAAAAAGCCGGGGCAGCTCCTCCGGGTCGAAGCCCGGCCCATCATCCTGCACCGTGATCTCTGTGAAAATGGCTGTCTCCCGTGCCGTTACCTGCACCCATGAGGCGGCGTGCTCCATGCAGTTTTTCAGAATATTTCCCAGTGCCTCCGTGCTCCACGGCACGTCGCAGGTAAGCCGCTCCTCCCCCGCCTGAGCGGTGAAGCGGATGCTCCGCACCTCCATGGGGACCTCCAACGGCTCCGCCGCACGGCGCACCAGCAGGGCACGGCCAGCTTCGCTCAGGGTCTCCACGGCCGCACCGCCGTAACGGCGTAGCAGTGCTTCCGCCAGCGAGGTGAAGGAGTAGCTTTCCACGTAGGCGGACAGGCTGTCGCCCAAAATATGGTAGAGCATCCCCTCGGTGGAGGAGGTGAACTGTTCCGGCACGATGAGCAGGCTGCGCTGGCCGTTTTCGGCGCGGGTGCGCAGTTCGGCCAGCATCCGCCGGGATTTCCCGCTGCCGGAGGGGCCTAAAATGAATGTGAGCATGGAGTGTTCCTTTTTTACTGTTGAATCCAATTTTTCACCGCGTCCACCACCGCAAACCGGACCTCATACCGCCCAAACACCAGGGCGTTTTCGGCCTGGGAGGGGTACTTGGCCTGGGCACCGGAGACACAGAGGGCGGGGTACAGCACACA
>OOAM01001780.1_pt1 | contig 12775 bp, 7 predicted proteins | sample 1671131 | NCBI WGS metagenome assembly OOAM01 (sample SAMN06348125, study PRJEB24527) | human gut metagenome | biome: human gut; feature: ankylosing spondylitis patient; material: feces | host: Homo sapiens | place: China | collected 2015-10 | reverse complement strand
CCTTGTTGTAGAAGTACAGGCCGGTGATGGCGTAGTTGCTCTTGGGATGCTGGGGCTTCTCCTCGACGCTCAGTACCTTGCCGTTTGCGTCGAACTCCACGATGCCGAAGCGCTCGGGGTCCGGCACATAGTAGCCAAAGACGGTGCAGCGGCCCTTGTTCTCGGCATTGGAGACAGCATTCTTCAAAATCTTGGAGAAGCCGTTGCCGTAGAAGATGTTGTCGCCCAGGATCATGGCGCAGCAGTCGTCGCCGATGAACTCTTCGCCCAGAATAAAGGCCTGTGCCAGACCATCGGGAGAGGGCTGGACCTTATATTGCAGATGGATGCCGTACTGGCTGCCATCGCCCAGCAGCGCCTCAAAGCGCGGCGTATCAGTGGGGGTGGAGATGATCAGGATATCCTGAATGCCCGCCAGCATGAGGGTGGACAGAGGATAGTAGATCATGGGCTTATCGTAGACAGGCAGCAGCTGCTTGCTGGTGACCATCGTCAGCGGATAAAGCCGGGTGCCGGCACCGCCGGCCAGAATAATGCCTTTCATAATTTGTGCACTCCTTTATTTGTATTGAAAAAGTTGTGCAGCTATACGGGGTGAAACGCTCACCTCGTAATATTCAAAGCGGAGCTGCGTCCGCTGTCAACAAAGTTACAGGGTAAAAGTTCTGGCCGCGCGGGGCGGCATCAGATAGTTTTACACCTTATTCTACTCTCAAATCAAAAAAAAAGCAAGAAAAAACGGCCTGTTCCAGAATTTTTTCCGGAACAGGCCGTCAAACAGAACCGTTCAGCCGCCCACGGCGGCAGCACATCGCGATGGTGGAGCGTTTCTTACCACTTGAAGCCCCACTTATGGAAATACTTCAGCAGGTTTCCTGTCTGCCAGAGGGCGGGCTTGAGGTCCCGGTGGGCAGCGCGGTGCCAGGCGTGGATGGCGGTATACTGGGGCACCAGATACACCTTGCCCCGGGTGCGCATCTTCTGGGTGAGATCCGCGTCCTCCACATACATGAAGTAGCTCTCGTCAAAGCCGCCCACCGCCTTGAAGGTGCTGGTGCGCACACCGGAAAAGCTGCCGGTGCAGAACTCGATCTCGATGGGTCTGGTCAGGTCCTCATCCAGCATCAGGTAGTGGTCGTTCTGGCCTTTCCAGAAGCTGAGCCGGGGCAGCTGGCGGTAGAGCATGGGCCGCAGAGCGCACCGGCGCAGGGGCAGCTGCTGGGGCTTGCCGTCCGGGAACACCAGCGAGGGCCGGGCCATCACGGCATCCGGGTGGGCAGCCATCCAGTCGGCCAGATCACTCAGGGTATCAGCGGTCAGCTGGATATCCGGGTTGAGGATAAAGTGGAAATCGCTGTCCAGCTCGGGCAGGATCATATTGTGGCCGGTGCCAAAGCCGCCGTTCTCGGTGCGGCAGTGCACCACCACCTGCTGGCCCGGACCTGCTGCCAGCAGGCCGTCCGCCACGGCCTGCTCCAGCTTTTTGCCGCTGCCGTCCGGGCTGGCATTGTCCACCAGATACAGCGTCAGCGGATGGCGGCGGGTGCAGTCCAGCACGGTCTGGGCCGCACGCAGGGCCTCCTCTGCGCCGTTATAAACTACGATACAGGCTGAAAGTTCCACCAGAGTTCCTCTTTTCGTTTTCAATCAGTTTTCCGAACAAAGCTCCCCCTTTCGGGAAAGGCTCTCCCCGCGCCGGGGAGAGATGTCACGCAAGTGACAGAGTGAGGAACAGCTGTCTGCGCAGCAGACTGAGAGGGTCACTCCAGCGGCTTGATGTCGAAGGTGAAGTCCTCCTTCATCAGGTCAAAGTTCGGGTTCAGGCAGGGGTCCCCGGCGGCCAGCTGCTTGGCCCACCGCTGCTGGAACCGCTTCACTTCCGACTCAAAGCGCTTGCGCTTGGCCGGGCTCTCGTCCAGGCCGCGGCTCTTGCTCTCGTAGTGATACAGCTGGGCAAAGGGGGTAAAGACATTGGTATACCCGGCCTCCCGCACGCGGACGCAGAAGTCCACATCGTTAAAGGCCACAGCAAAACTCTCGTCCAGGCCGTTCACCTCGTCGTACACGCTCTTGCGCACCATCAGGCAGGCAGCGGTCACGGCATAGACATCCTGCGCATAGACCAGACGGCCCATGTAGCCGGGGTGTCCCACCGGGAAGTTCTTGTGCATGTGGGCGGCCAGAGTCAGGTAGCCAAAGCCGATGCCTGCATGCTGGATGGTGTTGTCCGGGTACAGCAGCTTGACGCCCACGCAGCCCACGCGCTCCTGCTGGGCATACATGACCATCTCCTCGATCCAGCGAGGAGTGATCACCTCGGTATCATTGTTGAGCAGCAGCAGGTATTCGCCGGTCGCTTCCTTGGCGCCAAAGTTGTTCAGGGCGCTGTAGTTGAAGCCGGTGCCCTTCCAGTACAGCACCCGCAGGTTGTCCGGGTGCTCCTTCTGCAGCTGTTCGTAGAGGCGGAAGGTGCCGTCCTCCTTGCTGTTGTTCTCGATGATGAGGACCTCAAAGTCCGCATAGGTGGTCTTGCGGTAGATGGAATCCACGCAGGTGCGCAGATCTGCCCCATGGTCGCAGCTGGGGATCAGGATGCTCACCTTGCCGGGCTTTGTGATGGTGTAGTCGGTCTTGTAGAAGCCCGGGGTGTTGGGGATCATGGTCACGTCATCCACCGGCACGCCCACGCGCTTGTAGTGGGCACGCAGGGCCTTCATTGCGGCTTCCAGACAGTACATCTTGGCCGAAATGTTGCTTGCCACGCTGGTGGGGCTGGAGCGCCAGTAATACAGCAGGTGCGGGATGTGCACCACCTTTTTGGCCTGCTCGGTCAGGCGCAGGTACAGGTCATAATCCTGGCTGCCGTTGAACTCCGCCCGCTCGTCGCCGCCCACCTTGGCCAGCAGCGCGGCACTGAACACGCTCAGGTGGCAGATGTAGTTGTTGGAGCGGAGGTTGTCCAGCATATAATCCGGCTTGAAGTGGTACACCGTCAGGTGGTCGATGTCGCCCTCAAAGGTGACCTCGTCCGTATACACGAAGTCGGCTCCCTGCTCGGCGATGGCCTGTGCCACATACCACAGAGCGCACGGATGCAGGATATCGTCGTGGTCCAGCAGGGCCACATAGTCGCCCTTGACCATAGCAAAGCCCTGATTGGTGTTGCCGGCAATGCCGTCGTTCTTGTCCAGCTTCCGATAACGGATGCGGGGGTCGGAGGCGGCGCGGGCCTTCACGGTCTGGCCCACCGTCTCATCCTGCCCGGCGTCCACCATGCACAGCTCCCAGTTGCGGTAGCTCTGATTCTGCACCGAGTCCAGCAGCTCCACCAGGAACTGCTGCGGGGTGTTGTACAGCGGCACCACGATGCTGATGAGCGGGCCTGCCGGCTGGTTGGCCGCCTGCTTTACCAGCAGCTCCGGGGTGGCAAAACGGTCGGCGGGCATGGCTTTGCCCGGGAACAGCTTTTTGTACTCCCGCTTGGCCTTCGCCTGGGCCATCACGCCGGAGATGCCCACCCGGCGCAGCGTTGCCAGAAAGACGAACAGCGGGAAGGTGTGCCACAGCTGGCGGCACTTGCTCACCAGATACCGCATGGGCCAGGTGAGCTTCCAGAACTGGGACTGGACCACGCTGTTCAGCGTTTTTTCCAGGTCCTGCTCGTGGCTGCGGCTCAGCGAAAGGTCGCTGCGCAGGCGCTCCAGCTGGCGGCCCTGCTCTTCGCCGGTGCGCTCGGCCAGCTCCATGCGCTCCCGCAGGATGTCCAGTTCTTCCTCATATCCGGCCAGCTGCCCGGCTGCATCCGGGGCGTCCGTGCGGCAAAACAGAGCCGTCTGCAAAGCGCGGCCCCGGCTCTGCCACGAAAAATCGCGGTACAGGCCCTGCTGTGCCAGCTGCTTTGCGCAGGCGGCCAGCATCGTTTCTTCGCTGCACACCAGCAGCACCCGGTCGGCCAGCTGCTGCGGCAGGGTGACCCACTCCGGGTCCACCACCACCAGAAGTTCCGGCAGAGCACCCTCGGCAGGCTGCACGGCACCGGTCGCTTCCAGTGCACTTTCCAGTGCGCCGACGCCTCCCAGCACCTGTACGCTGCAGGGGCCGAGCTCCCGCCGGATGCGCTGTGCCAGCTCCCGGCTGCGCTCCGATTCATTCCGGGTCAATTTTTCCTGATCCAACTCCATGCTTCCTTCTCCATTCCTTGGCAAACACTTTTATTTTCCAAACGTCTGATGCGGACAAGCCGCCAACGTGTATCACGCAGATGCGTTGTTTTGTATCACAGAAACCTTTCGGCCCTGCGATAGTATACCAAATTGCGCCGCACTTGAGAAGCCCTTGCCAGAATTTTGGAGGTTCTTTTTTGCCGCCAACGTGACACCAGAAGGCCGCTCAGGCCGTGTACCATGGCCGCGGGGCGCATTTTGTCAGCCAAACAGGCTGCGCAGCCAGCCGAACAGACCGCCGCTGCTGCCCTGGCTCGTGATGCTGGCACCCTTGTAATAATGCCGGAGGATGGCCTTATAGCCCATGTTCCGCTCTGCGGCATAGCCCACCGCGCCGCACTGGCTCATGCCCACACCGTGGCCAAAGCCGTAGTAGGTCATGCAGGGGGTACCGTTTTCGTCCGTGCCAAAGTCAAAGCAGTAGCGGGACGAGACGAACTGCCCGATGTAGCGGTAGCTGCGCCCGTTGGACACAAAGGTGTTGTACTGCACATAGCCGCCCAGGCTCTTGTGGGTGGTGTCCGCATCGGTATAAGGCTCCCCGGTGCGGCTGTCGTTGTACTCCACATAGGTATAATCCTTGCCGATGGAGCGGCGCAGCAGGTTGTGATACTGCTCCTCATAGGGGCTTTCCACGCTCTGCAGATAGGGCACCTCGGTGCCCCAGGCATCGCGGCTGGAGCAGGTGCCGTACACGCCGGTCTGGGTGTTGTAGCCCGCGCTGGCCGACCACACCGCGTCGCAGACACTGCCGTTGTAGGTGAGGATCTCATCCTTCACCGGCTCCACCGCCTTGCGGATGGCTTCCCGGGCAGCGGAGGGGATCTGATCCACCGGGGTGTAGACCAGTGCATTGGCCGAAGAACCGTACTGCTTGTGATATTCCAGATAGGAGTGGGCCGCCACGGCCTGTGCCTTCCAGGCCTGCTGGGCCGCACTGGCGCTGACATAGCTGCCAATGGACCCCAGCTCGTTGTAGGTGATGCCCACCAGGCAGTCCACCAGGTTCAGTGTGACGTTTTTCTTCAGGCCCTGCCCCCGGATGTTCAGGTACGGCAGGGTGATGGTGTCGCCGGAGCCGAAGAGCCAGCTCAGGCAGTTTTCCTCTTCCGCCGGGATCAGGGTGGTGTTGGCACCGCCCATGGTCACCGCACCGCCGGACACGGCAGCATCGTCCGCTGCCAGTGCTGCCGGAGCACACAGGCAGAGCACCGCCGCCAGCACCAGCGCCGCAGCGCGGCGCACAAACCCTTGCAGTTGTTTCACGAACCATTCCTCCTCATAATGCGATCTGTTTTCCTTTAGTTTAACACAGCCTGTGTCTGCGGGCAAGGACCGGACTTCTGTTTTATGCACATAAAAAGCCGGGAAGTGCGCTGGTTTCCCGTGCACTTCCCGGTTGGTGTGATGTTTTCAGGTTTCTTCCGGCGTGTCCTGCATGGCACGCGCGATCTCGGCTTCCATGTCCTGCAGGCAGTCCAGCAGCAGCGGATTGAAGGCCCCGCACACCCCGGTACAGATCATCTGCACCACTTCGCTGTGGGTACGGGCGCGGCCGTCCACCGGGCGGCTCACCAGCCGCTCGTACACGTCCGCTAGGCCCACCACCTGTGCTTCGATGGGGATCTGCTCCCCCTGCAGGCCGTCCGGATAGCCGCCGCCGTCGTACCGCTCATGGTGCCAGCGGCAGATGTTGTACGCCGTGCGGGCAAAGGCGTCATCCCGGCATTCGGGCTGTTCTTCCAGCATCTGTGCTCCCAGCAGGGTGTGGCTTTGCAGGGTACGGCGCTCGGCCTCGGTCAGTGGGCCTTCCTTGTGCAGCAAGTCCTCGCAGATCTCCATTTTGCCAATGTCGTGCAGAGCCGCCGCCGTGGCAATGGTGCGGCGCATCTCCCGTGTGAGCGGGTAGCGGTCGGTCTTTTGGGCCAGCCCGGCCAGCAGCATGGAGGTGAGCTGTGCCACCCGCTGCACATGGTCGCGGCTTTCACCGTTGCGCTTTTCCACCACCTGGCTCAGGATGCCGATCATCATCCGGCTGGCGCGTTCCTTTTCAAAAGCAAGATCCGCCGCCATGGCGCTCAGGCGGCGCTGCTTGGCGTACAGCTGGATGGTGTTGATGATGCGCTGATAGACCACCTTGGCGTCGAACGGGCGGCTGATGTAATCCGAGGCTCCCAGGTCAAAGGCCCGCCGCACCGCGTCCACGGTGTCCTCGCTGGAGATCATGATCACCGGGATCTGTTCCAGCAGGTTTTTCTGGTTCATCTCTTCCAGCACCGTAAAACCGTCGATGCCGGGCATATGGATGTCCAGCAGCACAATGGAAATGCCGGTGGCGTTCTGTTCCAGCAGCTGCAGGCAGGCCTCGCCGCTGGCCGCCTCGGCAATGTCGAACCGGCTGCCCAGCATCTGCCCCAGCATCTTGCGGTTCAGCTCAGAGTCATCCACGATGAGCACGCTCTGGCGGCGGTGCACCGGCGCGGCGGCCGTGCGCTCCGGCTGCTGCTCGGTGATCACGGTGTTCTTCTGCATCTGGGCATAGGTAGCCAGCCGCTCTGCGTGCTCCACCGCCGCCGATACTTCCCCGTCCCGGATCCACACACCGCCGATGCTCACCGAGATGTGCAGATGGGAGTAGCCCGGAACACCGGCCGCCGCCAGCTGCAGCCGCAGATGCTCCAACTTCTGGCCGAAGTCGCTCTGCCCCACCTCCGGCAGAAGCAGCAGCAGCCGGTCCTCGCCGCGGCGGATGAGGCGGTCCTTCTCGCCCAGATTCCGGCGCAGCACCCCAGCCACGGTTTCCAGCACGCTGTTTCCGGCGCAACGGCCATATACGTCGTTGGCCGCCTTGAAGTCGTCCACCCGCAGCACCGCCACACCAGCCGTGAGGATGCGGCTGCGGTATTTTTCCTGGTAATAGCGCTCATTGTACGCGCCGGTCACCGCATCGCGGTACAGTTTTCCACGGTACTCCGCAAGGTTGTTGAACAACTGTTCGCTTTCTTCGGGGTCCAGCAGCATGACCCGGTCCAGCCTGCGCTCCAGCTCCAGCACGCAGGGCGTGCCTTCCACCTGCGCAAAAAGGGCCGTCACCTCGTACAGCTCCTGCCCGCGGTACTCCATCCGGCTGTGGGTGGTCTTTTCTTCCAGCGCCTGCCGGGCAGCATCTCCCACTGCCTCCCCGGCCTGCACCTGCTCTGCGGTGAGCATGCGCACCGAGGGGAACACCTTGCGCAGCTGCTCCATTTCCTGTTCGGCCTGCTGCCGGGTCATTGCCCCGCCCTGTGCCGTCTTTTCGTCCTTGTCCTGCACCCCGGTGTCTCCCTTCTTTTCTATGGTCCGTTCTGGGGTCATTATACTATTTTTTGCATGGCTGCGTCAAACTTGTTGTCGATTGTCCCGGCATCGGAAAATTTTGGAAAAATGGACGTTCCTCCCGGCTTTTTGCCTGTCCGGGCCGGACAGGCGGGCTGCCGTGTGACGCAAAGTGACGCAAAATAGGGAGTGCAGCACCTTCAAAACAAAAGCGCCCGCCCGCTTCCGGAAGTTCCGGCATGCGGACGGGCGCACAGTTCTTTCAAAAAACGGATCAGAACTCGATCTTGCTCTCGATGTAGCTCTTCAGCTCGCTGATGGGCATACGCACCTGCTCCATGGTGTCGCGGTCACGGACGGTGACGCAGTTGTCGGCAGCAATGCCCTTGGCCTCGTCGCCCACGGTGTCAAAGTCCACGGTGATGCAGTACGGGGTGCCGATCTCGTCCTCGCGGCGGTAACGCTTGCCGATGGAACCGGTATCGTCGTAATCCACCATGAAGTACTTGCTCAGCTCGTTGCGGATCTCCATGGCCTTCTCGCCCAGCTTCTTGCTCAAGGGCAGCACAGCGCACTTGTAGGGAGCCAGAGCCGGATGCAGATGCAGCACGGTGCGGATATCCTCCTTGCCCTTGCTGTCGGTCAGGTGCTCCTCGTCGTATGCTTCGCACAGGAAAGCCAGAGCCACACGGTCACAGCCCAGAGACGGCTCAATGACGTAGGGGATGTAGTGCTCGTTGGTCTCGCTGTCGAAGTACTCCAGGCTCTTGCCGGAGGCCTCCTGATGGCGGGTCAGGTCGTAGTTGGTGCGGTCTGCAATGCCCCACAGCTCGCCCCAGTCGGTGAACGGGAAGGCGTACTCGATATCGGTGGTAGCGCGGCTGTAGAAGGCCAGCTCTGCAGGCTCGTGGTCACGCAGGCGCAGGTGCTCCTTCTTGATGCCAAGGCTCAGCAGCCAGTTCTCGCAATAGTCCTTCCAGTAAGCGAACCATTCCAGATCGGTGCCGGGCTTGCAGAAGAACTCGCACTCCATCTGCTCGAACTCACGGGTGCGGAAGGTGAAGTTGCCCGGGGTGATCTCATTGCGGAAGGCCTTACCCACCTGGCACACGCCGAAGGGCAGCTTGCGGCGGGTGGTGCGCTGGATGTTGGCAAAGTTGACAAAGATGCCCTGTGCGGTCTCAGGACGCAGATAGCAGGTGGAAGAGCTGTCCTCGGTAACGCCGATGGCAGTCTTGAACATCAGGTTGAACTTGCGGATGGGGGTAAAATCGTGCTTGCCGCACACCGGGCACACGATGTCCTCATGCTCTGCGATGAAAGCATCCATCTCGTCAAAGCTCATGGCATCCACATTCACCTCGGGGTGCTCCTCACCGATCAACTTGTCGGCGCGGTGGCGTGCCTTGCAGGCGCGGCAGTCCAGCAGGGGGTCCGAGAAGCTGGAGACGTGGCCGGTGGTCACCCAGGTCTGAGGGTTCATGATGATGGCTGCATCCAGACCCACATTATAGGGGCTTTCCTGCACGAATTTCTTCAGCCATGCCTTTTTGACATTGTTCTTGAACTCGACGCCCAGCGGGCCGTAGTCCCAGCTGTTGGCCAGACCGCCGTAGATCTCGGAACCGGGGAACACATAACCACGGTTTTTGCAAAGATTGACGATCATGTCAAGGGTCTTTTCGCTCTGTTCCATTGTAGTACATCCTTTCCGTCTGCGGCTGGTTTGCCGTGTCGTATCGTGTTGTGTGCCGGCGGCTTTCCCACCGCCGGGCGTGCTTGCGGCTTGCGCAAGCACAGTATATTTACTGTACCATGTTTTGCCCCGCTTGTAAAGCCCGGCAGACGGTTCAGCTGCGCTCTGTCAGGTATTTTACCAGCAGGCGGTACAGGGTATCCGGGTCGATGGGCTTGGGCAGGTGCTCGTTCATGCCGGATTCCAGCGCCTTGCGGCGATCCTCTGTAAAGGCGTTTGCCGTCATGGCAAAAATGGGGATGGTCTTTGCGTCCGGGCGGTCCATGGCGCGGATGGCGCGGGTAGTCTCGTGGCCGTCCCGCACCGGCATCATCACGTCCATCAGGATGGCGTCAAAGCCGCCCACCGGCGAGGCTGCAAAGGCTTCCACCGCCTGCTGTCCATCGGCGGCTTTGGTCACTTTTACGCCCACCTCGTTCAGCAAAAACTCCATGATCTCCATGTTCAGGGCGTTGTCTTCGGCCAGCAGCACCCGCCGTCCCTGCAGCACGGCAAGGTCTGTCTGCTGCTGCTCCGGCTCTGCGGCTTCGGTGCTGTCGATGACAAAGGGCAGGGTGATGGTGTAGGTGGTGCCCACGCCCTGCCGGCTTTCCACCCCGATGGTGCCGCCCATTTTATCCACAAGACTTTTGGTAATGGATATTCCAAGGCCGGTGCCGCCGTATACCGAACGTGCCCCGGCATTCTCTTGTGCAAAGGGTTCAAACATCCGCTTCTGGAACTCTTCGCTCATGCCGATGCCGGTGTCCGCGCAGACAAAGCAGATCTGCACCTTGTCCCCGGTGCAGCTCAACTCAAAGCAGTCCAGCATCACACGACCCTTGTCCCGGTTATACTTGATGGCGTTGCTGAGCACATTCATCAGCAGCCGCTTGACGTGCAGCGGGCTGCCCACCAGCCGGGGATGCGGCAGCTTTCCGTATTCCCGGTGCAGCACGATGCCGCGCTCTGCCGCCTGTTTTTCCAGCACGTCCGTGATCTCGTGCATCAGCTCGGGCAGATCAAAGGGCACGCTTTCCAGCACCACCTCGCCGGACTCCAGCTTGCCCATGTCCAGCACCTCGTTCACCAGCTCCAGCAGCAGGGTGGATGCCTCCCAGATCTTTTTGCGGCAGTCGGCCTGCCGTGCCATATCCTCCGGGCAGCGGTCACCGATCTCCACCATGCCCCGGATGCCGTTGATGGGCGTGCGGATATCGTGGCTCATGCGCTGCAAAAACTCGGTCTTGGCAAGGTTTGCGCTCTCCGCCTTCAGCGCAGCCGCCTTGAGGGTCTTTTGGTACTCCTGCTCCCGGCGCAGCTGCTGCTCCCGGTAGCGCTGGTCGGTCTTGCCGCGCAGCAATTGCAGCAAAAACAGGAGAACCATGTAGGTAAAGGCAGCCATGCTCACATTGCGCATGGTGGAGACATATACCTCCTGCTCCGGGCGGTAGACATAGATGTAAAAACTGCGCCCCTGCCCCACGATGCCGTAAGCGTACTGCTGCCCGGTGGTGCTGTGCACATGGATCATGCCGCCGTCGGTGCTGCGCGCTTTTAAGGCAGAAAGGGTGGGGTTATCGTCCACGGTGGTATCCAGCAAAGAGGTGTCGTTGCTGGCCACGATGCGGTCGCCCCGGGTCACCACGATGGTGCCGTCCACGGCGGGGTTATAGCCCTGCACGCAGTTCTGGTAGGAAAGGTTGTAATTGCGTACATATTCTGCCGTGGTGCGGTAGTACACCACAAGCACCCCGTCCCCGTCCTTCCGGGCGCAGGCTGCGGTGTCTACATAGGAGCCATCCTCATTTTCCGACCGTCCGGCGTAGACCTGCTCCGGGTGGTCGGCCACCTTCAGCACGATAGAACCGGCCAGCTGCGCTTCCATCTGTTCCCGGACCTGCAGGTCAGCCGTCCGGCCATCCTGTGAGGCTGCGCACAAAATTTTGCCCTCTGTTGAAAGCACCAGTGCGCCGCTGAGGGTATAGTCCTGCAAATATTCTTCCATAGCGACATCGTCCAGTACCCGCGCGGGGTCATCCTGCCGGTCGTGCGCGATCTCTCTGCACAGATGCTGGGCGTTTTCCATCATCCGCATCAGGCTTTTGGTCTCCGTGGCAAGGTTCAGGTTATCGTAGCCGGTGCACTGCTCCTTAACATAGCTGATGGTATCCTCAAACTGCTTTTCTGCATTTTGCAGGTCGCTGTGCGCCGAGACCCCCAGCACGCCGCCCAGCAGCAACAGTCCCGCAAGTGCACACACCATGATGAACTGCTTCCGGTTGAAAATACTCTGGCTCTTTTCCATTCCGTCATGCATGGGTACTGTCCTCCAGTCCATCCAGATAGTGCTCGGGGTCGTCCAGATAGCGGCTCACGATCTGCCGGACGGTGCCATCTGCCAGCATCTCCTGAAAAACCTCCGTCAGCTGCTGCGGCAGGTCATCGCCGCGCTCTTTGGCAAAGGCAACGCCCAGCCACGCCGTCATCAGCGGCTCGTCCAGAATGCGGTATTCAACGCTGTAATCCTTCATGAACTGCCGGATGGCGCTTTCGTGGGCGGCTAAGGCGTCCGCGTAGCCTTTGAGCAGGGTGGTGTAGAGCAGATCCCGGTTCTGCAGGGAATACAGCCTGCGCAGCCGGGGCAGACCATTCTGCTCCGCATTCAAAAACAGTTCCTCCGGCTTTGTGGTGGACTGCACCGCCACCACCTTGTCGGCCAAGTCCTGCAGAGTGTAGATGTCGCTGTCAGAGCACACCGCCACCACCTGACGGCTGTGCAGATACGGCCCTGCCCATTGGTATTCTTCCTCGCGGCCATCCATGGAAAAGCTGCCCCAGATGCAGTCGATGGTGTCGTTTTCCACCAGTTCCTTCTTCTTTTCCCAGTCGATGGTCACAAATTTCACCCGGTAGCCCAGCCGCCCGAACGCCTCGGTGGCCAGCTCCACGTCAATGCCGGTGGGTGCACCGTCCGTGCCCATATAGTTGAAGGGCGGGTAGTTATCGCTGCCCACCACGATGACCGGCATCGCTGCCGTATAGCTGTCGGCTTTTCCGGGATGCAGGCAGCTGCAAAGCAGCACCGCACACGTTGCCAGTGCCAGCAGGCAGGCCGCCAGCCGCAGTCCTCTTCTGTATTTTTTCATGGTTCTTCCATCCTGTGTTTTTTGCTGTATTTTGCAGCAGATCGCTCTATTCTATCAGTATAATAAAAACTGTTCCAAAAGAAAAGCCAAAAATCACTTTTCCGGCAGTTTTTACGCTTTTCTGTAAAAAGAGCTCCCGGAGCGTTCGCAGACGTTCCGGGAGCTCAAAATCACCCTTTACTTGTGGTACTTCATGCCCGCATTGATGGTGCAGGCGCGGTAGATCTGCTCGGTGAGCACCAGCCGTGCCAGCTGATGGGGCATGGTGATGCGGCCCATACTGAACTTGAGGGCAGCGGCCTTTTTCACCTCATCGGACAGGCCGTGGGACGAGCCGATGACAAAGGCCACAT
>OOAM01001760.1_pt1 | contig 12952 bp, 10 predicted proteins | sample 1671131 | NCBI WGS metagenome assembly OOAM01 (sample SAMN06348125, study PRJEB24527) | human gut metagenome | biome: human gut; feature: ankylosing spondylitis patient; material: feces | host: Homo sapiens | place: China | collected 2015-10 | reverse complement strand
TTATTGCCAATATTATCAAAGGCGTTGTATTTGACAAAGCCTATCTTGCGAAAACAATGATTCTGTACCGCCAGAATGTCCTTTTGCGTCTTGTGGATCAATTCCATGGAATCCTGCAGCTCATGCAAGTGCGCCACATCCTCGCGCAGCTTGGCTTCCATACTTTTTCCCGTTTCGTCTTGCATAAAAAATTCATATTTTTTATTGAGCCTGCTCACGCGGCGATTGAGTATGCCAATATAAATGAGCAAAGCCAGCAGCAATACTGCTACCACACCGGCAATAATATAATAAAGCATCTGCCAGTCTAATCCGTAACCCATGTCTTTCCTCCTGCCGTAGTTCCCAACGTGCGTATCTGTTCGTAAAGTTCGTACCTTATATTACACAAAAGATAGGCAAAACACAACTGTTTTTCCTTAATTTTCATTAAATTGTAAAAGAATACGGAGGCGTGTCGTCTGTTGCAGACGGTTCCTCTGTCAGCAAAGCCAGGAGGCGTTCAAATTCCGCTTCGGACGCAACGGCAATCTCGATTTTCCCCTTCTTGCGCTGCCGGTTAAAACGAATGGAGACATTTGTACCCAAATGCATTTTCAACCGGTCCTGCAGTGCTTCGAGATAGGCGTCGCCAGCAGGCCTTTCCTTTTTCTCTTTTTCTTGCAGCAGCCGTTGCACCAGCGCCTCACATTGCCGGGCCGAAAGCCCTTCCTTTACAATGTGTTCGGCTGCCTGCAGCTGCTGCGTCACATCCGGCAGCTGCAGGAGAGGCCGGGCCTGGCCAATCGAAAGCTGTCCGGCCCGCAAGAGCCGGGCAATAGCGCAAACGGACCTGAAGCGCTGAAAAACGCCGGTCTGATCATTGTTCCCGCCCTTGCCGTCGACCAAGAGGGATTCCGTCTGGGACGTGGCGGAGGGTGGTATGACCGCGCGCTCGAGTATCGTGCGGCCGGCGCACGGGTGGTGGCGGTTTGCTGGCCGTGGGAGCCGACGGACAAGCCTGTTCCGCACGAAGACCACGATATTCCCGTCGATGGCGTGCTCACTCCGAACGGATTTACGGCCATACGCGAATAAGATGTCCGAAGATAAGACGTTCACGCAGCCGTCTCAGGGAACGTACTAGGATATGTCCCGTTAAGAAATTTGAGAACCTGGTTGAAGCGAGGATACTTTGCCTACTTACCATTACCGTTGCAAGAACTGCAACTACGATTTCACCGAACAGCAGTCATTCACCGACGATCCGATCACCGTTTGCCCGAAATGCGGCGAAGAGCAGGTCCGCAAGGTGTATTCCGCCCCGCCGATCGAATTCAAGGGATCTGGTTTCTATCGCACCGACAAGTCCAAGTGAGCGAAAACGAATACACGTAACCGAGCAGCCGAAGCAAGGAAACGAGTCAAATAACCAGGGTCAGCAAACCTTGGAAAACAAGGCGACACGCCGAATCCTGTGGATAACTCGCATCCTCCGACCACAACCCTCGATCCGGCTTGCGCAGCAACTATTCGTAAGGTCATCATGCATGAATGGTGACCTTTTTTCATGACCTTAGCCAACGTCTGCAAGGCACGGACGGCAAACACACGAACCGCGCACCGTCTTCGGCGCCTCATCGACGACGACGAAACGCGCAATTGCATCGTCTACTTGCTTCGCTGTGCGCCGGACTTGCCATATTTGCGGCCCTGCAGTGCGTGCGATTGACGATTTCCACGCAATCCGTCGTCATTGCGGCGAAGTCCATCGCCAAAGGCGGCGTGATTTCCGCGGATTCGCTTGCTTTGCGAGATATTCCATACGATGAGGCCCTGCGCAGCGTTGCTCACGATATCGATGATGCCGTCGGGCTGATTGCCCAAGTGGATATTGCGGAAGGCAGCATCGTCACCTCGGCCATGGCTCGCGCTTCCCCCGTTGTTCCCAAAGGATATACGGCGGTCGAAGTTCGGTTGGCGAGTTCCGCCGACAGTCTGACGATTGGCGATACGGTGACGCTTTCCAGCGCCACGATGTTCAGCGAGGCCACGCCGGAAACGGTACCGGATATGGATGCGGTGTCGTTACGTGAGCTGTGCACGGGAGCGATATTGACCGCGAAACCTTCACGGAATGCGGACGGCGACACGCTTGCGGTGTTTGCCATGCCTCCTCATGAGGCGGCAACCGTATTGCAGGCCCAAGAATACAGCGCGATCATCGCCATCGTCGGTTCGTAACGGCATTCCCAAGCGAATCCGCAGCACCATCATGCGGAATATATGAAATTCGGGAGGTCTGAACGTATCAGAACCTCCCGTATAGCAGACGAACGTCAGCGCTCCCGCTCGGAGAACACGCCCCAATGCGGTGGCAGCTCGCCCAGAATACGCTTGTCGTCGTCAGCATTGCGCTGGCGTTCGGTAAGCACATCGGACGGTTCAAGCTTGACGCCATCGGCATCGAACAGTTCCGTACCCTGCCGAACCACACGCTTGTGTTTGCGCGCCGTACGGCGGGTGGCGGAGTATCCGGACACCACACGCACGGCAGACTGGTCAGATTCCGCGGACTCTTGGATGGAGGGTTCGTCGACGCTCACTTGACCTCCTGATACAGGTCGCTCAAGCGTGCCACGATGCGATCCACTTCCTTGTCTGGATTCACGAACGCGCCAACGCTCCACACGGTCATAACGGACCAGCCAAGCGATTCGATGTTCTGCAAAAGCACGCGGTGGCGTTCCCTGGTGGACTGCAATCCCATGAACTGCGCATCGTCGGTAAGCACGGCCAATGCGAACGGCTTGTCGTTCAGGCCAACCACCAGCGGCAGCTTGGAACCATTGTCGAAACCGTAGTCGACGGCCACATTCAAACCGCGGGCACGAATACGGTCGGCAAGATCGTTGAGCAATACGTTCGAACCGTTCGTCTTGACGACTGGACGCACCACGCTGTCATCGAGCTGTTCCGCCCAGCGAAGCACCGTTTTCAGCATCTTCGGACCAGCTTGGTGCAGGCGCTCGTCATCCATGTCAGCTGACGAGAATGCGGACACGATGTCAAGATGACGATCCGGCACGGCCAACGCATCCAGCAACATACCCCGTCCGCCTTCGGATTCCAACGCTCCAAACTGTTGCAGCAGCCTTCCATGAGAAGTCTTCGCGTAGCACATCGCAAGAATCGCATCGGTGGCATGCGCGCCGGCCACATCGGAAATGTCCACGATGCGCACATGACGCAAGAACATGCCCATGGCCTTGTTCTTATTGGCGATCGCCTTAAGCTCGGCTCCCAGTCGGGTGCGGAACGTATGGGTCAGCGTCACCACGGTAAGCATGTACGATGCAGGCACGATCGTGAAACCGGCGGCACGCTTGGTGATCAGCCTGACCACCTCGTCGATTTCCTGCTGGCTGCTTTCCACCAGTCCGGACGTGATGACCGGCACGCCATTGGCATCGGCCACAAAATGGTAGGCGACCTCGCCCTGCGCGCCTTCCCTGGCCACGTCGAAGGGCACGGAACCGTAGCCTTCCGATTCCAGGAACGCGTTGAGCTTCGGCGCACGGCGAACAGGACGATTGGCGATTTTCACGCTCGGCAGCAATGCGATGAGACGCTTCAGACCGTCGGAAGTGACGGTTTCGCGATGCGCGATCACCACCACCTGCTTGGCTCGGCTGATGATGCTGAGCAGTTCGATGGATTGAATATGCGCTGCGGCATCGATGATCACGACGTCGGCCAATGGCGCCGGATCGGTGATGGCCGCAAGCGTGGCAGGAGTCGCAACGAGAATAGGCTTCGCCGCGGCGAGAATCTGCGGATGCTCCTTATGCAGGCAGTTCAGCGAAACATTACGGGCGCCGGCAAGCGTGGTATGCAGCAGATTGGCCTCCTGCGTGCGCGAGAACAGCATGTCGCACAGACGGCGCATGGATTCCTGCGCCACCATCGGACCGACCGAACGCACATGTTCCACATCGACCTGGGCGAACCGCTCCGCAGCGCCCTGCAATGCCGACCCATCCTGATTGGAAATGATCGCGGAGGATTTCACGATGTCTTCGAACGCCGTGGTCCACCATGCCAGCTGCAGTTCCCCTGCAACGGCATCGTTGGCAACGCCACGATTGTTCAGATCTTCGACCAGCTCGTCGAGGCCGACCGAATGGAATTCACGTTCCAGACGGGCGCGCTCAGGCAGAATATCAAGCGACTGCTTATCGTCATACAGGGCCTTCAAACGCTCTTCGACCTGATTGAAATCAACGGTTTCAAGATTGCCGCCCTGCGGGGTTGTGGCAAGCACCGCATTCAACGCGGTCATATCCCGATTGAGATTCTCCTGCGTTTCGATAATGTCATCCAGCTTGGCGGGCAATACCGGCCAGCCGCCATGAGGCACGAACATATGCCACTGATCGGCCTGCTTGGACACCACCAGCAACGCCTCATGCAGGTTCTCCACTTGGGCGCCGACGCGCAGCAAACCCTTGGCTTCCTTGATGTGGCGGCGACGCTCCCAGAAGCCCATGGACGTACCTTCGGCCTTGCGCTCGGCCTTCGGCTTGGTCGCCTCGATCATGGAGGCAATGTCACGTTCGAAAATCTCCGGCTGGAATACGTCAAGCACACGGCGCAGGTTCTTCAGCACCATGACCTGACGGCTCCACTCCTGCGCGGTCGTGGGAATCGGGAATCCGCAGGTCTGTACCGTACTGGCCACCTGCTCGCGGGTGGCGGGCAACACCTTGCGCAACAGCTCAACCACACGCTGGTATGCGCTCACCGCCTCCTCTTCGGAATACAGCGATGCCTTATACCATGCGGTGTCGTTCTCCGTAATGGTGTATTCGCCAAGCTCGCCCGCACGCTGCAGTTTCGCAGCCCAATCCTCGATCTTGTCCGCGATGGAATGCGCGGTCTGCTTGTTCAAACGCACATGCGTGGTCGGATGGGTGGGCAATGCCGCAATCTGCGCGAGATTCTGAATCGTCTGGTAGGCGGATACACCCCACTCCTGACTCACGCCGTGAAGATCGCCCAGATAACGGGTCAAACGCGAACGCACGCCAACCAGCTCATCGGCAATCTGATCAAAACGGGAGGAAGCAACCCCCGATTGGAAGCCGACGGCTGCAATCAGCTGACGGTCAATCGCAGCGTTGGCACCATCATCGGCGATATCCAGCAGCTGTCCGCTCATTTCGTTTGCGGCAACGGCCTGTACAAAACGACGCTTCTGATCGGTCACACACGGCACATAGAGCACAGACCGTCCGTTCATCACGCAACGCGACGCAATCGCCGCGGCCTGCTCGGCGGTATTGTTGGCGATCGCACTATCCACAAACAGCGAATGGCCCGCGGAAGCAAGCTGCGAGGCGTATCGGACGGTATTGTCCGCATCGCCGACCTCATACTCGCCATGAGGATCGGCATCAAACGGACTGTACTCCGGAATTTCGGCACCTTCCAACGCTTCGGCGGCGGACTTGTCTCCCGCCAAAGCGTCCAAGGCGGTATTGCCGGTCGGACCTTGCGCCAACTGGTCGATGATCTTCCGGCTTTCCACCAGCATCTGCGATGCCGGATCCATAAAGCATCCGAGAATAATGTGCCGTTCGATCTCAAAATCAGGGAACGCGTTGGCCGCAAGGCGTGTGATGGCAGCGAACACCGCGGATGTTTCCGGCGTGCCACTTTCGTAATTCGAACCGTCGAACAGCTTGGACTCGTCCAATACGACGTTGTTCTCGCGCAGCACGGCGGCGAAAGCCGCATTCAAGCGTACGCGCCCTGTGAACGCGATCACCGTACCGTTTTCAATATTGCGTCCTTCTTTGCGCACCTCGACCGGATACATGAGTACCGGCATCTGGTTGCCTTTCCAGATGGCCACGCCAACCACCAAAGACAGTTCGCCCACGCCGCTGACACGGCTTTTCGCCTCACGATCGTCGAGCACACGCTCCACACGACGCCCGGCGGCACGCAACATGCCGTTGTCGCGGAACAAGGAATCAAGTTGCACATGCCCGCTGGCGAACAGCTGCGCGATGCCGGACGGATGCGCATGCGTCATGTCAAGCTGGGCGCTCAGCTGCGTCACGTCCTCAAGCGGCGACGGCGATAGACCAAGACGGTACTTCTCACGCCACCCCCGAATACGATCCAGCGCGGTGACGGTCTCGTTGCTTTCGCTCATGTATTGACTCACTTCCCTACCGCTTTGCGGTATTCCGCATACCCCGGATTATGTGACAGGGCCGCGTCGATGTCTGCATTGCCCAAAGCTCCCAGCCATGCGTACAAATCGTCGTACAGCGACGGGTTCATGGCAAGGAACGGCAGCAGCTCCGGATGACGTGCCATCTCGAACTGCACGGTGAAATCGTCGGTGCGTTTGGCATCATCCGACGTCAGTCCGTCGACTTCAATGGTCTGTTCCTGCTTGGCAAGCTCTCCCTTGGCGACTCGATCGAACACCGATCCGGGTTCAAAAGCCGGTTTGAATACGCTGGTTTCGTCCGGTGTCGGCTCGCTCACAATCTGTGGCTGCTCCGTGTTATGCGGCCTGAAACGCTCGTCGTCGGCCCGTTGCGCCGCTTCTTCCGGTTGAATCGGATTGGTACCGGATTGTTCTGCAATTTCATTGCGCTGCTCGTGCGTTTTTTCCGCTTGTTGTTCAGGCGTGTCGCTGCTATCCGGCAATGCCACGATAATCGGCTTGCTTGGTCTTGCGCTGAATAGTTTGCTCACGGGAATCGTGTCGTGTTCGACGTCGTTGCCTGCGATGACTTGCGTCCGCGATTGGGATTCGGGCAGCATAGCCGGCTTTTCCTTTTCGGCGGCGTTCTTCTTGGCCTCTTCTTCCGCCGCCTGCTGTTCCGCCACGGCATCTGCCTCGGCTGCGGCGTCGGCGAAGAGGTCACGTGGCGCGTTATCCACGACGTCGTTATGCTGCACCAGCGAAACGGATGGGAGATCCCCATAATCCGGCTCGTTGGATCGAACTGGCGCGAAAGACTGACGTTCGGAGCGTTGCATGAGATTCACACGATTGGCGACGTTGCGCGCGTTGAACAATGCGGTCGGCTCTCCGGCACGCAGATTGAGAATGTCGTCGACCGACATATCGGCGGCGTCGGGCTCCTGCGACGCCTCATCGGACACTGCATAGGAGAACAGATTAGATACCGGAGCTGACGTGGTACTCTCGGATTCGGGCATGGCGCTCACGCTGTCACGTTCAAAAGTGACGCGTACGTCGCCGAATTGCAAGGTCATTGGCGTGGATGGCAGTTTGAAATCCTCATCCGCGGGCAGACGCATCAATTGGCCGTTGTCGGCCACTACAAACGAACCATTGGTCGACTTGAGATCACGTACGGAAGCGTTGCCCTGCGCGTCGACTGAAACAATGGCATGCCGTTTCGACATGGATTTGTTCGTATCCATAATGTCAAGGCGCGCGAATCCGTCATCCGCCAGAGGACGTAACGGCTTGCGGCCGATTTCCACGCTTTCGCCGCTGCCCAGCTTCTTCAGTTCGGTTCCATCAACCTTGACGGTCCACTGCTGTGCCGTTCGTTGATCTTCGCTCACCGTTGTCGGCCTTCCTTTCACACATACCACTACTTGTCATTGTGTCATGCCTTGCCACGTATTTCAGGATTATGACGCGATTAATTGACAACTTTCGCCTAATTCCCCCATTGTATGGCACGATATGGAAGCATTCATGCCTAAATCGGATTTTATTGGATCGTCAGCGAAAGAAAATCCCGTAATATGCGGAAAACCCCGCCGCCTTGTGGCGAACGGGGTTTCCACTCAAGATTGTGATATGCGGCTTCAAGCCGCGCGAATCACTTGAGCTCGACGGTAGCGCCGGCTTCTTCGAGCTGGGACTTAGCCTTCTCAGCGTCTTCCTTCTTGGCCTTCTCCAGGACAGCCTTCGGAGCGCCGTCGACCAGAGCCTTGGCCTCAGCCAGACCCAGGGAGGTGATAGCGCGGACGGCCTTGATGACCTGGATCTTCTTGTCGCCAACGGCGGAGAGGATGACGTCGAACTCGTCCTTCTCTTCCTCAGCCGGAGCAGCAGCGCCCGGAGCGGCAACGGCGACAGCAGCCGGAGCGGCAGCCTCGACGTCGAACTTCTCTTCGAAAGCCTTGACGAACTCGGAGAGCTCAACCAGGGTCATCTCACCGAAAGCTTCGAGCAGCTCATCGTTGGTGTACTTAGCCATAATGGCTTCCTTTCATTCTTGGCGACGGTTTGATTGAAGAGGTGACCGTCACCTAAAACAATTATTTTTCTTTTATGGTCACTATCATTCACGCGGCTAACCGCAATGAAATCAGGCAGCCTTTTCCTGCTTCTCGCGGAGCGCATCGATCGTACGCACGGCCTTGGTCGGCAGAGCGTTGAACAGGTACGCGGCCTTGGACATCGTAGCCTTGATGTCGCCGGCGAACTCGGCGAGCAGCTGCGGGCGAGACTTGAGGTCTGCCAGCTTCTGGGCACCTTCAGCATCGTAGACGGTGCCATCAGCGAAGCCGCCCTTGATGATCAGTGCCTTATTGGTCTTGGCGAAGTCACGCAGGGTCTTCGCAGCTTCGATGAAGTCACCCTTCACGAAGGTCACAGCGGTCGGACCGGCGAGGATCTCATCGAGACCTTCGATGCCAGCTTCCTTGGCTGCGATGCGAATCAGCGTGTTCTTAGCCACAGTGTAGGAAGTATCGCGGCCTAGCTTTTCGCGCAGTTCAGAGATCTGCGGAACGGTAAGCCCGCGGTACTCGGTCAGGTAGATAGCGTCAGCTTCACGGAACTTATCCGTAAGCTGGGCGACCACCGCTTCCTTTTCGGGCCTCTTCATGGCGTTCCTTCCTTAGTCAACCATTGACTGTGAAGCAGGAACGTTTCGCCGGACAATAAAAAAGCCCTGCACGCAGGCAGAGCAACATTCGACCGCTAAGCGGAAAGCCCTTGGTGGGCGTATGTTCTTCAACCTGCGTTGGCTTGGCGAACCAAACTTCGTGAGCGCTTGCACGCTCCAACCAACGGTCTGTGGTTTACGGATGATTAGATTACGGATGGTCAGCGACATTGCAGAATTCGGGCGTGTCGCGGGGCATTACAGCGTGGCGGCGTACTGGGCTACGGACGCGGTGACTTCCTTCAGATAGTCGAGCGAGCGACGCCAGTGGCCGGGCACCTCGATCGAATGGTTGGCATCCGGGTATTCGTGCACGTGCGGGGTGAGCGCGTTGGCGCGGGCTTGATCGTAGAACGGGTCGGCGGTGCCGGCGCAGATCAGCGGTGCCGGGCCGGAGTATCGGGAGCTGGCGGCGTGCGACTGGCCGGCCTGTTCCGCGCGGATGATCGCCCTTGCTTCGGCCACGCTCGGGGCCTCGGATTCGGCGACGATATCATCGCCGACAGCCGGCACCGGAATCACCCGGGCGGATGGATCGAAGTCGGCGTGATGCAGCACCGGGGTCAGCAGCACGAACGGCAGACCGTAGTGTGAGGCCACATGTGGGTAGGTCATCGTCGTCAGCGACTTGCCGATCAGCAACAGGCGAGGGCCGGACGGGGTGTCGGAATCACGGTTCGGCGAGCCAGCTGCGCCATCGGCCAGCACGGTAGCAGAATCATCGGCGGCAACGCCATCCCCGGAATCACCGGCTTTACCCGCGCCGGACTCGCGCGCGGCGGCCACCCAGCCGTCAATCGCCTGATTGAGGACCGGAATCACCGTGGACAGGTCGTCGGAAGCGTTGCGTACGTTCATGCGGTCGATTCGCCAGCCGGCCTCGACCAGAGCCTGGGCCGACCAGTAGAGCAGCGGACGGTCGCAGTTGTAGCCGGTGCCGGGCATCAGCAGTACGCGGCCGTACTCCTGACCGGGCTTGACGACATTCTTCTTCCAAGAGGTGATGCTGACTTCGACGGCCGGTTTCATCGCGCGCCTTCCTTCCACGGGTGTGTCCTGCGTGTCCCCTGAGTTGTTCCGAATTATTCTGGCAGTCAGTCTACTCCCGGACCCGTTCACGTTGCCTCCACAAGCTATAATCGGCCACGGTTCTGATTGGGTGCGCAGCGCCTGACGCGCGTTGGGCAGGCCGATCAGGGCGAGTCGCAATTCTCGCCGGAACGCGCCGCCCAATAGTCGGAACGTTCCTACCAACCCAAGAGAAATAGAGATAGGGAAAAATGGAAAAGTTCTTCCATCTTAAGGAGAACGGCACCACCGTGTCCACTGAGGTCATGGCCGGTCTGACCACGTTCTTCGCAATGTCGTACATCATCATCGTCAACCCACAGATACTGTCGCAAACGGGAATGCCGTGGGGCGGCGTATTCCTTGCAACCATCATCGCAGCCATCGCGGGCACGCTCGTCATGGGCTTGTTCGCCAACGTTCCGTATGCTCAGGCCGCCGGCATGGGCCTCAACGCATTCTTCACCTACACCGTTTGCTTCGGCCTCGGCTTCACCTGGCAGCAGACCCTGTGCATGGTGTTCCTGTGTGGCCTGATCAACATTCTCATCACCGTCACCAAGATTCGTAAGATCATCATCCAAGCCATTCCGGAAGTGCTGCAGAACGCCATCGGTGGCGGCATCGGCCTATTCGTGGCCTACGTCGGCTTCCTGAACGTCGGCTTCTTCACCTTCACCACCAAGGCCGACGCCAAGAACGGCGACACCGTGCAGGCCACCCCAGGTCTGGCCGTCATGAATAATCCGACCATCTGGCTGTTCATCATCGGCCTGTTCCTCGCCATCATCCTCACCGTGCTCAAGGTGCGCGGCGGCATGCTGATCGCCATCGCGGTCACCGCCATCGCCGGCATTCCGATGGGTCAGACCACCATGGCCAACTCCATCTCCATCGGCGACACTTTCGCCCAGCTGCCGCAGACCTTTGGCGCTATCTTCAGCGCTGAAGGCTTCCCATCGCTGTTCTCCGACATGTCGAAGCTGCCGATCATTCTGCTGACGATCTTCGCATTCTCCATGTCCGACACCTTCGACACCATCGGCACGTTCATCGGCACCGGCCGCCGCACCGGCATCTTCTCCGCGGAAGACGAGGAAGCCCTCGAAAACGGTTCCGGCTTCTCCTCCAAGATGGACAAGGCCCTGTTCGCCGATTCGATCGCAACTTCCATCGGCGCCATCTGCGGCACCTCCAACACCACCACGTATGTGGAATCCTCCGCAGGTATCGCCGCTGGCGGCCGCACCGGCCTGACCTCCGTGGTCGTGGCCATCTGCTTCGCCCTGTCCGCCTTCCTCTCCCCGGTCATCTCCGCCATTCCGTCCGCCGCAACCGCAGGCGTGCTCGTGGTGGTGGGCTGCATGATGGCGTCCTCGCTGAAGGAAATCGACTGGGGCGATATCTCCGAGGCCGTGCCGGCGTTCTTCGCTTCCGTATTCATGGCGTTCAGCTACTCCATCTCCTACGGCATCGCCGGCGGCTTCATCACCTACTGCCTGATCAAGACCTGCAAGGGCAAGGCCAAGGAAGTGCACCCGGTGATCTGGGTTGTGTCGCTGCTGTTCATTCTGGACTTCATCATCACCGCGATCCTGTAGTTCTGAACGTCAGGTTCAACCTGACCACCAGCCGAAATTACTGGTTCAGTAAATAAATTTAAATTCGGCAAATGGAATAGGGGCGATTCCGCTCTCACTGCGGAGTCGCCCCTATTGTTGTATCGCTTGTTTTCGTACTGCTTTTTAGTGAACCGTCTTATGCGATGGCTTTCGAGAAGGCGTCAACCAGACTTTCCATCCAGGCCGTCAAGGAATCGTATTGTTCCGGCATCTGTTCGGTCAGTTCAACCATGGGCACGTTTGCGGATTTCGCGGCATTCGTGATTTTGCCCGTCAGCTCGCTTTCCTCCTGCGTATTGACGATCAACAGTTTGATTTCACCTGATTTCAATGCGTCGGCGAACTGCCTGATATCCGTTGGCGTCGGCTCGCTTTCGTTCGCTGTGGCTCGCGCGTACCCGCTTGGCGTTGCGTCGGTCAAACCCATGTCTTCCGCCAGATAGCTTGCCACGGATTCCGTTGCCGCGTACGCCAATCCATCCGATTTCTGTTTCACTTCGGCGATTTTGCTTTCGACGTTGTTTTCTTCAGATTTCCACTGATCGTGCAGCTTGTCGAAATCACTCTTTTTCGCGGCGTCGGCCTGTTCGTACGCTTCGGTGATCGCCTGTGCCACCGCCTTGCGCACATCGGCGGAGAACCAAACATGCGGATTTTCGCCGTCATTCACCCCGCCGACTGCAGCGGCATTGACGATGGTTGCGTTGGCGGATTGCGCCGCTTTGACCGCCCATGCGTCGTAGCCGGCTCCATTGACGATGATGACTTGCGCTTTCTGCAGTTTGGCGATATCCGACGTCGTTGGCTCGTAATCATGCGCATCCACATTGGTGGAATTGATGATGCTGGTTACGTTGACGTTGCCACCGCCCAAGGTTTTCGCCACGGTACCCCACTGATTCACGGAAGCGACCACTTCGATGGTTCCGTTTTTTTCGGACGACGATCGGCCGCTTCCACACGCAGCAACCGACGCAAGCATTCCTACAGAAGCAAGTGCGGCAATCGCAATTCTCACAATACGGTACATGATAGATCCTCCCTAACGTGATATAACACCATCATAACTTAATTGAGAATCATTATCAATAGAGCGTGTCGCGATCAGGTATCACATACAAAAAACTCCCGCTCAGGGGAACGGCCGCCACGAATGGGATCAAAATGGTTAGCGAAGCAACCACTTTCGACCGCACATCCGTACGACAATCCCCCGCAAGCGGGAGTAAGAGATGATTTGCCGATCAGCCGCGTGCAAGCTCGCAGGAAAAGGAGCCTTGCCGAGGCAAGGCACTATTTCCTGCCTCGATACTGTCGCATCTC
>OOAM01001756.1_pt1 | contig 12979 bp, 16 predicted proteins | sample 1671131 | NCBI WGS metagenome assembly OOAM01 (sample SAMN06348125, study PRJEB24527) | human gut metagenome | biome: human gut; feature: ankylosing spondylitis patient; material: feces | host: Homo sapiens | place: China | collected 2015-10 | reverse complement strand
AGACCATAAATCATCTACAATACCACTGCCCCATCGATAGAATTCATCTGGGAAAAGTTTTGTAAACAGCACATAATCATAAAACCTACTCCCGGCAGAGGATTTGGGCTCTAAGACAATATTTATTAGCGAACAGGACCCTTCAAGCGTAGAAACTCCATACGAACCACGCCGGTCGGATCTGCTATTTATTACAAAGTCTCCGACATTGACCTTTTTTCTATTCTGTCTGTCTGCACTTTTAGCGGCTGATTCGAGTTGCGGTACAATTCCTTTCATTGTCACAGATAACGGCGGATAATCCAAATCACTTACTTTTTCATTCCGCTCACGGTATTCCAAACCGATTTTGGTCTTTTCCCAATTTTCCGGTATATCTCCCAGCCATTCTTCTCCAGAATATTTTAGTGTTCTCATTGTCCCAACACCTCCACGAGGGATGACACAAGTCCCTCTCTAAGGCTACGAAGTTCATCCATTATACTGTCCGATGACTCTAATGAAGGAAACTCATAAAAGAAGCGAGTCATTGGTATTTCATAACCGACCTTCGTCTTGTTCCGATCTATCCACGCATCGGGATTGTAGGAAAGAACTTGCCTCTTGAAATACACATCAATATCCTCATTTAGAGGTACATTTTCTGTATCACGCTTGGATGGATCTGCAATAGGTTTTCCTTTTTTAAGCTCGATATTTCCATCGGCATCAAGTAGCGGACTTTCAACTGTAATTTTATTGTAGCCAAGAGATATGGCATCCAGCACTTTACTTTTACAAGTCAGTACAGTCTTTTGGTCATCCAAGCTTTTTGTGAAAATTGCGCTTTTATATTCGCCGTATGCTTGTGTAATCAGATTACGACAAGTTTCCGTAACGTCTACACGTTTATTGCCAATAGGACGTCTACGAGCCTCACAGCACTTGCTGGCATCAATCAGCAAAACGCGTTCTCTATGTGTTTCTGGTTTGTTTTTAGACACAAGCCATACATAGGTTGCAATCCCGGTGTTATAAAAACTGTCACTGGGAAGCTGAACAATGGCATCTAACCAGTCATTTTCAATAATATAGCGGCGGATTTCACTGGGGCCACTTCCTGCATCTCCGGTGAAGAGAGAGGAACCATTTTGGATAATAGCCATTCTGCCAGTGTCCTTCAATTTTGCAATGCCATTCAACAAGAACAGCATCTGTCCATCGGATTTTTGAGGTAAGCCAACGCCAAACCGACCTGCATCGCCCAGTTTATGTTCTTTCTCGACATCAGCTGCTTCACGCTTCCAATCGATACCGAATGGAGGATTGGAGATGATATAGTCGAAGGTATAGCCCTTGAATTTATCCGCATTTAAGGTGTCTCCGAACTGCATATTTTCAGGATCCCCGCCACGGATCAGCATATCCGCTTTGGCGATACCAAAAGTAAACGGGTTGATTTCCTGACCATAGCAGATGATTTCAGCCTCTTTGTCAAGGGCGTGGATGCGCTCTTCCATACAGGTAAGCATCTGGCTTGTACCCATCGCCATATCGTATACAGTCTTGGCAGGGGCATCTTCGCCGGAAAAGTCCGTATTCATGGTAAGCAAGTCACACATCAAATAAATTATGTCACGGCTGGTGAAGTGCGCACCTGCTTCTTCATCATAACTCTCAGAAAAACGCTGAACAAGGTTTTCAAAGACATAGCCCATATCAATTGCAGAAATTTTCTCCGGATTCATATCTGCATTGTCAGCAGTAAAGTCGCTGATAACCTGATACAGAACTCCAGCATCCGCCATACGCTCGATTTGCGTAAAGAAACCCATATTCGCCAAAATATCGATAACATTATCGGAGAAGCCGTTGATGTATGCCTCGAAATTGGTCTTAATATTCTCAGGGTCAGCTTTCAGTCGCTCAAAGGTGTACTGGCTGGTATTGTAAAAACGATAGCCAGATGCAGTACGCAGAAAACCATCTTTGACGGCTAACTGTTTCACCTTTTCATAAGTGGCCAGCACTTTCTCTCTGGTCGGGAGTAAGCAGTCATGGAAACGCTTAATCACGACCATGGGCAAGATAACCAGACCATATTCATGAGGCTTATATGCTCCGAATAGACTGTTCGCCACATTCCATATCAGATTTGCTTTTTCTTGAATGTTTGTACCGACTATTTTGATCTTTTCATTGGTATCCATAATCTCGTTCCTCCCTAATATTGGCTGAGATTTCATTGATTTTCTCGATTAAACGACTTGACTTAATGCCGTATCGCCACAGTTCTCCGTTTTCCTCCATGGTGTCGTGAGTTATAGAGAAGATGCAGCGACCACGCATTACATCGAAAATGCAGTGCGGCATATCCTTGATAGCGTCACAGATGCCTTGTACCGCAAACTGATAATTGTTGGGTGGCTTCTCGCCCTGTGTCAAAAATCCGCTTAATTGCTTGCCAAAGATATCAATAATATCACCAACCGCCAAAAACTCATCTACCTCTGCTGGAATCTGGTCTGCCCACGTTCGAAGATCTTCCATCGACCACTTGGTTTCCATAAGCTCCAACAATCTCTGATAGTGAGTGTAAGCCTGTTGTAACCTCGGCCTACTCTTCATCCCTTCCTTAATTCTGGGAATGACAGTTCTATCATCCAGGTCTTTGTGGAGTACCGTCAATCGCCGGTCTTTATGAACCACCGGAAATCGCTTTCCGTCGGAATGGATAATATCAAGCATAGCGTTTCTAGCATATCGCTGAATCGCCTCATCAGTCACCACAATTGAAGCCATTGGAAAGTACTGATTCACGGCATTAAATAAACTATCGACTGGGTCTACATATATGGTTTCAACTTGGTTAGCATCCAATGTTTTCAGAAATGCACCACAGGTTTCCTCAGATGAATCTCGCAAAATATCCAGGCAATAAATCTCACCATCCCAAACCCCTAAAACAGCGGGATAGAACTCCCCAAAAAACACTACCTCGACAATGCTAATGATATGTGGTGTTCTGACCGGCGGCAACAATGACTCCCTATATTGGATTCTGCGTCGCATTACTTCACCCACTGAAGCAGTAGAAGCCGGAACACCATAATGCTGGCATACTTTTTTATATGAGAATTGAAAGGTTCCATCTGCCAAGGCATCTGATAGCCGATTTGTGAATTTGCATCCTTTTTCTCCAAATTCTGTAGGCTCAGGGAAAACGCTTTGCCCGCAGTTATCACAACGCATATAACGCTGATGAAAAAGTAGGCTGATAATCTGAAATGTCTTGTGGTCCTCGTCAAGCCACAATAAATCCTTGAGTTTTCGATCCACAATTTTAGAGCAGCGTGTTTTAGAGGAACGACAAGCAGGGCAGAGCAATTTCTCATCCTCAAAGTATCTACGATGTACCACTTCTAAGCCAACATCATCACTATTTGTTTTTAATACCACAAGTTCGGGTATGCCCAGCCATTCGGTTTCGGCTTTGGAGATGTTTTCTTTTGTGTATAGCTTTTTTCCCAAGGCACACTCCTCCCATCTTATTTCATTATACAATATTTGCCACCAAAAATCAAATGATTTCAATTATTATCTTATCTTTTTTTAATTTTGCCACCAAATACCAAACATATAAATTTTTCAAATAGCAGAAATAGCTGTATAATGGGACCATCAGAAAAAGAGAAATTCACCGGCCCCACGGAAGCCGTGGACAGGTGAATTTCCGAAGCTTTTAAGGAGGTGGTGTCTTATGTTCAAATAAAAAGAGCGGCAATCTGCTGACACAGATTAACCGCTCATTTGCAATATGTACGCTATCAAAATATCATGTATCGCTTGTTTGGTCAAGCAGAAAGGAAAATTATATGTATCATTATTACTATGTCAACAACAATCAGACATTAAATCCTGGCCTTCATCATGAAGTCCATACAAAAGAGCATGCTGAACAGCTTGGCATCCGTAGCGCACAGTATGTGGGCTACTTTGAAAGCGAGGGTGAGGCAGTGGCTCATGCGAAGAAAATCTATCCCGATGCGGACGGTTGTGCAATCTGCTGTCCCAATGCACACAGGGGGTAATCGTATGGCTCGTTCTTCTCATCATGTCGTTCATAATCCCAATGGTGGCTGGGATGTAAAACGTGGCGGAGCTCAACGCTCCAGTGGCCACTATTCCACCAAGGAACAGGCAATAAATGCTGGAAGACAAATCAGCCGAAACCAAGGCACTGAGTTTGTCATTCATGGGCTGGACGGTCGTATTCAGTCTGCGGATAGCCATGGAGGAGACCCTCATCCGCCGAAAGGCTGATTTCGGTAAAACACTGGTCTCCAAAGGCTCCACGGAGTCTGTAAGGAAAAAAGTGGGGAAACTGCTTGCCGACCACAAGGTCAAGTTAAGACAAAGGGCATCCATGTGAAATCATGGGTGCCCTTTGCATATCAAATCTTATAGAATTACTATCGTTTTAAGATACTTTTCTGGATCGCCAATAACCATATAGGCTTCTTATTACGCAGCACACTTTGTATACGGGTCTACAAGTGTTTGATTAGGGAGGAGATCAATTCCAAGTATTGCGGCCTCTGCAGCTTTGGCGGCCGAGTGATGTTTACCAGCTGCCATTGTTCTGATGTGTCTTCTCACGTCAAAGGCTTCTGTCGGAGATGTATATGGTCTCTTTCGCACAATCGCTTCAATGGCAGGTGTTTCCGCCGCAATTTTCGGCATAGAGGTCGTTGTTGTTACAGAATCCATTTTTATACTTTTAGCAAGCGACGACCACAATTTGGTAAGCTCATCTTTGTTTTTGACTCCCCAAACGATACCAACAATGGCTGTGATACTGACACCAGCAAGGATCAACTGAGCTTTATGCTCCTTAATCCATACAACAACCCCTTTTTTGCTTTCTGAGGAACTTTCCATGCTCTGCTCCAAAACAGTGGATTCCTCTTCAATGGATTTCCGCTTTACTTCATTCATATTCATCCTCCTTTACAGCAGATAGTTTATCAATTAGCTTTTGAAATTCGGCGATTTGCAATTGATCATTCGGAATTTGTTTTTGAAGCTGGTAGATAGTATCTTCCTTTATTTTGCTGGCTTCGTCGTATTTTTTGATTTCCCCGAGAAGGAAGTTGATAACATCTTTATTGGATATCTGCGCCTTCTTTAATTGTTTTTCATCAATCAACTTCTGAGCAATTAATCCTCCTATCATAACCGTTGGTAACACAGCGGCTCCCACTGCTGCTCCTGCTAATGAGGCTTTTGCTATTGAAGCATATTTAGGGTAAGAATTCAGAAACTCACGGAGAGCCGCCTCATAAATGATGTGCCCCCCCCTTTTTAGACACAATAGTTGCATCAAGCTTTTTGTCACGAATCCATCGACGAACTGTTTCAGGATTTGTATTTAGCATCTCAGCGATTTCCTTCACGTTATAGCTTTTCACAGCACCACCGCCTTCCGTATATCAGTAATAGTATAACGCAAAATATAGTATTAACAAGCATTTTGTAGCATTAAAATATTGTATTAACAACAGATAAGATTTGAAGAGCATAAAAGATTTTTGGTACTCTTGAAAACAGACCAATTGTTATTTGCTATCAAGGTTTTCTTGAACTCCATTTTTTACCTTTTGGAAGGTCAAGAACACAGCCAAAGCTACGCAGTGCATACGCATTATAATTAGCAAAACGTTAAAAGCCGCCAGAAGCATCATTCCTTGGATGTGCCTCTGGCGGCGTTGCTTATCAAGCGAAATCTAACTGTGGAGTCTCCGTTACGGTTCGCAGGTATTTTTCTAGATCGCCATTCAAAATCAATTCCGCATAAGACAGCCGGTCGTTGTAGATGAGCCAGTCCGGTTCAGACCGCTGGAAACGGCTATTCGCCACCTCATCCTCAACAGCGGTACAGTTAATGGAAATCATACTGCCGTCAGAATATTTCAGCTCCACACAGGCGGTGTCGATATTAAACTCACAGGAAATCAGTTTTTCCATGGGGGATACCTCCAAAATTTGATGTTCTGGAAGTAATGTAAGCGTGAGTTTGTGGTTATGTAGGAAGAAGTCACCCAACGTACCGTATCCGTCTGTATGGCGACTACGAAGCTATCCGCCAGGAGAAGTTTCAACGAGTAATAAAAAGGCGCTGAACTAGATGCTGACAGGCGTGGCTGGCCACAAGACCAAGCTGCGCCACAGCAAATAGGCCCTCCGGCAGCTTGTGAAGCACATCACCGGCGACACGCTGAATAAAGTAAGGCAAATCTAGGAGTATATGAAGTTCCATCCCGACGAAACGAATTACTCTACCATCGCTAAGGGCACTAAAGTGACTAAGCACACCGTGGCTAAGCACTTTGAAATGATCCAAAAGATGCTGAAAATAGACGGGTAGCAGTCCGTGGACTACTACCCGTCTGCGTTTTTTATAATTCCTCCAGACCAACTCTACGAAGCAGGTCATAGATGGGAAATAGCTTTGATTCTGGAGGTACAAACACAAGGAGACCATCTCGACCTCTGGTCAACAACACCCGGTAGCTATTAACACGATAGCGGTTGTCATTGCTATCTGCCGACTGCATTGGGCGATAGAGATTCCACGCGTTTCCATTCCAAATCATATCTGGGCCCCAGCACAGAATCGGGAGATCCACCTCTAAGCCCTGACAACTGAACTCGGTCACTACCTGGCGAAAACTACAGCAGGATTTTGGACTTTCAGGTGGATCATTATACCATGCAGCAATATCCATGTTGCGCATACTGGTAGCCTCATAGCTATTATCCACACCATAGCGTCTCATCAGTGCGGTCTCTGCTTTTGAGGAGACTAGAAGTCCATATCGCTTCGATGTTTGCCCCTTATAGCGAGTCGTACAATACGCCTTTGCCGCATCCAGATCCTGTGTCACCAGCATCGTATAGCCCGCAGATTTCAAAGAAGGAACAAGCGATTTTGCCTGGTTGATCTCACCCGAAATCAAATGGTTTATAAAGGTACTGGCGTCTTGAGCCAAATGGTTACGTAGGGATATGTTGAGGTCCAATTGGTCTCGCGCATGAAGGTGACACATCGTTTGCACCGGTCCAAAGGAGACAGTCAGCTTTGAGGGTGCAACAATTTCCCATGCCCGTTGTGCCCGTGAAATGGCGGTCACCCACTGGTCGACTCCTGCGGATTCACCCTTGTAGATTTCTTGCCCCTCCCCGATGAGCACAAGAAGGACACACCATGGGAGCCGTGCCTCTGCCAGTTGGAGCATTAATTCTGCCTCGGAACATTGGCGGCCAGGGTTCCGCTGGGCCATGCGTTCCTGTGTCCAAGCCCGCTGCCCCTCATCAAACACAATGATGTTTTGGTGAAAATCCTTGGCCTGATAGCGGACAAACTCATCGATCTGTTTATGGAGATCCTTCACAAACACATGACTCCCCAAAGCAGATGAGAGAACTTTCACCAAAGGGCCGTTGCCTGACAGATACACAGAATGCACTTGCTTTTCGGCTTGGAAGGATTCATAGACATACTGTAGACCCAAGTAAGTTTTCCCGGCGCCAGGCACACCCGTGACAAAGGCGAGCATATGCTTGCCCTTCTTGTGCGCATAGGTAGCAATACCAGTAAGGCATTGCAATGCCTGCGGAATTCCCGCACTGTCAGCGCTGCGGATATGAGGGAGTGCCTCCTTGCGCATGATCCTTTGGGCGGTCTCTACGATGGTGGGAAGGGGCTCATAGCGGGAGGACATCCAGGCGGCGGCATCACAGGCTGTTGTGTCCTCCCGCAATGTGTCGAGTAGGGCTTCTTGCAGGCAATCCCCAGAAGTGACAAGGACAGAACCTCTGGACTCTAATGTATGCTTCATACGGGTAACTACCAGCAAAGGAGTCACTTTGCGGTTTCTGGATTCAAAGTGATATTCCTGGAGATCTCGAGCATAGGCAGCCACCTGGTCCACATCGGCTCTGAGCACACGGCATTTCATTTTGAACTCCAAAATCACGACCTGTTCTTTGCTGAGGAGGATCACATCCGGGCGACGCCCTGCTTCATAAGGAAGTTCGTATTCGAAGATTATGATGAGCTCCGGATGCTGCGCTTGAATGGCCGGTAGCGTATGTAGGAGCACATCGTAACAGTCTGCCCAAGCAGCAATCTGTTCTTGATGGAGAGGGCGCCCCGACTCCCGAGCCTCCATTCGGGCCAACCATTCTTCTTTTCCGGTGCTGAGGAAGGTATCCAGTGAGGATGCGAAGCTACAACGTGGATGATCCAGACGCATAAGAACAACCTCCCTCAAACAGTTTTATATAATTGCTGCACGCAGTTTTTGAACGTCCTTGGGGTCATTGACAATGTGCATCTTCTTGTGGCAGTTGGGGCAGAGTGCAGCAGTATTGCTAGTGGTATCTGCCCCGCCCTGCGAGAGCCACTCAATATGATGGCTTTCTAGGTAAGGGCGCCCCTTCTGGTCACAAAATGGGGCTGGCTGGCCACAGAGCTGACAGATGCCCTTGGCTCTACGCTTGGCATACTCTGCAACATAGGGGTTCCGAACATAGACAGAGGAAGTTACATCCCGTTGGGCAGCCTTTTGTTTTTCAGTGTCGTTCAAGTGGCGAGCAAGTGCTTCATCAGAAAGCTTTTCTGCTCGCTTTTGTTGGGCTTTCGTATAGAACTGATACGCTGTAGAGTCGACCGAGATCGGGAACGCAGGTTTTACTGGAAACATCCAAACCTTGCGCATCACCCCGTCCTCATCGGCCTGATCTTCCTGATATGGCTTGCCGGCAAGGGATACAACACCGTGGTAAATATACTGTGTCGGGTGCAGCACCTCAAAGAGGTGCACTTCGACTCCATTGTGATCCGACTCGTTCAAGGTACGATTATTTTTTGTTAAGGTCTGATCTCCACGCTTGCCCTCTCCAGTATAGTGAAGAGTGTCTCCGTACCACTTGTCATCATAAAGCGCCTTTGTATGGTCCGAGATGATAATGAGGGTATTAGTTCGCTTGGAGTGGCGCATACCACCCATATTGCCACACTGAAAGGCAGTACAAATTTCCGGGTGGGTTACAGTGGAACCCACTACAAATGGTGGCCGAAAACTCATCGCAATACCTCCAAAAGTTTTTGAGAGATCAGATAGTCCGCCGGAAGCTGGTCGTGGTCTAACAACTTTGAAAGCGGAACCCACTCCATCTGATCATGGACGGTCAACTGGATTTTCCCTTCATACCGATTGACACGATAAGCATGCAAATGAATTGTTTTGGAACCCGTCTCAAAAGTGCTCTCCGCCATCTTTTCACCAATTTCTGCGTCAATGCAAAGTTCCTCATTTAATTCACGACGCAGACACTGTTCACCGGACTCGCCAGGCTCTATTTTTCCTCCAGGATACTCCCAACCGCCAGCTGCACTTTGGCCTGGGGCACGGCGCATAAGCAAAATACAATAATCTTTCACGAAGATACCCGCAGTTACTTCCATGATGAATTCCTTTCTACAGAAGGATAATATTGCATTTTTATTGTACCAGATTTGGGTGTATTTTCAATGGCTGTCTAACATATGGTGAATACCTATTTTTATCAGTTACCGGCAAAGGAAAAGTGCTGGAATGAACCTGCCTCTTGTATTCCACAAGATTGCTGCGCAGGGGTACTTGTGGTATGATGACACTAGAAAGCGAGGAGGTGCTGTCATGCCCCTGCAGATTGTACGAAACGATATTGCCACCATGAAGGTGGATGTTATCGTCAACGCCGCTAACGAGAGCTTGCTGGGCGGCGGAGGTGTAGACGGCGCCATCCACCGTGCCGCCGGACCGGAACTGCTGGCCGAGTGCCGTACCCTGGGCGGCTGCAAGACCGGGCAGGCCAAGATCACAAAGGGATATCGCCTGCCGGCAAAGTTTGTCATCCACACCGTTGGCCCCATCTGGCGAGACGGCAACCATGGAGAGCGGGAACTGCTGGTGTCAGCCTACCGCTCCTCTCTGGAACTAGCTTTGGGTAATCACTGTGAAACCGTGGCGTTCCCCCTGATCTCCTCTGGGGTATATGGCTACCCTAAGGATCAGGTACTAAAGGTGGCGGTGGATACCATCGGGGATTTCCTGCTGGCGCACGACATGACGGTGTATCTGGTCATCTTTGACCGAGCCGCCTATACCATCGGTGGAAAGCTCTTTGCTGACATTGCCACGTACATCGATGACCGCTATGTGGACGCCCACACCGACAGCCGGGAGACCCAGCGCCGCCGGATGGCCATGGCCTCCATGCCCATGGAGAAAGAAGAATGGATGCCTGCCCCTTGCACCTCGGCCACCTTCGGGCTGGACGAGGCCCTCAGCAAACTGGATGAAAGCTTTTCTCAGATGCTCTTGCGGAAGATCGACGAGCGGGGCATGACTGACTCCCAGTGTTACAAAAAGGCTAATATCGACCGTAAACTCTTTTCTAAAATTCGCTCGGATGTTCACTATAAGCCCTCCAAGCCCACCGCCATGGCCTTTACCATTGCCCTGGAACTGCCGCTGGAGGAAGCCCGAGAGATGCTGGAGAGAGCAGGTTTTGCCTTCTCTCATGCCAGCAAGTTCGATATCATCGTGGAGTATTTTATTGCCCACCGGAACTATAACATCTTTGAGATCAACGAGGCTCTCTTCGCCTTTGACCAGAGCCTGCTGGGAGGATGAATGTGAACAAACATACGATAAACAAGTTTTCGCTTCTATCGGCTGCTTTGGGACTGGCTGTATTGCTGGGCGTTATAGTATCCGGAGCGGCATATCCCAATCCCTTTTTTCAATTTGGGGCGCCATTGGGACTGCTGTTTGTGTTTGTGAGTGTAGTTCTGCAATTTATCAGCTGGATCCTGGAAATCTATCATGGTGTAAAAGGAAAGCAATACCGTTTTGTGGCTGTGATTGCTGTACTTGGCCTGCTCGTTATCTGGAGGCTACTGAGCAGGCTCTGATGGTGAGAAGTTTTGTCGCCCACCAGGCGACCTGTGCAAATCAAAATTCCCCTATACTGTGCTTGTAAACCAAATAACACAGTATAGGGGGATTTTTTATGAAGAAGAATTTGACGGAACTGGTGTTCATCCTGGACCGCAGCGGCTCCATGCAGGGGCTGAAGGGCGACACCATCGGCGGCTTCAACGCCATGATCGAAAAGCAGAAGAAGGAGCCCGGCGAGGCCTTTGTCTCCACTGTTCTCTTCGACGACCAGAGCGAGGTGCTCCATGACCGGGTGAAGGTGAGCGATGTCCAGCCTATCACGGGAAAAGAGTACTATGTCCGGGGCTGCACTGCTCTGCTGGACGCCGTCGGCGGAGCCATCCACCACATCGGAAACATCCATAAATACGCCCGGCCTGAGGATGTGCCGGAACACACTCTTTTCGTTATCACTACCGACGGCATGGAGAATGCCAGCCGCCGCTATTCGGCCCAGCGGGTGAAAGAAATGATCCAGCGGCAAAAGGAAAAGTACAGCTGGGAATTTCTCTTCCTGGGGGCCAACATTGACGCGGTGGAGACGGCGGGCCATCTTGGCATTGCCCCCGACCGGGCGGTGAACTACCACTGCGACAGTGAGGGCACCCGCCTCAACTATGAGGTGGTGGGCCAGGCCGTGGCAGCCGTCCGGTGCAGCGCACCTTTGGACGAGCACTGGAAAGACGCCATTGAGGAAGACTTCCGTAAGCGGCAGAAACGGCGCTGACAGGAGTTTCCCTGCGCCGCCGGATGTGGTATACTCGAAAGCAAAGATACGGCATGGAAGGAGGCATTCCAATGAACTTCGACTCAACTCTTTGGAAACATACCGCACTCTTTTGCAGACCACTGATGTTCAGAAGGCCTATCAGGAGTTCATTCGCCTGTTCCGTTTTCTGAGAAATGAACTGGAACGACAGTTGCCGGACTTCCGTTTTCAGAGCAGCATTACGGAAAACGCCATGGACTATGCCTACTTTTCCTTCACCAATCCCGCTTTGAAAGAAAAGGGTCTAAAACTGGTTGTGGTTTTCGACCACAGGAACTTCCGACTGGAGGTGTGGCTCTCTGGAGTCAACCGAACGGCTCAGTGCCGCTGGGCCGAGCAATGGAGAGCCTGTCCTCCGCCTATGGAACTTACTCAGGAACCCAACCACACCGACTTTGTGGTACGCCTGCCAGTGAAAACAGAGCTGTCCGATGGGGAGAAAACGGTTGCTGTGGTCAGAGAGGCGGCAGTCCAACTGCTGCAGCTACTTCCTCCAATTAAATATAAATAATTCAAGATTAGAAAATATTCCAAGTTTGGTTTTACTTTTACACTGTCTTGTCTGTGATTATGTTAAAGCTATCCTATCCACTTGCATTAGCTCCTTTCGTGGCATCCACACGGCAATGACTATAATTACTGCGAAGATATAAACCACGCAAAAAGTTTTCTTAATTCAAAAGGGAAGAAACCTCTCTTAAAAGAGTGCATGTGCGCACGCTGGTAGACTCTTTACGGTCAATTATCTGCTGTAGCCATTCTTTTGATTGCTCTAAATAACGCATATTATCCCATTCTTTTGCTAAAAAAATTGCAAACTCAGCATATTTCTGCGCATGGTATACTTTTCGCTTATCGTTGCCAAAGCACTGCTCGAGAACTTGCATTGCTTCTTCCATTCCGGATTCTGCCTTTTCAGATGCTCTGTTCTTATTTGCTTCAAATAAGATAATTGCTCGAGAATTTTTAATGCTAAAATTGTTTGGGCTTAAATTAACAGCTTTATCAATATCTGAAAATGCATTAGAAAAATCACCCAAATAAGCTTTGTACAACGCCCACTGCTGTAAGGTATATGCACTATTATCAAAGTCATAAATATGCTGATAAAGGTCATGAGCAGAGTTACCAAACAGGTTTTTAAAGTTTCGGGCATCAAAAGCAGTGCGTTTATATATAT
>OOAM01001750.1_pt1 | contig 13014 bp, 8 predicted proteins | sample 1671131 | NCBI WGS metagenome assembly OOAM01 (sample SAMN06348125, study PRJEB24527) | human gut metagenome | biome: human gut; feature: ankylosing spondylitis patient; material: feces | host: Homo sapiens | place: China | collected 2015-10 | reverse complement strand
TTGGCAAGATGCGGTGCGGCAAGGCTGCCCCTGCCCGGCGGGTGTCAGATTGGAAGCAGACCGATTGACCTGCACTTAAAGGGTTTTCATCTGATGGGGGCGAAAAGCAGACAGGCGCATGGGATGGTGGAATTACAGGCGAAGGCACTCAGGGGCAGTGACATTTATCTGGATTTTCCAAGCGTGGGTGCAACGGAGAATATCCTGCTGGCGGCAACACGGGCGAAGGGGATTACAACGATTGAAAATGCAGCGGCAGAGCCGGAAATCTGCGATCTGGCGGATTTTCTGCGGAAGATGGGCGCAGAAATTGAAGGGGACGGCACGGATACGATTACGATTCGGGGCGGAAAGGAGTTGCACGGCGCAGTGCATCGGGTCATTCCCGACCGTATGGAGGCAGGGACATTTTTAGCGGCGGCGGCAATTACGGGCGGTGATATCATTCTGGAAAATGTGCAGGAGGAGCACCTGAAGCCTGTACTGGCAAAGCTTGCGGAATGCAACATCAAAACGGAGCGGACGGCGGAGGGAATACGGGTCTGGCGAAGGGGCAGGCTCTGCGGTGTGCAGGTAAAGACCATGCCCTTTCCCGGCTTTCCGACCGATATGCAGGCACCCTTTATGAGCCTTTTGGCAGTGGCGAAGGGAACCAGCGTGATGACGGAAACAATTTTTGAAAACCGTTTTTCTCATGTGGGAGAGCTGCAGCGGATGGGGGCGAATATCAAGATTGACAGCCGCAGTGCGGTAATCGAAGGGGTGGAAACACTGACGGGGGCAAAGGTGCGCGCAACCGACCTGCGCGCAGGTGCGGCGCTCATTTTATCCGCATTGGCGGCGAAGGGCGAAACGGAAATCAGTGATATTTATCACATTGAACGAGGCTATGACAGGATTGACGAAAAGCTGCGGCGGCTAGGGGCGGATATCCGCAGGGAGGAGGAATAAATATAATAGGAAGGAACTGCCTTTTATTTACAAAACGTTTACAATTCGTTCATGAGGCGGAAATGCTTTTCTTTTATCCTATATTTTAGTATTATAAAGGGGGAGTTTCTACTCCCTGCTACATAGAGAGTGTTTAGTGAAAGAGTGTTTAGTGAATTTGTTTGGAAGAAGAAAGCGAGTTGTGGTCTATGGATGTGAATAACCAACGAAAGCCTTTATTATATTATTGGCTGATTGCACTGCTGATTATGGGAGTAATCAATATGTTTTTCCTGCCCTTTATGACGAAGAACACCATAGAGCAGGTGAATTATGATGTTTTCCTGACGCAGATGCAGAATAAAAATATCTCACAGGCAGAGGTGAATGAGGATGTCATTTATTTCTATCTGAAGGATGAGGACAAATCGGATAAAGCAGGCACAACAATTTTTTCGGAAAACACCCAGAAGGTATACTCTACCGTAAGGATGGATGACCCGCAGCTGGTAGAGCGGCTGTATAACGCAGGGGCATCCTTCGGAGAGGTGAAGCCGAGGGAGGTTTCCCCCTGGTTCAGCACGCTTGTGATGTTTGTTGTGTTCTTCCTGCTGTGGCAGTTTGTGATGAAAAAAGCCATGAGCAAGATGGGCGGCATCGGCAATGCGATGTCCTTCGGGAAATCGAATGCGAAGGTATATGTGAAGGCGCAGACGGGCAAGACCTTTAAGGACGTTGCAGGACAGGATGAAGCGAAGGACGCATTGCGCGAAATTGTGGATTTTCTGCATAATCCCCAGAAATATACGGAAATCGGCGCATCCATGCCAAAGGGCGCATTGCTCGTAGGCCCTCCCGGAACAGGGAAAACACTGCTGGCGCAGGCGGTTGCAGGCGAGGCAGAGGTTCCCTTCTTCTCCATTTCCGGCTCGGAATTTGTGGAAATGTTTGTCGGCATGGGCGCGGCAAAGGTGCGTGACCTCTTTAAGCAGGCAAACGAAAAAGCACCCTGTATCGTATTTATTGATGAAATTGATACCATCGGGAAAAAGCGTGACGGCAACGGCATGGGCGGCAACGATGAGCGGGAGCAGACCCTGAACCAGCTGCTGACGGAGATGGACGGCTTTGAGGGCAACACGGGGGTCATCATCCTGGCAGCCACCAACCGCCCGGATTCCCTGGACCCGGCTCTGACCCGTCCCGGCCGCTTTGACCGCCGGGTGCCGGTGGAGCTGCCGGACCTGAAGGGCCGGGAGGAGATCCTGAAGGTCCACGCCAAAAAGGTAAAGATCGCCCCGGGGGTGGACTTTAACACTGTGGCCCGCATGGCCTCCGGTGCCTCCGGTGCCGAGCTGGCCAACATCGTCAACGAGGCCGCTCTGCGGGCGGTACGGGCCGGGCGCAAGAGCGTGACCCAGTCCGACCTGGAGGAGAGCATTGAGGTGGTCATTGCAGGCTACCAGAAAAAGAACTCCATCCTGACCGATCACGAAAAGTGCATCGTAGCCTACCATGAGATCGGCCACGCTCTGGTCGCCGCCAAGCAGACCCACTCCGCCCCCGTGCAGAAGATCACCATCATCCCCCGCACCTCGGGTGCTCTGGGTTACACCATGCAGGTGGACGAGGGCAACCACTACCTGATGAACAAGGAGGAGCTGGAAAACAAGATCGCCACCCTCACCGGCGGGCGTGCCGCCGAAGAAGTGGTGTTCCACTCCATCACCACCGGCGCTTCCAATGATATCGAACAGGCCACCAAGCTGGCCCGCGCCATGCTGACCCGCTACGGCATGAGCGATGAATTTGACATGGTGGCACTGGAGACCGTCAACAACCAGTATCTGGGCGGCGACACTTCCCTTGCCTGCTCTGCCCAGACCCAGTGTGAGATCGACCAGAAGGTGGTGGAGCTGGTCAAGGCCCAGCACGCCAAGGCTGTGCAGATCCTGACCGACAACCGCGCAAAGCTGGATGAGCTGGCCCAGTATCTGTACCAGAAGGAGACCATCACCGGCGACGAATTCATGGAGATCCTGAACCGGGAGGAATAATTTTTACCCCCCTGCAATAAACAAGCCGCCCGTTCCGTATTCATTACAGAACGGGCGGTTTTTCGTCCATAGTACAGGAGGTATATTTCTTATGAAGATTCTGAATACCATGCTGGGCCGTCAGGCCATTGCCGCAGCCCTGGTGCTGTCCATTGCCATCCCCATGAGTGTCGGCGCATTTGCCGAAGAGCCTGCCGCTGCTGCTGCCGCCGATGACACCGTTGTCGCAGGCTATCTGCCCCCGCAGGACGAAAGCGTGATGCTTCAGGGCGAGATCGCGCTGCACAGCGGCGACGTTGCCGTGGGTGAGACCGACCCCGCCTACGGCGGCTACGGCGCACCGGAGGGTGACCCCATCCAGGGCGACATCATGCTGATCTCCGCTGACGAGGCAAAGACCACCGAAGCCCGATACACCGTCAAGGGTCTGCTGGGCCGTCAGGTCCTTTACACCGCCCGGCAGGAGGGCCGGGTCCTGACGCTGGACGTGCCGGACTGCGCCGCCACCTTCCGCACCACCATTCAGGACATGAAGACCCTGATGGAGCAGGGCGTATCCACGCTGGTGCTCACCACCGAAAAGGGCTCCACCACCCTGAACCTTTCCCTGCTGTGTGAGGGCCAGACCGACACCCAGCGGGTGGTGCTCCGGCAGCTGGGCAACAGCGCTTTCCTGACGGTTGGCCTGCGCTGCCGCCGCGACCTCATCGTGGGCCGCTGAGTGGGCTGTGTTCCCCTTTCCTGAAGCTTAACAAAACACAGCAGAAGCGCCCCACCGGGTCATACCGGCGGGGCGCTCCTGCTGTGTTTGGGATATATCAGAGAATGTCAAATTTTACTGCGCATTCTGCTTGAGGTCCTGTGCCTTCTTCCAAGCACGCAACACGCTGATCTTGGTAACCATGTTGTCCGGATAGAACTTCACCTGTTCAGGGGGCAGCTCTGCATCCTGATCGTTCAGGTCGGGCAGGAGGTCGTGCTCCATGGCCCAGCGGGCAGCATGCTGCAGATCCATATCCTGTTCTTCCTGGCCAACATCGGGGTAGAGGATCTCAGATTCCGGCATAGGCTTGCCTGCATCCTCCCACAGCATCATTGCAAGAGCACTGCGGTTGCTGGGGAAGTAAGGCAGACCCCACATCTTGCCCACAAAATCGGTGCCCAGCGTGTAGCCGACCAGTGCGCCGCCAGCCACAACAGCCGTACCGACAATGATGGGGCCAACAACATCAGAACCATCCTCAATGTCAGCGCTGCGGTACTGTGCATCCACATCCACATCACCATTCATGGTAAAGGTAATGGCCTCAGCCTTGTAATCCTGATCCAGCGGCAGGTCAAAATTGCCGGTAGACCAGAGATCAAACACCATACCCTCGGGAACCTTCGTCTGGTCCAGCGTCACGGTGACTTCTGCACCATCCGGCACAAGGCAGGTCTGCTTGCCGCTGGCCTCGTCGATGCTGGTTTCCAGTGTATCGGTCACATCAATGCCGCCGTTTTTCACAGCAAAGGTGCCGCCGGTCACGGTCAGGGTATGATTGACGACAGGCTCATCCTTCTTCCAGTATGCCGTAAACACCTCATCACCCGTCAGGACAAGCTCACTCTCAGCTTTATAGAGCTTACCGTTAAGGCTCAGCCATCCAGCAAACTGGTAGCCTTCTCGTGTGGGAGCCGCTGCAAGCTTCACGCTCTCATTTTGACGGTAATTAGCATCGCTGTAGTTGGCAGTTGCGTCACCAACGCCTTCATTCAGGTTGTACTGGAGGCGGTACACGCTGGCATATTCCCATTCTTTTTTCGTCCAGCCGCAGTACTTGCATTCTTTTGTCACTTCACGCTTATTAATACGCTCAGCGTCGCTCGATGTCCACTCCGAATGGTCGGTAGTTATATAGGCACTCTCCTCCTTCTCACCATCTCTATAGGCACGCTCCTCCTTCTCACCATCGGTATAGGAGTGTGTCTGCATCTTGCGGTCTTTCCAGACCAGGTCACCGTTCCAGTACACCTCTGTCCGACCACTATTGTTGTCCTTGTTACCGCCAAAACCGAACACCTGCGAACAGGTCATTGTATCCCGGGCAGCCGTGACAGTGGGATGGTAGATCTTGATGATGTACTTATAGTTGCCCATGTTGCTGTCGTTGATGTTCAGCGCCTGCTTACCAAAACTGTAAGAATTCACGGTGCAGTTGTTAAAGTAAACCCTAATGTCATGTTTTCCTGCACTGTAATCCGTGTAAACATTGATCACTTTTCCCGTTGCATTGAAGGTGCAGTTATCAAATGTCATGGTCGGGGAGCTATACGTCCAGAGTGCATAATCGAAGTTTGGAGCATTGAAGGTCGTATTGATAAACTCTGCACTTTGATAACCCCAGTAGAAGGTCTTGCCGTTGATGACGCAATTGTCCACCACAGTATTATTCGCACGGATGAAGCCCAGATAATTTGCATTACCGGAGCGAAGCGTCATATTTTTGAAGGTGACTGTTCCGGCACCATCAAAGCTGTAATCGCCGTTATACTCTGTGCCATAATTTTTCGGGTCCGGCACCTTATCACCGATATTCCAGGCCGTTTTGTCAGGCCCCTGCCCCACAAAGGTCAGGTTTTTTCCCTTGGTCGTATCGGTGCTGGGGATATTGTACAGTGTATAATTGCCCTCGCCAAGGATGATGGTATCACCGCTCGATGCCGCTTTCACAGCATCCACCAATTTCGCATAGCTCCCCTCCTTACCGTCGATCTTTACCGCATACGCGTCGGGTGCGCCATCCGCAAAAGCCAGCATGGGAAGCATCTGAAGCATCATTGCCACTGCCAGCAGGGCCGCCAAAAATCGGTTCTGACTTTTCTGTTTCAACTTTCTTCATTCCTTTCATCGCTATTTGCATTTTTGCAACGGATTCCCCGCAAGGAACCCTCCAGATTCCTACCGCACTGTCACCTCCCCTGTAGGTTCCATTTTCCGCATTGCAGGTCTCAGCCAGGTTGCTGAGTGCTTTGTTCTCAAAGGAATTTCTTGTCATTTCATTATACCCCCCCCCCCTAAATTAAAATCAAGTACTTTGAAAACTTTTGTCAATATTCACAAATCAGGGTTCCTCTTTCGGTCATTTCCACGAAACTGCCTTTGACAAAGAAAAAAGCGGCCTGCCAGTGACTGACAAGCCGCAAAATATTGTCCTATTCCAAATGAAAAGCTGCTGGCTGCATCGGGCCCGGCTTTTTTGCCGCAAACAGCAGAAGCCCCCCGCCGGTTCTCCCGGCGGGGGGCTTCTGCTGTGGCAGTTTATGGGTAAACAGAGAGTGGATATCAATTGAGAATGGGCTTCAGGATCTCGACCAGTGCATGATACTGGGTGGCGTAAGCTTCTGCGCCGTCCTTGGGGCGGCCCGGCTCGGCCATCTCGGACTTCATCTTCTCGACGATCGGGTTATTCTCAAATTGGAGCTTCTGGCTCTCACCGCCTTTTGCTCCTGGTGCAAAGAAATCAAACATCGCCAGGTGGGGCTCCAGTGTCAGGAAGCCGTGGTAGCCCTCCTCGCAGAAAGCCCGGCGAAGCAGCTCAGGGATCTTGCCAAGGCCGGTGCCTGCGGGCACATTCAACAGGCAGCCGGGCAGAGCATCCTTGATGTGGATATAAGCGATCTGGTCATGGAGCAGTTCCCAGCACTCCGCGGTGTCCTGCTCACACTGAACAAAGTTGGCAAAGTCGAACGCCGCCTTGAAGTGGGGGCAGGCCAGCCGGTCGAACAGCAATTTGCAGCGGGCACCGGTGTCTCCGTAGATGCCCTTCTCGTTTTCATGGAGCAGGACAATGTCATGCTTTTCCGCGATCCGGATAAACTGACGCAGCTTATCCAGCACCACATCGGTATAGCGGTCTGCATCGGCATCCTTGGGGATGAGGAAGCTGAACATCCGGATGAAGGAGCAGTCCAGCAGCTTGGCCGTTTCGCAGAGTGTTTCCAGCTGTTCCAGCTGCTTGGCAAAGCCCTCTTCATCGTCCACCTCCACCTTGCCGATGGCCGTACCCAGGCTGGAAACGCCCACGCCTGCGGCCCGCAGCTTTGGCAGAAGAACCGTGCGTACTTCCTCGGGGGTGTAATCGGCAATGCCCTTGTGCTCGGCGCTGCGGATGCAGATATACTTCATCCCCAGATCCGTCACAGTTTTGAGCTGCTGGTCAAAGTCCTGGCTGATCTCATCCGCAAAACCGGAAATTTTTTCGTAAACGCTCATAAGACACACCTCATTCTTTGAATCGAGAGCTTATTCCTCAGCAGCCTTTGCCTTGATGGCACTGATGGTGGACTGGATCTCCTCCATCTTCTCCTTGGTCAGGGGGTAGTACTTCATGGCAAACAGGTTGCAGATCAGACCAATGGAAGTCAGGCCGTACATAACAAAGATGGACATATACTTCAGGGTATCACTATACGGAGTGTTGATGTCGGGCAGAGCATCCTTGAAGCCGATGGCCATGAACAGCAGACCGGCGATCATGGGGGAAGCAGAGCTGACACACTTATCCACCAGGCTGAACAGGGTACCCATCATGCCGGGAACGAAGCGGCCGCTGCGGTAAACCTCGTAGTCGGCGCAGTCAGCGATCATGGGCAGAACAATGTTGCCGGAGATCTGCTGGAAGCCGGTCATGCCGATGGTGCAGATGAGGAACAGGATGGTGAACATGCTGAAACCGGTGAAGCCCTCGTAACCGGGCAGATTCAGGGTCGTGGGGTCGCCGAAGAGCCAGAGGGCAGCCGTTGCGAGGTTAAAGAACAGTGCGCCGATGGAAGCAACCACCAGAGCCTTGCGCTGGCCAAACTTGGTGGCAAACCAACCGGCACCCACCACGCAGAACACAGCGGAAGCAATGGAGGTGTACAGGGTCATGCCGCCGGACAGAGCATAGTTGCCAACGATAACACCGTAAAGCACAACACCAATGGCAGAAACGCGGGACTGGGCTGCGATCTTATCGGTGCAGGCGGCAACGATCAGCATCTGAATGGCCTTGTTGTGCTTGATAACGTCCAGATACTCCTTGGGGGTGACCTTCTGGGGCTTGCCGGTGCCAAAGAACTCGGTGCGGTCCTTGGGTGCAATGGAGATGACAGCGATGACGGTTGCGATGATGGAGACGATACAGCAAACCATCCACAGATCATGGAACAGCTCTGCGCTGTACATGGTGCCGTATTTGGGCACCAGAACGTTGGAGATGAACATGGTCAGGGTTGCGGCCATCACCAGAAGGTTCAAGCCATCGAACATGGCAAACTGGGGGCGGCGCTTGGGGTCATTGGTCAGGCAGGCCTGGCCTGCACGGGTGATAGCGTTCTGGAAGGTAAAGAAGATGTAGTAGATGGCAGCCACCGCAAAGAAGAAAACGGTGCGGGTGATGCCTTCCGGCAGATGATGGGTGACATGGAACAGGATGTAGCTGGTGATGTGCAGGCCGATGTTGCCCATGATCATAAAGGGACGGTTCTTGCCAAAGCGGCCGTTGGTCTTATCGATCCAGTAGCCGATCACAGGGTCGGTGATGCCGTCCCATACACGCATGATGGTGGCAAAGCTGGAGGCCAGAAACACGGCCATGCCAACAAAACCGATGAGGTAGTAGGTGGAGTAGGCCATCAGGAAGAAATACATGTTGGTGGCCACGTTATTGCAGGTAAAGCCCCACATCCGCAAAGGGGAGCAGTGGTGCAAACCGTCAGGGGTCCAGTACTTTGCGTACTTACTCTCAGTCTGGGTAGACATAAATATGTTCTCCTTCTCTTAACCGATCTTTGTTTTCTGAACTTAACAGCACTGTTTCCGGCTTGTAGTATATCAATTCCCCGGAAGCTGTGTTATAATAAATCGAATGAAAATATCAAAATTCAAAGAATGTTCATAAATTCAACACAACTGCCAAACAAGGAGGCGAATTCCTGTGCAATCTAACGAAAAAGAAAAAATACTCCAACTTTTTTCGGAGAGTGGGCGAGAAAACGCGGAGGGCTATTTTGCAACACTAGGCAGCGCACAGGATATCCTTGATTCCATCGCTGCAGGCGATCCGGAGCACGCCCTTGCCATTTATCACGTAGCATTTGACCGGGCACTCCCTATCACGAATTCTATGTGGATGGATCACCTGCTGCTCTTCCGGCAGATGCAGGCCTGCATGGTGCTGGGGCTTTTCCTCCATCATGGGTATCTGCTCCACCTGCCCGGGCAGGCCCTTTACACCGTGTTCCAGGACAGGACCAATCAGTTGATGTACATGAAAAACCCGGACGATGCCAACGACATTATCAGCGGTGCCATTTACGATCTTGCTCTTTTGGTCAAGCATCAGCAGGATCTGCAGAAGGAGTATCACCCGGCTGTGCAGAAAGCCATTGAGTACATCAATACCCACCATGAGCCGCTGACGGCCGATCAGATCGCACAGGCGGTGAACTTGAGCACCGGGCATCTGAATCAGCTCTTCCGCAAGCATACAGACAAGACCATCCATGAGTATCTGGTAGACAGCCGCCTGCAAATAGCACGGCTGCTGCTGCTCACCACGGAAAAAAGCGTCAGCGACATTGCCGCAGAGCTGGGGTTTGCCTCGGCCAGCCACCTTGGAAGCCTGTTCAAGCAGCAGGAAGGTCTGACACCCCGCCAGTACCGCCTGCAGCAGCGGCAGCTGGGGAAATAACAGCAGAAGCCCCCCGTCGGTTCTCCCGGCGGGGGGCTTCTCTGTATGCGAATGGGGAGTTACTTCTTTGCCAGGTACTTACGGATATCGATGGCCACAGCCACGATGATGACAAGGCCCTGGACGATATAGGTGTAAGAGGAGTTGACGTTCATAAACTGCAGAGCGACCTTCATCAGCTCAAAGACCAGAACGCCGACCAGAATGCCGGGCACGGTGCCGACACCGCCGGTGGTGGAAACGCCGCCGATGGTGGAAGCCGCAATGGCATCCAGCTCATAGCCCATTGCAGTGTTGACGGATGCGCCGCCGGACTTTGCAGCCAGCAGGCAGCCTGCCAGACCGAACATGCAGGAGGCCAGAATGTAGATGCGGATCTTGGTAGCGTGCACGTTGACACCGGCCACCTCAGCAGCAGCCTCGTTGCCGCCGATGGCGTACATGTACTTGCCGTGACGGGTCTTGTTGTACAGGAACCAGAAGCAGACAGCCACGATCAGGGCGATCCAGATCAGCACGGGGACCTTCAGGATGGTGTTGGAGGCCAGAGAGGTGAAGTCCTTGTTCAGGGAGCCGATGGGGGTACCGCCGGTGTAGACCAGGCAGATACCGTAGACCACCTGCTGCATACCCAGAGTAGCGATAAAGGGCTGGACCTTCAGGTAAGAAACGACCAGACCGTTGCACAGACCCACGATGGCGCAGATGGCAATGACCAGAATGAACACCACAGGGGTGGGCAGAGTGGGCATGTTGGGGTAGAACTTACCGGCAGCGCCCTCGGTCTGCGCAAAGATGCAGGCCAGGCAGGCAGCAAAACCAGCCAGACGGCCTGCGGACAGGTCGTTGCCGGTGGTGATCAGACAGCCGGAGATGCCCAGCGCGATGATGTAGCGGATGGACACGTTCTTGAACAGGTTGATCAGGTTTGCAGGTGCAAAAAAGTTCGGATGGATGATGCCGACGAACAGAGAGACGAGCAGCATCAGAACGATAATGGCGTTGTTGCCCAGCCATTTCTTTACGGATTTACCCGTTAATTTCTTGGTAGCTTCCACAATAGACAGCCTCCTTGTTTACTGATTGACCGCTGCCTTTTCCGGCGCGGTCTCAAACTGGGTAGCCAGCTCCATGATGTTCTCCTGGGTCGCGTCCTTGCCGTCGATGAAGCCGGTGATGCGGCCATCGCACATGACCATGACGCGGTTGGACATGCCAATGATCTCGCTCATTTCAGAGGAGATCATAATGATGCTCTTGCCCTGCTTGGCCAGATCGGCAATGATGCAGTAGATCTCGTACTTTGCACCAACGTCGATGCCGCGGGTGGGCTCGTCCAGGATCAGGACATCGGGGTTATTTGCCAGCCAGCGGGCGATCAGCACCTTCTGCTGGTTGCCGCCGGACAGGCTCTTGATCTGGGTCTTGGGGCTGGGCACCTTGATGGCCATCTTCTCTTTGTTGGTGGCCACCAGATCCAGGATCTTCTTGTTGTCCAGCATGATGGGGCCCTTGCGCAGGGCGTCCAGCGAAGCGATGGAGATGTTGTCGGCTACGCTCAGCACACCCATGATGCCGGTGGCGCGGCGGTCCTCGGTCAGCAGAGCCACGCTCTTCCGGATGGCGTCGCGGGGCTGCTTGATGGTGACCTCTTCGCCCTTGATCCACACCTTGCCGGAGGTGTGGGCACGCAGGCCGAAAATGCCTTCCATCAGTTCGGTACGCTGGGCACCCACCAGACCGGCCACGCCCAGGATCTCGCCCTTTTTCAGCTCAAAGCTGCAGTGGCGGAAGGAGCGGGGATGGATGGAGGTGAAGTCCTCCACCTTCATCATCACTTCGTCGGAGGGATGATTCTCCAGCGGGGGGAACAGGTTGGACAGCTCACGGCCGACCATCTTGGCGATGATCTGCTCCTTGGTCATGTCCGCCACTTCCCACTTGCCGATGTACTGGCCATCGCGCATGATGGTGACTTCGTCGGCGATGACCTTGATCTCGTCCATCTTATGGCTGATGTAGACCAGTGCGACGCCCAGAGCCTTCAGCTCCCGCATGATGCGGAACAGGGATTCCACTTCGTTTGCGGTCAGGGAGGAAGTGGGCTCGTCCAGGATCAGCACCTTGCAGTTTGCGGAAACGGCCTTAGCGATTTCCACCATCTGCATCTGAGCGATGCTCAGGGAGCCGAGCTTTGCATGGGGGTTGATGTCCAGCTTCAGCTTCTTGAGCAGCTCCTCGGTGTCCTTGTACATTTTGGGGTGATCCACCACGGTGATGGGGCCATAGCTCTTGGTGGGGTAGCGCCCCAGCCAGATGTTCTCGGCCACGGTACGGGCCGGGATGGGCTGCAGCTCCTGATGCACCATGGCAATGCCGCGGTTCAGTGCATCCAACGGGGTGGGGATGGTGACTTTTTCGCCTTCGTATTCGATCTCGCCCTCGTCCATCTTGTAAATGCCGAACATGCATTTCATCAGTGTGGACTTACCGGCGCCGTTTTCACCCATCAGCGCCATGACCTTACCGGGGCGAAGCTCCAACTGGGCGTGATCCAGCGCTTTGACGCCGGGGAAGGTCTTGACCACGCCTTTCATTACCAGACGGTATTCTGACATTCCGCAGAGCCTCCTTGTCGTTTATCATCGGGCCGCAGAAAAACCTTTTTTCAAAACAAGGCGCGTGCGCGGAGAATATTTCTCGCACGCACGCGCTTTATAGCTTTGCTCAAGCCGTCAAGGTCCACTGCGCACCTTGCATTGTTTCAGGAAAACTTTGGTCTTACTTCGCGTACTCGGAAGCGTTGTCCTTGGTCACCTTCACATAGTCGACCCAGTAGTACTGCTCGACCTTGGATCCTTCGACGTACAGCTTGGTAGCCTCAGCAGCTGCAGTAGCCTGACCCACGTCATCGTTCAGAACGGTACCGGTCATGTTGCCATCCAGAACGTCCTGAACAGCCTCAGCCAGTGCATCGACACCAACCAGATAGATGTCCTTGCCGACGGTGCGGTTAGCCTGCTGGATGGACTGCAGAGCGCCCAGTGCCATTGCGTCGTTGTTGCAGAAGACAACTTCGATCTTGTCGCCGTACTGAGACAGAGCGTTTGCAACGTCCTGCTGAGCGGTGGTCTGATCCCAGTTGTCCAGGTACTCGTACAGGCACTCAACTTCCTTGCCTGCATCGGTCAGGGCCTTGATGGAGTACTCGGTGCGGTACTGAGCATCGATGTTCTCGGGGTCGCCCTTGCACATAATGTAGGTGATCTTGCCGTCGCCGTTGATATCGCCCTGAGTCTCGGTCTCCAGGA
>OOAM01001740.1_pt1 | contig 13106 bp, 9 predicted proteins | sample 1671131 | NCBI WGS metagenome assembly OOAM01 (sample SAMN06348125, study PRJEB24527) | human gut metagenome | biome: human gut; feature: ankylosing spondylitis patient; material: feces | host: Homo sapiens | place: China | collected 2015-10 | reverse complement strand
CCGGAAAGAGCTACATTGCGTTCAAGCTGATCGAGGACAACCCGGAGAAGGTCGTAATCTGGCTTTCTCCCAGTGAATACATCTTCAAGACCCAGCTGGAGAGCCTGAAAAGGAACGATCCGGATTTTCCGCTGGCAAACGTTCACTTTTATACCTATGCCAAACTAATGTGCTGTACACAGGCACAGCTGGACGAAATAGCGGCACAGAAGCCTGCCTATATTATACTCGATGAATTCCATCGTGCCGGTGCGGAATGCTGGGGCGAAAGCACGGTGGCTTTATTAAAGTTATGCCCGGATGCAAAACTTCTGGGGCTGACGGCAACAAACGTCCGGTATCTGGACAATAACCGCGATATGGCCGAAGAACTTTTCGATGGACATATTGCCAGCGACATGAACCTTGGCGAAGCAGTCGTCAGGGGCATTTTGCCTGCCCCGAAATATGTGACCACGGTCTACCAGTACCAGAAAGCGCTTGCAAAGTATCAGGCACGAGTGGACAACCTGCGGACACCGGGCATTCAGGATGTGAATCAGAAATATCTGGACGCGCTGCGCCGCGCACTGGAGCAGGCAGACGGCTTGGACAGAGTCTTTGCCCATCATATTACAAACAAATCTGGAAAATACATCGTGTTCTGCGCCAACAAAGAGCACATGGACGAGATGGTATCCCACGTGTCGGAGTGGTTCGCAGGGGTCAACCCGGACGTGGCGGTGTATGAAGCCTACGCCGATGACCCGAATACCGACAAAGCCTTTGCGGAATTCAAAACGGACACCAGCAACCGGCTGAAGCTGCTGTTCTGCATCGATATGCTCAACGAGGGCGTCCATGTGGAGGGTATTTCGGGGGTCATTCTATTCCGACCAACGATTTCGCCCATCATCTACAAGCAGCAGATCGGACGTGCTCTGACCGCTGGTGATACCGCAGCCCCGCTGATTCTCGATGTAGTCAACAACTTCGAGGGCTTGACCAGTATTTCCGGCCTGCAAAGCGAGATGCAGGAAGCAGTTCACCGGCTCTATGCCAACGGCGAAGGCGATAAGATCGTCACTGAGCGGTTTGAGGTCATCGAACAGGTGCACGACTGTCGGGTGCTGTTTGAGCAGCTGCAAGCAAGCCTTTCTTCCAGTTGGGAGCACTACTTCTCTGAGGCGAGCATCTACTATGCGGAACACGGCAACCTGAACGTCCCGAAACTGTATACCACGCCCGGCGGTCTGAGCCTTGGGGTGTGGCTGGTCACCCAGCGTCGGGTGCGCGATGGACAGATCCAAGGCAATCTGACCGAGCAGCAGATCGCGCGGCTGGACAGCATCGGGATGGTCTGGGGCAACCGAAAAGAAATCGCGTGGCAGCACGGATTTGAGGTCGCAAAGAAATACCACGACACCTACGGAAACCTGATGGTGCCCGGAAAGTATGTGGATCCGGACGGCTATCCCTTAGGACAGTGGATCATCAAGACCCGGCAGCAAAAGCTGAATGGCCGCTTGAAGGAAGAACGCATCGCACAGCTTGATGAAATCGGCATGGTGTGGAGTGTTTTTGATGCCAAGTGGGAAAAGGCTTATGCATTGGCTGCAGCCTACTACGAGGAAAACGGCAACCTGAACATCCCACGTTCCTATGTGACAGCGACTGGTGAACGGCTGGGACAATGGGTCGCAAGTCAGCAATGGGCGTACCCAAAAGGAAAGCTGACAGACGAGCAGGTTGAACGGCTCAACCGGATCGGGATGTATTGGGGCAACCGCAATGACCGCCAGTGGAACGAAGGATATCAGGAAGCCAAGCGCTATTTTGATGCCCATGGAGACCTGAACGTCCCGGCTGATTATGTGTCACCGAACGGTTACAACCTCGGAAATTGGGTCAAGCGGCAGCGGTATACCCGCCAGAATCCTGAAAAAAGCTGCGCTGTTTTGACAGAGGAGCGTATTGCAAAGCTGGATGAGATTGGGATGCGGTGGGAGAAAGCGGATTCGAGGCCGCGCCGGTTAGAACTGGCACAAGAATCTAAGAGGAAAAGTGAAAATCTGAATGTTTCGGCTAACCACAAAACGGGGGAAGATATCGGTTTGTGTAGTTAATAGCGCGCCCCCAAACAGTTGCTGTAATTTGGGTCGGAGAAGTTACGTGAGTCGTAAAAAGAAAATCTAAAGGAGTTATTGGAGAGGATTATGTCAAAGTTTCAGCATGATGTGATGTTGCGGATTGTAAAGATCTTGAATGTTCTGATGATCGAGCTGCCGTTTGCGGCTTGCTGGTTCCTGTACTACTCGCACCAGACCTATGCAAATCTGGCATGGAAGGGTCATTTTGCGATTTTAGGTCTGTTTTTTATCCTGTACATTGCACTGGGCAAGGTCTACGATGCGTTCTGGATGTCCATGCAGCGGGTCTCAGAGCTTGTGTACGGTCAGATCCTTGGCGCGATGGCAACCGATGGCATTTTGTACATCGTGATCTGCCTGATGTCGGCAAAGATTTGCAACCTGTTGCCGGGTATCGCAGCAATCGTGGGACAGCTGGTGATGGCTGCGATCTGGGCATCTTGTGCACATAAATGGTACTATACGACCTTTCCGCCGCAGAAGACCGCTGTGGTCTACGATGTGCGTCATGGTATGGAAAAGCTCATCAACGAGTATGGTCTGAGCCAGAAATACGACGTGCAGGTCACCCTGAGCGTGTCGGAGTGCTTGGAAGACCTGAGCATTCTGGACGAAATGGAAACGGTTTTTGTCAGTGGTGTTCACAGCCATGAACGAAACATTATCCTGAAGCACTGCGTAGGGAAGGGCATCAATATGTTCGTCATTCCCCGCGTTGGCGACGTTATTATGAGCGGCGCATGGCCGATGCATATGTTCCATCTGCCGATGCTGCGTGTCGGTCGCTACATGGCAAGCCCGGAATTCTTGTTCGTTAAGCGCGCGATGGACATTGTGATCTCGCTGGTGGCTCTGGTGATTCTGAGTCCGGTGCTTTTGATTACGGCCATTGCGGTCAAATCCGATGGTGGTCCCGCCTTCTACAAACAGGTTCGCCTGACCAAGGACGGCAAGCAGTTCGAAATCTTGAAGTTCCGCTCCATGCGCGTAGATGCAGAAAAGGACGGTGTGGCACGTCTTTCCACCGGCGACAAGGATGACCGTATTACAAAGGTCGGTCATATCATTCGCGCCTGCCGTCTGGACGAACTGCCTCAGTTGCTGAACATCCTGAAGGGTGATTTGTCTGTTGTTGGTCCCCGTCCGGAGCGCCCGGAGATTGCTGCGCAGTACTGCGAGGAGATGCCGGAGTTTGCGCTGCGCTTGCAGGCCAAAGCAGGTTTGACCGGCTATGCACAGGTGTACGGCAAGTACAACACCACCCCCTACGATAAGCTGCAGATGGATCTGATGTATATTGCCCATCCCAGCCTGATCGAGGATCTGAAGATTATGCTGGCAACCGTCAAAATTTTGTTCATGCCGGAGAGTACTGAAGGTGTGGCGGAAGGCGCGACCACGGCGATGGGGCAGGAGACAAAGTGATGCGGAATTACAGCGTTTTAATGGCTGTTTATCACAAAGAAGAGCCGGAATATTTGAGACAGGCAATCGAAAGCATTCAGGTGCAGACGGTTCCAACAAACGATTTTGTGTTGGTGTGCGATGGACCTCTGAATCCGGAGCTGGATGCCGTGATTGCAACAAAGAAGCAGGAGATGGGCAACACTCTGAACGTTGTTCGGCTGGCAAAGAACTGCGGCCTCGGCAATGCTTTGAACGAGGGCATCCTGACCAAAACGGAACGGCTGATGATGTCCAACCGCCCACCGGACCCCAAAAACGCCCGGAACAAAAATGTGCTGGTGGTGGGAGGCTCCGGCAGCGGCAAGACGAGATTTTGGCTTAAACCCAACCTTTTACAATGTCATAGTTCCTATGTGGTCACTGACCCGAAAGGGTCACTATAATAAGGATAGAAAGGTCGTGAAAATACAAAACAGGAGGTTACACACATGAGGAAGCAGGAGCAAAAGGGTAAAATCACAGCATTGTACGAAAGGTTATCTCACGACGATGGGCGGTCTGACGAGAGCGTGTCCGTAGAAAATCAAAAGCGCATCCTGGAGGACTACGCCCGAAAAAATGGCTTCACTAATGTCCGCCACTTCACCGATGACGGGGTGCGGGGAACGACCTTCAAGCGGCCCGGCCTGGACGCTATGGTGGACGAGATACGGGCCGGAAATGTGGCTACCGTCATTGTCAAAGACCAGAGCAGAATAGGCCGTGACGTGGTGGAGGTCGGCTTGCTCAAACGCACCTTTGACGAGTACAACGTCCGCTTTATCGCCGCCAATGACAACCTGGACACCGCCAATGGATTTGATATTATGTCCATCTTCCGGGATGTGATAAATGAGTGGTACGTTGCTGACACCAGCCGCAAAATCAAGACCGTTTTCAAGTCCAGAATGGAAAAGGGCCTGCGCTGTTCGGGGGCCGTCCCCTATGGCTATCTCGCCTCAAAAGAAGAAAAGGGCGAGTGGGTGATCGACGAGGAAGCTGCCGCCGTTGTGCGCCGCATCTTTCAGATGGTCATGGACGGTCAGAGCGTCAACGGCATCGCCCGAACGCTGCGGGCCGAGCAAATCCCCATCCCTTCCGAACACTGGAAGCGTATCGGCTGTCCTGTTCGAGCCAACAGCTACCGCGACCCCTACGCATGGTCTGCCACCACCCTGGGTTATATTCTTAAAAGGCCGGAGTACCTGGGGCGCAAGGTGCTGGGCAAGACTGTCTGTGAGAACTACAAGACTAAAAGCACCCGCAGGACAATGCCAGAGGAACAATTTGTATTTGAGGGAGCCGTCCCCGCCATCATTGACGAAGAAACGTGGCACAATGTTCAGCGTTTGCGGGAAACCAAGCGCCGGACACCCAAGCGGAGTAATGCCCCTAACCGTTTAACCGGACTGCTCTACTGTGCCGACTGCGGCGCAAAGCTGACCCACCACAACAGTCTTGTCCAAGGCAAGTACATTGACGATGCTTTCACCTGTTCCAGATACCGGGCACCTATGGAGGATTGCACCATTCACTATGTTGCCACGCAAAAGCTGGAAGCGGCGATCCTCTCCGCCATCCAGCGGATAAGCTGGTATGTCCGCAACAACGAGCAGGAGTTTGTTCAGCGGGTTCGAAAGGCATCCAGTCTGCGCCAGGAGGAAGCAGTCAAGGATTGCCGGAAACAGATTGTCCAGGCGAAGAAGCGCCACGCCGAACTGGACGGACTGGTGAAGAAGCTGTACGAGGCCAACGCCACGGGCAAGCTGCCGGATAAGCATTTCAGCCGTCTCCTTGCCGAGTATGACGAGGAACAGGCCGCGCTGGAAGCCTCCATGACGGAGTGGCAGGGCTTGCTGGACAACTGGAACGCCGACCGGGTGAGAATGACGGAGTTTATCGACCTTGCCAAGCGGTACACCGATTTTTCGGAACTGACTACGCCCATTCTCAATGAGTTTATCGAGAAAATCGTTGTCCATGAGGGCAACGGACGGGGAAAGCAGCGCCGTCAGCGGTTAGATTTCTATTTCAATTTCATTGGCGCGTTTGAGGTTCCCGCCGACATTGTGACCCCGATGGAGCAGGAGGAAGAACGCCGCCAGCAGGAGGAACAGGCAGAGAAAGAGGAACGCTCCCAGGTGCTTGCCCAGGTTCGGTATGAGAGGTACAAGCAGGAGCGCCGGGAGTTTACCGCGAGGAAGCGGGCGGGCCTGTTGACCCCGGAGGAACAGGCGGAGGAAGAACGGCGGTTAGAGCGCAATCGGGCCTATCAGCAGAAGCAACGCGACAAGAAAAAGGCCAGTCAGCCAGAGAAGCCTCGCAAACGCTCACTGAAGGAACTCGCCAAGCTGGATGGAGCCGATCTCACCCCGGAGGAAGCGGAGCGGCTTGCGGCGCACCGCCAGAAGAAAGCCGAGCAGCACAAAGCGTGGCGTGACAGGCAGAAGTCCGCACAGCCCCCGAAGCCCCAACAGCGGACGTTGAAAGAACTTGCCAGATGTGCCGAGGCAGGTTTGCCTCTCACCCTAGAAGAAGCGGAACGGCTGGAAGCCCATCGCAATCGGAAAAAGGCGGCTTTGCAGGATTTGAAAGCCCGCGCCGAAACCGACCCGGTAGCGGCGGCAGAGTTGGCGCAGCAGAGAGCGCAACAGTCAGAAGCGGTAAAGAAGTCCCGTCAGAAAATGTATGCGGACGCTGCCGCCGGAGATCCCGAAGCCCAGGCCCGGTATGAACGTATGCTTGCCGCGAGGCGGGAGAACTACCACAGGAAGAAACAGGCAGAAGCCGAAGCTGCTCAAGTCAGCTAACGTAGATACAGAAAACGCCAGGGACAACGATAGTCCGTGGCGTTTTTGTCATTACTGCCGTTCCAGCAAATCCATATATTTCTGACGTTCGCCCTCCGGGACTTTCAGCGCCGCCATAGCCTGTTCAATGGTCAGCCCCATCGTTTCCATGAGGTTTTTGATAGAGGACAAGATACCTTTAGCAACGCCTTTTTCCTCAACGCCCTTGCTCAAATTACACATGACCGACACCTCCCTTTCCATTGTCTGCGTCATTTAAATGTCGTAATCGTCCTGCAAAATTTTCCGCTTTTCCGCCTCGCTGGTTTCGTTGGAGAGAAGCACATCCAGCATCCGCAATACGCCGTCATAATTTGACCCATCCGGCCCGCCAAGGCACAGCATGATGATGGACAGCAAATCATAATTCCTGATGGGTTCTTTGCCCTCGCCGACCAGATATTCTTCCACCAGCCGATACCGGGTAATGGTGTTCTCTCGATACTGCGGCGGTTTCATGCAAATCCAGATGGAGTAGACCTTCTTGATTTTCTCATAATGGGAGCCAGTGAACTCCCTGCCGTACTGGGAAGAAATCATGCGGCAACAGTAGTATATGCCACGCTTTATCAGCGGATAGCCGGGGTAAAAATCGTTCTGGGCCTCCACGTTGATGATGAGGGCAATTTGTTCCTCGGAGTCGGGAACGATGGCGCGGAAGCGAATGTCATAGGTGACTGTCCCCTCGCGCACCGATTTGTCCTCGGTGTCCATGCCGCTGATGACTGTGCCACCCTCGTCCGGCAGCACCGGGACGGCGGACACCTGGGGTTGGCCCTCAATGTACTTCTCGGCAATATCATTGACATCGCAATCCTTGTATTCTTCCAGGCAGGACTTCATAATCCGCGCCAGGATTGCCTTTTCAGACAGGACACGCTTACAGGCGGCATCATAACCCGCGCTGTCATCTGTGACGTGCAGTCCCTGGGCGATTGTCGTTTTGAGCTCCACCATCCTCACCTTCTTTCGTTTCATTCTACCACAGCTTTGCCAGCGCGTCCACTTCTTTTTTGAAAAGAGTTGCGTATGGCGTATACACGAGAGAGATATGGAGGTGCAGTGACAGAAAAAATTTATCTTAACAGGGTTGCTTTTGGGAATTTGATATGCTATACTATAAAAAACCAAGCAAAGGAGTTTATCAATATGCGGCAAGGTATTCTTAAATAAAATTTGATAATGGGAACAAAGACAAACGTCCTCAAGGAGAGGGCTTGGTTTTTGTACCCAATTTAAGAATACTTTTGCCTTTTCATTTCATATCGTGATAGACAACGGCCAGCCTTGGCCGCAGTTTTCATGTGTGTCCTACCTATCATCCCCAGCGGTAAAAGTATTTGTCGCTGGGGATTTTTGCGCCCTTCTGGGCCTTGTATGGAGGACAATCATATGAAAATCATCAATATTGGCATTCTTGCTCATGTAGACGCAGGTAAGACGACCTTGACGGAGAGCCTGTTATATACCAGCGGAGCAATCGAGGCGCCCGGCAGTGTGGATCAGGGAACAACGAGAACGGACACCATGTTTTTAGAGCGGCAGCGTGGAATCACCATTCAAACGGCGGTCACTTCCTTTCAGTGGCACGATTGTAAGGTCAACATTGTGGATACTCCTGGGCATATGGATTTCTTAGCGGAGGTCTATCGCTCCCTTGCCATTCTTGACGGAGCGATTTTGGTTGTTTCTGCAAAAGACGGCGTTCAGGCGCAGACCCGTATTCTGTTTCATGCTCTGCAAGTAATGAAAATCCCAACTGTTATCTTTATTAACAAAATCGACCAGGACGGGATTGACCTGCCAGGTGTGTATCAGTCTATCCGAGATAAGCTCTCCGCAAATATGATTATTAAGCAGAACGTGCAGCTTTCCCCGGATATATCCATCATGGAAAACATGGGGCTGGAGAATTGGGATACCGTGATTGCGGACTGTGATGAATTGTTGGAGAAATATATTGCCGGAGAACCAATGGACAAAGAAGAACTTCTGCGGGAGGAAAACAGGAGAATCCAAAGCGTCTCTCTGTTTCCGGTCTATCATGGCAGTGCCAAGGTAAACTTGGGAATCCGACAACTCATTGAAGCGGTCACAGATACATTCCAATCACCCACCGGGCAGAACAGCTCTGAATTGTGCGGAACTGTGTTCAAAGTTGAGTACGCAAACCAGAGCCAACGCCTTGCCTATCTGCGGTTGTATAGCGGTACGCTTCATTTGCGGGATTCCGTAGCCTTGGCAGGGAAAGAAAAACTGAAAATTACGGAAATGCGTATCCCCTCAAAGGGTGAGATTGTCCGAACAGAGATTGCCCATGCGGGCGAGATCGTCATTGTACCCTGCGACAGTTTGCGGCTGAATGATGTGCTGGGAAACAAACTGCTGCTGCCCCGTGAAACGTGGAGCGACAATCCTCTCCCTTTGCTGCGGACAACAATTGCACCAGAGAAACCAGAACAGAGGGAACGCTTGTTAAACGCCTTGACAGAAATTGCGGATACCGACCCGCTTCTGCGCTATGAAGTAGACGCTGTGACCCATGAGATCATTCTCTCCTTTTTGGGCCGGGTACAATTGGAAATTATCTCTGATCTTCTGGTGGAAAAATATCAGCTCAACACAACTGCAAAAGAACCTACCGTCATCTATATGGAGAGGCCATTGAAAGCGGTAAGTCACACCATTCATATCGAAGTGCCGCCCAATCCATTCTGGGCGTCCATCGGGCTGTCCGTCACCCCTCTCCCCCTTGGCACCGGAGTGCAGTATGAGAGCAAAGTTTCCGTTGGATACTTGAATCAGAGTTTTCAAAACGCTGTATTGGATGGTATCCGCTACGGTCTGGAACAAGGCGTGTATGGATGGAAGGTAACGGACTGTAAAATCTGTTTTGAGTATGGGCTTTATTATAGTCCGGTCAGCACTCCCGCAGACTTTCGGTCATTGGCACCTATTGTATTGGAGCAGGTGTTGAAAAAGGCGGGGACGCAGCTATTGGAACCATATCTTTCTTTTACACTCTATGCGCCGCAGGAATATCTCTCCAGAGCTTATCATGACGCACCAAAATATTGCGCGAGTATTGAAACGACCCAGGTTAAAAACAGCGAGGTGATTTTTACTGGCGAAATCCCTGCCCGCTGTGTGCAAGAGTACCGCAATGACCTCACCTTTTATACAAACGGGAGAAGCGTTTGTTTAACAGAATTGAAGGGGTATCAAATCGCCAGCGGCGAACCAGTTTTTCAGCCACGCCGCCCAAACACCCGGATTGATAAGGTGCGCCATATGTTCAACAAAATTCTCCCATCAATGATGGACTTATAAAATCCCTTTGGAACAAAGGGCGCACTTCTATACATGGTCTGCGACCATGTATCGTGCGCTCTGCGAGGCTACGGCCCGGACTTCCGAAAGTCCGGGCCGTTTGCGTCGCTCCGCTCCGTACAAGGGGCTGCGCCCCTTGCGCCGCTTTGCGGCTATCCCTGCGCCCTCGCTGGAAAGGTACATCCGCTCTGCGTCTGCACCTTTCCAGCGAGGCTAAAACCGAATACCGTTACCCTTGACCGTTTACCCGACACAGCAGGTAGACGGTCTTTTGTTTTGCCAAGAAGGAGGTCAAACACGATGGACAAGTCACGCGAAGAATTAGAGAAAGAGTATGCTGAGGCCACCGCTAAGTTGGAGCAGTACCAGCACAGAGGCCAGCGGTATGAGAACCGCATCCGCTACTACACCCAAGGCGAAAGGAAGAAGCGAAACCACCGACTTATCACCCGTGGCGGAGCGGTGGAGAGTATCGCCCCGGAGGTGCGCGGCATGAGCGAAAGGGCCTTTTTTCTTTTGATGGAAAAGGTCTTTTCCCTGCCGGAAGTTGCCGCCCTGGTGAGCCAAGCCACTGACCAGCAGGAAAGCGGATAATTGGCCCTGTTCCATCTCCACGTTACCCAGGTCAAACGGAGCGCGGGACAGTCTGTTGTCACGTCCGCCGCCTACCGAGCCGGGGAGAAATTGTATAGCGAATACTATGGCGAGGTCAGCGACTACACCCACAAGGGCGGCGTGGTCTGCACAGACATTCTCCTGCCGCCCCAGGCCCCCAACCAGTACCAAGACCGCGCCACCCTCTGGAACGCCGTGGAGAAGGCCGAGCGCGGCAAGAAAGCCCAGCTTGCATATAGCTTTGACATTGCCTTGCAGAACGAGTTTTCATTGGAGGAAAACATCGCTCTTGCAAGGCAATTTGTTTCGGAGCAGCTTGTGGGCCGGGGCATGATTGCCGACTTTGCCATCCACCAGCCGGACAAGGAGGACGGCGGTATTCCTAACCCGCACTTTCATGTTCTCTGCCCCATCCGGCCCATTGAGCCAGACGGCAAATGGGGGTGCAAGCAGCGCCGCCGCTACCGTCTGGACGAGGACGGGAACCGCATTATGGGAGAGGACGGCAAGCCCCTCTTTGACGCTGTTCCCACTACCGACTGGGGAAGCCCGGAAACACTGGAACATTGGCGGGAGGCGTGGGCCGCTATGGTGAACGCCAAGTTTGAGGAAAAGGGGCTGACCTGCCGCATCGACCACCGCTCCTATGAGCGTCAGGGCCTTGACCTGCTGCCCACCGTCCATGAGGGCGTGGCCGTCCGCCAGATGGAGGCCAAGGGCATCCCCACCGACAAGGGCGATCTGAACCGCTGGATAAAAAAGGCCAACAACATTCTGCGGGATATTCGGAAGAAAATCGCCGGCCTGACGGATTGGATTAAGGCCATAAAAGAAGAATTGAGCAAGCCCCAGGCCCCGACCCTTGCCGCCCTGCTGACCGACTACTATGAGGGCCGGAACGCCGGAGCATGGAGCCGCAACGCCAGGATTGGAAATCTTAAAGGTTTTGCCGAGGCCATCAATTTTCTGACCGAGAGGGGCATCGCTACGCTGGAAGATTTAGAGACCTATATCGCCGCCCAGAGTGAACGAACGGAGGCCATCAACACATCCATGAAAGCGAAGCGTGACCGTCTGAACGAATTGAAGGAACTGCTTCGCCTTGTTGACCTCTACCGAGACACCAAGCCCGTCTATGACGAGTTGCAGGGTATCAAGTGGAAGGGCAAGCGGGAAAAATTCGAGAGGGAGCATGAGAACGAGTTGAGGACGTTCCACATGGCCCGCCGGAAGCTGGACAAGCACCGTTCCCCTGCTGGTAAAATCCCCGTTCATGCGTGGGAACAGGAACAGGCGAGGCTTCACCAGGAGTACACAGCCGAGTATGAGCAGTACAAGCCTATCCAAGACGATTTGCGGCGGCTTCAACAGGTGAAGCGGAACGCCGATGCTGCCATACACCAGCAGGAGCAGACCCAGCAGAAACGCCGGGAGGTGGAGCGGTGAACGGCATTCCCCGACTGACCTACCAGCAGTACCGAGCCGTCCGGCGGCTGGTGCATGACTGCTGCAATTATGACGGCGGCAACTGTCTTGCTCTTGATGACGGCTGGGAGCCTTGTGTCTGCGTCCAGAGTATCACCTATTCCCTGGTCTGTAAATGGTTCCGCGCCGCCGTCCTGCCAACAGACAAGGGGTTGTGTGCCGCCTTGCTCCACCGAGGACAGGCGCGGCCCTGTGCCGAGTGCGGGGCGATGTTCGTGCCGCGCTCCAATCGGGGCAAATACTGTGACGAGTGCGCCGCCAATGTGCGCCGGAGAAAGAAAGCTGCCAGCGAACGGGAACGCCGCAGGCGTGGACATTTAGAGGCTGAAAAGCCTTGCAATCAGGGGGCTTGTGGACAGTCCTCAAAGGGGGACTAATACATTCCCCTTCCCCCACTCCAACGTGGGCGGCAAAATGGCGCTCACGTGGATTAACTTTGATGAATGATGAAAGGAGAGCCTATGACCTACGACCCCAGCATGACGATCACCAGCACCATCCCCGCCCCGGAGGGGAGCGACAGCACCAGCAGAGAGGGCAAGGCCATCCCCCTGCCCGTGATGGCGGGCGGCAACGCTTCACCCGCCCCGGACGTACCGCCACCCGATATGGTAAAGACCGTTGGCGGTACGACCTTTGATATTTATTTCCATTTCAGCCAGACCAGCCGGGAAACCTTTACCGACAAGGTACTGCGCCTTATTCAATCCGATGTTGTAACCTCATAAAAATAATTTACTTTTTTCTCTATCCTTATTGACAAAACCCGAAAGGTAGTATCGTGGTCGAGTGCGGGAACGCACTTCTGAAAAACGGTTACAAGCTGAAAATCCTGAACACCATCAACTTCAAAAAGTCCATGCACTATAACCCCTTCGCCTATGTCCACAGCGAAAAGGACATTCTCAAACTGGTCACAACCCTGATGACCAACACCAAAGGCGAAGGGTCCGGTGGGGACCCATTTTGGGAGAAAAGCGAACGTCTTTTGCTCACTGCCCTGATCGCCTATCTGCATTATGAAGCCCCGGTGGAGGAGCAAAATTTCGCCACCCTGCTGGAAATGCTCAACACCATGCAGGTGCTGGAGGATGACGAGGAATATCAGAACCCGGTGGATCTGCTGTTTGAAGAACTGGCGAAAAAGAAGCCCAATTCCTTTGCCGGGCGGCAGTACAAACTTTACAAGCTGGCTGCCGGTGTTGTATGCTCTAAAAGACTTCTTAATCAAGCGGTTGGGAAGTCTCTTAGA
>OOAM01001732.1_pt1 | contig 13164 bp, 9 predicted proteins | sample 1671131 | NCBI WGS metagenome assembly OOAM01 (sample SAMN06348125, study PRJEB24527) | human gut metagenome | biome: human gut; feature: ankylosing spondylitis patient; material: feces | host: Homo sapiens | place: China | collected 2015-10 | reverse complement strand
CGGTGCCCAGCTGGCCGTTGCCGTAAACCTCGATCTTCACATGGCCGTTGGTGGCAGCAGCCACATCCTCGGCAAACTTTTCCATGGAGACAAAGCGGGGGTTGCCTTCGGGCTGTGCATGACCCACGGTCATGGTAAAGCTGCCCAGAGAGGCAAACTTGTCATCACCGCCGGCTGCAGAACTGGCTGCGGAGCTGGCTGCAGGTGCTGCGGTGGTGGTGGAAGAGGCAGAACCACCGCAGGCTGCCATTGCACCTGCTGCGGCCACTGCGCCGGATACCTTCAGAAAGTTGCGACGAGAGATCTTTTTCATACGATTGTCCTCCAACTTGTGTCAGGCCGCCGGGAAACTGCCTCGTGCTTGTCTCTTTGCCGGTCAACCTGTATACAGCATTTACTTCGTGCTGCTATCGTAACAAAAAATACATATTTTCACAAGAGCAATATTCACTGAACTTATTGAGGTTTCTTTGTGCATTTGGCACAATATTCACCTTTTTTCAGCATTTATTCAACTTTTTTCTGGTGTTTTCATCTAATATACCAGTTTCGTCACTACAAGATCCGTGTTTTGCCCGATTGTAAGTTCCTGTATACAAGAGCTGTCATAAACTTCTATTCAAGCATTGACATTCTGTCGCCGGAACGGTACAATGATAATAAGCTTATATTTACCGGATAAATGGAGAACAACTATGGCTACATTACAGCACACTGATGAGCTCTATCATATTCTCGAGGACGAGATCTGCGCACTGAAGATCCTGCCCGGGGAAGCGCTGAGCGAAAACCAGCTGTGCAAGCGGTTCGGCGTTTCCCGCACTCCTATCCGCAGCGTTTTGCAGCGGCTGGAGCAGAACCGCTTTGTGCAGATCATTCCCTGCAAGGGCACCATTGTTACCGCCATCGACACCGGCGTGGTGGACCAGCTCATCTTCCAGCGTGTTGCGGTGGAGGGCATGGTGTTCCGGGATTTTGTGCAGAGCTGCTCGCCCATGGAGATCCTTGCGGTAGAACACCTTTATAATATGCTGCTGGAAGCCGCTGCAGGGCGCAGCGACCCGGAGAACTTTGATTTCAACCACTTCCTCAGCTGCGACCTTGCCATGCACGAGTACTGGTTCCACAAGACCAGCAAGGAGTACCTCTGGGAGCAGATGACCCGTCCGCAGGCAGACTATTCCCGCTTTATCCGTCTGGACATCGTGGGTGCACGCAACGTGTCCAGCGTCGTCAGCGAGCACGCCGAGATGCTGCGCATCCTGCGTGAGAAGGATCTGGACGCCATTGAGCCGCTGATGCGCACCCACCTGTACGGCGGTGTGAGCCGTATGGGCAGCAAGATCTACTCGGACGAATACCGCAGCTACTTCAAGCTGCCGGAGAACAAAAAATAAAGAAGGCCGCTGCACAGTTTCCTGTGCAGCGGCCTTCTTCTGGTTGCGCCAGCAGGAGTCGAACCTACGATGGGGGAGTCAAAGTCCCCTGCCTTACCGCTTGGCGATGGCGCATCATGCAAAACAGTATAGCATATTTTCCGCTGTTCCACAAGAGGTGCGCCGCATTTTTGCAGCTTTTTCTGTGCGCTGCCTGCCGCACTTGCGGCGGTTTGGGTCGGTTTTTGGGCTTTGCGGCCGGGCCCCTGCGTTTTCCATATTCTTCCATGTTTTTACGAAAGGCAAGTTTTGCGGGACGCGTTTTTCAAAAAACACAGTCCGCAGGGGGCACAAGATTCATATTGCAAAGGTGAAATTTATTTTTTCCTGATTTTTCTTATTATTTTCTCAAAAGACTGTATTTTTTGTTGCGGTTCTGGTACACTGGATGTGATAAAAATAAGTTGAAGAAACTACGCCGATGTCCGGGCTGTCCCCGGGCGGGGCAGTGTCTCCATCTTTGTGAAGGAAAGCGAGGGATCTCATGAAAAAATTCCTGAAAACGCTGGTGGTCGGGCTTTGCCTGTTCACGCTGCTGTGCTGTGCACTGCCGGCTGCATTTGCCGCCGACAAAACTTCAGGGAGCAAAAAGGAAGAGAACGTGTACGCCATTGGTATGGATGCCCAAGGCGGCATCTGCTCCACCGTGGTAACCTACACGAACCTGTCCGGCAAACTGGAGAGCACGCCCGAGCAGCCTACCATGACGGGCTACTCCTTTGATGGCTGGTACACCGAGCCGGTGGGCGGCAGCAAGGTGACCACCTCCACCGTGTTCACCTCCGACGCCACCATCTACGCCCACTGGACTGCCAAGGTCGGTACTTCTACCGTGCCGCAGCCCACCACCCAGCCTGCCGCCACCCAGTGGCAAAAGTATGTAGGCCCTGCCCTTGTGGCCGGTGCCCTGCTTACCACCCTGCTGGTCGCCACCATGTTCTGAACACTGCTGTAAACACAATGACACCATTGAAGAAAGGGATCTTACCATGACTACTTCTACCATGAAAATGCCCGCCAGCTATTCCGCTATCGAAGCCGAGGAGATGACCTATCTGGACGGCGGCGCCAGCAACGCTTATCAGTCCTTCCTGGACATCGGCAAGGTGTTCAACTACATTGCCCGCATCTTCTCCGGTGCAAGCTCCATCATCAACAACGTTAACGTCATCTACCAGTCCTTTGTATCGCTGAACAGCCTGCTGGGCAGCTTCGGCAAGTAAAAGCATCACCCCAAAGTTCAGATCCGGGAGCCGCGCTTTTTTCGAAAAGTGCGGCTCCCGTTTTTCGTACACGCTGTAATTCAGTGCATTACCGCGCAGCACTTCACGTTCCAGAATTGTGAACAAACTTTTTAAGTTTTTTGGGAGTCAGTGGCCGTTTTTTGGGCTTTTTCTATATAAAAAGCAAAAAAATGCGATATTTTTTCGGCTTTATCTCTTGATTTTGTGTCTGATTTGTTATATTGTTGTTACATGGAATGTGCTAAAATAAGATAGTTTATAAAAGGTCTCTCCAGCTGCGCAAGTTGCGTGGCAACAAGTGAGTTTTCAGGCATTTTCTTTAAGTTTTTTCGGTATTTTCGAAAAAAATTTCATTATCTTTACATTCGGGAGTTTGTACGCAAATGGCAGATCGTGAACTGCGGCGGATGCACCGCGCTGAACTGATAGAGATCATCTATGCGCTGAAGCAGAGCGAGGACCAGCTCAAGGCGCAGAACGCCGCGCTTACCGCGCAGCTGCAGGACCGGCAGCTCCGGCTGGAAAGCGCCGGTTCCATCGCGCAGGCCGCGCTGGAGCTGAACAACGTGTTCGCCGCCGCGCAGGCCGCCGCCGATGACTATCTGCACTCGGTGCAGGCCAGTCTTGCGGACACCAACGCCACCGCCGCCAATACCCTTTCGCAGGCGCGCAGCGAGGCCAAACGCATTCTGGAGCAGGCACAGGCAGACGCCGACAGCCTGAAAGCGCAGGCGCAGCAGGAATGCGACGCCATGACCGCCGCCGCCGCGCAAAAACGCACCCAGACCGAGGCCGACTGCAAGGCCATGGTAGAGCGCGCCGAGCAGGAGGTGCAGCAGCGCTGGCAGGCATTTGACCACAAGGCCAACGAGCTGCTGGACCAGTATCGCAGCACAGACGGCCTGCCTTCGGAGGAAACATGAAAAAACGCGATATCCGGTTTGCTTCCATCCCTTCCACCGAGGAAGTGGCCGCAGAACGTGAGCGTCTTGCGTACCAGAGCCGCTACCAGCGGGTGCTGCGCAGTACGATCTATATTTTGGTGGTGGTAGCCGCAGTAGCTGTGCTGCTGGCTACGCTGTTTCTGCCGGTGCTTCAGGTCTCCGGCGACAGCATGTACCCTACATTAAATGATAAAGACATTATCCTGCTGGTAAAATCCAACCACATTGAAAACGGTGAGTTATGCGGGTTTTACTGGCAGAACAAGCTGCTGCTCAAGCGCATCATCGGGCAGCCCGGTGATGTGATCGATATGGACGTGAACGGCGTAGTCTCGGTAAACGGCGTGGCGCTGGACGAACCCTATGTGGACGCGCTGACCGTGGGCGAATGCGACATCCGGTTCCCCTATCAGGTGCCGGAAAACCGCTACTTCGTGCTGGGCGACCACCGTGCCACCTCTATTGACAGCCGCAGCAGCGTGATAGGCTGCGTTGAAAAAAGCCAGATCGTGGGCAGGGTTTTCCTGCGGATATGGCCCTTGTCCAGTTTCTCGTTGATCCATTGACCCCGGGAGGAGGTATTTCGTTATGAACGACATTCTTAAAACGTACATGGAGCGGTTCCGCGAGAACCGGCACACCCTGCGGCGCTACACCGCATTTGTGCTGGCACTTGCCATGATCACCACCCTGTTCGTCAACTGGCAGCTGCATGGCGTGGGCATCTCGATGACCGCGCAGTACCAGTGCGGCGAGGAGGAGCACACCCACACCGCGGATTGCTACACCAAGGTGCTCACCTGCGGTTACGAGGAAGGCGAGCTTGAAAATGCGGACGAGGTGGCCGCCGCTGCTGCGACCAGCCAGCCCACCGTTGAGGCTGAGCCCATGCCGCTGTCGCTGGAGCCGCAGATCGAGTTTGTGCCCCACGAGCACACCGAGGACTGCTACACCGAGGTGCAGACTCTGACCTGCATGGAGGAAGAGCACGTCCACGGTGACGACTGCTTCGACCCTGAGGATGGCAGCCTGATCTGCGACAAATTTGAGCATACCCACGACGAAAGCTGCTATACCACCGAGTACGAGCTGACCTGTGGACTGGAAGAGGGCGAGCTTGTGGAGCAGGTGGTGGAGCCCACCCAGAGCGCCGAGCTGGCGGCTATGGCTGTGGCCGAGCCTGTGGCACTGGAGCCGACGGTGGACACCGTGGAGCCCATCTACCACCACCACACTGACGCCTGCTACGAGGAAGTGCTTACCTGCCCCCTGCCGGAGCATCACCACACTGTAGCCTGCCTGAGCGACACCTCCGCCGACGTTGAGACCCCCGAGGAGTGGCAGGCCGCCAACGCCGAGGCCGTGATGACCGGCAACTGGGACGAGGACCTGCTCAGCGTGGCAAAGACCCAGCTGGGCTACGAGCAGAGCGAGAAAAACTTCGAGATCGACCCCGCGGACGGCGTGACCCTGCACTACTACTCCCGCTACGGCCAGTCTTACGGCAACCCCTACGGCGAGTGGGACGTGATGTTCCTCTCCTACTGCCTGAAGTACGCCGGTATCCCCCAGAGCGCCATCCCGCAGGAGGCCAGCGTGCTTGCCCTGCGCAGCTCCATGAGCGACATGGACTGGCTGCTGGACGGCGAGGACGGCAGCGCCGCCAATGTGGGCGACATCGTTATTTATAATAAGTACGTCACCCGCACCGTGGCTGTGGACAGCAGCGCCGATGGCGCAGCGGACGATCTGGACGACCAGTTCAGCATGGACACCGATTTCGAGAACGGCGCAGAGCTTGAAACTTCCGGCGCTTCTGCGTTGGATGCAGCCCCTGCTGCCGAGGACACCCCTGCCGCCGACAGCGTGATCACCCCCGATCTCCCCGACACTGCCAACCCGGAGCAGCCCGCTGCAAAGCCGGTGGACAGCGCCGACACCGCTGCGCCCAGCGTGGTTTCCCCCGCTGCCGAGCCGCAGACCACTACCGTGACTGACGCTCAGCCCGTGGAGACCGTGGGCATCGTGAGCGCGGTGGACGGTGACACGCTGACCGTCATCTCCGGCGATGTGGACGGCAAGGTGGCTGAGGTCACCCTTTCCAACGCCGAGGTTCTGGCCGTGGTGGATGTTGCCGCCGCCCAGTACGCAGACGAGATGCTCTCCTCTGCCGTTGACGGCGCACTGCGAGCACCCGATATGCTTATGCTGACGGGTGAGGGCTCCGGCACCCTTACATCCGTTCAATATGTGGCCTACTTTGATGAAACGCCTGAGGGTTCGAATAAAGGCGGCATTACCGGAACTACTGTTACTGTAAACAACAAAATTGTTACCGGTGAATATAACTTGCAAAACAACGATAAGATCAAGCTGGACTATGACTTCTATATTCCCGCTGATGTGCTGGATCTTACAACCGGAAAAGACACTTTGACCTATCACCTTCCTGACGGAGTAGTGCCTGAAGACAGTGCCACTTATGATCTTGATGATGGTGTGGGCACGATGACCGTTGCGAAAGACGGCACGATCACCTTGAAGTTCAATAATAACTTTGCGCCGCACCAGCCTTTTACCGGTCATTTCACCCTGAGCGCCAAGGTAAAAACCGACAAAATCGGAGATGGCGGCACGATCACCTTCCCCGGCAGCTCTGCCTCTATTACCGTTAAAAATCCTACTAACATCAGCATTGATAAAAAAGGCACCTATGATGAAAAAGACGGTAAACGCATCCTTCATTATACGGTCACGGTAAGTTCCACTGACGGTTGGAACCAAAAGGTCGACATTAACGACAAACTGGACAACACCGGTAAGGTCACCGGTACGTATGTGCGTAGCTCCATTAAGCTTACCGACAAAAACAAGAAAGAAATCTCTCTTGATGGGCATCTGACATGGAGCGAAACCGAGCAGAGTTTTTCCATCAAAAACCTTCCCGAAATGAATAAAAAGGACAAATACATCCTGACCTATGATGTTGAGTTGTCCGGTTCGTATGGTGGCTCTGGTTCCGGCAGTTTCCATAACTATGCAGAGACAAACAACGAACAAAAGACCGACCCGTGGACATGGCACAGTAACTACATTGAAAAACACGGCAGCTATAATAACGAGGACGGTTATATGTACTGGACCGTCACCCTGTCTAACTACTATGGCGGCAACCTGAAAAACTATAAGGTCGAGGACGCTCTCCAAACCAATGGCGCAACCATTGTGGGAGACGTTACCATTACCGAAAAGAGCAAAGACGGCACTGTTTCTCCGTTTGGTACCATTAATGGTGTTGATGGCAAGGATAAATTCGACTATACGTTTACCAAGGATGCCACTGGCACTGAATACACCTTCTACTATAAGACCACTGTTCCGGATGGCGTTAAAACGGTTAAAAACAAATCCACCGTTGATACCGGCAAAGAAAAGTATGAGGCAACCGCAGAGCCCGGCATTACAGACCGCAGTTGGAGTACTTCTAAATCCACCGCCGGTTCTCTGACCGAAACCTCCACTCCTAATCTGCTTAAAGCACCGTGGAAGATCGAAGTTGTTGTGCCGAACAAGTGGGAAAGCTACGGTATTCTGGACAAAATCTACTCTCCTAAAGACCTTGATGGCATCCACTACGGCATAGCATCCGAGCTTCAGTCTGATCTTGAGAATCATCTCACCTTCACACTGGTAGATAATACCACAATGACCTATGCTCAAGCTATTGCGGCAGGCATTCAGATTGAGATCAAGTACGCCGACATTCAGGACGGTTTTGATAAAAAAAACGGCGAAATGTTAAGTAAAGCAAAAGAGATCTCGTCCACCGACAGTACTACTCCTGTTCGTTCGTTCTACATCAAGCTGACCAAAACAGACAGTTACAAGGGACAAAACATCAAAAAGCTGACCATTGACAGCTACTCTACCTATGTAGATGTGAGCAAGGTCGAGCCCGGAAACGAGATCACTATTAGAAATAAGGCCAATAATGCAGAGGCGAAATACACCTATACCAAGCCCAAGGAACATACCAACTTTGAAAAGGGCGTGTCTAAGCGTGAAGCTTATCAATGGGATGCTGGTAATTTCACAGACAAACTTGAGGATGTTGACTATAAGGAGAGCGGACGGACTCTCTACTATCAGCTCACCCTTGATACCTCTGACCTGACTGAATTTACAGAGAATGAATACACTGTTACCGATAAGCTGCCTGCCGGTCTGAAGTATGTGGAAGGCTCTGCACACGGCGCATTCCGTCGGCCGTCTGACGGTGCCGCTTACTATAATTTTTATCGTGACCACAAATGGGAAGCCATAGACGGCATACATCCATTTTCGTTCGATAATGCCACCCATCTTGATAGGTTCTTTGAGGTCAACGCGACCACCTACTCCAGTACCGAGGGACAGACCCTTACGTTCAAAATCAAAAATCTGCAGTCCCTGAACAATAATACGCAGCATGATTACTTTAAGGAGAGCAGCGGTTTCTATATCCGGTACGCGGTAGAGGTCGACACCGAGCTGTGGAAAAACTGGAATGGTACCGGTATAGAAAACGACTCTAAGGACGAGCGCACCTACATCAACACCGCCCACTGGGGAAAACTTGACGCCAAAGCCGAGGTGACCCTAAAGCGCAGGACTGAAAACCTGAAAAAAGATGTTGATCAGTTGACAGACAGCAATGGCCACAAGATCGGCAGCGCCGCATACACCATTAAGATCAACCCCGGCGCAAAAGACCTTGTCCCGAACAGTGACACCGTTACCCTGACGGATATCCTTACCGTTCAGCAGGGCTATACCGCTGAATTGGATTTAAATTCTGTTCAGCTCTATGATGCCGCAGACACTACCTTTAGCAATCCCCTGTCCCGCAACGAATACACCTTCCATTATACCAGCCATGTGGATGCAGCCAGCGTCAACACCTACACCATGGAGCTTACTGTTCCCGACCAGCGCGCACTGGTGTTGAAGTACACCTACAAAACCAACGCCGGTGTTGGAAACGAAGTAAAGCTGGATAACAAGGCACTTTTGAACGGAAAATGGGATGCAAACGAAAACCAGACCTTGCGAGATATAGAGGCCGGTGGCTATGTCTCGCAGACCAAGCTGGTTGTGCACAAGGTAGACAGCTCTAATCAGGCCAACGGTCTGGAGGGTGCAAAGTTCAGCTTGTATTGGCTTGACAAAACAACCGGAGAATGGGAAACTACCGAGAAGCAAAACTATACAAGTGACGAAAACGGTCAGTTTACCATTTGGCTCGGTCATAAAGAACTTAATGCGGATGTCGACACCCTTTACAAGCTTGTAGAGGAAGCGGCTCCCGATGGCTATCGCAAGACCAGCAAGACGTATTACTTCATCTTCACTGCTAAAGATGAACCGGATGCTGACGCCTACAACAAGGCGGTGAACGGTAGAACCACTGATGCTAGCGGAAATACACTGCCTCTACTGAAAGACAACAACCTGATGATCTGCATTTTCAATGAGCAGAGCGACCTTTATATCTCCAACGAGCGCAGCAAGCTGATCATTCAGAAGTTCTGGACGAACCAGTACAACGAAGCAACTGCACCCAAGGAAGAATCTGTTACTGTTGATCTGTACAAGTACAAAAAGGATACTGATCGTGCAACTGGTATAAAGGTAACGTCCATCACCTTGAACAACAGCAACCACTGGACAGCCACTTACAGTAACTTGACGGAAGGCTACCTCTATTACATTAAGGAAGCTTCTACCGGCAACAAGTACGAGGTGACTTACAGCAGCAGCAACGAAACCGGCGTAGAAAACGGTGGTGTGCTTACCCTTACCAATAAGGAGAAGCCAGACATCCCCGGCTACGAGCTCCCCTCTACCGGCGGCACCGGCACACTCCCGTACACAGCCGTGGGCGGCACAATGATGCTGTCTGCGCTGGCATATACCATTATCCACCGCAAGCGCAGACACGAAGGGAGGGCAGATGACTAAACTGCACTTCCCTGCCGGACGCCCGGGGCTGAGCCCCCGCCCGCCCAGCGCAAAGTTTACGCGATAGACCGAACAAAAACGACACCCCTACCCCCCCCCTGTGCAAAATGCAGGGGGCGGCAAGGGGCAGAAAAGAAAGGGGCTTTTTCCATGAAAAAAGCAATGAAGAAACTCATGGCTGCGCTGCTGGCAGTTGTTATGGTTTGCGCCATGGCGATTCCGGCGTGGGCAGATGGTGGTGCTACTACTGGTAGCATTACCATTGACAAAGCTGTTAGCGGTGAAACTTATACCATTTATAAGATGTTCGACCTGAACAGCTATGATCCCACCGCTGGCACCTACTCCTACACTGTAGTCTCCGCTTGGGAAGATTTCTTCAAGGACGGCGCAGCTGGTAACAGCTACATTACGCTTGAGAATGGCCACCCCACTTGGGTAAAAGGTGCACAAGCTGCTGATTTTGCCAAGGCAGCACTTGCTTATGCAACCGAAAAAAACATTACCGCTACGAAAAAAGAGACTGCTACCAGCAATACTGTTAGCTTTACCGGTCTCGACCTTGGCTACTATCTGGTAGATACTTCTCTGGGTGCTCTCTGCGGTCTGGATACCACCAAACCCGATGCTACCATCAACGAGAAGAACGAAGTGCCCGACATTGATAAAAAGGTAGCGGACTCCGAGGGCAACTGGGTTACCGAAAACACCGCTAAGATCGGCGATACTGTCAACTATAAGGTCACCATTACCGTGCAGACTGCAAACAACCGCTACGTCCTGCACGATACCATGAGCGAGGGCTTGACCTTTAACAAAGATTCCGTCAAGGTTACCGTTGGCACTGAAGAAGTTGCTACTACCAACTATGATGTGGTTACTACTGGCATTGGCACCGAGACCTTTAATGTCAAGTTTAAGGACGAATACATTGCTACTCTGGCCGCAGGCACTAAGATCGAAGTTACCTACAGCGCAGTTGTGAACGCGAAGGCTAAGGTCGATTCTGACAAGAATACGAACGAAGCACATCTGGTTTACGGCAACAAGCACGAAACTGAGAAGCACGAAACCAAGACTTATCTGTACGAGTTCGACCTGATCAAGTTCAGCGGTTCTACTAAAAAACTGCTGGGCGGCGCTCAGTTCAAGCTGTACGATGCAGAAACTGGCGGCAACGAGATCAAGCTTGTAAAGAATGAAGATGACACTTACCGCGTGGCAACCGCAACTGAAACCCCTGTTGCCTATATTGAAACGGTTGCAGGTAAGACTGTTAAGATCTCCGGTCTGGACAAAAAGGTCTACTATCTGGAAGAGACTGTTCCCCCTGCCGGTTACAACGGCCTGACCCAGCGTGTTAAGGTTGATCTGAGCACCGGTTCTAAGAAGGTAACAGCCGGGTATTTCAACGATGGCACATATGACGAGTCACTCGCCAGTTCCATCGGCGGTGTCGCAGTTGTGAACAACGCCGGCACTACCCTGCCCGGCACCGGCGGCATCGGCACCACCATCTTCTATGTGATCGGCGGTGGCCTGATGGCTGCTGCAGCCATCCTGCTCATTACCAAAAAGCGCATGGAGAACCGCTAAGCTCTCCTTTTCCCCTGCACAGAGCGGGGCCGCAAGGCCCCCTGCTCTGATCCTGAAACTATAACGTTAGGGAGTAGCCCATGAAAAAGAACAAAAGCACCATTATATTGATCCTCGTCTTTTTCGTGGGTCTATCCGTGATGTTATACCCCACTATCAGCGATTACGTCAACCAGCGCAACCAGTCCCGCGCGGTGGCAAACTACGCGCAGGACGTGGACACCATGACCGATGCGGATTACAGCGCCTATTTTGACGCCGCCGATGCCTTTAACGCACAGGTGGCCGCCAACGAAAACGCCCTCTTCCGCCCGGATCAGCTTTCCGGCTACAACGAAACGCTGGATATTACCGGCACGGGCATTATGGGTTACATCACCATCTCCAAAATCGGCGTGGAGCTGCCCATCTACCACGGCACCAGCGACAGCGTATTGCAGATCGCCGCAGGCCACTTGGAGGGCACCAGCCTGCCGGTGGGCGGCGCGTCCACCCACGCGGTCATCTCGGCGCACCGCGGCCTGCCCAGCGCAAAGCTGTTTACCAACCTCGACCAGCTGGAAGTGGGCGATACCTTTACCATCACCGTGCTGGACCGGGTGCTCACCTACGAGGTGGACAAAATCTCCATCGTGCTGCCCACCGAGAAGGACTACGTCACCCTGATGACCTGCACCCCCTACGGCATCAACACCCACCGCCTGCTGGTGCGCGGCCGCCGCGTAGAGACCCCGGATCAGTACAAGCACCTCCGCGTTACCGCCGAAGCGCTTAAAATTGAACCCATTATTGTTGCGCCCATTATGGCGCTGCCCATGCTGCTGATCTTGCTGATCGGTATGCTGATTTCCACACGCAAACCCAAGAAAACGAGAGGTGAAGAACATGAAAAGCATTGATCTGCGTCATCGTCTGGCGGCTGTGCTGCTGGCTATGTGCCTTGTGGTATGCTGCGCCCTGCCGGCGTTTGCCACCAGTGCCAACATTGAGCTGGGGCGTCTGGGCTCGCTCCATGTCCGTCTGTACGACACCCACAACGATGTGCCCCTGCGCGGCGGCGAACTTACCCTGTATCAGGTGGCCTCCGTCAAGCGCACCAACGGCAACCTGTACTTTGACTATACCGGCGATTTTACGGGCTGCGGTGTCGTGCTGGGCGATCTTTCCGACAGCACGCTGGCAGACCAGCTGGTAAAGTATCTGCCCGCTGTGCCCGCCATTGCCGCCCAGCAGGACGTGAACGAAGAGGGCTATGCCAACATTACCAAGCTGCCGCAGGGTCTGTACTTGGTGGTGCAGACCGAGGCATCCCACGGCTACGAGGCCATCAAACCCTTCCTTGTGTCCATTCCCATGCCCGATGGCGACAACTGGATCTACGATGTGGACGCCACCCCCAAGGTAGGCGCTACCATCCCGGAAACGCCGGACACCCCCGACACCCCGGATGTGCCTGACACGCCGCCGGATACGCCCGACACACCGGACACCCCCGATCTCCCGGAGCAGCCGGACACCCCGGATACGCCGGTGAGCCCCGGCACACCGGATAACCCGGTAAGTCCCGACAGCCCGGACAACCCGGTAAGCCCCGAGAATCCGGATAACCCGGTCTCCCCTTCCAACCCCGATAAGCCTGTTCTGCCCCAGACCGGCCAGTTGAACTGGCCCGTGCCGGTGCTGGCCTGCAGCGGCGTGCTGCTGTTTGCCGCAGGCTGGGTGCTGAACCGTCAGGGCAAAAAGGAAAACTGACTTTGCGCTCCTTTCTTTTCGGCACAGCGTGGCGTTGTGTACCGAATTTGCTCCCCCGCAAGGGGGAGCATTTTTTGTGCCCTTTCCCCTGCCGGGCGCAGCACGATTTTGAATGCGCTCCGCGTTGCTCTGCGCATAATCAGCGGAAAATATATTTTTTAATTTGCAATTCTGGAAAATCTGCGGATTTTC
>OOAM01001725.1_pt1 | contig 13186 bp, 10 predicted proteins | sample 1671131 | NCBI WGS metagenome assembly OOAM01 (sample SAMN06348125, study PRJEB24527) | human gut metagenome | biome: human gut; feature: ankylosing spondylitis patient; material: feces | host: Homo sapiens | place: China | collected 2015-10 | reverse complement strand
GCGACAGCTTTGCCTTTTGTCAGGTGTTCAGCATCCTGCCCATGCTGCTGGTGCTCGGCCTGCTGATCCGCCAGACCAACCCGGTCCTCGCCATCGTCAGCGGCGCGCTTTTCGGCGTCCTCATCGCCGTAGGATATGCCGGTATGGATTTGACGACCGCCTTCAACTCCATGTGGAGCGGCTACAAGGCTGATTTCGCCAATCCCATGTTGGCGAAGCTGCTCAACCGCGGCGGCATCACCAGTATGCTCGACATCGCCGCACTGGTCATTTTTGCCTGCGGGCTTGGCGGTATGCTTCGCCACATCGGCATCATCGACGTCGTGCTGGAACCCGTGGCCCGCCGTGCGACTTCCGGCCTCTCTCTGGTACTCGCCACGCTGTTCATCGGCTACGGGACGCTTATGCTGACGGCCGCCGCCTACTTCAGCATCGTCATGAACGGTACCGTCATGGCTCCCCTGTTCCGCAAACGCGGCTACCGCCCCGAAAACTGCTCCCGCGTCGTTGAAGACGCCGGAACGCTCGGCGGCCCCCTTGTCCCTTGGGCCTCCAATGCCCTCTTCCCCATGAGTATGCTCAGCGTCTCGTATATGGATTACGCACCGTGGGCGTTCGTCCTGTACCTCACTCCCCTCATGTCCATTCTTTACGCGGCCTTTAACATTAACATGACCCGGCTTACTCCCGAGGAAATGGCGGAAGAAAACAAAGAGTTCGTAGCGGAGTAATCCTCCCTCCCGCATCCTATCCCTTGAACCGCCGCCTATCCCAAGGCGGCGGTTCCTCCCAAAGGAAATATCATGGCTACCATTCTTATTCGTAATGCCTCCCTTTTTTCTCCCGACCCCCTTGGAACCAACGATATCCTGATCATCAACGATCGCATTGCCGCCATCGCACAGAATATTTCCATCCCCGAATGGCTCGGACCGGTGCAGGAAATGGATGGCAAAGGGCTCTTTGCCGTTCCCGGATTCATCGATGCGCATGTCCACATTACCGGAGGAGGCGGTGAGGCGGGGTTTTCTTCTCAGGTCCCTCCTCTTCCGCTTTCAAAGCTTATCCGCTCGGGTGTGACGACTGTCGGTGGCCTTCTCGGCACGGACGGTGTAACCCGGCATGTTGACGCCGTACTCGCCAAAGCGAACTCCCTTGAAGAGGAAGGCGTCAGTTCCTTCATCATGTCTGGAGGTTATCCTGTACCTTCTCCGACGCTGACCGGTTCAATCCGTTCGGATATTGCCTTCATCGAAAAGGTCCGCGGCGGCAAAATTGCCATTGCGGACCATCGAGTCGCTCCCGTTTCCGCCGAAACCCTGCTTGCCGTTGCCACGGAAGCCCGCGTAGGCGGGATGCTCCGCGGATTCATCGGTATGTTGATCATGCATATCGGAGCGGCAGCGGAAGGGCTTTCCTGTGTATTCGTCGCTCTGGAACGCGCGCCGCACTTGGGGCGCCACCTGATCGCCACGCACATCAACCGCAGCCCCTTCGCCTTTTCCGAAGCTGCCAAATTGGTTGCCAAAGGCGGCTTCATGGATATTTCTTCCGGCCTGAACGCCCAAACCCTGGGGCCGGACACGCTGAAACCATCGGAAGCCATTGCTCTAGCCATGCGTCAGGGAGTCGCCAAGGAACGTATCCTGATGAGTTCGGACGGCAACGGCAGCGCGGCCCGTTATGGAGACGACGGCAGTGTCAGCGGGCTTGTGGCCTCTGATCTCGGCAGCCTCCACACGGAGTTTGCTGACTGTGTAAAGGAAGGTATGCCGCTCTCCGAAGCGCTTTGCCCCATTACCCGCAATGTGGCTCAGGCCTTCTCACTCTCCCGGAAGGGACATATCACGGTCGGCGCCGATGCCGACATCCTGTTGCTCGCGCCCGATCTGGCCCTGCATACCGTTATCGCGCGCGGCGAGTGCATGATGCGGGAAGGCTCGCTATGCAAGAAGGGAACCTTTGAAGAATAAAGGGATGCCTCGCCCTTGAAAAAAAGCCCTATCCAAGAATGACCGGATAGGGCTTTTTATTTGTCAGCGACAGGTTCGCTCAACTCTCCGCAAGCGAAGTCTGACTGTTGACGAATGCCGCTACCCCTCTGATGGCACGCACACACTCATTCGTATACAGGGATAACCTCTGGACGAAATCCTCGGGTGTACTCAGCACCTGTACCTCAAAAAAGGCATATAGAATACCATCATTTTCCACACTGTATATTTTTACCATTCGGATATTGCTGGCAATTTTATTGAAGGCGGCATCAAGGAACGCTTTGTGGCGCACATTGACCGTTTCCATGGGCATGAAGGTCCTGAGGCAGATGAAATCGCTCTCCACTTTCTCATACCCGGGGAAATGATCTGGTACGACGAAAAAGGTAATCCCCAAAACCCGCACGCTGATCTGCGGCAAGCCATTGTTCAGGGTTCCCCATTCCGCCTCCATGCCGCTCTCTCTGATCCGCTCGTATACCTTTATGAAGTCCATGCTCATCTCCTTTCCCTAGGCTTATGCTCGGACGGTGATAGCGCGGTGCCGTAAGGGACGCAACCGCTATCCCGAATGGTTCTGGCTACGCGCTCCTGCCTTCAAAGGCTCCCATTCCTTCCTAAAAAGTGGCGGTGCCTTCTAGACAGTTCATGTTATTCTGTATATGACAGATCGGTGTCCCAGAAGGGATATAGCCGTGTGTACGGCCTCTCGGGAAAACTGCATTGCAAATGAAAACGCCTTACAGATGTTGAGCTTCTTTTCAATCCGGCCTGTTGAAAAATAACTTTAGGCTGGACGTTGTATTCAGTGAGACACTCATAAACGTATTTTTTCAGAGAAAACGCTATGGAATTTCCCCAATTCGAGTTTATCATCAAACGTATCTTTTACTTTTTTCTTCTTTTGATTGTTTTTGCCCTTGCAGCGGTATTCTGGTTCATGTTTGATGTATTCCTGTTCTGGAAGTATACGCCGCTCAGTGAATGGTCCCCCCTTGGAAGAGTGCTTTGGATGACGTTTTCCGTCCTGACGACCATAGGCGTCAACCTCCTTGTTCAGAAAAAAATCAGACATCGCTCCTCATAACAGTGTCTTTCCTTGCATAGAGACAAGGACAATGGAGCGATAACGCCTCACTTTTAAGTCTAAAAAACGCGCCCTGTGTTTCATTGAGACCGGAGGGCGCGTTTTTTGTTCGATCGGAAGGTTTCAGGATCCATTCATCCTTCCGGCAGTCCCGAGAACAATCCGCCCGGGTTCATTTCTTCTTTTTCTGCTCCAAGGCCTTCCTGAGGGCGTCCCGGTATATCCGTATCACATCCAGCCGCGCACATTTTTTGTCTTCGGCTGGAATGATATGCCACGGCGCGTATTCCGTGCTTGTCCGGAGGAACATCTCATCGGCGGCTTCCACATAGGCGGGCCATTTTTCCCTGTTGCGCCAATCATCCGGGGTGATCTTATAGTTTTTCCACGGGATCTCTTCCCGCTCCTTGAACCGCCGCAGTTGCTCGTCCGGGGAAATGTGCAGCCAGAATTTGAGCAGGATATTGTTATGTTCCTGCAACTGTTCCTCAAAGTCATTCAGCTCCGCATAAGCCCGCTTCCAATCCTCCGGCTGCGTCAGCTTTTCCACCCGCTCCACCAACACACGGCCATACCATGAGCGATCATAAATCGTGACGAATCCCGCCCGCGGAATGTGACGCCAAAACCGCCACAGATAATTATGGGCGAGTTCTTCGTCGGTCGGAGCACTGACAGGGATGACCCGGGTAATCCGGGCGTCTATGCCCGCCGTCAGCCTCCGGATAGCGCCCCCCTTGCCCGCCGCATCCCAGCCTTCAAAAAGAATCGTGCTGGAAATGCCCTTCTTGTAGGCTTTATACGTCAAATCGTACACTTCCGATTGCAACTCGGCCAATTCCTTCTTGTATACCCCGCGTTCGCACGTCCTGGAAAGATCGATGGCATCCAGAGCGGAAATCTGCCCTATCTCTTCTTCACTCGCTTTCGCTGGAACCACTGAAACCGCATTCTGCCGCTTCACGGCAGCCGCCGCTTCAACCGCTGCAATAATGGCCCGGGCTACCGACGCATTACGGAAATTGCCGTCATACGCGTCGATGACGGTCCAAGGAGCATCCACCCTGTCCGTCAGAGTAATGGCCTTGGCTGCCGCACTCACAAGGCCGTCATAGTTCTCGGCACTCTTCTTGTCATAAGGGGTGAAATGGTGGATCTCCTGATGCTTCAGGCGATCTTTCAAACGGGCCTTCTGGGCTTTCTTGCCGAGATGAAGCCAGAGCTTGATGATGACAGTCCCGGATGACGCCAACGTATGCTCAAGCCTCCTCCAGCGCTCCATCGACGCATTGAACTCACTCTCGCCGATATCTCCGCAACAAAAACGCCTGATGGTTCCACCATACCAACCACCCAGGAAGACCCCGATTTCGCCTCCGGCAGGGAGCTTGTTCCAAAACTGCCATGCTTCAGGGCGGTTTCGCTCCTCATCCGTCTGCATCCAGAAGACATGATTTCGGATCGTCTTGGCGTCCATCCACTCGGAAAGCATATTGGCGACGGCGCCGCGCCCGGAACCGTCCACCCCGGCTATGGTAATCAAGACGGGAAGTTTGTGCTCAATGCAGGTCCCCTGCGCCTTGAACAGCTTCATGCGCAGGTCGTTTTCAAGAGCTGCATATTCCTTTGCCGGATAACTCCGGCCCAATGCCGCGGACTCAAACATGGGGCACTCCTTTCCTCTACGGCTTCCTCCCAACGGGAGGGCCCAATTATAGCAAGGCTATCAATAGACTATTGTTTGAGGAGATTACGCGCCAGCCCACATGAACGCAAGCTCATCCCTTCAAGAAAAGGCGCGCCTCCAGCTGAGAGCTTTTGGCCATGGCAAATGCCTGTCATACGGGACGACTGTCTGCAATCGCAGGGCAATGTTTTTTTGAAGAGGTTCAAAAGCCGGAAAGCACCTCACATCAGTTCATAATATTATCCAACTAAGTATACTATCCCAGTGAAAATATTGTACACAATGCTATCAAACCAATTTATACCATCTTACATCGCCGCAACAAAAAGAACACGCCACGGCATCACGCTCCCTTCTTCTGTCTTTTGCAATATACTCATTGTTCGTAAAACATTATATGAAATCATACCAATTGAATTCACCTTTTGAGTTCCCAAACCAATCAGCTGTATTTTGGCCTTATCTTTGCAGGCCGCCAAGAAGCCCTTTTCCTCCACTGTGCCGATTGTTCTACAAAGAAGAAAAAAACATGTCCATATTTATTACTCATAACATATTGTTTATACATGTTTTTATACATAAATACATTGGTTTGATACTTTCAAAATGGTTGACAAGAAAAGAACAATCGGACATTTTGGTCTTACCAATTAACAGGAAAGGTTTCAGATGCTCAAAGAGACACCCTTGCCTACCACCGTCCGCCCCCGGCGCTACCAGAAGCTCTCGGAGCGCCTCCGGCAATTCATGGCCGAGAACCATTTCCGGGATGGCGACAAGCTCCCCCCGGAGCGGGCTCTGGCGGAATCCTTTGGCGTTTCCCGAAACAGCGTCCGTGAGGCCATTCATGCCCTCGCCGAACGGGGGCTCCTTGAGAGCCGTCATGGCGACGGCACGTATGTCAGAGTGCCGGACATGGAACCTCTCAGGAGCGCCATTCTTGAGGCGGTGGATTCGGAAGGACACATGTTCGACGAAGTCATGGAATATCGCCGGATACTCGAACCCGCGGTAGCCGAACTTGCCGCGCTCCGCCGCACCCCCGAGCAGCTCGACCGCTTGAAGATCATTGCCTGCGATCAACAGCGCCGCATACTCATCGACGGGGATGACGGCGAGCTGGACGCCCAATTCCACCTCTGCCTGGCGGAGTGTTCGGGAAACAGATTGCTCATCAATACCGTGGCCCTGTTGAACGAGCAGTACGCCAGCGGTCGGACCGCGGACTTACGCGACGCATCGTGGCACCAGTTCTCGGTCGCTTCCCACCTGCGCATCATTGATGCTCTTGAGCGCCAGTCCACTGAAGATTGCCGCAAAGCCGTCGAAGAACATCTCGATACCATCGTTCACAAACACCTTTTCGTCACGGCAAGGGACTAGCAAGATGACTGCCATCTTCACCCTTTGCCTGCGGGGAGCCATTGCTGAAAGCTTAAGCACTTTCCGCATCAAGGAGGTGAGCGCGCCGCAGCGCCCATAGGGGCTCACGTGCCTACTACATATATCCGTTCCTAAGCTCAGAAAGTGTTCCGCCGTACGGCTATTGCCGCCGGTGTACGTATGTCGGCGAATGCCCTGTAACCATACCCCTACTTGAACCACCAAGAGGAACAGCCATGAAGAGTCCCACAGATGTCGTCAGCGGTTTCATTCTGCTTGGGCTGTGCGGCGTCGGCGCTTATAGCGTCGCTACCCTGCCGGATGCCGGAGGCATGGAGCATGTCGGCCCCGGCGCGTTTCCCGCCGGTATTCTCGTGCTCCTGACCGCGCTGAGCCTTGTTCTCATCGTGCAGGGGTTCCGCCGCTCCCCCGTCAAAGTCTACTGGCCCGAATCCAAGGTTTTCAAGAAGATCCTCGCCTTCATCGGCTTGTTCTACCTATATCTAGTTACCCTGACGGGACTCGGCGAGCTCTTCTTGAATATGGAAAATCCGCCCTTTCAGGCCAACGGGGCATTCAGCATCAGCACCTTCCTCTTCCTTCTCATAGCCCTTCCACTGCTGGGAAGACGCAAGCCCATCGAGATCCTGTCCGTAGCCGTCCTGACGACGGCGGTACTCGTCTTCGCTTTCGGCTGGTTCTTTCAGGTTCTGCTCCCCTAGCCGCCCGGAACTCCTTTACAGATAATCTCTATGATGGATTGGAGAGGATTTATGTTAGCGAACATTCTTGACGGCATCATGAACGCCATTTCCATGGGCTCCCTGCTGGCAAACCTTATGGGCGTCACCCTTGGCATCATCTTTGGCGCGCTTCCGGGACTTACCGCAGCCATGGGGGTGGCCCTGCTTATCCCTCTAACCTTCGGTATGCCCGCCGTGGAAGCCTTTTCCGCGTTGCTCGGCATGTATGTGGGAGCCATTTATGGCGGCTGCATCACCGCCATTCTCGTCGGCACGCCGGGTACGGTGTCCGCCGCCGCGACCATGCTTGAAGGCCCCGCCCTCACGGCCCGCGGAGAATCCCGCCGGGCTTTGGACATGGCTACCATAGCCTCCTTCGTCGGCGGCATCGTCAGTGCGCTGGCTCTGATTTTCATCGCTCCGATGCTGGCCCGGGCGGCCATGTCCTTCGGCGCTCCCGAATACTTCGCGGTGGCCGTGTTCGGCCTTACCGTGGTGGCCTCGCTGTCGTCCGGGCATCTCGTCAAAGGGCTCATTTCCGCGCTTGCGGGCCTGTTCCTCGCCACTATCGGCCTCGATCCCGTAACGGGGGACATGCGCAATACCTTCGACAACCCCAATCTCTTCAACGGCCTGTCTCTGGTTCCCGTGCTTGTCGGCTTATTCGCCGTCTCTCAGGTGCTCGTGACCATCGAAGACGTAGTCCGCGGCGTGTCCCTCAAGGAAAGCACCGTATCGAAGCACGGCATCTCGCTCAAGGATTTGACGGGCAACGTCGTGAACTTCATCCGTTCCTCCGTCATCGGCACGCTTATCGGCATCATCCCGGCTACGGGCGTCAGTGCGGCATCCTTCCTCGCCTATTCGGAAGCCAAGCGCTTTTCCAAGACGCCGGAAATGTACGGCAAGGGCTGTGTGGAGGGCATCGCCGCAACGGAATCGTCCAACAACGCGGTATGCGGCGGCGCGCTGATCCCTCTCCTGACCCTAGGGGTGCCCGGAGACATCATTACCGCCATCATGCTCGGCGCGCTCATGATTCAGGGGCTCACCCCCGGCCCGCTCCTGTTCGTGGAACACCCCGTTACCGTATACGGCATCTTCGCCGCCTTCATTATCGCCAACATTATGATGCTGGTGTGCGGGCTCATCGCGGTACGCGGCGCGGGCAAGATCATTGCCATCCCCGGCGCCGTGCTCATGCCCATCGTCATTACCCTGTGCGTGGTCGGCGGCTATGCGGTCAACAACTCCACCTTCGACCTGCTTGTCGTGGCCATCTTCGGAACGGTCGGCTACCTGATGATCAAATGCGACTTTCCCCAGCCGCCGCTCCTGCTCGCCATGATCCTCGAGCCCATCGCCGAAGCCAATTTCCGCCGGGCGCTTACGATTTCCCAGAACGACTACAGCATCTTCTACACCAGCCCCGTGGCCTGCATCATTCTGCTCGTCAGTTTGATCGTCCTCCTCAAGCCCATTTACGACGACTTCCGCGCCGGTCGCAAGGCAGCGGCGTAATCCTCAAAAGGAGCCTCAGCTATGGAACTTTCTCAATGTAAGGAACGGATTGATGCATGGTTTTCCAAGAAGGAACCGGAAATGCTCTCCATGCTGGAAAGCATCGTCAACATGGATTCCTTCACCAACGATGCCGCCGACGTGAACAAGGTAGGTGAAGTGGTGACCGGATGGCTTGCGGAGGCCGGTTTCCACACGGCAAAACTTCCGAAAAAGCCCGCACCGGCTGACGAGCAGTGGATGAATGGCCTCGGCAATGTCTTCTCGGCGCGTACCCATTCTGTGGAATGCGGACCCGGCGTGGCCTTTATTGGGCATATGGACACCGTCTTCCCTGCGGGTACGGCGGGGGCGCGTCCTTTCCGGCTTGATCGCGCGGCGGATCGCGCCACGGGTCCCGGCGTAACCGACATGAAGGCCGGTATTGTCCAAAACATGTTTGTCGCCAGAGCCCTCAAGGAACTCGGCCTGATGGACGTCCCCATGACGCTGACGTTCTCGCCCGACGAGGAACTCGGTTCCCCTTCCACAACTCCCATTCTGGGCGAGCAGCTCAACGGCGCGCAGGCCGTCATCTGCACCGAACCGGGCTATCCCGGCGGCGGGGTGACCCTGGAGCGTAAAGGTTCAGGCCACATGTTCCTTGAAATCATGGGGATATCCGCCCACGCGGGGCGCTGTTATCAGGACGGCGCTTCCGCCATCCTCGAACTGGCCCACAAGATCCTCGCTTTCGATGCCTATGTGGATCTTGACCACGACACCACGGTCAATACGGGGCTTGTCAACGGCGGAACGTCTGCGAACTCGGTCGCTCCCAATGCTTCCGCACGCATCCATATTACGTTCAGGACGCTTGAAGCAGGGCGGAGACTGGCTGAAGCGCTCCGTGCTGAAACCGCAAAGAACCATATCCCGGGCACGAGTTCACACATCAGCGGCGGTGTGCGCCTTCCTCCGCTTGTCCCCACTCCCGGCGTCATGAAGCTTTTTTCCCTGGCTGAACAGGCCGGGGAGCTCATCGGGTATTCCGTCCACTCGGCACCCTCCAAGGGGACGGCTGAGTCCGGTTATTGTTCCAGCGTCCTTGGCGTTCCGGCGATATGCAGCATGGGTCCGGAAGGTTCCAACCTGCATTCCGCGGATGAATACATGATCCCGTCTACCTTTGTTCCCCGGTGCAAACTCGCGGCGCTCACGGCCATTCAGGCCGCACGGGCATTCGCACCCGCCGCGAAGGTTTCCCTGTAACCTTTACCCTCGCAAGGAAAAGACCATGAAGAAGCTTCAAGCCCTGTTTTGCGCCCTCCTCGTCTGCACCCTGCTGCTGTCCGGCCTGCCTCGTACCGCTTCCGCCGCGTATCCTGATCGGCCCGTTACCATCATTATCCCGTTCGGCCCCGGCGGGGCCGTGGATATCGCAGCACGCATCCTGGCCGAGTACTTTCAAAACAAGCACCAAATCACGCTGAACATCGTCTGCAAGGCCGGCGGCGCGGGGGCCCCCGCCATGCTTGATGTGGCCAAGGCCCGTCCCGACGGCTATACCTTCGGCTTCCCGGCCATAGCCACTTTCTCGACCACGCCGCAGATCAAGAAGACCGGCTATACGCTGGCCGACTTCCGCGCTGTGGTGCAAGTCACCAATATGTGGCTGAGCCTCGCCGTAAACGCCGACTCCGGCATCAAGACCATCAACGAGCTTATGGCCGCAGCCAAGGCGAACCCCGGCAAGTACAATTATGCCACCCACGGAGCCCTCTCTACGCAGCGCCTGTTCATGAGCCGCCTGCTGAAGGCGTTCCCCGGCGTCGATCTCCCCCATGTCAGCTACACCAGCGGCCATGAAGTCTCCACAGCTCTCCTCGGACGCCATGTCACCAGCGGTTTTGGCGTGACCACCAACCAAAAGCCTTATGTCCTTTCCGGCGATTTCACCATGATCGGCGTATCCAGCCCCGAACGCCTCGCTGAATTTCCCGATGTGCCCACCTTCGCCGAGCAGATCGGCCCCGAGTATACTTTTGCTTCTTCGCATGGCCTGGTTGCCCCCAAGCGCGTCCCTGAAGACCGTATCCTGACCATGCAGAATCTCGTCAAGGAAGCCCTCGCCGATCCCGACGTGCAGGCCAAGTTCGCCAAGGCGGGCCTGACCACCGATTATCTGTCCGCCGACGACTTCCAGAAGGCTCTCGACAATATGTGGAAGACCATCGGCGACATCATGCGGGAAAACAAGTTCAACTAGCGACGGCTCTCCCGGATCCCCATCGCGGCGGTCCGGGACCCTTGAGAGGAGTGCGTTATGCGATTTAAACGGTCATTCGTCGGTATCTGTCTGGTGCTTCTTACGCTGGCCTGGAGCACTCCCGCCTGGTCCGCATCTCCCGTCCCCATGAAGACGGCATGGCTGGGCGAACACGAAACCTTCGCCGTCTGGTATGCCAAACAGAAAGGATGGGACAAGGAAGCCGGGCTGGATATCACCATGCTCCGCTTTGACTCGGGCAAGGCCATTGTGGAGGGCGTGCTTGCCTACGATTGGGCCATTGCCGGTTGTGGGGCTGTCCCCGCGCTTACCGCAGCACTGAGCGAGCGCCTCGATATCATTGCCGTCGCCAATGACGAATCCGCCGCCAACGCCCTCTATGTCCGCGCTGACAGCCCGCTCCTCAGCATCAAGGGAACAAACCCGGCCTATCCTGACATCTACGGCGATCAAGCCACGATTAAGGGAAAAGAGATACTCTGTCCGAAAGGCACTTCCGCCCACTATATGATGGCCACATGGCTCAAATCCTTTGGCCTCGAAGAAAAGGACGTACGCGTCAAGTACATGTCCCCGACGCAAGCGCTTGGCGCATTCACAGGCGGACTTGGCGACGTTGTGGCACTGTGGGCTCCTCTGACTTACGATGCCGATGCCAAGGGGCTCAGGCCAGCCGCCTTGTCCAGTGACTGCGGAGTCTCTCAGCCCGTCCTCATCGTCGCCAACCATGAATACGCCACCCGATACCCGGAACAGATCGAAGCGTTCCTGAGAATGTATCTCCGGGTAATCGCGTTTATGCGGGAAACGCCCGTCGAAACGCTCGTCCCCGATTATGTCCGCTTTTATGAAGAATGGACGGGACGCAAACTTGCCTCCGAAATCGCCGCAAAAGATTTGGCGAATCATGCGGTGTTCAATCTCGAGGAACAGCTTGCCCTCTTTGATGACGCACAGGGCAAAAGCAAACTTCAAAACTGGCTTACAGATATTGTCGCATTCTATGAAAGCATCGGCATGGTACGCAAGGAAGACCGGCAGCGCCTGCAGCGTATGAACGCCGTTACGGACGACTACCTCAAAGCCCTTCGATAGCCGATGCTCCGATGGCTGATGAAGATGAGATGAAAAACTAAAAAACAAGTATTCACACCGCCAAAACATTCAGAAATTCCTCAAAACAAAAAGGCCGGGAGCATTTCCCGGCCTTTTTGTTTGTCCTGAGAGCTGGAGGATGAACGCTTTTTTATTTCTGCGATGGAGCGGTACGGGGTTTGAACAAAAAAAACGCTACCAGCAGAATCAATATACCCACGGCAAAACCGGAGGCATAGGCGCCATCCCAGAGCCACTTCATGGAAATGATGCTGAACAGGAGCGGTGATACGCTCTGGCTTACGCGAACGGACGTCTCGCTTACAGCAAGGATGGCGGCGCGGTCATCGGGCGTGCCGAGCAGTGCCACATTATCGTTGATGATGGGTAAGGAAAGCCCCTGCGCCGCACCGGAAACAAACAGAGGCACCGCGCAAAGCGCACGAAAAGACCATTTTGCATGGAGGCGGGGAAGCCCTGCGGCCGCCAAGTAGGAACCGATGGCTACGAACGAAAAGACAAGGCCGATACGGGACGAAGATGCGTGGTACTTCGCTTCGGCCATCATCGGGAAACAGGTGTTGATGGGCCCATAGATGGCGCAGTAGCACAAAAATACCAGCACAAAGAAGCCAATGGCCCGCCTCTCACGTAGGATATTCCCCGTTTGCTTCCAGTAGCGCCGCCAGTCCATCGCCCCTTGCGGTTTTTCCAGCGTTACCATGAGGGACAAAACCGCTGTCGGCAGGGCCAGCGTGAAGACGAAAAACGGAGCCCGCCATGACCATTCTCCGAGAAGGCCGCCAATAACGGGGTAGACGATGGTCCCGAGGCTCGAAACAGCCGTAAGACGCCCCATGATACGCGGCAGATGTTTCTCATCCACCATATCCGCCGCAAGGATGGTGTAGAGCACGCCAAGCGGCCCAGCACCAATCCCCTGGATGACACGGCAGATCAACACATCTCGCCAGCTCTCCGCAAAGAGACACAAAATCCCCCCTCCTGCGAATACCAGCAGAGCCGGAAGCAAAACCGCCATTCTCCCGAACCGATCGGACAGTACGCCCGCAACAGGCGTCATTGTGGCTTCCGCCAACGTAAAGCAGACAACCACCATGCCCGCCTCCGCAATGCTCAGACCAAATGCCCGCGCCATTGCCGGCATGACCGGCAGAATCAGCGTGACCCCCATAGCGCTCAGCAAGCGGACTCCGAACAACAACGCCAAGTCTCTTTTTTCCGGCATGGCCCCTCCGCAAGGTCTTTTCTCGCCAGCACGCGGCACACCGCGTGATCCACACTACTGATCATATCCTACTGCATCTTCTGTTTACTTATCTCTTTATTGATTCACTAACAATATACAATTACTATTATACACAATAATTAACCATAAAATTT
>OOAM01001720.1_pt1 | contig 13233 bp, 10 predicted proteins | sample 1671131 | NCBI WGS metagenome assembly OOAM01 (sample SAMN06348125, study PRJEB24527) | human gut metagenome | biome: human gut; feature: ankylosing spondylitis patient; material: feces | host: Homo sapiens | place: China | collected 2015-10 | reverse complement strand
CGCGTCACCTCCCGCCGCAGCTCCCGCAGGTATTTCCGCCCCAGCTCCGCCTGGGCCCGCAGCTGTGCCATCCCCTGGTTCTCGTGGCCGTACCGCTTCAGGACCCCCGCCTTCCGCTGGGCTGGCACCGCCACGAAGGACCACTCGTATGCGTCGGTGGGCTCCCGCAGCTCCAGGTAGCACAGCTGCTCCCCGTACCGCTGCCCCGGCGTGTGCTGGCAGGTGCCGCCCTCTGCGCCGCAGATGGAGCACACCCGCCGGGCCACGCTGCACCCCACGCTGACCTCCCGCTTGATGCCTCCCTCGATCTCCGCGATCAGATCCGCGTTTTTCTCCGTCCGCAGCAGATAAGCCCAGGCCTTCAGCCAGCAGTAGCCGTCCCCTGCCGCGGTCACCTGAGCGCCCTCCCGCACCATCTCCGTCCGGTAGATGCGGGCGGTCTGCCCCTCCGCCGTCCACTGGTGGTCAAAGATGCCGCTCTTCCCCACGAACAGGTCGCCCAGTGTGTTGAGCGCCGCCGTATCGAACCGCTCCCAGTCCCGGTCCACCTCGTTGTCGCACAGCCGCAGGGAAAAGGTGTACACCTCCTCTGCCCGCAGGGGTGACTTGGCAAAGCGGTTGATCGCCGCCAGCTCCGCCTCTGCCGGCACGCCTCCCGTTGCCTCCAGATTTTTTTCGAGTTCTTTCATACCTCTCTCCTTGTATGGAACGCGGCCGCCTCCGCCGCGTCGTTCTCAAGCCGCAGCTTCCGCGCCTGCTCCAGATAGAGGGCCGCACGGGCGTCCTCCACCTCGTCCTGGAGGTTGATGTCCTCCCACAGGACTTCAAAGCCGCAAGTATACCCGTGCATCCGCAGCCACAGCCGGCAGATCCGCTCCACCACCGGCGTAATGGTCCGCCGGATGGCCGTGATCTCCGTGGTGAGCATGTCCGCCTGCTGGGAGCTCATCCGCTCCGTGGAGCTCCAGCTCAGTCCCAGCATAAAGGGCGGGATCCCCGTCTTGGCCACCACCTGTTCCAAAATCTGCCGCACCGGCACCTCGCTGTCCAGGACGGGCGCGTCAGCGCCGATGACCTGGATATCCACATCTCCCACAGCCACAAAGTCCCGCACGCTGCCGCTCCTGGTATCCTGCATGGCCCGGGACCACTCTCCTGCCAGCATCCGGCTCCGCTCCTCCGCTTGGCCGTTTCCGCCGTCCCGGCAGGTGACGGCGAAGCGCAGGCTGCCGCATCGCTCCCAGTTAATCCCGATGGTGTGGTAGATCTTCATCAGGATATCCGTCAAAAACGGGAGCCCCCGCAGAAGGGACACGCCATAGGGGCTGTCCGCCTCAGGATTCAGAGGCGTGAACAGCAGCAAGTCCTGACAGGGCAGCGGCCCCATCCGCCCCTGCTCGTCGGGGCCGCAGATTGTAAATGCCAGGGGATGGTCTCCCTCCCGAATCTCAATATCCTCCACCCGGCCCCACAGCACGGCCGCAATCTCCCGGTTTCCTGCTGCGGGCACGATCTCCCCGATGGCTCGCCCGCAGGTCAGCAGAGCGTCCAGGTAGCCCTCCAGAAAGGCATTGACCCCATACTGCCCCCGTCCAGCCGGGACCGTGCGGAGGAATTCCCCCAGCCCCCGCTCTGCCGCCGGGTCGGAACAGGCCGCCGTCACACCGCCCACCATCCGGATCAGCTTGTAGATGGCGGCGTCCACCACCGGCACCGCCTCCCGTACTGCCCGGTACAGCCGGATCTCCCCACTGCGCATGGGCACATACTGCCCCAGCAGTCCAAATGGGTGGTGTCCCGTCTCCCGCAGCTGGACCGACGCTCCCGCCGGCGCCGTCTGTTTCCGAAACCACTTCAACTTCCAAACCTCCCGTCCATTCCTTACCGCGGTCCCTCAGGCCCGTCTCTCCACCCAGGTGGCCGCAAAGCCATTCTGCTCTTCCGCCGCCAGATCCATGGCGAAGTACCGCAGATCGTCCATGGCGTGGTCCTGCTCCTTTTTCGGAGCGTCCCGCCGCCCCTTGTCGTCCCAGCAGTACGTTTCCATCTCCCGCAGGCAGTCGGCGCAGGCGCCGCAGATCACGATCCGCCGCCGCTTCAGCAGGTCCGCCGTCACCCGGATGCCGTCGGCCACATCGTTGTCCGCCCGGACCACCCGGAATCCCTCCCGCCGCAGCGCCTCGATGAAGCTTGCCGCCGACGGGTCCACGATCACCCTTGTGATCTCCCTGCCTTCCGCCAGCTCCCGCAGGTCCCGGACATACTCTGCGTCGGTCTTCTGCCGTCCCTCCCGGCGGGAGTCGTAGTAGAACTCCCCCACCCGGTACCAGATCTCTCCCTGCCGGCCCCACAGGCCGAAGGAGGCCGGGTTGGCGGTGCCGTAATCTACAGAAATCCGCCACTCCTGAAGATCTCCCTCCGGCACAGGCGCGCTGTCCCGGTCCCGGTCGAAGAAGTCGTACACCCGCCCCTGGGCGGCTGTCCACTCCCCCAGCACGAATCGCCGGTAAAAAACGCCGGAGTAGGCGCTGCGGTAGCGGGCCCGGATCCGGGGCGACAGGGCGGGGTTGTCCTCCATGGTGAAATGAAGGTACAGGGCCCGCCGTTCCCGCGCCCTCAAAATCCACTCTCGGTAAAACCAGTGCTGAGGGTTCTCCGGATTGCAGTTGAACCACAGGCGGCTCCCCGCCACGCTGCACCGGGCGACGGCCTGCTCCACAAAGCTCCGGGGCATCAGGGCCGCCTCGTCCAGCAGCACCCCCGCCAGGGTGCTGCCCTGGATCAGCGCCGCGCTGGACTCGTCCCGCCCGCCAAAGAGCAGGAAACGGTTTTCATGGCCCCCCAGCCGCACGGTCAGCAGGTTCTCCGACCGCCGCTCCCAGCAGTCGAAGCCCAGCCGCCGCAGATAGGGCACCAGCTCCGCCAGCAGGTTCCGCCGCAGGGAGGTGATGGTCTTTCCGCACAGTCCCAGCTGCCGTCCGTTGAACCTGGCCATGGCCCAGAGGAAGAAGGAGAGCCCCATGGAGAAGGTCTTGCCGCTGCGGACGGCCCCGTCGCAGATGATGGCCTCCCAATCTCCCGGGCGGCACCACCAGGTCAGCACCCTTCGCTGCTTTTGGGAAAACCGCATGATCTCAGCCGTCGTCCCACCCTCCTTCCTCCCCGGCAGCTTCCGTCAGCACCCGGTACAGCTCTCCGGCCCCCTCCGCCTTTTCCTCGCTCAGGAGTCCGTACAGAGCCTCCAGAGCCCGGATGCGGTCAATAAGCTTCACTTCCACGCCGCCCTTGTCCGTCACCTTCAGCTCCGCCACGGCAGACAGATCCAGCGTCTCCAAATCCGCCTCTTCGCTGTGCAGGGCCAGCCGCGCCGCATCATTCACCCGGCCGAAAGCCAGCTGGGCCAGACGCCGTACCACGTCCTCCCGGTGCACCTGCCCAGCCGCTGCCTCCCGCATCCGCTCCAGCCGCCTGCGCACCATCTTCGTCTCCAGCACGGCGTATCCATCGGCGCAGCCAGCCATTGCCGCTGCCTGGTCCGGGTCCATGCACTGGAGATACTTCCGGCAGAATGCTTCGGCCTGCCCCTTCAATTTCTCCAAGGACGCGTACCTCCTTTCTCAGTCGTTCGATAATAACCGCCTTCCGGCCAAAAGTTGCACGCCGCCGGGCATCTCTTTTGACTTAATAATAAAAAAACGCTGTACCGCGGGCAGGAGATCCCCGCAGTACAGCGTGTTGCGCTCCAGATTCAATTGTATGGCTGGGTGAGCCGCCGGTTGGAGCCGGTCAGGCTGCCTCGCCGTCTCTGCCCTGCCGCAGCAGCTCCGCCGCCGCTTCGGCTCCCTGGACGCCATAGAAAATCATCCCCAGGGCCCGGTCCGTCTCGTCATGGCTCTGGACGTCGACCTTGGGATGGCAGGCCCGCCAGCGGAGCAGCTTCTTGGCCTCCTCAAACAGGCATCTGCCCAGAACCAGGCTCTTTCCCTTTGTGGTTCCACCCACTATCTGAAGATCGTCGATGTCAGACAGTTCCATGTAGAAAAACGTTTTGTCCCGGGTCATCAGAATGGCCCGCTGGTTGGTGATCCAATACTGCTCCCCCATGAGGTTCCGGCGCTCCGCCACGGGCGAGATCAGAATCACCGCAGCCACCAGCAGCACCAGGCCGATAAATCCCATACTGGGCGCCTCGGTCCCGGAAAGATACACGGCCAGCAGCCCGCCGCCCAGTGCCACCGTCAGTCCCCACTTCAGCAGGATCTGCTTTTTTGCCTCTGCCTCCAGAAGCGAAAACGGGGCGGGACGGCCCTGCCAGCGGACCTGCTCTCCCGGCCGCAGATATGTTTTGAGTCTTTCCTCCATACTGATACACACTCCTTTTGTTTTTCGGCAGCTCCCTGCCATCCATTATTATACGCATTCCGTCGTTCAACCGCTGACAAGGTCCATTTGGGGCTTGTTAAACGTATGCAAAAATCCACAGGTTTCCCGCCTATGTTCTTTAACGTTTTTTAGTGGAATCTTAACACCTCTTTCTGCTATAATAATGTTTCAAGCCCCACAGATGTAAGGAGGACCTGCTGTGAAGATCACCCGTTCCAGTTTGAAGCGTACCTTTTCCTTCTCCTGGCGCGACCTTCTGGTCTCCGCCGCCATTCTTCTATGCGCCACGGGGGCCTGCGCCCTTCTGCACCAGACGGCGGACACCATCGACGGCTTTGCCTCTCCGGTCTATGTGCTGGCCGTGCTCCTGATCTCCCGCTTCACCAGCGGATATCTCTTCGGGCTGATTGCGGCGGTGCTGGGTGTCATCGGCGTCAACTATGTGTTTACATATCCCTATATGGCGTTTAACTTCACCATTTCCGGCTATCCGCTGACAATGTTCACCTTTCTGGTGGTCTCGCTGGTCACCAGCACCCTGACCACCAAGACCAAGGAGCAGGACCGCCTCCGGATGGAAAACGAAAAGGTGAAGATGCGGGCGGATCTGCTCCGCTCCGTCTCCCACGACATTCGCACCCCTCTGACCTCTATCATGGGTGCCACCTCCGCCATTTTGGAAAATCCCGCCCTCTCCCCGGCCGAACAGCAGTCCCTTCTGGTGGATGTGCGGGATGACGCCCAGTGGCTCATCCGCGTGGTGGAAAATCTGCTCTCCATCACCCGGATCGGCAACGAATCGGCCAAAATCACCAAGGAGCCGGAGGCTGCGGAGGAAGTCCTGGACGAGGCGGTCCGCAAATTCCGAAAACGGTTTCCCGCCGTGTCCGTGGAGGTCCACGTGCCGGATGAGCTGCTCCTGGTCCCCATGGACGCCATCCTCATCATGCAGGTCCTGTCCAATCTGATGGAGAACGCCGTGTTCCACGGCGGAACCACCACGCACATCGCCCTGTCCGCGCAGCGGGATGGCCCCTGGGCCCGCTTTTACGTGCAGGACAACGGCCAGGGCATTCCCCCCCAGAAACTGCACACCCTGTTCAGCGGTGCGCTTCGCTGTGAGGACTCGTCCCCCGGCGACGGAAAGCGGAACATGGGGTTGGGCCTATCGGTCTGCATGGCTATCATCCGTGCCCACGGCGGCACATTGGAAGCAAAAAATCTGGAGTCCGGGGCGGAATTTTCCTTCTGCCTGCCGCTCACTAAGGAGGAAGTATCATGACGATTCGTGAAAAAATTCTGGTAATTGAGGACGAGAAGAGCATCTCGCACTTCATTTCCACGGTCCTCAACAACAACGGCTATGAAGCCATGCAGGCCCAGACCGGCGAGGAGGCGCTTTCCATGATCTCCTCCCACTGTCCCGACCTGGTCATTCTGGACCTCGGCCTGCCGGACATGGATGGTCTGGACATCCTCCGCAGCCTGCGCAGCTGGTCCAGCCTGCCGGTGGTGGTGGTCTCCGCCCGCTCCCATGAGCGGGACAAGGTCGCCGCATTGGATCTGGGGGCGGATGACTACCTCACCAAGCCCTTCGGCACGGACGAACTCCTGGCCCGGGTCCGCACCGCGATCCGCCACACCCGCACCATCTCCGGTAATGACGAAATCGCCCGGAACGGCACCTATACAGTGGGAGAACTGGTCATCGACTACAATAAGCACCAGGTCCGTGTCCGCGGCGAGAATGTCCACCTCACCCTCAGCGAGTTCCGCATCGTGGCCCTGCTGGGCAAATACGCTGGCAAGGTTCTGACGTATGATTTCATCATCAAGGAGCTGTGGGGCCCCCGGGCCAGCGGCGACAACCAGATTCTCCGGGTAAACATGGCCAACATCCGCCGGAAGATCGAAAAAAATCCCGCCGAGCCGGAGTATCTCTTCACAGAGATGGGCGTCGGCTACCGCATGGCGGAGGGCAGCTGATCCGCTCCGCCGTCCGCACAGGCGCATGAAGAGCTCCCAACCGGGCTTCTTCATGCGCTTTTTATGCATCGCTCCCCAAAAGTAAGCGCATTCTTGATAAGGCCGTCGTTTTCTTAGCGACATCTTAATTTCCGTGAACTATTTTTTAACGCTTATGCGGCCAAAAATCTGCTATGCTTATAGCCAGAAGCCCGCGTGTCCAAATCGAGGACCTGGCCGCGGGTTAAGGAAAAGGAGTGTGTGTTTTTATGGCAACTTTCTTGATCGGCCTCGTGGTCTTGTTCGTAGGCGCAGCCATCTATGGCAAGTTCTGCGAAAAGGTCTTCGGCCCCGATGACCGGGAGACGCCCGCTTATTCCAAGCAGGACGGCGTGGACTACGTTCCCATGCGGGAATGGAAGAACAGCCTCATCAACCTGCTGAATATCGCAGGCACCGGCCCCATCATCGGACCCATTCAGGGCATCCTGTTCGGGCCCATTGCATTCATCACCATCCCCATCGGCAACGTGATCGGCGGCGCTATGCACGACTATTTCTCCGGCATGATCTGCCTCCGCGACGGCGGCACCCAGATGCCGGACATGGTCCGCAAGTACTCCAACAAGGGTGTTTTCACTGTTTACCAGATTTTCCTGAGCGTACTGCTGCTGCTGGTCGGCGCGGTGTTCATCTATACCCCCGGCGACATCGCCGCCACCCAGGTCTTCGGCTTCTCCGGCGCGGTGAATGATCCCACCACCTGGATCATCTACGGTGTTATCTTCGTCTACTATCTGATTGCCACCGTGTTCCCCATCGACGCCATCATCGGCCGCATTTATCCCATCTTCGGCGCCATCCTGCTGTTCTCCGCCGTGGGTGTGTTCATCGGCCTGTTCGTCAAGGGCTATCCCCTGCTGAACCTGTGGGACAACTGGCAGAGCGCCACCTTCAATTATGGTGAGTATTTCACCGCGCAGCACTTCATTCCTGTGTTCTTCATCACTGTGGCCTGCGGCATTCTCTCCGGCTTCCATTCCACGCAGACCGCTATCATCTCCCGCACCATGAAGAGCGAGAAGCAGGGCCGCATGACCTTCTACAATATGATGATTCTGGAAGGCTTCATTGCCATGATCTGGGCCGCCGCCGCTATGGGCGTGTACAACCTGGGTCTGCAGGAGGTCAATGCCTCTCTGGCCACCGGCACTGTCGGCATCATCTGCCGCGATCTGCTGGGCCCCGTGGGCGGCATCATCGCCCTGCTGGGCGTCATCGTTCTGCCCATCACCTCCGGCGATACCGCGCTGCGTTCTCTGCGCCTGTCCATCTCTGACTCTCTGCACATCGATCAGAGCTCTAAGCCGAAGCGCTTGGGCCTGTCCGCCATCATCTTCGCGCTGGTGGCTGTGATTCTGGTCTTTGCGAAGAGCAGCCCCGATGGATTCAATCTGCTGTGGCGTTACTTCGCATGGTCCAACCAGACCCTGTCCCTGTTCGCATTCCTGGGTATCTCCGTATGGATGTTCGAGAACAGCAAGGCCAAGTGGGTGTGGATCCCCCTGATTCCCGGTGCTTGGTACACCTTTGTTACAGTGACCTTCATTGCCAATGCACAGATCGGCTTCCATATTCCCTGGACGCCCGCCTACATCATCGGTGTCTGCGCTGCTGTGGCTTACGTTGCTATCATTGTCTGGTACGGCAAGAAGCGCGCTGCCCGGCTCCAGAAGCTGTAAGCTGTAACTATTTTTTGAAACAAACCCGTCCCGCCACTTGGCGGGACGGGTTCTTTTTATCCCAAAACCACGCCCATGCCTGTTAGAACCCCCAGCACCGCCGCCATCACGGGCGCTGGGGATCGGCACAGGCGGAAGGACTCCGGCAGCAGTTCGCCGAATACCACGTACAGCATCGCCCCGGATGCTCCGCCCAGTGTGAGCATCTGCAGGCCCGGCCCCATCGTTCCCAGACAGAAGCCCAAAACCGCCCCCAGCACCGTGGGCGCACCGGCTGCCGCTGTGGTCAGGACTGCCCGTCCTCTGCTGGCACCGCCTGCCGCCAGGGGAACTGCAACAGCCATTCCCTCTGGAATGTTGTGGAGCCCGATCACCAGTGCCATCATTCGCCCATCCTGTCCCGCTTCGGCCAGATCCGCAGCGTAGGAGGCTCCGATTACCATCCCCTCTGGCAGGTTGTGCAGGGCAATAGCGGCTGCCATCACCACACCTGCCAGAAAGAGCCCTCCCCGCTTCGCACCTGCCTGCAGCCCGCTTACCAGCTCCTCCAGGAGCCAGATCCCCCCGCAGCCCGCCAGTACGCTGGCAGATGCCGCAGGAAGCGCGGAGAGCCCTGGCCCCGCCTGAATGGCATCGGTCAGCAGGTCTGCACACACCACAGCAAGCATCATGCCCGCCGCAAAGCTCAGCAGCACACTCACGGTCCTGTCCGTACCTCTGCGGAACAGATAGGCGGCCAGGCCCCCCAGCCCGGTCCCTCCCATGCCTGCCGCGGCCGTGACAGCTATGATCGTACCCACAATCTTCTCTCCCTCCCATAAAGATGGGCCAGGAACACCGCATAAGCGGCATTCCTGGCCTTTCGCGTTCTTCTGTATCCGTTGTCGACTCACAGCAGCATATACAGCAGCAGGAAGATCAGCCCTCCGCCTGCCAGCATGAGATCAAAGGAGAAGGTCTCCTCCGTTAGGAAACGGAGGGGTTTCCGTCCGTATGTGCCGAAGTTCTCGGCCCGCTTCGGCACAAAGATGCCGGGGGCCTTGGTAAAGAGGATCCGCTCCCCCAGCAGCACCAGCCAGTCGCCTACGGAGGCGGCCACCCGGGCGCAGAGGGCCCCCACAAAGGTCAGGGCCGACAGCAGCGGGCGGTATACCAGATTCTCCAAATCCAGCCGGGCCGGCCAGCGGTCCAGATAAACCATGCCATCCGCCTCCCGCCGCATCAGCAGCCCTCGGACCACCAGGAGATAGACTGCTGCGCCAATAGCTAGGGAGATGCATGCGCCCTTCAGGTTGACCCAGGCAAAATAATGGACGCTGTGACCAGGATCTGCCCGCAGGAATCGCCCCGCCCATTGGGCCAGAGGCTCCATGGTCAGTCCCGGAGTCAGGCCCAGCACCAGCAGCAGGGCTGCGCCCACACTCAACGCCGCATGGGTGCCCGGGGACATATAGTCCTTCAAGGCCGGCCGTTGGCCAACAGCACGGCTGGAGACAAAAATCGCCACGAACAGCTTTGTCATGTACGCCGCTGTCAGTCCGCCGGAGAGCAGAAACAGCCACTCCACCGTCGTGAACCAACCTGCGGCGGCCCCCGCGTGCTCCAGCACATGGATGTACTCCACGATGCTCTCATGGAGCAGGGTCTTGCTCACATAGCCGGAAAAACCCGGTATGCCTGCAATGGAGGCCGCCCCCACGAAGAACAGGACCTTCAAAACCGGCTTGTTCCGCCCCCAGCCCCGGATGTCATTGAGATTCAGCGAGTGAGTTCCCAGATACACCACACCTGCCGCCACAAACAACACCAGCTTGATGAGAGAGTGGTTCAGCATGTGCAGCACCGTGCCCCAGGCCGCCAGGGCGTTCTCGCCGTTCAGGAAGCCCTGCATGGCTGTGCCCACCAGAATAAAGCCGATCTGGGACATGGAGGAGCAGGCCAGCGTCCGCTTCAGATCGACGGAGAACAGCGCCAGCACAGCTCCCAGCACCATAGTCACCACGCCCAGGGCCAGTACCACTGTATTCCAGGGAAGCTCTGTCCAGAACAGATACCGGCAGAGAATGAGCACACCGAAAACACCGCTCTTGGTCAGGATGCCGGACAGCAGGGCAGACGCCGGTGCCGGCGCCACGGGATGGGCTTTTGGCAGCCAGATGTGCAGGGGGAACATCCCGGCCTTGGCGCCGAATCCCACCAATGCGCATCCACCGGCCACGTACAGGGACCCGCGCTTCTCCGCAGGCAGCGCGGATACCGCCTCCGCCATAGCAGAAAACTCCAGCGTCCCCAGCAGCTGCTGGAGGAGCAGCAGGCCCGCCAGCAGCGCCATGCCGCCGATCACAGCCACAGCCAGATACGTCTGTCCGGCCTGCCGGGCCTCCTCCGTCTCGTTTTGCACCACCCATACATAGGAGGTGAAGGACATCATCTCAAAGAACACGAACAGCGTGAACAGGTCCGCTGCCAGAAACACCCCCATCAGAGCCCCCAGCGTCAACAGCCAGAAAAAGTAGAAACGATTGCAGCCCTCGGCGGCGGCAAAGTAGCTGGGGCAGTTGAGGCCGGTGGCCGCCCACAGGAAGGCGCTCACCAGCGCCAGCAGGCTCCCCAGACTCCCGGCCTGAAGCCGCAGGCCAAAGCCAAAGACCCCCGGCAGCTCCAGGGCAGCCCCGGGCCACAGCAGAAGCAGCAGTGCAGCGGCCAGCTCCACTGCGGGAATGATCTGGATCAGCCAATTCCGGTATCTCCTGTCCCGCCGCCGCAGCGGGAACACCCAGGCAGAGAGCAGCATGGGGAACAGGACCAGAAACAGCAGCAGAATGTTTCCCATCGTCTCCCTCCCTTACCAGTTCCGCGGAACCGCGTTCCATAAAAAGCCGATCACTTCGTTGGACAGCAGCGCCAGAATCACACCGGAGGCGGTCAGCAGCACCAGCGGGATCCACATGGTCCTGGCCGGGTCGTGTACCCGGGCCAGTGCCGCCCGGTCCAGCTCTCCCACCGGGAAATAGGCCCGCACCACAATGGTCAGCATGTACAGCGTCGTCAGCAGCGTGGACAGAATCAGCGCGGCGATGCCCGCGTAGGCCAGCGGATTCACCGAGGCCACTGCCGCCTCCGCAATCATCCACTTGCCTGCGAAGCCTCCCAACGGCGGCATTCCGATCAGCGCAAAGGAGGAGACGGTGAATGTGGCAAACACCACCGGCATGGCCCGGCCGAAGTCCTCCATCTCATAGATATACTCCTTCCCGCTCTTGAGAATAATGGCGCCGGCGCAGCAGAACATGGTGATCTTGGTGAATGCGTGGTAGACCATGTGGGTCATGCCGCCCACCATCCCTGCCGGGGTCATCAACGTCAGGGCAAAGAGGATGTAGGAAAGGTTGCTCACCGTGGAAAACGCCAGCCGCCGCTTCAGATGGGGTGTCCGCAGCGCCCGAGCGGAGCCGTAAACAATGGTCACGATAGCCGCCGTCATCACCACCGTCTGGGCCCAGCTTCCCCGCAGGAAATCCGCCCCGAAGCCGTAGTAAATCAGCCGCAGCACTGCGAAGGCGCCGGCCTTGACCACCGCCACCGCATGGAGCAGTGCGGACACCGGCGTAGGTGCCACCGAGGCGTCCGGCAGCCAGCCGTGGAAGGGAAATACTGCCGCCTTCACCCCGAAGCCGAAAAAGGCCGCCACAAACACCAGCTCCAGCGTCCGCTCGTTTCCCGCCGCCAGACTCTGATCCAGAATGCCGCCGTAGGTGAAGTTCAGGTGTCCCACGCCGTAATTCAGCAGAAAGACGATCCCGATAAAGGCAAACGCCGCGCCGGAAAGGGAGTACACCAGATACTTCCGCCCGGCATACCGGGCCTTCTCGTCCATGGCGTGCATCACCAAAGGCAGCGTGGTCAGCGTCAGGACCTCATAGAAGAAATACAGCGTCAGAAAATCCTCGGAATAAGCGATACCCAGCACCACACCGTAGGCCATCAGCCAAAAAGCGAAGAACCGGTTCTCATGCCCCTCGTGGGACATATAGTCCAGCGAGTACGCCGTCACCAGCGGCCACAGCACGGACACGATGGCCCCATAGACCATGGACGCCCCGTCGATCCGCAGGGAGATGGAGAACGCCTCGTTGAATCTCACCATGATGCAGGCCAGAAAGCCGCTCCCATAGAGATAGGTCAGCACGATACAGGCCAGAGACAGTGCTGTCGTCGCCAGGGATGCCGCCATGATATAGATGCTCCGCACCCTCCGGCTCTTGGGCTGCAGGATCAGCAGCGCGATTCCCAGCACGATGGGAAGCAGAATGGGCAATGTCAGAAATTGGCGCACAGACGTACCTCCCTTCTCAAAGCTTCCCCACTGTCAGGGGAACAGCCGGGCCGCCAGAAGACCCAGCCAATGCAGCAGGCCGCCGGGCAGCAGACCCATCAGCACCACAGCCGCGGCAAAGGCAATCATGGGCCATGTCATCTGGACTCCCACTTCCCGCCGCTCCGTAATAAAATCCCGGCCGGGGAAGAATCCCTCTGTCACCACCGGCAGCAGGTATCCCGCCGTCAGCAGGGCGGAGACCACCAGCACCACCAGCCCTGCGACGCCAAAGGCCTGGATCGGTGCCTCCAGGCTGGCGGTGAGCAGGTACCACTTGCTCACGAATCCCGCCATGGGCGGAATCCCGATCAGGGAGAGGGCCGCCAGGGTGAAGCACCACATGGTTACCGGCATCCGCCGGCCGATGCCCCGCAGTTGATCCACCCGGGTGCAGTTGGTGGAGAAGATGATGGCGCCCGCCGCCAGGAAGAGCGTATCCTTGGCCAGGGCATGGAAGACCATCTGCAGAAGAGAGGCCTGGACGCCATCCGGCGTCAGCAGCATCAGGCCGAACAGCACATAGGACACCTGGCTCACCGTGGAATAGGCCAGCCGCCGCTTCAGCTGCTTTTCCCGATAGGCCAACATGGACCCCACGAACACCGTGGCCAGCGTCAGCGTCAGCAGCACATACTGGGGCCAGCTGCCCGCCAGAAACTCCGGTCCAAACATATAATAAGTAACCCGGATCACAGCCACCACGCCACCCTTGGTAATGACACCGGAGAGCACGGCTGAGGCTGGGGCCGGCGCCACCGGATGGGC
>OOAM01001715.1_pt1 | contig 13280 bp, 8 predicted proteins | sample 1671131 | NCBI WGS metagenome assembly OOAM01 (sample SAMN06348125, study PRJEB24527) | human gut metagenome | biome: human gut; feature: ankylosing spondylitis patient; material: feces | host: Homo sapiens | place: China | collected 2015-10 | reverse complement strand
AAATGTGTATTTGAAAAAATGAAATGGCATCAGGCAGTGAAATGTGTAAAAAATGCAGGGATGAAAAAAGCAAACATGGCAGAAAGAGCCGGGAGGGAATACATTGACAGATTACAAAGAATATATGAAGACTCTGGAAGAACAGATTCAAAATAAGCGTGCCAGAGCGCTTGTGTCAGAAGAAATAAACGGGCATATAGAAGAACAGGCACAAGGCTATGAGGAAGAAGGAATGAGCAGGGAAGATGCAAAAAGAGAGGCAGTGCGGCAGATGGGAGATCCGGTGGAAACAGGATGTGCATTAAACCGTATCCACAGACCGGCATTTCCATGGAAACTTTTTGTGCTGGCGGTTCTTTTAACGGCGGCATCTATACTCATGTCAGTTGTTATTTCCGGAAAAACAGAAGGTGGGGCATCACAGGCAGAACAGCTTAGAGCATTACTTGTGATAAATGGTGTCAGCTTTGCAATGATCTTTGTGATCATGTATTTCGATTACACATGGCTGTTTTTGCATATCCGTGCGGTATATGCTTTGTATATGATCTGCCTGTGTCTGGTGTGGTCGGGCGGCCTCCTTGGAAACTATCAGACAGCGCTGCTGGCAAGTTACAGTGTACAGGTGCTGCTGCCAGTGATCTTTGCGGGAATTATTTATCAGTACCGGGGACAGGGATTTCGGGGAATTTTAAAATCAGCCGGCTGGATCATTATCCCGTTTATGGTATTAGCAGCAGGGCTCATTTCACTGCCGAAGAGTAATGGGGCGGTTGTGGAAAATGCCGTGGTCTGTCTGTTCCTGCTGGTGGCATCTGTGCTTCGTGGAATATTTGGAAACGAAAAGAAAAAATACCTTGTAGAGCTGGCATTGCTTGTGGCTGGTATTCTGGGGGCTGGTGTGGCTTTCTTTTATAAGTATACGTTTCTGCCAAGCGGCTATGTGCTCGCCAGGCTTACGCATACAGGTGAATTTGGATATCAGAACAGAATGATAAAAGATGCAGTTGCTCGATACAGCCTGTTTGGAAACCGGACATTTCTGATGCAGGGGACAGGATCGGACGGCGAATATCTGCTGGGAAATATATTTTGTTATTTTGGGATCATAGCAGGTGTTCTTGTCGTTGCAGCATTTGTGTGGTTTTTGATCCATGCGCTGCGTCAGTCTCTACTACAGGGCAACCGGATGGGCTTTCTGTTGGGGATGGCGTGCAGTATCGGGTTGATCGTGCGTGTGATGGTAATTTATATTATGGTAAATTTTGGATATGGCGTAATTTATACAGTGGCAGTTCCGTTTTTTTCCACAAATGTGATCTTAGCGGCAGTCAACGGGATTTACGTCGGGTTGCTATTTTGCGTGCTGCGGAATAAAATGATATTAAAAGAACCGCGCAGCGAAAAGAAAAATGCGACGGTTTAAAGATCAGAAAGAAAGGGTATATCCGACATGAATTACATCGATATGCATTGCGATACGTTAGCGAAGGCAGCCGCACAGCAAAAAAAGACGGCAGGGAAACTAAGAAACACGATGGTGGATGCGAAAAGACTGCACCAGTGTGGCGCAAAGGCACAGTTTTTTGCCATGTTTTTACAGCAGAAAAGAGAAGAAAACTGGAGTGATCCGGGACTGGCATATACGGAAAAAAATAATCTCTGGTATACCGATGCAGAGATCCGGAAACAGATGCAGGATATGTACGAAGTATACCAAAATACCATGGAAACCTGTTCGGACATTATTGCACCGGCTTATAACTACGAAGGATTACAGTGCAACTGGCGGCAGGGAAAAGTTTCTGCCTTTCTGACTGTTGAAAACGGATGTATTGTGGATGGAAAAATGGAACGGATCGATAAGCTTTATCAGATGGGAGTCCGGCTGATTACGCTGACCTGGAATGATGATAACTGTTTCGGTCATCCGCATGCAAAAGAGGCAGAACGGATGCAGCTTGGACTGACACCGTTTGGCAGGAAAGCTGTTACATATATGGCAGAGCTTGGAATCCTTGTGGATGTGTCCCATTTATCGGATGGTGGTTTTTATGATGTGGCAGAACTTGTGAGGGGCCCGTTTGTGGCATCACACTCAAACTGCAGGGAACTTGCTCCTGCAACGAGAAATCTGACGGATGATATGATACGGGTATTAGCGGAACATGGTGGTGTGGCGGGGCTTAATTTTTATCCACCGTTTTTAAATACAGATCCTGTGGATAAAGTGAGCCGGATCGAAACAATGTGTGAACATGTAAAGCGTCTGGTCAATGTTGGCGGGATTGAGTGTGTCGGAATCGGGACGGATTTTGATGGGATTGAGGGAAAATTTGAGATCGCTGACTGCACGGATATGAAAAAATTATTTGATGCACTGCAGAAAACAGGGTTCAGTGAGGATGCACTCGAAAAGATCGCATACAAAAATGTGGAGCGTGTGATCCGTGAAGTGATGTGAGAAAATGTAAAGATGTTGACACCAAATAGTGCATACAAACTTCAACATCTTGTAATGAAATAACAAACCGGAATATCCAGGGAAAACTGATATGGATATTCCGATTTTTTAATTCACGACAATAGAATGTTCATAGAGCGTGCATTCTATCGGTTCATCTCCGAATGATACCCCGTATTTTTGTGTTCTGCAATAATACTGTCGATCTCCTCAAGGTCGGTCGTGATCATATCTCCGATGACACTGTGCTTGATCGCTGCCATGGCATTTCCATATTCTAATGCTTTTCTGCAGTCCTTGTGTTTTAAGTAGCCGTAGAGAGCACCGGAAACATAGGCGTCACCGCTTCCGATACGGTCGACCACATCAATGTTGTTGTATGGTTCCTCGCGGTAGTAAGAATCATTTTTTGCAGAATAGATAATGGAAGTAAAATTGTGTTTCTTTGGAGTGATGACCGTGCGCTCTGTGGAGGCAACCACAGAGATAGGATATTCCTCGCAGAAAGACTTCTGGATTTCCTCGATCGTGCCTGTTTTGCCGAAAGTCAGGCGTGCGGTATCTTCGGAGCAGAAGAAGATATCTACATAAGGAAGAATCTGCTCGATGCAGGCTCTTGCCTCCTCGCCGGTCCAGAGATTGGCACGGTAGTTGACATCAAAAGAGATCAGGGTTCCCTGCTCTTTGAATTTGCGGATACATTCGATCGCAAATTTCTGTGCGTTGCCGCCAAGACCTAAGGTGATCCCACTGGTGTGGAACAGGCGTGTGTTATAAAACATGGTTTCCGGCACATCTTTGATGTCTATGTTATTGATGGAAGAATGTTTCCTGTCGTAGACGACACGCGGTTTGCGCGGATAGGAACCATATTCGTAATAGTAAACACCGATGCGGCTGTCATCTGCAGTGTCGGAGATCAGGTAATTTTCACTGACGCGGGAAGCGTTCATCTGGTTTTTGATGAATGCGGCGAGCAGATTGTTAGGAATCTTAGAGATCATTGCTGTCTTTAAGCCGAGTTGTCCGATCTCGGAAGCGATATTTAACTCGGCACCTCCTAAATGTTTCATTAAAGTATCGCCCTGTGCAAGACGTCCGTTGATCGGGGTGGAAAGACGAAGCAGAATCTCTCCTAATGTGATGACATCATATTTGCGGTCCATGGAAAATCCTCCTTAAAAATAGATAGTGTGATATATATGTATGCCTGATTTACGACAAAACATTTTGAAAAACATAAATCAGTGTTATCATATCCAATGGTTTCATATTACAAAACTAAGTTCTATATTATGAACCAATACATATGTATTATATAACATATTTCAAAAATAAAAAAGAGATAATTGCAAATATTTCACAATTTTTTTGAACCAAAATAACAGAACCTATAAAAATTGCATTAAAGTAAAAACATGTTTGACATTCTGTTTTTCGGTGTTATAATAAAAATATAAATTTTGAAACGCAGTTTCACAATGTGAAACATTATTTTTAGGAGGATTAAAATCATGGCAAAGAAAGTTGTTACATTTGGTGAGATCATGCTTCGTCTTGCACCGGAAGGATATTATCGTTTTGTACAGGCTACATCCTACGGCGCAACATACGGCGGAGGAGAGGCTAACGTTGCAGTTTCCTTAGCAAACTATGGTATGGATGCAAGCTTTGTTACAAAGCTTCCGGCACATGAGATCGGACAGGCTGGAGTGAATGCGTTAAGACAGTATGGTGTTGACACATCTGACATCGTTCGCGGTGGTGACCGTGTTGGTATTTACTTCTTAGAGAAGGGCGCAAGCCAGAGACCATCCAAAGTTGTATATGACCGTGCAGGTTCTTCCATTGCAACAGCTACAACAGCTGATTTTGACTGGGATAAAATTTTCGACGGTGCAGACTGGTTCCACTTTACCGGAATTACACCGGCACTTGGCGATAATGTTGCAGCAATCTGTTTAGAGGCATGTAAAGCTGCAAAAGCAAAAGGAATCACTGTAAGCTGTGATTTAAATTACCGTAATAAATTATGGTCCAAAGAAAAAGCAGGCCAGGTTATGGGCGAGCTTTGCAAATATGTAGATGTATGTATCTCCAATGAGGAAGATGCAAACGACGTATTCGGTATCAAGTCTGAGGGTACAGAGGTAACTGCAGGCGAGTTAAATAAAGAAGGATACAAAGAGGTTGCACAGAAATTAACAGACCGTTTCGGTTTCAAGAAAGTTGCGATCACATTAAGAACATCTATCTCTGCAAACGACAACCGCTGGGCAGCAATGCTCTATGAGGATGGACAGAGCTACTTCTCCAAAGAGTACTTAATGCACATCGTTGACCGTGTTGGTGGAGGAGATTCCTTCGGTGGCGGATTAATCTACGCTTGCTTAAATGATTATGATCCACAGGCTACCATTGAGTTCGCAGTAGCAGCAAGCTGTCTGAAACATTCCGTAGAAGGTGACTTCAACATGGTAAGCGTTGACGAAGTTAAGAAATTAGCTGGCGGAGATGCTTCCGGACGTGTTCAGAGATAATAAAATTACGACAAAATCATTTTGTTGATTCCTTTCCCTAATTTAATATAACACCTGTGACAAGCAGGTAATGTGCAGTCTTTTTACCCATTTAGACTGTGCAGATAAAGACGGACTGCCGTTTCATGAAGCCAACATGAAACGGCAGTTTTTTTTGTTATTTTCCTCTGTATGATAATTTTATATTTTGTGGAAAAACTATTAGGAAAATGGAGGTAGTCATATGAAACAGTTTGAAGGGTATGAAGAATATTTAAAGCAGAGTGAACTTTCGAAACAGACCAGGCAGGTGTATCTGAGGGAGGCGGAAAAATTTGTCCGGTATTTAAATGGAAAGGAAATTACAAAAGATCGGACGATGCTTTACAGAGAAAAATTACGGGAGGAGGACCTTTCTCCTGCGACGATCAATCTTTATGTTATAGCGGTAAATCGATATTTAAGATATTTAGAATGCGGGCAGGCATCTATAAAGACATTAAAAGTGCAGAAAAAATGCAGTGTGGAAAATGTCATTAGCCGGAAAGAGTATCAGGAATTGTTAAATTATGCAAAAAGCAGTGGCAGGAAAAAATATTATTATATTATGAGGACATTGGCACTTACCGGAATACGTGTCAGTGAGCTCCAATATATTACAGTCGAAACATTAGAGACTGGAAGAGTGCAGGTTTATAATAAAGGGAAAATCAGAGACGTTTATTTACCGGATGTTCTGATCCGTGAATTAAAAAAATTTTGCAGAGAGGAAAAAGAAAATGATGGAATCATATTTCGGGGAAGAGGAGGAGATCCGATCAACCGTATCACTGTTTATAAAATGATCGCATATCTTGGGGATATGGTTGGGATTAAAAAAGAAAAGGTTCATCCCCATAGTTTTCGGCATTTTTTCGCAATCAGCTATATGGAGCGCTATGGAAACCTTGCAGAGCTTGCAGATCTGTTAGGGCATACGAGCATTGAAACGACCCGCATCTATACAACGTCTACCGTAGAAGAAAAACGTAGAAAGCTTAATAATCTTGGATTATAGATGCAACAAAATATTGTATTATGTTACTAAACTCATATGTAGAGAGGTTATGTCTTAAATGCATAAAGACATAATGTATTTTCTGTGAAAATACGTGCATATGAAGAACACACACACATGGAAAGTGAGGAAAAAAAATGAGGGCAAAACAAGTAACAGCCTTAATGATGGCTGCAACGTTAGCGGTAACTGGTAACGGCGTTACAGCATTTGCAGAGCCGGTAGCAAATGTTGAAGCTGGGGATGCGGCAACAGAAGCTTTAAACGTTGAAACAACAGAAGAGGTTGAGACAGCAGCAGAGGTTGAGGTAACAGAAGATTCAGAAGACGTGACAAAGAGTGCACAGAAGGATGCTTCTTCCGATGTTACTGTAGAAACAAAAACAAGCGCAACTACAGTAAAAGCAGGTGCGACAGTTACTGTAACAACAACTGTCAAAGGGGATAAATTAACTAATGGTACTCTTACAGTAAAAAGCTATGAGTTGATTGCAACAAAATCTGCAGTTGACACGACAATTGCAACCAGTGCAGATGGTACATTTGTATTTGCACCAGAGAAAGATACGACGTACAAAGTAAAAGCAGTGTTCACACATGCAAGCGAGAAAAATGAATATTATGCAGAAAAAGCGCTTGATGCATTTACTATCGAAGCAGCATCTATCGCAACAAACAGACTTCATGTGCCGGAAGTTACTACCATTAGCAATAAAGATGGAGCTGCTTTAAATACTACAGCTGCTCCGGAAGTAACAGCAGCACTTGAGACAGCAAATAAGTTAGATGAAGCATATGGTAAGTGGACTGTGAAAGATGAGGCAGTTACAACAGCTACAAAAGAGATTGTCTTTATATTCACAGCAACAGACGGTGTATATACCATTGATAACAGTGATACTGCTGCAGTAGAGACAGATAAGACATATGAAAAAACAGTATCTGTTAAAGTTGTTCAGCTTGCTACAGGTGTTTCCATTGAGGATGAAAACGGTCCTATTTCAACTACAGTAGAGATGGCAACCACCGATAAGAAAGCTTTGACAGCAAAAGTTGCAGCAGGATCAGGAAGTGATACTGTTTCCAATGCAAAGGTTACATGGACATCCAGTGATTCCAGCAAAGTAAAAGTTACAGCAACTGGTGACAATGAGGCTGTTATCACAGCAGTTTCTAAAACAGAGGCTGGAAAAGAGGTAACAATTACCGCAACAACAACAGACGGAACCCAGAAAGTCGGCGAGATCAAAGTTGCTGTAAAAGAGGGAATCAATGCAGACAGCATTTCATTTGATTCCAAACTTCCTGAGATCACTTATGAGGGAGCTGGAGATCTTGAAGATTACTACAAAGATTATGTGGATGCATTAAATAAAAAGACCACAATTGGTACTTACAGCATTAAAGATACATCAGAAACAATTGATTCTGTTGGCGGTGTAGCTAAGACTTCGTCTGTAGCTTCTTTGAAAACCAATACAGAAAATTCACAGACAATCAAAAATGGCCTGACAATTGTTTTTACATTAAGCGATGATGCTGGTCTTACACCGGTTGATGGAAAAACGAAATGGGATTCAAAAACAGTTGAGAAGACATATGATGTTGTAATCAACAGAGCAGTGATCAATCGTGATGCTTCTGCGGTAACTGGTAAGTTGGAGAGCAGTTATGCTGCCGGAGCAAAATTAAGTGAAATCTTAGCTGGAAAAAATGATACTGAATTTGACATCGAAATTCAGAAAAAAGTAGATGGCGCATGGCAGACAATCTCTGATGATACACCAAACATCGGTACACTTGCAAATTATCAGGTAAAATATTCTCTGAAAGACAGCGCAAAAAATGTATACACATTAAGCGGTGCAGATGCAAATGGATATAAATATGTATCCTTAAGCGGCGTTTCTATCACACAGCCTGTATTAACAGATGTTAAGGCAGAAAATAAATCTGAAAATTTAACAGCAGATAAATTTAAAGATAAAGATACGCTTACACTGAAAGCATCTTACGATGAAAAGAAACTTGGAACTGCTAATTATACTGTTTCTTATCAGTGGTATAAACTGAATGAGAAAACGAATAAGTATGAAGCAATTAAAAGTGCAACATCTGATACTTATACGACAAGTACATTTGCTGACATCCCAGGTACATACTATTGTGAGATCACAGCAGATGTAAAAGGATCTGTAAAAGATTTCCTTCCGGATGCAACAGATGCTCAGGTTGAAGCATACAGCAAACTGGTAAAATCAACAAACAAAGTTACGGTTGAGGCTACTAAGATTACAGTTGATACTACTACTTCAGGTTTAGGCTTAAGCAAAACGGAAGCTACTTATGGTGCTACAGCAGATGTAAAGGCTATCGCAAAGGTTACTGCAGATGATGTTTCTGCTTATCGTGTATATTACAAACAGGTTACTACAGTAGCAAATAAACCGTCTTTAGGTGAAGCAAAAGACATCACAAAGAAATCCGTAAATGAAGATGAAGCTTTCCTGTTCAAGAGTCGAAGAACAATTTCCGAAAGCCTTGGTAACTTAGATGCTGGTACATACAGAATCTACTTAGAGGTTACAGCCGGAAAAGAGACAACAAGCTATGAGATCGGTGATATCAAAGTAGCTCAGAAAGAGATCACCGGATTAAATTCCAAGAATCTTAAAGTTGAGGATGCTACTTATGGTCAGAAGTTAAGCGATGCTAAGATCATTTACAATGACACAGAGATTGATGCAGCGTTAGATTTTGCATTTGTTGATAACACAGTAGCAGACGCTGGAAGCTATACAAGCAAAGAGGTAGCTGTTTCAGTTGTTGATCCAAACTACACAACAGATACAAAGGTAACATTAAAAGCAAATGTAAATGTTGCAAAAGCTCCTCTTTCCGTAACTGCAAAAGATGTAACGATCGAGCAGGGTCAGGAAGCAGCACTTGACGGAACCGTAAAAGGTTTAGTTGGCAAAGATACTGCAAAAGTTACTTATGCAGTATTAGGTACAGATGGAAAAGCTGTTCAGTCAACAAAGAACTTAGCAGTTGGTACATATAAGATCCGTGCAACTGTAGAAGATCAGAAAAACTACGATGTAACATCAGTAGTAGATGGAACATTAACTGTAAATGCAGTAGCAGCAACAGGTGTAACTGTAAACACAACTGCATTAAAGATCAATGTTGGTGAATCCAGACAGGTCAGCGCAACAGTAGCTCCTGCAAATGCAGCAGATAAGAATGTTACATGGTCTTCCGACAACACAGCAGTAGCAAAAGTTACATCTGATGGTGTGGTTTATGCAATCGCAGAAGGAACTGCAAATGTTACCGCTAAGACAGCAAACGGCAAGACAGCAACAATCGCAGTAACTGTTTCAACAGTAAAAGCTGATTCTGTAAAACTGAGCGCAAGCAAAGTAACTTTAACTTCTATCGGTGCATCTAAGACAGTAAAAGCAACAGTAAATCCGACAAACACAACAGATAAGACTGTTACATGGTCTTCTTCTAACAAGAAAGTTGCAACTGTAGATAAGAACGGTAAGATCGTTGCAAAAGGAAATGGTAAAGCAACCATCACAGTTAAGACAGCAAATGGCAAGAAAGCAACTGTTAAGGTAACTGTAAAACAGGCAACCAAGAAAGTTGTATTAAAAGTAGGCAAGAAGGTTGTAACAGGTAAGACCTATACCTTAAAGGAAGGTAAGAAAGCAACTGTAAAAGCAACTGTAACAGATGCAAAGGGCAAGAAAGTTACTTCCGGAAACCAGAAGATCAAATGGACTACTTCAAATAAGAAAGTAGCAACCATCAGCAAGAGCGGTAAGATCACAGCTAAGAAAGCAGGAACTGTAAAGATCACAGCTAAGACAGCAGATGGTAAGAAAGTAACATTCAAAGTAAAAGTTAAATAATTGAAAACCTGAAACATACGGACACATGACCTGAGATGCGATAATCCTCTGGTATCGGCATTGAGGGAAAATCAGGGATTACGAACGGGCGGCATAAAGTTTTGTGCCGCCCGTTTTGTGTAAAATATGTCTAATATGGTACAGCCGGATGTGTTGCAGTTTTCACAAAAATAATTTGAAAACGCTTATTTTGCTGACTTTTTGGGGAAAATAATGATATAGTAAAAATACTGGGTGGAGAATTACCTGTATGTTATCGTTTAAAATGGAAACTGGAGAAAGGAGAATCAGAAGAATGTTTGAAATCGGAGAATATGTTGTGTGTGGCGCGAAAGGTGTCTGTCAGATCAGGGATATTACCCATATTGATATGTCGGGAGCAGACAAAGAGAAGCTGTATTACGTTTTAGCCCCGGTCGGAGATAAGAATGGGACTATTTATGTTCCGACGGACAGTGAAAAGATTATAATGCGCAGAACGATTTCAAAAGAAGAGGCAGAGAGGCTGATTGACGAATTACCGCAGATTGAACTTCTATGGGTGCCGGATGACAAACAGCGTGAGGAAACATACAAAGAGGCACTCCGTACCTGTGATTATCATGCATGGGTGAGCATTGTAAAGACTTTGTATCAGCGGAAAAAAGAGCGGTTGGCACAGGGAAAGAAGGCAACTGCAGTGGATGAACGCTATATGAAAGCGGCCGAAAATGGACTGTATGGTGAGTTGTCGCTGACACTTGGAGTACCGAGGGAAAAGATGGAAGATTATATCAGAGAGAGACTTTCGTAAGGAAGGGATTTGACCGGATAGTGAGTGTACAGACAGACGGATCGTCAGAAAAAAAGGTGGGCAGCTGGCAGAAATTTGATCCTGGGATCAATTCTGGAAGCTGTCCACATTTTTTAGAAGGGATTGTTATGTAACTGTCAGATCGTCGTGTTCACGCCGTTAACGGCAGCATGTTCATCCTCGTCCATCGGGATGACAAGGCATTTCCTGCCATCGATGACCTGGGAGTGGATCTGGTCGACTTTTTCCGGTTTGACACGCAGAATGACGTCGTAGGTCTTGACTGCCGGGACGTCATCCCCGTCAGATTCTTCTACCGGAAGAGTGCGTGTTTCTTCTAACTGCTGTTTCAAATTTTCAACCTGCTGTACCAACTCTAATTTTTCTTTGCGTCTGGCATTTGCCTCCACCAGTTTCGGATCTACTAAATGTTCTGCGACCGGGACTTCTTCTCCAAATACATTTTCATAGGTCTGTTCGATCACAGCTGCCTGTTCTTCGGTCACACCGCTCTCTGCGAGTACGGAAGAGATTGTGCTCTTTGTGACAGGAACCGGTTCCGGTTCTGGTTCATCTTCTAAAGCGACCGGGATCAGGTCATTTAAGTTGTCCTGAATATCCATGAAAATGGCATCGCTTTCGTCATCATCTTCCCCGATGACTTCTTTTACAATGCTCTGGAACGTAAGTTTCTGTTCGGTAGCTGTAAATTTAGAGCCACAGCCAAGACCGGATTCCATAAATTCGGAGTGCGGTGTCTTGGTGTCTCTGGTGTAAAACATGACAGAGTGGATATCTGTGCTCCGGTCGGTAAAAGCAGGGAAAACAAATCCGGTGTCCGGAGCTCCAACGACCCAGTCGCGGATACGCGGTCCGATGCGGTTTTCATCCTCACGGTAGCCAAGTCCCGGTTTGGTCAGGTTGACCGGGCAGATCGCGCAGAGCAGATACTCGTAAACTTCCTCGGACTCGTCTAATTTATTATTATCAGAAGTTTTTGTCATAACGTCGTAGGCATCGTGGAATACAAGGATCAGATAGTTTCCGACATAGTCGTAGCTGTCAATGACAAGATCATAAAATGCATCCATCAGATCATCATTTTTTAAGGCACTCTCGCGCAGTCCCATCAAAAACTGCTGTCTGCCGCCGGCAGCTTCCTCCGCAGTCGGAAATTCCAGCTCTAAAAGGTTATTTCCAATCGTACCGGACATTACTTTTTTTGCAATCTCCAAGTATTTGTAAAATTCCTCATCTTCCAGATTTAAAAATGTCTCCCCGAAAGAAGTTACCTTATTGTGGTCGGCATCCACATAGCAGCCGCACAGTCTTGTAAAAGTGCAGGCATCTTTCTTAAAACGCCGTTTTAATTCTAAAATATCTTTTTTGTTCATAAATCTATATCTCCGTTTCTGAGGGGATGCCATACAAAAGATAGCGCAGGCTGTTTCATGTCCCCGTAATCTGCAGGAAATATTATAACGAAATTTTAAAACCGGTGCAAGGGGTTATGATTTCCCGTCACGGACAACGGCGTGCTCCATTAACCAGTCACACCATACTGCGTAGTATTTTCCGAGGGGATGCGCATTATCATTGCTGTACTGTGTGCCGAGATTGCCGTTTGCATCGTCAAAAAGTTCATTGATGTCCAGATAATAAATGGTCCGTTGATCGGCTAATGTCGAAATTTTTTGATTAAAGGCGTTGATATTGGCATTATTGAATGTCTTATCCGAGTCTGAGCGCTGTGCAGTCACATGAAGATTTGCTTCCACATAAATGATCGCATCCGGCTGCATGGTTTGCAGAAAATTTACAAACGACGCATATTTTTCAAATGTCTGTGTGACATCGTAGCCAAGTTCATTAATGCCGAGCATCAGATATATTTTATGATAGGTATGGCTGGCTAAAAGATCAGAGATACTGACCTTTCCGATACCGTCCACCATAATTTTTTTGTTTTCCAGATCATAGATACTGAGACCCGAATCACAATAAAAGGTGGCATTGCCCAACGTACCATATTCTTTTAATCCGACAGTGCGGGAATCACCGATCATTAAAGCGTCATCGAAATAATCTGCATCAACAGTGGTCATTTCTGTCATCGGAACTTCTGTGTCCGGGATATCCTGCCGGTCTGTATTGTCAGATGGCGCACCGGAAGTGTCCGATGGTGTCGTGGTGTCCTGTTTTTGTGCGGCGGAGACAGAAGACACGGACAAGGACGTATTTTTGGCTGCATTTATGTTTAACGTTACATATAAGTAAATGAGTGGAATCAGAAGGCAGCTTATCAAAAAGAAAAAATAAAACAATATGGCAGATATTTTTTTTCGCATAGTGTTCCTTCGTTAAAATCTGAAATATAAAAATGGGTCATTAGAGCCAACGTAAATACAGTAAACAGAAGCCCAGAAAATTGCCAGATAGACAAAAATTTCTGGCACAGAGCCCCTGATTTTTTTTAAAAAGCGGACCGGAAGCCTTGTAGAAAAAAGGAAGCCGGCAGGGATGA
>OOAM01001709.1_pt1 | contig 13316 bp, 10 predicted proteins | sample 1671131 | NCBI WGS metagenome assembly OOAM01 (sample SAMN06348125, study PRJEB24527) | human gut metagenome | biome: human gut; feature: ankylosing spondylitis patient; material: feces | host: Homo sapiens | place: China | collected 2015-10 | reverse complement strand
ATACCGGATTTAAGGAGGTCATCGGCTCCTGAAAGACCATCGCCATTTTGCTGCCGCATAGCTGTCTCCGCTTTTCCGGTTTCATGGTCACCAGATCTTCTCCCTGAAAACAGAGCGATCCGGAGGCAATCTCGGCGTCCTTCGGAAGCAGCCCCATCAGTGCAAGCGCACTCATGGATTTTCCTGACCCTGACTCGCCGACTACTCCGACGATCTCGCCTTTTCCGATCGAAAAGCTGATGCCCTTGACTGCCTCAAAGGTCGAATTTCCTTCTGGAAAACGGATCGACAGATTTTTTATCTCAACCAATGGTTCCATCTTTTCGCCTCCTTACTGCTGCATCGAGCGCAGCCCCTCGCTCACCATGCTGAATCCCAGAATAATCAGGATGATCGTCACGCCCGGTCCGATCGCGTACCACGGCGCATTGAACAGGTACGACTGCGCTTCGTAAAGCATTCTCCCGAGACTCGGCTCCGGCGGCTGGATTCCCAGTCCCAGATAACTCATACTCGCCTCCGCCAGCACCGCATTGTTAAATCCGATCGCCGCCGCCGTCAAAAGGCTGACCGCCGCATTCGGCAGAATATGGGCGAAAATAATCCGGATATGCCCTGCGCCAAGGATCCGCGCACTCTTGACAAAATCCAGTTCCCGGCACCGGATCACCTCACTGCGGACGATCCGGGCAAAACTCGGGATAAAAAGGATTCCCAGCGCCAGAATGATGTTGTAGCTTCCCGGCTTCGTCCGGCTGATGAAGATAAGCGCCAGAAGAATGCTCGGAAACGATAAAAGGATATCATTGAAACGCATGATCAGGTTATCGAAAAAGCCGCCGAAATAGCCGGTCAGCGCACCGACGATCGTGCCAAACACACACCCGATCAAAACCGTGCAGACTGCCACAAAAAAGGTGCTGCCGCTTCCCGCCATCACACGGCTCAAAATATCGCGCCCGAAGTTGTCCGTTCCCAGCGGGTGTGCTGCACACGGCGCCAGATTGACTGCCATGGAGTCCATCGTCGTCGTCCCATACGGCGTCCAGAACTGTCCGATCAGGGCAACTGCCAGAAAGAACAGCGTGATCGCGCCCCCTATCATCAGATTATAATTCTTTCGTTTCATTCGTCTTCCCTCTATTCTTCCGCCGTCCGGACTCTCGGATCCAGAACCTGATAAATCATATCAACCGCAAAATTGATAAGTACGACCACCGATGTGATGTACAGCACGATCGCCTGCACAACCGGATAATCGCGGTTGGAGATCGAGCTGATCAGAAGTCTTCCGATTCCCGGCACGCTGAACACCTGCTCTGCCACGATGCTGCCGGCAAGGATCTCCGCGATTACCATCGCAAAGAACGTCACAACCGGAATCATCGCATTTTTCAGCACATGCCCGTACAATACCGCCGTTTCCGTATTGCCGCGGCTGTAGGCAGTCCGCACGTATTCCCGGTTCATCTCGGTCAGAATCGAGCTTCGCAGGAATTTCACCACCATCGCAATCTTCGGCAGCGCTACCGCGAATGCTGGAAATAAAAGGTACTGTGCAGACTTTCCGAAATTTTCCGACGGTTCGATAAATTTACCCGGCTGGAACATATGAAGAATCAGTCCAAACACGTAGGTCAGGATCATGCCGAGAAAGAATGACGGCACCGCCATCAGAATCTGCGTCAGGCAGTTCGTCAGCGTATCGACCCATTTCCCGGCAAACCGGGCACTCAGGATTCCGAGCGGAACTGAAATCACCGTGATGATGAGCAGGGAAATGACTGCCAGAAGCACCGTGACCGGAAGCCGCTGTGCCAGAAGGGAGCGGACTGAGGTTCCCTCATACCGGTAGGACTCCCCGAAATCCCCCTGCATCGCATCGGTCACCCATCCTCCATACCGCTCCAGAAGTGGATCGTTTAATCCCATCTCATCCCGCGCCCGCTCTAACTGCTCTTCCGTCGCGTCCTTTCCCAGCCTGGAAAGTGCCGCATCGCCCGGAATCACAGAAAAAGCGGTAAACGTCAGGAAGGATATGACCAACAATGTGATAATGAGAGTTATCAGTTTTTTTATAAAGAATTTCATAATTCCCTCCTGCGTTTACCGCTTCTTATTCTGTTGTTATTTCCTGGTTACTGTTCACGGGCAGGCACTTTTGGAACCGAAAATGCCGTGAGAAAACGTGGTAGCAGCAGGAATTTGCTGGATTGTAACTGTATATTTTACTGCTCTACCTGATATAACAGGGACATATCCTCTGCTGCCGTCGGGTAGAAGGTGTAGCCGCCAAACTTCTTGCTGACTGCTACGAGATTCGCCGGATCTTCGATGTAAACGGCTGCCGCATCCTCTGCCAGGATCATCTGCGCCTTCTTATAGTTTTCTACTTTTACATCGTCATCAACGGTTGTGTATGCTGTATTAAATACATCGTCGTACTCAGTGTTGGAGTAATGCATGAAGTTCTTCGCATCGTCTGTCACATATTTCTTGAGCCAGTCGCTCGGTGCCAGCGTTCCGTCAAAACCGATGACGGTCGCCTGGAAGTTGCCTCCCTTGTATACATCCTGCAGCCAGGTGCTCCACTCAACCTGATTTAAGGTCACGTTGATGCCGACCTGAGACAGCTCATCCGCGATGATCTGCGCGCTGTCTACGTGCTGGCTGTATGAGCTCGGAACGGTGATTTCCAGATCAAAGCCATCTGCGTATCCGGCATCTGCCAGAAGCTCTTTTGCCTTCTCCGGATCGTAGCTGTATACGGTCTCTGCTTCCGGCTCATAGTATTTCGACATTGCCGGGATCATATGGGAGCCGATGATGTGGCTCTTTCCGCCGAAAATAAAGTTGTTGATCGCATCGCGGTCTACCGCATAGCAGAGTGCCTGACGCACCTCTGTCTTGGAAAGCGGCTCGTAAGCGCTGTTTAAGTACATCGCATGGACAAGGTTCATGCTTCCCTGTACGATGTTGTAATCTTCATCGCCCAGTGTCTCCGCCTGTGCGGCGGTTAAATATTTCAGAATGTCGATGGTGCCTGCCTGCAACTCTACAAATGCGGTGTCCACATCGGCAATAAATTTAAATTCCACGCTGTCCAGGCTCGGAACGCCCTCCTGCCAGTAGCCGTCATATTTTTCCAACTCCAGGTTCTGTCCCGGTGTGTAGGAAACATATTTGAATGGACCGGTACCGATCGGATTGCCTGCCGGGTCCTCGTTGGACTGCGGAATGATGGCAATCGTCATCATCGGAAGAAACTCTGAATAACTTTCTTTCAGGTTTACAACCAGTGTCTTATCATCCTGCACCTCTACACTATCTACAAGCGAAGAAAAAGCGGAGGATTCGCCCTGAATCTCCGCATAACGATCGATGGAATATTTGACATCTTCGATGGTAACCGGTGTGCCGTCATGGAATGTGACGCCATCTCTCAATGTGAAAGTATAAGTCTTTGCATCATCGGAAATGGTATAATCGCTGGCAACAGCCGGAATAAATCCGCCATCGGAAGTAGGCTTTACAAGCCCTTCGTACAAATTGAAAACCACGTCTCTAGTTCCTGCGTCCGTATCTACATGGGGGTCAAGACTAGCCAGGTCCTGCGTCATGCCATACACAACGCTGCCGCCTGGTACTGGTGTTCCTTCTGAAAGAGTATTACTGGTTTCTGCTTCGCTGGACTCGCCAGCTGCTTCTGAGGTGCCTTCTGCTGTCTTGCTGCCTCCGCATGCACAGAGTGAAGCAGATAACAAAAGTGCCATTACGCCTGAAAGAAGCTGTTTCTTTTTCATATCTTTGTCCTCTCGAATTCGTAATAATCTCTCATTATTAAATTGTCCTAGCCATTATAGCAGATTTTCATAGAAAATCAACTTTTCCAGCATAATTTAGGACTTTCTCACTATCTTTTAGGATGTTTTTTGTTGAAATTTACGAATTGATCCGGCTCGAAACTGTCAAAAATAAAAACATCAAACTGTTTCCGGTGCCTGTTTAATTCGCCCTGGTTTTTAATCGTCCACGCCGCCATCTTACATTTGTAGAAATAGCGCAGCATTTCCACCGGAAGCGTGTTGCTGAACTGGCAGTTGTACGCAATGAAATCCGGTCTGCAAAATCCGTTCAGCATACAGTATGTAAGCATCTCCCGCACAATGACCGGCGTTTTCAATCCCTCGCCGCGGTGATTGGTCGCAAGCTGTCCGCGCAAAACATTTGGACGATGGTGCTTAAACCAGCCGAGTGCCAGCGGACTGAACGATTCGATGCAGTACTCACCCGGATAACGATCTAAAAGCACCGCGCATTTCTCGCACAGCTCCCGGTGGACAATCTCCGCTTTCAGCTCGATGATAAGCGGTGTGCGTCCATCCGCCAGCTCAAGCACTGTCTCAAAGGCTGGTATCGTCTGGGATGAACCAAACAAACGATAGCTTTGCAGCTCTTCAAAGGTACAGTCGCGTATCTTCCGGTCAACGCCCGCCGCCCGCTTCAGATCCCAGTCGTGAAATACGACCGGAACCCCGTCTTTTGTCAGCTGTACATCCAGCTCGATCCCATATCCCATCTGGATCGCGCGTTCAAACGCCGGGAGCGAATTTTCCGGACATTCACCCCGGTTGTCATGAAATCCCCGGTGGGCGATATATTGCCGCTCAAATGCCTGCATTCTCGCCTTCCGCCCCGTCTCCGGCAGCATACTGCAGTAAAACAGAGATAAGAGCGATATCGTCACCATTCCTGGAATTACGATCGTCATATGTAAATAGCCTCTTTTCTTTCGTCACACAACGGCTCTGCGCCGTCCTACTAATCTTCTATCTCCCAATGCACCTGGCTTCCACCATTTCCTTTTTTTACCACCAGCTTGTGTCCCATCTCCTCTTTCAGCTCCGTCACGTGGGAAATGATGCCGATCAGGCGTCTTCCTCCGGACAGCTCCTGCAGCACCTGAACCGCCCGCGTCCGTGATTCCTCATCCAGGGAACCAAATCCCTCATCAATGAACATCGCATCCACCTTCACGCTGCCTGCCGCATTCTGGATGACATCCGCCATGCCGAGCGCCATCGCAAGCGCCGCCAGAAAGGATTCTCCACCGGACAGCGTTTTGACGTCCCGGACCCGGTCAGTCACAAAGCTATAGACATCCAGGTCAAGTCCCACTTCTCCCTGTTTTCCCAGATCGGCCAGACCGCGGCATTGAAGTTCAAAGGTTCCTTTCGTCATCCGGCGCAAGCGGCGGTTAGCTGCCTGTATCATCTGGCGGAAATACTGGCGCTGTACATACGTCTGGAAATCGATCCGCGCCGCACCGCTCAGTTTTCCGTCCGCCGTCTGGTAAAGCTCGCTGATCTGCTGTTTTTCCCGGTCAAGCTGCTCCCGTTCCTGCAGATACACCCGAAGTGCCGCATATGCATCCTCGTTGCGCGTCCGCACCGACACATGTTCCCGGTGAAGCCGCGACCAGCGGGTTTTTTCCTCTTCCCAGTGCCGGATCGCCTGCTGGATTTTTTCTTCCGGATCTGTTTCTGAATCTGCCTCAAAACGTTCCCGGAGCGAAGATAAGCTCCCCTCCAGCTCCCGGCATTTTTCCCGGCACTCCTGTGCTTTCTTATCAACCGCTGTCACCGCCTCTGCAAGTGTTTCCAGCTCCCGGCTGCGCTTCTCAAGCTCCCCCCGGAGTGTCCGGCTGTCTTTCCACTCCAGCCGCTTCGAGAGTTCTTCCAGCTCATTTCGTCTCGTCTGGCTCTCGATCTCTGCCTGCTGTACCTCACTTCTTTTAAGCTCCAGCGTAGCTTCCAGCTTCTTCTGTTCGGCTCCGTTCGCCTCCCGTTTCTGCCGGATCGTTTCTTCCATGGCAATCCGGTCTGTATAAGTGGTTTCCGCCTGCCTGCATCGCCGGATTTCCTGTGCCATCTGCCGTAGCTCCTTCTCCAGAGCATCCACATCCGACTGGGCTGCCGGGCTGTCCTGATTTTGGCCGTACAGTTTTCCCTGGATCTCTATCCGCCGTCTGCTCTCATGTTCCAGCGAGATCTGCGCCTCCTGGCACGCCTCAGCGGCTGTCCTCTGCTTCTGATCGGCATCATCCCGCCCGGCACGCAGCGCTTCCACCTGTTCCTCCCGGATCGGCTCTGTCTCCAGACGGCAGGGAGCCGGGTGTTCCAGCGAGCCACAGACCGGGCACGGTTTTCCTTCCTGCAGCTCTGCCGCCAGAAGTCCCGCCTGCATCGCCAGAAAGCGGCAGGACGCGTCCTGATACAACTGATCTGACTGCTGGTACGCCCGCGCGGCTGCCTGAAATTTTTCCTGGCGTTTTTCCAGTGACTTTCTCCATGTCCGCTCCGCTTCACAGCATTTCCCTAACTCCTGCAAAACCGCCTGGCGCCGTTCCATCTGCTCCCGCCGTCCCCGGCATTCTGCCAGGGCAGCGCGCGCCTCTACCGCCTCCCGCTCCTGGTTTCGAAGTATTTCTTCCTGTGTACGGCACGTTTCCAGCTGATTCTGCATTTTTTTCAGGTTTTGGGTCAGAGCCGTCCGCTGATGTTCCAAAGTTTCATATGCCTGCCGTTTTTTCTCCTGCTCCGCATAGAGCGGAAGCGCATCCTGCATCCGCCGGATCTGATCCTCCAGCTCCGGTTTCCGGCTCTCATAGGCTGCGGCAGCTTCCCGGCGCTTCTCCTCCATCTCCCGTCCAAATGCTTCCAAACGGCTCTTTTCTTCCAGTACCCGTTTTTCCTTTTTCACAAGCTCCAGATGGTTCTGTCCGGCAGCAAGCTTCTGGATTGCATTCTCTTCCAGTCTCCCCGTCTCTTCCTCGAGCCTCCGGCTTTCCTCCGACAAATGATGCAGAAATGCAAGCAGTTCCGCTCCATTTGTCCGGTACCGCTCTTTCAAAGACTGCCATCTTTCTTCCCACTCCGAAGCTACCGCCTCCTCCGTCCTGGGAACCGTCACCTGCCGGATGACTTCCTCGCACCGGATCTTGTTATCCTCCAGCCTTCCATACAGCGTCCGATCTGCCTCCCGCAGCTTCTGCTGGATTCTACCGTAGATCCCGGTATGGAAAATGCGCGAAAATATCTCTTTTCTTTCTTTGGAGGATGCATGGAGCAGACGGATGTATTCGCCCTGCGCGATCATCGCGATCTGCGAAAACTGATCGCGGTCCACGCCCACGATCGCCCGGATCTTCTCATCGATCTCACGGATCCGGCCGGACATCTCACTTCCATCCGGCAAAAGCAGAGACGCTTTCGGCGCCACACTCGTCGCCGTGTATGCGCCGTCCTTATTTTTCCGCTTGCTGAGGCGCGTGTATGCCGGACTGCGGCGGATCGTATAATCCTGCCCCTTATCCTCAAACGTCAGTTCCACCCAGGTCTCCGCGTCCTCCGGTGCATACTGGCTGCGAAGCATCGCGCCCTCTCTCCCGACGCCGCTCGCCGCCCCGTAGAGCGCAAACGAGATCGCGTCAAAGATCGTCGTTTTGCCTGCCCCCGTATCGCCCGTGATCAGGAACAATCCCGTCCCCGCCCGTTCGAAATCAATCTGCGTCACGCCCCCATAAGAGCCAAACGCCGACATTGTAAGCAGCTTCGGTTTCATACGCGTTCCTCCTCCTCTGCCTCTTCCACCATGCGCGCCAGAATCGTCTCCTGTTCCTCTGTCATCGGGCAGTGGCGCACCGCCTCATAAAAAGAGGCAAATGCCTGAAACGGCGTCACCGCCCCTTTTTCCTCCGGTTCTTCCTCCAGTCGTTTCCGCGTCCTCTCATTGTCCACCCGGATCTCCAAAATATGCGCAAATAACTCCTCCAGGCGTTCCCGGAAATCGTACATTTCGCTTTCGTCCGTCAGGACCACGCTCACATACGCGTCTGCGCGTCCGCTTCCATCCGGCATCTTTTCCATCGTATCTGAAAGCAGCTTGAGTTCTTCCAGTGTCCCCCGCACGCGCTTTACATCGGGATGGCAGAGAATCGGCAGACGGCGGATCTGCGGCTCACTTCCTTTTTCTCCCAGTTCCACCACCGTGATCCCCTTCTGATGGTGTTCTTCACTGATCGAATATTTGTACGGCGTCCCACAATAGCAAAACCGCTCCTGCCCTACCTTCTGTGCCCCATGGATATGCCCTAACGCCGCATATTCAAACGGTTCCAGCACCGACGCATCGATCGCATCCAATCCTCCGGAGGTCAGCACCGCCGTCTCCGAATCGCAGGTTTCCGGATTCTGACCGTTCCAGACAAAAAACTGGTGCGCCAGAACCACATTGCGCTCCTGCTTGTGGATCGTCTCCCGCGCCAGGAGTTTCTGGAATGCATCGGTATAACCATTGGTGTCAAACAAATGGCGCACATGACCCGGACGGATAAACGGTACCAGATAAAAATGAACCGGTCCCCACTCATCTGTAAGTGTGACCTGCTTTAAATACTCCGTCCGATCTGCCGGCGGCAGCGCCGCGATATGGATCCGGTGGCGTGCCAGAAACGATGCGCCATACGCCAGCCGCTCCGGTGAATCGTGATTTCCCGCAATGATCAGGATCTCCGTCTCCGGACATCGCCCGGATAGCTCGGTCAAAAACCAGTCAAAAAGCGTATACGCCTCCCCTGCCGGGACCGATTTATCATAAATATCCCCGCATATCAGAATCGTATCCGGCTTCTCCTCCTCCGCATATTTAAGTATCTGCAAAAACGCATTCTTCTGGCTCTCGCGCAGGCTATAGCCATTTAACATTTTCCCGATATGCAGATCGGAAAGATGAAATAGTTTCACGCAGGCACACCTCCTTTTTCTTTCTCTGATCCACTGCTTTTTCGATTTCCAATTTTTTCCGCTTAAACATATAGGCATTTTCCGGACATATATGGCAAAAAGCGCCGACACATCGAACCACTTCCCGTGCCAGCGCCTTTTTTGGTTACTGTGAACCGTTACCTTTTTCTGTTTTGTTCTTCACTCTTAATCCAGCTGGATCAATGCCATAAAGACCAGATCTTCATCTCCGGTATTGGCAATGCCATGACCACAGCCATCCGGCGTGAAGGTCTTATCGCCGACGGTAACCGGACGTTTCGTTCCATTATCATCGTACTCGCCCTGTCCCTTGATGATATAATACGTCTCGCTCTCGCCGTGGTGCTCATGATAGCCCAGGGAACATCCCGGTGCGATCGTTACCTCGGCAAACATCTTACATTTTGCATTTAACTCATTGTCATCCAGAATGTATTTTACAACTACCTGTCCTTTACCGCCGTTCGCATTTTCCTTAACAACTGTCTTCATGCTGCTTCCTCCTCATCCTGTGCCATTCTTTCAGATTCGTTCGACACTATTTTTCTATGGAGTATTATAAGCGATTTTTTTCTCAACTTCAAGATCTCTACTTAAGCGCAATCCGCATTTGTTGCAGTTCACACTTTGTGCAAACTGCAACTGGATTTTGCCGATGCTTCGCATTCCAAATCGGCAAAATCTGCTGCTTTCAATACTTCGTACGGAATTTTCAGTTCAGAAAATTCCTACTTGCTAAGTTCAATCCGCATTTCTAACTCGCTGTACGGAATTGTCACCTCCGGGAATCCTTCCGCATACGATGCAATCTCATACGGCGCATAATAGAAAACCACGCCCGTCTCGCTCAGATAAAACGGCGATTCGTAGCTGATGCCGTCTGCCACCGTATGTTCCAGATCCTCCGGTGATTCAAAAGCAAAATTTGTCTTTTCCGCCAGCTCCCGGAATGCCGCACCAACCTTCGCCTGCAGCTCCTCCACCGGATTCTCAACCACATCGCTCAAAGACAGGCGTGCCCCCGTTTCCCGGTCAAAGACAAAATACTGGCGGAACGGCGTTCCGTGTGCGCCTCCCGTATATTCGTATCCATCCGCACGGACGCAGACATAATGATCATCCAGATACGTAATCGCGTCATCTCCGTCGATCGTAAGAGCCATCGAATAGATCGGCTGCGCTGCATCCGCCTCCTGCGGAAGTACCTCTTCCTCCGATCCGTCCGTTTCCGCTGTATCGATGCTCATCTCCGTATCAAGATTCATGGAATCCGTCCGCGCCGCCGACAGAACCGACGCCTGCAGCTCCTGCATCGTCTGGTTCATCGCCTCGACCGCATCGCCCTCTCCGTCAAATACCAGCCGTTCTGCGTACACACTTCCCAGCTCCCGGCTTCCATCCGCACTCTTTAACGTCTCCGACTGCGCCTCGACATGCCCCAGCTCCCGGATCGGAGACTGGAACAGAACCGGCTCTAACAACGTCACTTCCCCGCTTGCCGCATCATCCAGCGTTTTTTCGCCCAGATAAACGCCGTAATCCTTAAACTGCTGGCAGTATGCCTGATTTCCCGTCACATAAAAATTACCATACATAGAAAAATCATTCGTCATGCCCGGCTCTTCCTCGACCGTAAAAAGCGCATTCTGCGCCTCGGCGGCATTTGCCGCTGCATCTGCCTTAGCATCCGCCGCAATCCGCTTAAACGAATACTTTCCCGTGCTGATCTGGGACGCCTGATTTTCCATCAGGTACAAATATCCGTCCTGATACTGCACCAGGCTGATATTTTCCGCCGTCTCATATAAAAGCGTCCGTTTCTCCGGGTCAGAGACCTCATAGCGGTAACACTGCGTATTTCCATTGCCATCCCGAAGCAGGGCAAAAAATGCGTCCTTCGCAAACAGCACCGACGATGTATTCGTAATATCCGAAATTTCCCTCGGATGGCTGCCGTCCACATCCGCAATCACCAGGCAGGTTTCATTCTGCACCGGCATATACCCAAACTGTTCCGTATAATATGGAAGAATCCCATTAAACAGCTCGCTGCAGCCTGCCGGAATCTCCCCGTAGATCGTGTCTGACGGTGACAACTCTCCCGCTGTTTTGCCATTCTCATCGAGCGTATAAATGACATTCATGTTATAACCCTTGACATACAGGCGGTTCTTTGACGCATAGAGCACCGACGGCTGATCCGTCAGATCCGCTAAATGCTCTTCCACACCACTCTCCAAATCCAGCCGGTACAGCCCATAAAACTCCGTGCCCTGTGTGCTGCCACTCTCCGCCTGTATCCGGTCAAAATACAGCCCGCCTCCGTAGACCCAGAAGGTGCTGTTTTCATCTCCTGTGTCAAACTGGCAGAGCGTCTTCATCTCGCCTGTCTCCTTCGAAAGGGAACGGATCTCCGTGCGGTATTTGAGGTACAGCATGCCATTCTCCTCCAGCACCCGATCCGCCGCTCCGAGCGCCGTGCTGACCGCGCCCTCCGTTTCCTCTGCCGCCTGTGTCTGCGCTGTTGTCTCAGCCGCCGGTGATTTTTGGCACGCTGACAGGGCTGCCGAAGCAGCAATCAAAAACATCGAGGCCGCCAGCACTGCCCTATACCCTGTCTTTTTCTGAACCTTTTTTCTCTGGTTCTGCTCTGTTCTTCCCTGATTCTGTTTCATTTCTTCCCGTTTCCACTCTTTCTGAGCCATCCGTCCAAACTCCCCACACTTTTTCTATTTTTCATCGGACCTGCGTCCGCTTTTTCTTCTGAATACAGGCGGAAATGGTGAATCCATCCCCGCCTGTCATACAGTGTACCCTGTTTTTTTTGCAATGTCAAAAGGTGTTCCAATATATTAAGTTATATTAATGAAACTGTAAGATTACAGTGCGCGGGTCTTTGACACCTGCATACCAGCTTTATGAGGCAATCGGCATTCCTACTGCAAATTATCCGGTCCGAATCCCATCGGTAGAAGCTCCGCCAGTGTATAGACCTTATATTCCTTCACCGAACGTGCCAGAATGATCTGAAACGCATCCTCATGGCAGAATTCCTTCATCACCTGACGACACACGCCACAGGGCGCACACCAGTCAAATTCCGAAGCTCCTTCCGGGCCTCCCACAACTGCAATCGCTGTGAAGCTGCGTTCACCCTCACTGACTGCCTTAAAAAAGGCAGTGCGTTCCGCGCAGTTTGTCGGTGTATAGGCCGCATTTTCAATATTGCAGCCACGGTAAATCCCGCCTTTTTCAGTCAGCAGAGCCGCCCCCACCTGAAAATGAGAATAGGGTGTATAGGCCATTTTCCGTGCTGCGAATGCTTCCTCGATGAGTGTTTCTATCCTCTCATTATTCATTCTTCGCATCCTCCTGAATCAAGATACGGATGGCTTCCACTGCTGTCCGGATCGCTGCCTCTGTATCATGGGCCTGTTCATTGGACAGACCTTTTTTCGCTCGCTCCTGATTAGCCAGAACCAGGAAGCAGGCACCTACACGCACCCGAAGGAAGCTGCCTGCGATAAACAGTGCTGCTGACTCCATCTCCGATGCCAGGCATCCCATCCGAAGCCACGCCTGCCACTTATTTTCAAGCTCGTAGCTGACCGGCATCACCTCCGGCTCATGCTGTCCAAAGAAGGAATCCTTCGACTGTACAACGCCCGCATGACAGCGGAACTTCAGATTCTTCGCTGCACGGATCATGGCATTCATAACATCCACATGGGGAACAGCCGGGTACTCAATGGGAGCGTACTCTCTGCTGGTTCCTTCCATGCGGATAGCTCCGCTTGCAACTACGATATCTCCGCCCAGTACATCCTCCTGCATACCGCCACAGGTGCCCACACGCAGAAAAGTATGGGCTCCGCACTTGGATAACTCCTCGATAGCGATAGCCGCTGACGGACCACCGATGCCGGTTGACGTCACACTGACTTTTACCCCATCGATGGTTCCCGTATATGTGGTATATTCACGATTATCCGCAACTAACACCGGATTTTCAAAATGTTCTGCTATCTTCTTGCATCGCTTGGGGTCCCCCGGCATGATGACATATCCGCCGATATCCTCCGGACCGATTCCTGTGTGGTACTGTTTTCCCGTTCCTTCTGTATAATCAACCATATAATCGCCGCCTTTCTGTTTTTAACTTCAAGTCCAATGTCATTTATTTTATCTGATCCAGAATAGAAGTTCCGATGGTTCCCTCCGGCATCTTGACACCGAAATTGTCCGCAATAGTCGCACCGATGACAGCAAAGGTGTCACTGGTATCAAGCTTCCCACTTTCCGTATCCGATGGTGAATACGCAATAAACGGGACCTGCTCTCTCGTATGATCCGTTCCCTTGTAGGTTGGATCATTTCCATGATCCGCCGTCAGAATCAGCAGATCGTCCTCACGGAGCAGCGGCAGAAGCTCTCCCAGCTTTTTATCAAATTTTTCGATCTCTTCCCCGTATCCCACTGGATTTCTGCGAT
>OOAM01001684.1_pt1 | contig 13461 bp, 14 predicted proteins | sample 1671131 | NCBI WGS metagenome assembly OOAM01 (sample SAMN06348125, study PRJEB24527) | human gut metagenome | biome: human gut; feature: ankylosing spondylitis patient; material: feces | host: Homo sapiens | place: China | collected 2015-10 | reverse complement strand
ACTGGAGGATCTGGAAGGGCAGGGCGTAGCTTATCTGCATGAACAGGTGCAACGGTTCCAGGAAGCGGCTTCCCGGCGTCCGGAAATAGCCTTGTGCATAGACATGATGATGGCGGACATGCCGCAGAAGTACGTGAACCTGGACAAGGAAAAATGCAAATTCCACAAGGTGGATATTGACGTGGCCAACGGCATTCTGGCCTCCTACAACGGTTCCTCCTTCATCAATTACTTCAATGCCTTCGGCCAGCAGTGGCAGGTGTATATCCAGGCGCAGGGCGAAGACCGCGCCAGCCTGGAGAAGATGGACGGCTTCTTTGTCACGAACGCGGACGGAGCCCGCGTGCCTCTCTCCGCCCTGGTGAACATCAGAGAGATAGAGGATACGGAATTCGTGATGCACCATAACATCTACAACGCCGCCAAATTGAACGTGATGCCCCGGCCCGGCCACTCCACCCAGCAGGTGATGGATGCGCTGAAGGAAGTGTTCCGTCAGACGATGGATCCCACGAAGGTTGGCTTCGACTACCAAGACATGAGTTTCCAGGAAAATAAAGTGCGCAACAGTATTGGGCTGGGGGCCATCTTCACCATGTCCGCCGTTTTCGCCTTCCTTATCCTGGTGGCGCTTTATGAGAAATGGTCTCTTCCCCTGGCGGTTTTCCTCACGGTTCCCATTGCCGTGCTGGGGGCCTATGCCGGGTTGTTCTGGCAGGGCATGGAGCTGACGCTCTACGCGCAGATCGGTCTGGTGATGCTGGTGGGTCTGGCGGCCAAGAACGCCATCCTCATCGTGGAATTCGCCAATCTGGAGATGCAGCGCGGCAAGGGCCTGATGGAGGCTACGCTGGCTGCCGCGCGTCTGCGCCTGCGTCCCATTCTGATGACTTCTCTGGCATTCGTTCTGGGATGCATCCCCCTGATGCTTTCCTCCGGTTCCGGGGCTCTGGCGCGCAACGCTATCGGTACGGTTGTGGTGATTGGCATGGGGGTGGCTACACTGGTGGGCGCTTTTCTGATTCCATGTTCTTATGTGTTCATCATGAAATTATTCCGTATTAAATTCTCCCTGAATGATCTGAAGGAGGATCCGGATGAAGTGGGAGCCAGGAAATACCTGGCCGCCCATACGAAAGACTGATGTTTTACAGATTGTCCTGTTCCGGCGCTGACCATCCAGGGCAGCGCCGGAGCTTGCTTTCGGAGCCGGAGGGGAGTATTTTCCTGTCCGGACGCCGGGAGTAACGCCGGGTCATTTTAAGGGAATGAATGAGTACCGGCAGATAACTGAAGCTTTTCAGGAAAACTTCCGTAACTACGGAGAATTGGGCGCTTCCGTTTCTGTCTGGAAGGAGGGAAGGGAAATCGTTTCCCTGCATTCCGGGTTTGCCGCAGCGGATGAAACGCATCCATGGACGGAACATTCGCTGGTGCCCGTTTACTCCGCCACCAAGGGAGCCGCATCCGCCACCCTTCTGCTGGCCCTGCACCAGCAGGGAGCCTCTCCGCAGATGAGCATGGGGGAACTGTGGCCTGAATTCCCGCTGCCCTATGCATCCATCGCGCAGATGATGTCCCATCAATGCGGTTTGGCGGCTTTTTCCCGGACGGTAAGCGTATTTGACCATGAGGATTGCGTGCGCGCCCTGGAGGAAACCGTTCCGGCGTGGCAGCCGCCGGAACACGGCTACCATCCGCATACTTACGGGGTGATGCTTGATGAACTCATGCTGCGGCTGACCGGGGAACGCCTGTGGCGTTACTGGGAGGAATACATCCGCAAACCGTTGAATTTGGACTTTTACATCAGGTTGCCGGAATCCGAATGGAACCGCGTGGCGACGCTGTATCCCGGCAAGATGGACATGTCCAACATGGGGACGCCGTTTTATCTGGAATACATGAACAAGGGCACGCCCGTACACCGTGCGTTCAATACTCTGATAGGGCTGAACAGTGTGCGGCAGATGAACACGCCGGAAGCGTGGTCATCCGGAGTTCCGGCCTTCGGCGGCGTGGCTTCCGCCCGCGGCATGGCGCAGTTCTACCAGGCCTGCCTGGGACTGGATGAACTCCGGGTGTTCCCGTCCGCTGTGCGCGGCTGGATGCGGAACGTCGTCATTGACGGGCCGGACCTGACGCTGAAAACGCCCACCGCCTTTTCCTGCGGCTTCATGCATGATCCCGCAGACCCCGCCACGGGCCGCAAGCTGCGCCATCTGTTCGGCTCCGGCGGCTTCGGCCATGCAGGGGCGGGCGGTTCCCATGCCTTTGCGGATCCGGCCCACGGCCTTTCCTTCGGCTACGCGATGAACCGCATGGACCTGAACGTGCTGCCCGGCGTGAAAACCCGGAACCTTATCAGCGCAGTCATGAAAGAAGTGGCTGAAGAGTGTTTTTAACCTGAACCTTGACTATCTGTTCAATCCCCTCGGAAGTTTCCGGATAGTTTATTCGTTCCTATTCTTACGGTCTTTTTTAATCTGAATGTGAAGGGCGCGAAAGAATGATTCTTCAGTCATTTCCTTGCTGCCCTGTCCCCTGTTGAAAAATCAGGGTTCCGTTTACCGGGGATGGCGACCTCGGCCTTTTGGAGGGAGCTGCCGGTTACCACCCTCCGCCCAGGGTGCGGGCGAGCTGCACCACGGCCTTGCGGATGTTCTGTTTCATGGTGACCAGAGATTCCTCCGAACTGAGCCAGGAACGCTGGGCGGTGATCACGTTCAGGAAGTCCGTCTCGCCGTTGATGTACAGGGTGCGGGAGAGCTGGAACGCTTCTCTGTTGGCGTTGTTTTCCTTGTGCAGGTATTGCATCTGGGATGTATAGCTGCCATAGGCGATCAGGGCGTCCTCCACCTCGGAGACGGCGGTAATGAGCGTTTTGCGGTAAGTTTCCGCAGCTTGTTCCGCTGCGGCTTTCTGGGCGCGTACCGTGGCTCTCAGGGCTCCGCCCTGGAACAGGAGCTGGAGCAGATTCCCTCCCAGGGACCACGCGTTGTTGTTTTCCCTGAAGAGCTGGCCGAAATCTCCGCCGCGGCTGGAAAGGGAGCCCGTCAGGCTGAAGCGCGGGTACAGATCCGCTACGGCTACGCCCACGTTGGCCACGGCCGCGTGCAGGTCCGCCTCAGCGGCGATAACGTCGGGCCTGCGCCGCAGGAGTTCGGAGGGGAGGCCTACCGGAACGACGGGCGTTTTCTCAAAAACGGAAGCTTTGGGCAGCGTCAGTTCTACACGGGAATTATAGGTGCCCAGCAGCACGGCGAGCTGGTTTTTAGAGGAGGCCACCTGTGCTTCCAGTTGCGGGATGCGGCTTTCCGTGGAGGCGACGGTGGAGGTGGCTTGCTCCACATCCAGACGGGGGGCGAATTCCGTTTTGTAGCGTTTTTCCGCAATGGTGAGGGTGCTGCGTTGGATTTCCAGTTGTTCCCTGGCGATGCGGAGCTGTTCGCAGGCGGTAATCCAGTCAAAGTAGGCCGTAGCGACGTCCGCCAGCAGGGCTGTGCGCACGGCTCCTGCGGAAGCTTCCGTGGACATGAGGGAGGCGCGGGAGGCCTCGATGGAACGCCGGTTGCCGCCAAAGAGGTCCAGCTCCCAGGAGGTGGACGCTCCCAGGGAGAAGTTCTGGGAAGTGGAGCTGCGAAAACCTCTGCCTGGGGACAGGCTCCACCCGGCGCTGGCGTCTGCGGAGGGAAGCAGGGATGCCTGGGAGACGCGGAGTTTTTCCCTGGCCTCCCGGATGCGGAGCAAAGCCACCTTCATGTCCGGATTGTTGTTGAGGGAGGTGGAGACCAGGCGGTTGAGTTGGGGGTCTCCAAAGATATTCCACCAGGAACGCAAATCTTTGTCCGAACTGTGGGGGGGCCTGTTCGCCTCCCACGTGGCGGGGAGGTCATTGGTCGGCGTCCGGAAATCCGGGCCTACCATGCAGGAGCCAAGGAAACAGGCGGCCAGAAGGGGGAGATGTTTGAACGTGGATGACATGGAAAAATAAAAAGTAAGGTGTTATTCGTGGCGAAGGGCATCAATGGGGTCCATCTTGGACGCCTTCCAGGAGGGGTACCATCCGAAGGCCAGGCCGATGAATACGGAGACGCCTACAGCCAGAGCCATGGCTTCCGGGGAGGAGGCTGTGGCCCAGTTCATGGTGCGGCTGACGATGATGGAGATCGCCTTGCCGAGCATGATGCCCAGCGCGCCGCCCACCACGCAGAGCAGCACCGCTTCCAGCAGGAACTGGCGCATAATATCCTGCGGACGGGCGCCCACCGCCATGCGCAGGCCAATTTCCTTGGTTCGTTCCGTGACGGAAACGAGCATGATATTCATGATGCCGACGCCGCCGACGACCAGAGAGATCATGGCCACGATCATCAGCAGATTGGTCATCACTTCCGTGGTGCTGCTCATGGCGCGGGACATTTCCGCCATGTCCCATACCCGGAAATCGTCCAGCTGGCCGTCCTTGAGGTTGTGTTTGGCGCGGATCACTTCCGTAATCTGGTCAATGGCCTCGGAGGAACGTTCCGGGTCTGAAATCTGAGCCATGATGGAATCAATATTGTTGAAGCGCCGCGGATGGGGAGCGTCCGTATAGGGCTGGTCCGTAGTTTCCGTGTAGTAATCCACGGAACTGGCAGTGTATTTATCTGCCCGGTTGAAGGTGGTGGTGCTGTTGCCGGTGGAAGTGGTGGTGGAACCGCCGCCCAGGCCCTGGAGGCGGTAGCGGATGCTTGTCCATGGGAGGATGATGGAGTCGTCCTGGTCGCGTCCCATCATGTTGGCCCCTTTTTTCTGAAGGATGCCGATGACTTTGAACATGACATTCTTGATGCGGATATCCTTGCCCAGCGGGTCTTCGTCCCCGAAAAGTTCCTTGGCCACCGTCTGGCCGATGACGCACACGCGCCTGGCCTGTTCCACATCTTCCTCGGAGAAGGGCTGGCCTCGCGCCATGTCATACCAGCTTTTGATTTTCAGGTATTCCACGGAACCTCCCTCTACAGTTTCCGGGCTCCAGTTCTTGTTGCCGTAAATGACCTGGCCGCTGGCGCGCACCACGGGGGAAGCCCGCAGAACCATGGGGCAGTCTTTCGCAATGGCTTCGCAGTCCGCGTTGGTCAGGGAGGCCCGTCCGCCCGCGCCGGTATTGACGCCGCTTTTGGAGATGGCTCCAGGGCGGATATTCAGCGTGTCCGCCCCCATGGAAGCGATGGTATTTTTAATCTGGAGCGTAGATCCCTGGCCGATTTCCACCATGGCGATTACTGCGGCAATGCCGATGATGATGCCCAGGATGGTGAGGGCTGCGCGCATGGGATTACGCACCAGGGCCCTGATGCAGGTTTTAAGGAGAGGAAGGAATTTCATACGTCGTCCTTGCTAAGCATATCGGAAATCCCTTCGCAGATAAGACCGTCCGCCATGTTGATGGCCCTGTCCGTGAAGGCGGCTATTTTGGGGTCGTGCGTCACCAGGATGACTGTGATTCCCTGTTGGCGGTTCAGGTCCTTGAACATGTGCAGCACTTCCTTGGAGGTAGTGGAGTCCAGGTTTCCCGTTGGTTCGTCCGCCAGCAGGATGCTGGGGTTGTTGATGAGGGAACGGGCAATGGCTACGCGCTGCTGCTGTCCGCCGGAAAGCTGGGCCGGGGTGTGGTCCATGCGGTCGGAAAGGCCTACCAAATTCAGCAATTCCACGGAACGTTCGCGCATGGCTTTCATGCTGAGGGCAGGGTGGGCATATACGGCAGGCATCATCACGTTTTCCAGGGCTGTGGTACGGGAGAGCAGGTTAAAGTTCTGGAAGACGAATCCGATGCGCTTGTTCCGGAGAGTGGCTCGTTCTGCGGCGTTGAATTTGGCAACATCTTCCCCGGCAATATAGTAATGGCCTGAGGTAGGGCGGTCCAGACAGCCCAGGATATTCATCAGGGTGGATTTTCCTGAACCGGAAGCTCCTGTGAGGGAGACGAATTCCCCCTCGTTGATATCCAGGGTGATGCCCTTGAGCACTTGAAGGTCTATTTCTCCCAAGTGGTATACCTTGGTTATGTCACGTAAGCGAATCACGTTTGTTGGAATGCTTGATGCGGTGAAAAAGAGTAATTAAGAGGTCGAATGATGGCGGTTCCCCGGGTCAGGGAGGCGGGGGAGGGCCGTCGTTTCCAGCCGAGGCTGGCGTTTTTGTATTGCCTGTGCTAGGCTTGCGGCGCGGGGGCATTTTGGGCGCGAACGGGTTTTCCCCGCCGGCGGAGGCGGAAGAACCGTCCCCCGAACTGTCGGAGCGGTTCAGTATCTGGGCCGTAGATACGATTTCCATTCCTTCCCGGAGCGTTTCTCCCGCAATGGCTGTCAGCATGCCGTTGCTTTCCCCTTTGGTGACCAGGTGGGGATAAAGAAGATTGTCCCGCAATTCCCAGACCACGGCTTTTTTCTTTTGTCCGTCCCGGACGGGGGCGGCCAGCTCCGGCTGCATCCGGTCAAAGGCCGCTTTTTGTTCAGCGCTGACCAGTTCTGTTTCCGGGCGGAAGCGGAGGGCCGCATTGGAAACGAGGAAGGCGTTTCGTATGTCCTCTACCACGAATTGGACATTTGCCGTCAGATAGGGGATAAGAAGCTTGTCCGGATTGGGTACATCAATGTCCACGATGTAAGTGACCACATTGGACGTCATGGTTGCGTCCAGCCGTATCTTGTCCACCGTTCCCTTGAATTTGCGGCCGGCGAAAGCGTCCACGGTGAACAGCACATCCTGCCCCTTGCGGATGCTGCCGATGTCCGCCTCGTTCACAGCGGCCCAAATTTTCAGCTTGGAAAGGTCTGTGGCGATGTAAAACAGGCTGGAGGCGCTCATGCTGGAAACTACTGTTTGTCCTATGTTGACCAGGCGTTTGACCACGACGCCGTCCACGGGGGACTTGATGGTAGTGTATTCCAGATTGCGCATTTCCTTTTTCAGCGCGGCTTCCGCCTGTTTCAGGGAGGCTTCCGCTTCCTGCAGGGAGGCTTCTGCCACGGCTACGTTGGCGCGGGCGGTTTCTTCATCCGCAATATACTGGTCGTAGCTGGATTTGGACAGGGCATCCCCCGGCCCCAGCTTTTCCGCGCGTTCCCGGTCCAGTCTGGCCTGCTGATGCTTGGCTTTGGCCTGCTGGATGTCCGCCTTGGCGCGGGCGATTCCGGCAATGGCCTGCGCTTTGGAGGCTTCCGCCCTCTGAACGTCCAGTTGCACGGGAAGCTTGTCGATTTCCGCGAGCATCTGACCGGCTTTTACAGGGCTGGAATAATCCACTACCTTGCCGTTCAGGTCCTTGCCGAACTCCATGATGATTCCGCTGACCTGGGCGCCTACATCTACCAGTTCATCAGGCTCCGTAACGCCGGTTGCTTCGATGGTCTGGTAGTCCACCTGGATGGCTTCATTTCCTTTCCACTGTTCCCAGGCAAACCAGATGCCTCCGAGAACGGCAATGACGATGATGAGTTTGATGAATCCCTTCACGACTATATTATACTTCGCAATAATGAAAAAGTTGCACGGATGTTAAAAACTTTTCCGCAACGGAGCGTGATCCTATCATGATTTCCGGAAATGTCTAAGGGATTATTATGTTTATTAACAGTTGCTGTTTATTAACTAATAATATTTCCTTTCTTCCTTCTCGCCCAGTGACGGAAGGAGCGGGAATGGAGGGCTACGAAATATCTGAAGATGCTCCCATTCGATCTTTTGGGGAATTGGCTTCTCCGTGTTTGTAAGTGATGCGGGGGTGAGAAGAACAGGGAAAGGCGGTGAATCCCGACAGGAGTAATGTTGCCCAAGAGGGGAATCCCGGCTTACCTGCGGACTCAAGGAGGGGAGAAACGTTGAAAGAACGAGCTTTCTGGATTCAGGTGATGGAAAAAAGACACCGCTGCACCGTCTCTGGCTGTGAGCCACGTTCCCGTGCCTCAATAGAGCGGGGACTTCCGCCGCTGTTTTGACTTTTCCGGTATAGGACGTAGTCAGCCCTGCGTCGGGGCTGCCCCCATTAGGTTGTAATATCGGTCCGGGCCACTTTGCCAGGTGATGACGAGTGCAGCAGCCACCACCTTGTATACCTCATGGGAGGGAATGTTCCAAGGTGTTTTTGCAATCTTTTCAGACATGGACGGGAACTTTCCCGTGGAGCGATTGAGTTTGAAAGGGATGCTGCTTTCAGCGGTGTTCTTCCAGCCATTCCTTTAACACAAGGCGGTCCGCAGGCGCCCAGGGCAGTTCTTCCAGCGTACGGCGGGAGAAGAACCCCAGGTTTTCATGTTCCAGGGGCCGGGGCAGGGCGCAAAGTTCCAGACGGCACAGAAAAGGGATAAGGCGGATAATGCGTTCAGGCTCCCGGTGCCGTACGGGGGTGAGCATGCGGACGGGGAAGACGGGGCATCCCAGTTCTTCCCGTATTTCCCGTATGACGGCGTGCCGGGCATTCTCCCCTGGTTCCACTTTTCCGCCGGGGAATTCGTAAAGAAGCCCGTTGGACTGCCCCGTTTTCTTTTTAGCGCCCAGAAGAAGAGGGCCTCGTGCGGCGGGCAGTTCAATCAGGGCACAGCAGACGTCCAGCGTGTTCATGGTGCGTGAAAATCCAGGGTATGCAGGTTGATGATGCGGGTTTCCGTATCCAGGACGCCGAAGCCGATGCGTCCGGTCCTGCCCTGGAGTTCTCCGGGATTGGCCAGCAGGCAGCCGCCGCATCTTTCGCTTACGGCCTGGTGGGTATGGCCGTACAGGGCGGCGTCTGTGTTTCCGCTGCGCGCTTCCCGCAAGGCGTATTTTGGGTAATGGGAGAGGGAAAGTTTCATGCCGTACCGGGTGATAAGGACATGTTCCGGATGCAGGCGCGCCGCCGGGGACCTGTCGGCCATCCGCCGCATGGTTTCCACATCATAGTCATTGTTGCCCGGAACGGCATCCAGAGGAAAGTCCTCCGTCAGTTCAATCAGGCGCCGGAAACTCTCCGGCGTGGTGCAGTCGCCCAGGAAGATGAAATGTCCGCAACCCAGCAGGCGCATCCGGTGCATGGCTGGCTCCAGATGGTCTGTGCGGTTGTGCAAGTCGGAAAAAATGCCTATCTTCATCTTTTTTCAGCAATTCATGGCATGAATGGGCCATGCCTTTAATTCATCCGGCAGGGAAAGTGGGAGCGGATGGCCTCCCTCCTTGCGCAGCAGACAGGTGAAACCGCCCGCTCCTGCTCCGTGAAAGGGCATGAGCCGGTAGCAGGCTTCCTGCGTCAGGGAGGAACGGAAATGCTCCAGCTCCGGCACGGTTACGGTGTGCAGGTCCGGATGGCGCTTCAGCAGGTACAGGACATTGCGTTCATTTTCCTCCGGAGCGTAGGTGCATGTAGTGTACAGCAGGAAGCCGCCGGGAGCCAGACACCGGAGGGCGGCCAGCAAAATGCCCCGCTGCCGCTTGGCGTTGCCTCCGGTGACGGAGGAATTGAAACAGCCGGGGTTGGGAATGCCTTTAGCCAGCAGGGACTGCCCGCTGCACGGGGCATCCGCCAGAATGAGGTCAAAACACCCGGGGGCCAGTTCCGCCCACTGGTCCGGGCGCAGGCGCTGGGTGTACAGATTGGTGAAGCCGCAGCGAAGCAGGTTGTGGCGTAGAATGCCCAGGCGCTTCGGATGCACCTCATTGGAAACATGCTCCTGAGGAGATACCCGCGTTTGCGCCAGAATGCTTTTTCCTCCCGGCGCCGCGCACATGTCCAGGCAGCGTCCCGGACGAAACGGAAGATGCGCCAGAGGGGCCGTTTCCCAGACGGACGAGAGATCCAGCGGATAGTAATAGCCGCATTCGTAATCCGGCAGGGAGCCGGGTTTGGTTTCTGTCTCTCCCGGCGGGAGCTCCAGAATGGAGGAATGCCCCCATTCCTGCGGCGTGTTTTTTGCCGACAGGGGCGGCTGGTAGCCTTCCGGAGCCTTCGGTGTAATGACCAGCGCGCTTCTGGAACGGTTCCCGGCCTGCATGGCGTCCAGAAAATCCCGTTCCTGTTCCGCCGTCAATTCCAGTTTGCGGGCGAGTCTGAGTATTTGGGATGAAGACACGAGATCAGGCCCGGAATGTTTCTCCGAAGTGGGTGTTGAGGGCCAGATGGGCGGCCCCCAGGATACCCGCCTCCGTACCGAACTGGGCGGGAAGGATTTCAAGGTATTCCACCAGAGGGGCGGCGAGCTGGGCTTTCATGATTTCCTGCAGGGGCTGGAAAAGCAGGGTTTTGGCCTTGGCCACGCCCCCGCCGATGATGATGGCTTCCGGGTTCAGGAGATAGCAGCAATTCATCAGGGCGCCGGAGAGTTTTACGGCCAGGTCCCGCCATACTTGTTCAGCCACTTCATCACCCGCCAATGCGGCCCGTTCCAAAGCGATGGGGTTGCAGTCCACAATGGCCTTGTCAATGCCGTGGCTGGCGTAAAGCGTGCGTGCATCCGCAGCTATTTCCCGGTTGCCTACATAATCCTCCAGGGAGCCGCGGTTGCCGTAATGGCCCAGGCGCCCCCGGTAGTCGATGCTCGTCTGCCCCAGCTCCCCGGCGGAGCAGGTAGACCCGCGCAGAAGTTCTCCGTTCACGATCAGGCCGCTGCCAACGCCGGTGCCGAGGGTCAGGCAGACCAGATGTCTTTTTCCTTTTCCGGCGCCCAGCTTCCATTCCGCATAAGCCATGCAGTTGGCGTCGTTTTCCACGTATACGGGCAGTCCGCAGGCGGCCTGGAGCATGTCCCGTACCGGAACGTTGTTCCAGCCGGGCACGTTGGTAAGCGTATAAACGGTCCCCTGGTAAAAATTGACGAACCCCGGCATTCCCATGCCGATGGCCTGCACTTCCGGATGATTCAGCCGCAGCATATTCACGAACTGGGCTATGGCTTCAATCAGTTGATCGGGATTGCCGTATTCCTGGGTGGCTATTGAAGGAGCGTGGGCGATTACTTCCGCGCCCTTGACGACCCCCATCTTGATGGAGGTGCCTCCGAAGTCAATGCCGATGGAGGGAATGGTTGAAGCTGTCATATAACGCCAATATAGAATTTTATCGGGCGTTGAAAAGGTTAAAAGGAGTATGTTCCCGGTAAAATCCCGACAGGAAAATAGAGGGTGCAAAAGGGGGAAAAATGACTTGTTTCATAACTGAATTTTCTTGAATGAACATTTGGGCGTTTGTAATGTCTCATAGTCTAGTCAGCGGGGCGGGTTCTGCCCTCTGTTCGTGAAATATTGTCAACCTCAGCCCATAGAGACACCTCCTATGCCTACTCCCAAGAAAACCAATAGCAAGACCGTCGCCAAGGAAGTTCCGGCTTCCAAGAAAAAGACCTGCGGGAAGTCCGATTGCAAGACCGCTGTAGACCTGGAGGCTCCCGCCAAGAAGAAATGCTGCAGAAAAAAGGCGTCTGAACCGGAAAAACCCGCCAAGCCCGCCAAAAAGGCTGCCGCCGCCGCGGCTGAAATGGAAAAGAAGCCTGCGCCGAAAACGGCCAGAAAGGCTCCGGTTAAGAAAACCGTTCCCGCTCCTGTTGCCCCGGTTCCCGCTCCCGCGAAAAATGAGTTGACGGATGAACAGGCGGAAGCCATTGCCGCCGCCAGGGCCGAACTGGCCGCCAACCCCGAATGGGAGCCTTTTGTGCAGATGCAGCGCCAGCATCTGCTGGACTTGCGCGACAGGGCTCTGGACAACATGAGCGGCGTGGCCCGCGATACTCTCCGGAATCATCCGGAAGGCAGTGAGGCTTCCGGCTCCGGGGAACACCAGGCGGATGCCGGCAGTGACGCCTATGACCGTGATTTTGCGCTCAGCCTGCTTTCCAAAGAGCAGGACGGCCTGTATGAAATCGAACAGGCGCTCGCCCGCATTGACAACGGAACATATGGCATCTGCGAAATGTCATACAAGGTCATTCCCATCCTGCGTCTGGAGGCCATCCCCTTTGCGCGGCTTACCGTGGAATGCCAGGCCCAGTGGGAAAAGGAAAAAGGCCAGAATGCCAGGTTCCGTCCCAGAGTGGCCCTGGGCTTTGCCGGAGGACAAAATGATGTAGATTTATCTGTTTCTCTTGACGATGACGAAGAATAGTGTATAAATCCTCCCCCGTAACACATTTTCATCATGCCAAGAGACATCATCATCCTCGAATGCACCGAGGCCAAAGCCGAAGGAAAGCCTACGTCCCGCTACGTCACCACGCGCAATAAAAAAAGCCTGCGTACTCCCGGCCGCCTGGAAAAGATTAAGTACAATCCTTTCCTGAAGCGCCGCACGCTTCATCGTGAAATGCGTTAACTGGTTCGGCTTATCGATTATCTTTATTATTATGTCCACTGAACCCAAGACTGTAGAACGCCGTATTCGTTTCCGCACGTGCAATCGTCAGATGCCGCGCCGCCGTCTCGACATCCCGATGGATCAGGTCAATCTGCTCAACCCTGATTTTCTGTCCAAGTTCACCTCTGAAACCGGCAAGATTCTTCCCCGCCGTGTGACTGGGCTGTCCGCCAAGATGCACCGCAAGATAACCCGTGAAATCAAGCGGGCCCGTTCCATCAACCTTCTGCCGTAACAAGCCCCAAGGAAAATCTCTTTCGGTAGAATTGTCTTTGCAGGCGGGAGTTTGTCCGGTAACAGGGCAGACTCCCGTTTTATTTCCACCCATCATCCTCTTTTTCCATGCAGGAACTGAAAGATACCCAGTCCGAGGCGGATACGCGCAATATTTCCATTGACCGGGTGGGCGTAAAAGGGTTGCGCTTCCCCATCCAGATACAGGACAAGCTCAACCGCATCCAGTCCACTGTGGCGACGGTTTCTCTGGCGGTGGATCTGCCGGAAGAATTCAAGGGCACCCATATGAGCCGTTTTGTGGAGGCGTTGCACCAGCATGGCCCTTTGCTGGATGTGCATACGGCCCTGGCCATTCCGCGGGAACTGCTCCGCCCGCCGTTCCCATGTGGAAATGGAATTCCCGTTTTTCCGCTCCAAAAACGCTCCTGTGACCGGAATTGAAGGGCTCATGGATTACGTTGTCCGGTTTGAGATGGAGGCGGAAGCGAACAACAAACTGGCTGATTTCAAGCTGACAGTTATCGTTCCCGTGACGACGCTGTGCCCCTGCTCCAAGGCCATGAGTGCCTACGGAGCCCACAACCAGCGCGGGCTGGTTACTTATTCCGTGCGTTTCGCCTCCAGGCCCGTCTGGATTGAAGACCTGATTGACCTGGTGGAATCCTGCGCGAGCTGCTCCCTGTTCAGCGTCCTGAAAAGGCCGGATGAAAAATGGGTGACGGAAAAAGCTTATGAAAACCCTGTCTTTGTGGAAGATCTGGTGCGCAACGTGGCGTTGAAAACGCAGAGTCATTCCGCCTTCAGCTGGTACCGGGTGGAAGCGGAAAATTTTGAATCCATCCATAACCACCAGGCATATGCCG
>OOAM01001665.1_pt1 | contig 13642 bp, 9 predicted proteins | sample 1671131 | NCBI WGS metagenome assembly OOAM01 (sample SAMN06348125, study PRJEB24527) | human gut metagenome | biome: human gut; feature: ankylosing spondylitis patient; material: feces | host: Homo sapiens | place: China | collected 2015-10 | reverse complement strand
GTCCAGTGTTACCGGAACCGTAAGGCGCTTCGCGAGCTCGCAGGTAAAGAATACGCCACCCTTTAAGATACAGATCAGGTGAACTGCTTTTCCCTCATAGTCCTTATTGATCTGCTCCGCGATCTCTTTGATCCGCCTGTCAACTTCTTCTTCATTTAATAATACACGAATTTTATCAGCCATGGTCTTCTCCTTTGCAATTCCAGATGCCTGCCTGTCTGCTGCCTTCCGGCTCTCCCCCACCAGGCAGGATCACCTCCGCCTCCAGGATGTGCTCAGTCTCATCTGTTATTTTATAATAATCACTGATTCGGTATCCGACTACCCATAATACATGGTCTCCATCTGCAAGGACCGGGATCCGGTCCCGCTCGTTTTCCGGGATCTTTTCATCGATCATATACCGGCGGAGCTTCTTTTTTCCACCCCCGGAAAGTGTGAGATAATCCCCATTTTTCCTGTATCTTATGGATAATCCAACGTTTATTTTATCATAGTCAAACCATTTCGTATACTGGTTTTTCGGAAATTCATCCCCATTTTCACAGGGGAAAGTATGCATCTGCAAAAGATTCTCATTCTGGATGCCCGGAAGCAAACCCCCTTTTCTTTCTCCTGGATGACTAAGCGGGCGCACTTCAAGAAATCCATATATATTTACCGCCCGGAACCCATGCGGCAGCGAAATACTCTTTCCGGTTCCCTGATGCAGAAGTTCCCGCACCGCCTGCACATGCGTCTCCGTCACGTCCCGGAGCGGCATTTTGCTCTTTAAAAACAACCGCCGCACGATATAACCCTGCACAATCTCCGCCTGTTCTGCCAGCGCTCCTGCATCCGCCTTTCCGTCCGGTGCATGCTTTTGAAGCCATTCTTCTGCCACCTCTTCCAGATAGGCATCTGCCTGCCGGATGCGTCTGCCCGCCTGGTCGATATGACGGACTGCCTGTGCATTCAGGCGCTCTTCTACCGCCGGAAGCAGTTCATTCCGAAGCCAATTGCGGCTGTATTCACTCTCCTGGTTCGTCGAGTCCTCGACCCAGTCCTGTCCCTGCTGCCGCAGCCAGGTCTGAATCTCGCTCCGCTGCGCCCAGAGAAGAGGACGGATGATGCGCCCCCGCACCGGAGCAATGCCAGAAAGCCCGGTCAGACCGCTTCCGCGGAACAGGTTAAAAAGAACCGTTTCCGCATTATCATCCGCATGGTGGGCGGTGGCGATGTGAACCCGGGCGGCTGCCGCCTCTTTTCTCCCCGCATTCTCCGATGTCAAATCCGGATACATCTCTTTCTCCCACGCAAGCGCCGTCTCCTCATACAGGCGGTACCGCGCCTGCCGTCCCGCCTCCTCGACGGAACATTTCCGGTCAAGCGCCTCTTTCGCCGCATCGATACGGAACTCATAAAAAGGAACTTCCAGCCGTTCACACAGCATCCGTGAAAATGCCGCATCTCTATCCGCCTCCGCGCCGCGCAGCCCGTGATGGACATGGAGCGCCCGCAGGGAAATCTGAAACGTCTCCCGCAGCTTCCAGAGCACCAGCAAAAGACCGACGGAATCCGCTCCCCCGGATAAACCGACCAGAACGCCATCCCCCGGCCTGGCCATATGATTTTGTCTCATATAAATTTCTGTTTGTTTCTGCATTCTTTTATATTTCTTTTTATCCCTCTTAACATCCACTCGTAACTACTGTTCCGTACCTTCACAGTATAACGGATCTCCTCTTATTTCTCAACCTGCCAGATTCTACGTTACTGTTCACGCATACGTGCCCAGTAACTACCCACGTTCCAGCACCGTCCCGACCAACACTGTGCAGTCATCCACCACACCCCCGTCCGAAAGCCCGGACGCAAACGCCAGGATCTGTTCTGCCAGTTCCTGCGGGTTGCCGCCGGAAAGGTTTGATATAAATTCCATGAACGTCTCTTCCTTGTGTTCCCCCGGCATCGCTTCGAGAATACCGTCGCTTATCATAATGATTTTTTCGCCGTCCCACATTTTCCGCGACATCAGAACCGGCTCCGCGTTCTGTACGATTCCCATCGGCAGCCCGCCTGCTTCCAGAAACTCAACGCCCTCACGCCCCAGAATAAAGGTCGGCACCGCGCCCAGCTTCATCGCTTCCAGCACACCTGTCCCCAGATCGATACAACATAGATCGATTGTTGCCGGATTCTGCTCCGTACCCGCCAGCAGAAGCACCGTATTTACCAATTTGAGCGCCGATCGTGCCGAAAATCCCGTCTCCAGCAGGCGCTGGGTCAGCTCAATGACCTTCTCGCTGTCCTCGCTGGCGCTTCTGCCGCTTCCCATGCCGTCCGACAGGCTCATAATCACCTGCCCCGGAAGCCCGGTCTGCACCGTACACGTATCGCCTGAAATCGGTTCACCCTCCCTGGGGCTGCACGCCATGCCGTACACCATCCGGTATTTACCTTCTTCCACAAAACGGAAGGTCGCCGCATTGCGGGTGATCAGGCTTTTGCTGTCTTTCGCCACACTCCAGTGGCTTCCGGCGATCGCGCGTCCCAGAAGTTCCGCCACATCCCGCGCCGTCATGCATCGCCCGTTGACGCTGCGGAGTGTGAGAAACGCCTCCTTCTGCTGATTTTCATATTGAAGCACCAGCATGTTGTCCACGCGCAGATGGCTTCTGCGGAGTATCCCTGAAAGCACCTCCTCCCAGGATGCCGTCACATCCGCCGCCTGTTCCATCTGGTTGGAAAATTCCTCCAGAATCGCCGCCAGCTCCCGGAACTGGACGATCACCGCGTCCCGGCTTTCCAGAAAACGGTTTTTCCACCCCAGATTCATCGTCGCCCGCCCGAGACTCCGGTTCAATTCCCGCAAATATGCCTCTCTCTGGGAACAGATCTCATGAAACAGGCGAGGCATGTCCTCCAGGTCGATTTTCCCTTTCTGCTCGAACGTCCGAAGCAGATAATAGAGATAATAACTGTCGTCCCGGCGGCTGCCATAATACAGGTTGCACCGTGTACAATCGCCGCATACCGCCGACGCCGCCGTCTGCATTGCCGCCAGCCCGTCCTCCTTCGTCAGATGCCCCTGCCCGCCGATCTCATCCGCAAACGCCTGCGCCAGACCGCCCAGTGACAGTGCCATGCTCTTTAAACGTCTTGCCGTGTAGACGTTGACATCCGCCATATCTCTATGTAAAGTTCTCCGTTTAAGCACAAAAAATCCCTCCTAACCTGTATAACGCCATTATATACAGGCTGGAGAGAAATATTTGTCAAACGGACAGAGCAAAACCAGGGAAAACTTCGACATTTTCCGACACATCCAGGAATGCTGCTCCCCTGTGTGGCATGCCCCGGACATTCTATGATGCACCGCAAGCCTAATTCGAATTGGACGGTTTGAGCAGGATCTCATTGCGGTTTACAAGCCCCAGCTTCTCCTTCGCTACCTTCTCGATATACTGCTTGGTCTGCACGTATACGCGGTATTCCTCAAGCTGTTTGGCACGTTCTTCTTCTTTCGCAACCTGTGCCTCCAGATTTTCCTCACGAATTGAATAACTCCTATCCTTTTCCTTGAGATCGATGCCCTTGATGTGCACGGCAACCGCCAGACTCAGCACTACCATCGTAACGCCCACAAGCGCCATCCGGTTGTTTAAATTATCCTTTTTCTTTTTCCGCACATTTCCACCCGGTCTGCCTTCCGACATCTGTCTACGCATTCTCATCTCACTTCCTTTCCATGTTTTCTGCCTGTCCCCTTGTTGTACGTTTCTTTCCGGTCTTCTGGCTTTTTTTGCCTCTTCTTTTCATTTTAATCCATCCGCTGCATTTTTTCAATACCGCAAACAAAAGACGGCTGCCCGTCCGGTCATAAAACACCATGCCGCCCAGCACGCCCGCCACCGCATAGCCGCGCAAGACTCCGTCATTCTGCCCGAACAAAAGCCGGAACGTCGCAAAGCTGGCAAAAAGCCAATACGCCGCATCCTCCATGCCTGTCCAAAATGAGCCGTGCCGTACCAGCCACCGGAAGATCCTAAGCCCGTCATACATCATCATCAGCGCGATTCCCGTACACACACTGCCGCCAAGCAGCCATATTTCCCCTCTCACCGTCCCGCTCATCCGCCACCGCCTAACGGAACAGCCGTCCAAAGAACGACTCCTGCGATTTCCGGTGGGACTCATTGCAGGAATACGAAAAGCTTTCAAACTCGCCCTCAATATCCACTTCGCCCTTTTCCAACGTCAGACGGCTCACATGCAGAGCCTTCCCACGCACCGTCAGAAGCCCCATGTTTGTATCGAGAATCATCTGGTTCTCATCAAATGACACCACATCCTGGATCCCCGTCACACTCCCCTTTTCCCGGTTCAGAAGCTCCAGCTTGTGAGGTCTGGCATCCAATTTTTCTTCCATGCAAAAAACCTCCCAATTTATCTAACTTATAGCCTATAGCTGCCTATTGTTAAATATATTGGGAGGTTTTCAGGTTTATGAATGATTATCTGGCCGGTTCCCAGACACCGTCTGCATTTACATAATAGCCGTCCGGTGTCCACTCAGCCATATAAAGGGAGCCATATGGACGCCCTGCGCCCTCCATGTAAACCCAGGTTTTTAATGCTTCATCATACGCCCAGGTCGGCTGCGGTGCATCCGGATTTAAGTATACATAGCCCAAATCCGGAATCAGCTGCCACTCCGTCAGCATCTCTCCCGTTACCGGATCCAGATACCAGCCCGTCCGCATGCCTGTGTTTTCGTCCACATAGTACCATTTGCCTGCGCTGTAATCATAGACCCAGCCCGTCCGGATATATCCGTCGGCTCCAAATGCCCACCATGCGCCCCGGAGCTGTTTCCACACAACCTGTTCAACCTGCCTGCCGGTCGCCGGATCCAGAACCAGGCTTCCGGACAGATACGTGCCATTTGACAGGCGGTAGCGCCATCCGGCACTCTCTTTTACCCATGTGCTGGTACTTCTGTCGCGGCCGGAAGTGGTCGTTCCCTGCGGATTGCCTGGGGTCGATGGATTCGGGTTCGACGGGTTGGGTTTCGTCGGATTGGACGGGTCAGACGATGCTTTCTTTGTCTGGACCGTTACCGCCTCGCTGGCTGCGGATGCCGTCGTATTGACACCTTCTTTGAGTCTCACATAGAAATTGTAAGTCGTTTCCGGTGTCAGCCCGGTAAATACCGGTGAATCCTGCCATTCTCCCTGATCCACGCAGTATTCCACTTCATATCCTGCCGGAATCGCGGTTCCATCCACAAATGCAGACGGTGCTTCCAGGGTCACGCTGGTGTCTGTCCACGCTGCTGCCTGCGGTGCTTTCGGGGTCTTTGTTGCTATTTTTTTGATCGTCAGGCGCACTGTAATCGGATCACTCTTATAATTTACGTTGCTGTCCGGGATCTTAATCCTACAGGAATACGTTCCCGCATTGGTCGGCGGTGTCGTGCTGAAATAAACGGTTCCGTTCACACCTTCATAGTGAACCTCATACTGACCCTGAAACTGTTCCGAAAGATCCTGTCCACCTATCGTTGCCTGAATTCCATCCCCCACAGACTTCGGCGTTCCATCGTAATCAACCTCTTTATCCGTACCATTCAGTGTAACCTTATCTTTGTCCCCAAAATACACATGTGTCTCAACATCCTGCGCCGGCATCTTAAAGGAAGCCGTCCATTTGCCATCGGATTCGGTAAATTTCGGCGGGTAAATAACTACAAGGAAACCACCGCTGTATGTAAGGCATGCATTCTTGTTCGGATTCTCCTTCATCTGTCTGACACCTTCATTTGTCAAGGTCGCCGTTACCACTTCCCCGGCTCTTGCCGCAGGCTTGTCCAGCATATAATAAGAACTGCTTTCCGGCTTCTTTGTGATCGAAAATATCGCAGTTTGATCATTCTTAACCTCGATATCCACAGCTACCATGCCCGGTCCAGCTAAGTATACATAGAGAGTCGGGAGACCGGTTGTATTATCTTTTTCGATGTAATAATCGCCGTTCTCTTTAAGTTCTGCTCTACTATTTACCTTGTTCGTTGTAACTGAACCTTTCTTATACAGCGACATTGATTTTATATTAAATTCTTTAAACAGCTTGCCATTGATAATCTTTGTTACTTCCAGAGAGCCAATATGGTCCACTCCACTCCACTCTTTGGTTTCAAAGGCTGCCGTTGTTCCCCAGGTACCCCATTCCTGTCCTACGAACCAGGTATACTGGTACGCGTTCATATTTTCCGCATAGGAAACCTGTACGGAGGCATCTGAACATGGCATCGTAAAGCAATACACCGTCGGATTCTCCAGATTGCAAATTGTCGCATTCACTTTTGAATTATTCTCACCGGTAATCGTTACTTCGCTTACGACATCTTTCGGATCCAGACCCGTAAATGCAAGGTACACTTTTTCTCCGGCTTTCCGTGAAAATGTAAATGTACCAGTTTCACTACCTATCGTAGAAATCGGATTTGTTTCCTTTTTTGCATCATCCAGGGATGCATACGCTTTCACAACTGCATTCAGGGAGTTTATCGTATTCTCCCGTCCTACTGTAACTGTGTGCTCCGCCGTATCAACTGTCAGCTGGCATTCTGCCTGCTTGGAAGGATCCGCCTTGCTGATGGCTGTGATTATATAGGTTCCATTTGCCACATCCGCAGCGGTTACCAAGCCGTCCTCTACCTTGACTGCCGGATCACTGCTTTTCCACGTCACTTCTCTGGACGCTCCGTTTGCCACATCGACGGTTGCAGTAAGCTGGACGCTTCCTCTTGGGTAAATCGTCTCATTGGTCTTATCCAGCGTAATTCCGGTAACCGAAGGTGTCAGATCCAGCGTCAGATCCGGACGTAAAGTCTGGTTTTTCAGAATCGGGAAGGCATACTCGCCGGTTGAATCCATCATCCAGGTAGAATCAAAATCCCAGCCCAGCCCCTTATAAAATGCCGGATTTTTCAGATCTGCCGCCGCTGCGTCCGCTCCATATAGCTTATCTGCCCCCATCATATCCGGTTCCGGGGTCAAAATCATTCCATCTGATTTTCTCGCAACTGTGCCGGCAAAGCCGTAGTTGTTCTGGTAACTTCCCGTTCTTCCACCAATCCGGTTGAGCGATCGCATCTCCGGGAAAATGCTGACACAGGAGGAAATCGAACCGTTGCTGGAAATGCCCGCCACGGATGCGCCAGTGGGATTTTTTGTCAGCGTTTCGCCTGCCGCGTAGCTGTGGGAGATCGTTACGTTGCCGCTTCCTACCAGTCCGCCGATATAATATCCCTTATCAACGTCCATATCCACAACTGCATAGCTGTTGTCAATGGTTGTAGTTCCACCGGTCCAACCGACCAAACCACCTGCAAATCCCTTGTCGGTGGTTCCTTTGATTTTAGCATCTGCATAGCAGGACTTAATATTTACCGAATAATTCGAATACTCCCTTACGTTTCCAATCAAACCTCCTGCCGATTCAATCTTATTTGTTCCATCTGCAGTTTCGATTGTTCCACTGACGTAACAATTTTCTACTGTCAGAGAACCATATACATCACCAACCAGGATGCCAACTCTCGCTTTATCGCCGGAAGCCTTAACCACCGCATTTTCTATGGTCAGATTCTTAATTTCACAATTCGAAGAAATTGCTCGAAACAATCCCACATAAGCATCGCCGACTACATTCAAGCCTTGAATCGTATGTCCGCATCCATCAAATTCAGCTCCGGCCTGATTAATCGGGGCAAAGTCGTGACCGCCCATACCAATATCGCACATCAGTTTCGCTTTCCAGTTTGAACTGTTCGTATCTCGGAAATACGCAAGCTCTGCCCCTGTACTAATTTGATAATAACCATTTTCATCTTTGGCCGGTTCCACAACCGCCTGTCCATCCCACTGATCCTGCACCCATACCGCCTTAAATGTCACATTTCCTTCCGGCATTGTATAACTTGCACCGCTGGCATATGTCTTAGTTTCGTCACTCCAGCCTCCAAAATTCATGCCGTATACCTTAAAGGTATTCTCCGGAAGCGTAATCACGGTTCCGGCTGCGGCATTTTCCAGTGTCGGCGCCTTTCCCTGTGAATCCTTACGTCCAGACGTAAAGGTAATTGCATACTTCGCCGCGATTGGAAGATTTATTTCGATTGTATCTGTTTCTGTTGACGCGCTATCAGCGGTATAGCTCAAAACAATCGTTCCCGTGATACTTCCGTTTTGTCCCGGATCTGTTCTGTCTGTTGCCGGTGTTAGCTTAAAACCTTTTTCATCGGACCACTTCGCCTGAATTTTGTTATTTGTGATAACAATCTGTACAACCTGCAAAATTTCCTCTGATGTCGTCTCATTTGTCACTGTCTTCGCCTGCAGCGCTGCCGCTACCGCTTTTTTGACATCCGCTAATGTCTGCTCGGAAAATTCATAGGTTCCACTCTTCTCTTCCTCGCTGTCATCATAGGTTGAACCATCGCCCGTTGCTTGGACTCCAAACGTATAGGTTCCGCTATCTGCAATCTGGGAGGTAAAATCGTAACTGGCTGCATCCGCCCCAAGTGTTACCCCAGCCCCCAGTGATGAACCATTCTTATAGAGCTGTACTTTATAACCCGACGCATTCTCAACCGGACTCCAGACGGCTTTTCCTTTTACTGTCTCATCCCATTTGACATCCGCAGGCGCTGCAAGCTGAACAAGATTCACCTCTTTTGTCAGCGTGATTGAGCCAATCAAGCTTCCCTTATAATGGACATAAAGCTGTTTTTCATTTATACTGCCAAGAGCCAGCGATTTAGCAAATCGAATCTTTATCCCCCATCCATTTTCTGTTTTTTCCACTCCAGAAATTGTAACTTCGCCATACTCCATTCCATCTTCCTCGGATGAAAGGGTAAAATCTTTCGGCTGCAAACTATCTGTTCCTGCATATATAAGTTTAATTTCCCCTTCTGCTGTGGCACTTTCCGCATCGGTTGTCTGGAAAGTTCCTGTCACAGTTTGTCTCGCAGGCATGGAAACCGGGTTGGCTTCCAAGGTGAAATCAAGGTTTCCTGGAATTGTAACACTATCTGTCCACGTCAGATATCCGGTCTTTTTGATTGTTACCGTATAAATTCCGTTTGCGAGTTCAATCTCAAAATCACCATCTGCATTGGTTGTGGTACTTTTTTCACTATTCCCCTTCTTAAAGATAATCTCCGCACCATCAAGTCCTGTTTCTCCAGAGCTTACAGTTCCTGTTACCATATTGGTTGCCTGGAGGTAATCTGGTAAATCATCACCTGAAAATATCACATCACCATTTGTTGTTTCCAGCGAAGGGAACTGATCTGCTTCAATTTTCCAGCTTGAATTTGAGTCATTTCCCCAGCCGATCTTGTTTTCCCAGAAATTGGTTGTTAAAAGTTCTGCTTTCGTGACACCTTCGCCATGGTGCTCTGTATGTTTGTTAGCAAAATTTCCATTATATCCGCCTGCCATATTTTGATAAGCATAATTTTGATTTCCTGATACATAAACGGTTGAATCTCCACTATAGCCAAAAATTCTATCTACATAACTACTAAGTTTTTTTGTGGAAACTGTTTTCTGTAATGCTACACTTTTTTCGATTATAACATTTACATTTCTTCCGCCAACTAAGCCACCGCAGCCACTATTACACTCTGTTGAAACACTTCCCATTGCCATGCAATTTTCAATGTTTAATATATTTTTTGCTGAAACCAATCCAACCAAACCACCAGCCAATGAATTTTGAGAATCTGAGCCTGTACTCTTAACATCCGCATTAACAACACAATTCTTTACCGTCAACGTGCTACTTGAAGGAACCTGTCCAATTAGTCCACCCGCTGCGTAGTTTCCTGTATTAAGAATCCCCGCATCATCATCGCCATTGTCCTTGGCACCTTCAACATAACAATTTTCAATGATGGCTGTACCTGCTGTCGTTCTAGCAATCGCGCCTACATGTTTGAAATTTTTCGCCTCTTTAATTTTCACATTCGATAAAACTAAATTTTTTACCGTTCCTTTCACACTGCTAAACAACGGCTGTGAAATTCCACTCAAAGTATAGCCATCACCGTCTAAGCAAGTTGTTAATGTTCTTTCCTCCCACGGGTCAACTTCGCTAAGATCAATATTATTCCCCAATTTAATATATTTATTTACATTAGAATTGTACTGACCACTTCCATTATACTGATTTTTATTTCCTTTACCCATGACGATAGACCACTGATCTGCCGTCGTAATCACATACGGATCTTCCAATGTACCGCTTCCCGTGATTCCTTCATCCGCATACAGCGCAATCCCCGCGTCTCCCACCTGCACATGGATCTCCGGCAAAGCAGTGTCTTCCGGTATCTCTTCGCTTTCCGGAATCACCGGAATATAGGTATAGATCGCCCCCTTGTATTCTTCATTGGCTTTATCGTAGCCTTCCCAGGTCTTTTCTTCGGTTTCTTCTGGTTCGCCGTCCTCATCGAAGCGGTCAAAATAGTCCTCCGGTGCCAGTCCGCCCTGAAATTCAGAATAGTCGCTGTTTTCCGCATCCAGTTTCCACGTGATACCCGACAAAGTCCGCTCGGTGGTTTCTTCTCCCATCGTCTCACGCACGGTAAGAGTCTCCGGGAACTGGATGTCGGATTCTTTGCTTCCAAGCGGGAGAAGCTGATCGGTGATCGATTCTTCCAACGGTGCAAATTCCAGCGTCGTTTTCGCCTGCTCTTCTTCCAGGACCGTGATCTGGATCACTGGAAGTTCATCCTCATCTACCTCATAATTGCTGCTTTTCAGCTCTGCGCGAAACAGGTAGATACCCGGATTTTCTCCATCATAACGGGATGCCTGGCTCTCTTCTGCATCCAGAACCCAGCGCACCTTTACTTTTCGCCAGAAACCTTTCTTTTCGCCAATCTCTTCCTCGGTCTTCTCATCCGTCTTGACATCTTCATTCAAATCTGCATTTCCACCCGAAGAACCGAAATCTGTCTTACCGGAATCATCTTTTTCATCGGATTCCTTCTTCCCAGAATCTGAATTTTCGCCCTTTTCATCCGATCCATTCTCTCCAGAATCCGAATCTTCGCCTTTTCCGTCCGATTCACCGTTCCCCGGATTTGCATTTTCATCCTGAGAGTCCCCATTTTCCGCCGAATTTCCATCTTTCCCAGAATCTCCCTGTTCACCTGAACCGGATTCCGCTTTCTCTAAGCCCTCTTCCCCTTCGCTTTTGTCTTTGCTATCCTCTCCGGCATCTTTTCCTTCAGTATCTTCTTTTTCTCCATTCTCTTCACTGTCTGTCTTTTCCAGCACGGCATCATCATTTGTGCGGTTGGCAAACGCAGCTACATTCTCATCGCTCCCTGCGTCAGGCACATCTTCGGTTTGCCCCCCCCGCTGACAAAAACGTCTATGCTGTCCGGCATCTCCAGATCCTGATACCGGGTGCCATAGGGAACTTTCTGATACAGGACCTGTTCCGATAAGCTCTCGATCTCCCGGATCTGATAAAAATTCGTGTTCGCATAAACTCTAGGCACAGAGCCATATGAACTGCACGTTATCACCACCACCATTCCTGCTGCCAGGATTCTTCTTTTTCTCCTTCTCATACGCTTTTTTCCTCTCATTCTCGAAATGTTGATTATCCGTCATAAAGTGTGTATACACAAATGAGTCGTCACTATATTTATATTATAATAATCAACTCTCACAAATTCAAGACAGAATCTGTTCTTTTAAGCGCATAAAGAAAAACGAGACGACCGAAGTCGTCTCGTAAAAGTCTAACTTTGAGGGGGCACCTCAATTCTCTTGACTTCTTTTTTTATTTCCGTTCTTTATATGATTATTTCTCCAGGTTCTCCGGGGTTCTGCACCATGTCAGGAGCATTTCTTTTAAAAATTCCAGTTCCTGCGTGTGGTCTGCCTTGTGATCGTCCGCCCACACAATTCCCTGTGCATAGCGCTCAGCCACTGCCAGCATCGCAATCGCAACGCTTGTAAATAACTGCTGCTCCGGAATATCGGTCCGGATGCTTTTATCGCTCCTCGCCTGCTCATAGAACTTATGATACAGCGCTCCTGCCGGCTTCAAAACATCCAGATGTTCAGCCAGCGCTTCCCCCTTGACTTTCTCCCGGGAGATAAAGTTTTTATAGTTATTACTGAACCGGAGCATTTCCGGTCGTTCCCGGTAAATCCGGATGATCTGGTCCGTATAAAACTCAATGTACTGATACGCCGTGAATGATTCAAATATCTCCGGTCCCTTTTCTTCCAGAATCTCCTTCCAGAGATCGCCCCAGATTTTTCCGCTGATCGCTATCACAAGCTTGACCTTCGTCTGATAATAGTTATATAGGGTCGCAACGCCCACTTCCGCAGCGTCCGCCACCCTCTGTAAACTGACATTCTCGATCCCATATTGCGAAAACAGCCTGAATCCAGCTTCCATCAGCTGTTCTTTCCGGCGCATCGCCTCTTTTTCATCCCGCTCTATATTTCTTGGCATTTCGTCCTCCGCGCCTTTTACTGACGTCTCTTGGATTTTTACAGGTATTCAAACATTTCTTTGGCATCTTCCTTGCGGATGGTCTCCTGTACGCTTGTAACGCGGACCTTCACCGATTTATTGCCGAAAGCAATTTCAATCACATCCCCAACCTTAACCTCTGCACTGGCTCTTGCCACTTTATCATTCAGCATCACTCGTCCGCTGTCACACGCTTCATTGGCTACGGTTCTTCTCTTGATGATGCGGGACACTTTCAAATACTTATCTAGCCTCATATTTTTCCTTTCCATACCCCCTTGCAGGGCACTTTCATCCTGGCGGAATCCCTTCGCTCCTATAATACTAAAGCCCTCCATGATATTTCATCACGAAGGGCTGTCTGTCACACATATATGTCTGAGATAATTATGCGTTTACCATATCCTTTAATGCTTTACCAGCTTTGAACTTCGGAGTCTTGGAAGCTGCGATCGGCATGGTCTCGCCGGTCTTCGGGTTTCTTCCCTCTCTAGCTGCTCTCTCAGCTACCTCAAAAGTACCAAAGCCAACCAGCTGAATCTTTCCGCCCTTAACCAGTTCCTCGGATACTGCATCTGTGAAAGCCTTGATTGCCTTCTCTGCGTCTTTCTTGGAAAGCTCTGCTTTCTCAGCTACAACTGCGATTAATTCTGTCTTGTTCATTTGTTTTATTTCCTCCTAAAATTCATTTCAAACCTGCGGACAAAGCCTGCCCGAAGGACCTTTGCATTGCACTCTTACATTTATATATGTTTCTGCATTCTTTGTCAAGGATTTTTGCCCGTTTTTGCCGTGTTTTTGCGCACTTTTCGTCAGTGTGCGGCGGCCCGTTTTTTCTTTTCCTCCCGCTCCTGTTTCTTGATCGCTTCCCAGAGGTCCTTCTCGTTCTCCACCTCCGGAATCTCGCCTCCGAAGACCCGTGGATGGCGGCGGATCATCTTCTCGCAGATGCCGTTCACCACATCATCCACGGTAAAATTTCCCTGCTCCGCCTCGATCTCACTGTGGAACATGACCTGGAACAGGACATCCCCCAGCTCCTCGCAGAGATTTTCCGTGTCATGAGCATCGATCGCCTCCA
>OOAM01001653.1_pt1 | contig 13756 bp, 8 predicted proteins | sample 1671131 | NCBI WGS metagenome assembly OOAM01 (sample SAMN06348125, study PRJEB24527) | human gut metagenome | biome: human gut; feature: ankylosing spondylitis patient; material: feces | host: Homo sapiens | place: China | collected 2015-10 | reverse complement strand
TATGGCTGGAGGAGGGGCCGATCATCACCGGCCCGAGAACGTCGAACAGACGCATGAGGTGTACACTTCCTTCCGTTTTGCAGCGCCCGGGAGCCCATTCGCTGACAAAAGAACAGATTTTCTTTCTTTTTATTATACCGCTTTTGAGCTTATTGTGCTATAATAACTTTATAATGTTTTGAATCTTGCCCTTTCAGGGGGCAGCACGGAGGGTAGAACCTATGAAACTGGTAAGCGTGGAAACTCCCGAAAAGAGTGTCTGCAAAATGACTTTCAGCGCTTCGGCTGAGGAGCTGGAAGCTGCGTCCAACGCCGTGTACGAGCGCACCCGCGCAACATACACCATCAAGGGCTTTGCCAAAGGCGAGGCTGACCGCGCCCAGATCGAGGCCGACCGCGGCGAGCACACCTTCTGGTACGACGCCATCAACGATTTGATGGACAAGGACGTCCCGGCCCTGTACGACGCAGCGATGGCAGAACATGGCTTCCACGCCGTGGACGAGCCGGTGTACGACCTGGTGAGCGTGAAGAAGGAGGAGGGCTTTGTGGCCACTGCCACCACCGCCCTGCAGCCTGAGCTGAGCCTGACCCAGACCACCGGCTTCAAGACCGAGTGCGTCACCCCGGAAGTCACCGACAAGGAGATCGACGCTGTGCTGGAGCGCCGCCGCGCCATGGCCGCTGAGCTGGTGCCTCACAAGGGTCCGGCCGTCAAGGGCAACATCGTCCACATCGACTACGAGGGCCTGCTGGAAGGCAAGCCCTTCAACGGCGGCGCCGCCCAGAACCAGACCCTGCAGCTGGGCAGCGGCCGGATGATCCCCGGCTTCGAGGAAGGCATCCTCGGTCACAAGGGCGGCGAGGAGTTCGACATCTTCGTCACCTTCCCGGCACGCTACCACGTCAAGGACTTGGCCGGCAAGCCCGTGGTCTTCAAAATCAAGCTGCACGACGTCTGCGTCCGCCAGCTGCCCGCACTGAACAGCGATTTTGCCAAGAAGGCTGCCAATGTGGACACCATGGACGAGTTCCGCGCCCAGATCCGTCAGCAGCTCCACGACAACAAACACGCCGCTGCGCTCAACCGCGCCAAGGACGCCATCCTCACCCAGCTGGCCGCAGCCGCTGAGGGCGAGCTGCCCAGCGTTCTCGTCGAGAGTGCCTATCAGCAGGAGATGGAGCAGATCCAGCAGCAGCTGCAGATGCAGCGCCTGAGCCTCGACCGCTACCTGAGCCAGATCCATCAGACCCGCGAGAGCTTCACTGCCGCTGTCCGCACTTCTGCGGAGAAGAACACCCGCGCCCGGATGGCCCTGCTGCAGATCGCTCAGAACGAGAACCTCGTTCCCACTGAGGAGGACATCGACAAGACCCTGTCCGAGCGCGCTGAGCGCACCAAGAAGACCCTCGAGGAAGTCAAGGCTGCATCCAACGTGGAGGCCATCCGCCGCAACGAGGGCATCCGCCGCGCTGCCGACTATGTCATCGAGCACTCCACCATCGAAGAAAAATAATTTATCCTGCTTTTGCGCCTGCACCACTGTGCAGGCGTTTTTTATTGTTCATTTTTTCTCTCTTGACTTTTTTTCTCTGCTGCGGTATTTTTAGGGTGAGAAATTCTATCCAAGCCGCAGCTGCGGCCCGGACGGATAAAGTAAAATCTTCTGCGGACATTCCGCTCATCTATTTTATTGCGACAGGAGGTTTTCCTTATGAAAAAGTTTCTTCTCGCTCTTCTGACAGCTGTCACGGCGGCTGCGCTCTTCTGCGGCGCGGCAGCATCTGTGGCCACTTACAGCGCCAGCTATGACGCACCGGCCGGCATCAACGCCATCGTGGTGCAGGACAACAGCGCTGCGGTCGTTCTGCAGGCCGCCGACATCGACCACATCCGCGCCGATTACACCTACACCTCGAGCTACGCCTTTGAAAGCTCCAAGCTCTACGACTTCACGGTGGCGGGCAGCACCCTCACCGTGACCAAGACCCGGGAGCCCAACGCTTCCCTTGTCATCCAGAGTCAGGACACCCGCAGCTGCACCCTGACGCTGCAGGTACCCCGCCAGACGCTGGCAAACATCACCGTCAGCACCACCAACGACAGCATCACTCTGAACGGTGTTTCAGCACAGACCGCCAGCCTCACCACCGACAATGGCCGCATCGAGGTATCGAACTTCAACGGTTCCACCCTGAGCGGCACCACCCGCAACGGCAAGATCACCATGAGCGGCGTCACCTCCCAGAATGTGGCTGCCACCATCCAGAACAGCGGCACCCTCAAGCTGGAAAACATCTCTGCCAACGTCTGCAACGCCAAGGTGCAGAACGGCAGCATCACCGGCTCCGTGATTGGCAGCGGCAGCTCTTACGGCTTTGAGCTGGCCGCAGGCGGCGGCAAGATCCGCGTCTCCGACGCCAGCGACAAGAACTTCCTCTTCTCCGGCAAGGACACCCTGCAGCAGAATGCAGATGCCCCCAACAAGCTGAGCCTCGCCACCAAGAACGGCGATGTTGAAGTCGAGTTCGTCCGTTAAAAGAACATTAAAAATGCCTGTGCAGCATCTGCCGCACAGGCATTTCTTTTTGTCCGGATACGGTCAGCTGAGCCAGTTGAAGCCCATGACCACCACACCGAGGATGACGAGGATGATGCCGGTGGCGCGGTTGAGAGTCTTGGCGTCGGCCTTATTGGCAAAGACCGCCGCGATGCGCGCCCACAGCAGGGTGAATACGACGCAGAGCGCCCAGACGTGCCAGACCGGCGCACCGCCGATGGCGAAATGGCTGACAGCTCCGGTCAGGGCCGTGAAGGTCATGATGAACACGCTGGTACCTACAGCCGTTTTCAACTCATAGCCGAGGACGCTGGTGAGGATGAGGAGCATCATCATGCCGCCGCCTGCGCCGATAAAGCCGCAGATGAAGCCGATGAGGACGCCGCAGACGATGGACTGGATGGCCCGCTTCTTTGCGCTGACGCCCGTCATGGCCTCTTTGGTGGTCATGACGGGCCGGACGATGAACTTGATGCCCAGCAGGAAGGTCATGAACACCGAGAAACTGCCCATCGTGGCCGAGGGGAGCAGGCTGGCTACCCAGCTGCCCACCACCGTGAACACCAGCACGCTCACCATCATGATAAGGCCGTTTTTGATGTCGAGATTCTTATTTTTATAGTAGGTGTAGGCTGAGACGGCGCTGGCCAGCACGTCTGACGAGAGGGCGATGCCCACGGCCATATAGGGGTCCATGTGCAGGAAGGTGATGAGCATGGGGCTGATGACAGCCGCCGCGCTCAGGCCCGCAAAGCCGGTGCCAAGGCCCGCGCCCATGCCGGCGAAAAAGGTGACTAAGATCGTAAATAAAATGTTCATGCTTCTCCTTCCAGAATGGCGTTCAGATTCTCATTTATAATGTCCATCGTCTCGAAGAACGCCTTTCGCTGTGCTTCATTGGTGTGTTCCAGCAGACGCGCACCAAATTCCTCCTGCAAGGCCCGGCCCTGCTCGATGATAGGGCAGGCTTTTTCGGTGCAGCGCAGCAGGGTGCGGCGGCGGTCGCCGGGGTCAGCCTCGCGGACGAGGTAGCCCTCCTGCACCAGACGGTCTACGTTCACCGATACGAGGTTTGCTTTCAGTTTGCGCACCTCCACCACGTCGCTGGCGGTCTGGTAGCCGGGGTTGTTGGCGAGGAACATCAGGATGTCAAAAGCCGTCTGGGGCAGATGGAGCTTCTGGCACAGGGGCTTGCAGAGGGCGGCGTAAGCCGCCGAGGTCTTCCGCCCAAATTCGATGCCCGGGGTATTCATGGGACGCCTCCTTGTGATTCAAAATTGTATCATTCAAATTTGAAGTAATAATAGCACAAAAACGCAGCGATTGTCAAGAGAAAAGGAGCGGCCCGCATCTTGCAGGCCGCTCCCTGTTTCCGTTTTCTTTACAGCATCATGATGAGCCGCGTGCCGAAGGCCGCCAGCCATGCTACGATGCACTGATTTGCCACCATGATAAACGCCCACTTGCCGCCCAGCTCCCGCTTGACCGAGGCCACCGCCGCGATGCAGGGCGTATAGAGCAGGCAGAACACCAGCAGGGGTGCAGCCTCCGCCGGGGACAGCGCGGCGGCAAAGGCCGCAGAGGAGCCATAGAGGATGGTGAGGGTCGAAACGACGCTCTCCTTGGCCATAAAGCCGGTGATCAGGGCCGTAGACACCCGCCAGTCGGCAAAGCCCAGTGGCGCAAACAGCGGCGCGATACCGCTGGCCAGCCATGCAAGGATGCTCTGCTGCGGGTCAGCGGTGAGGCTGAGCCGCAGGTCGAAGCTCTGCAGGAACCAGATGATGATGGTCGCCACAAAGATAACCGTAAAGGCGCGCTGGAGGAAATCGCGGGCCTTTTCCCAGAGCAGCTGGACCACATTCTTGAGGCCGGGCAGGCGGTAGTTGGGCAGCTCCATCACAAAGGGGACGGCCTCGCCCTTAAAGACACTGCTCTTCAGCAGGATGGCCATCAGAATGCCCACCGCAATGCCGAGGAAATAGAGGCTGACCATCACCAGAGCCGCGTGCTCCGGGAAGAAGGCCGCCGCAAACAGGCTGTAGATGGGCAGCTTGGCCGAGCAGCTCATAAAGGGGGTGAGCAGGATGGTCATTTTGCGGTCGCGCTCCGAGGGCAGGGTGCGGCTGGCCATGACGCCGGGGACGGTGCAGCCGAAGCCGATGAGCATTGGCACGATGCTGCGCCCCGAGAGGCCGATGCGGCGGAGAAGCTTATCCATCACGAATGCCACGCGGGCCATGTATCCGGTATCCTCCAGCAGAGAGAGGAAGAAGAACAGGGTCACGATGATGGGCAGGAAGCTCAACACACTGCCCACACCGGTGAAGATGCCATCGATGACCAGCGAGTGGACGGCTGCGTTGACGTTCCACGCCGTGAGGGTGGAGTCCACCGCGGCGGTCAGGGCATCAATGCCCACTTCCAGCAGGTTCTGGAGCGCCAGACCGATGACGCCGAAGGTGAGGTAGAACACCAGCGCCATGATGCCCACAAAGGCCGGGATGGCGGTATAGCGGCCCGTGAGGAACCGGTCGATCCGGGCCGAGCGGAGCTGCTCCTTGCTCTGGCGGGGCTTCACGACGGTCTGATCCACCAGCTGGTGGATGAAGTGGAACCGCATATCCGCGATGGCGGCGGCGCGGTCCAGACCCCGCTCCTGCTCCATCTGGACGATGATGTGCTCGATCATCTCTTTTTCGTTCTGGTCGAGCTTCAGGGCCGCCTCGATGCGCTGGTCGCCCTCCACGAGCTTTGTGGCCGCAAAGCGCACCGGGATGCCTGCGGCCTTGGCATGATCCTCGATCAGGTGGATGATGCCGTGGATGCAGCGGTGGACTGCGCCGCCGTGATCCTCCTCGCCGCAGAAATCCATCCGGCCCGGCCGCTCCTGATACTTTGCGACATGGAGCGCATGATCCACCAGCTCGTCCACGCCCTCGTTCTTTGCCGCAGAGATCGGCACGACCGGGATGCCCAGCATGGCCTCCATCTTATTGATGCGGACAGTGCCGCCGTTGCCGCGCATCTCGTCCATCATGTTCAGCGCCAGCACCATCGGCGTATCCAGCTCCATGAGCTGCATGGTGAGGTACAGATTCCTCTCGATGTTGGTGGCGTCCACGATATTGATGATGCCCGTGGGCTTCTCGCCGATGATGAACTGCCGGGTCACGATCTCCTCGCTGGTATAGGGCGACATGGAGTAGATGCCGGGCAGGTCTGTGACCTCCGTATTCGGGTTATTCCGGATCGCACCGCTCTTGCGGTCCACCGTCACACCCGGGAAATTGCCGACGTGCTGGTTGGAGCCGGTGAGCTGGTTGAAGAGGGTCGTCTTGCCGCAGTTCTGGTTGCCCGCCAGCGCAAAGGTAAGGGTCGTGCCGTCGGGCAGAGGGTTCTCGCCCTTTTTGGTGTGGTAGCGTCCACCTTCGCCGAGGCCCGGGTGCTCCACCGGCTTTTCACTTTCTGCCGCTGCCTTTTTCGCCGCCGGGGCTTTGGCCAGAGTGACCCCGATGCGGGCGGCATCGTCCAGCCGGAGGGTCAGCTCGTAGCCGTGGATGCTCAGCTCCATCGGGTCGCCCATCGGGGCAAATTTGACCAGCGTGACCTCCTCACCGGGGATCAGCCCCATATCCAGAAAATGCTGCCGCAGAGCGCCTTCGCCGCCCACGGTCCCGACCACGGCAGTCTCGCCGATGTTCAAATCTTTCAACGTCATATGGAATGTTCCTCTCGAGCGCGTTTGTTAGTTTGCGTTAACAACAGTAATATAGGCTAACTTTCCGGCGTTGTCAAGAGAAACGGGGCTGTTCTGAACTGTTCTCTGAAAAAAATCATGTCGCCTTCCTCGAATATCAGAAAAAGTGCAAAAAATAAGAGCCTGTACCCGGGAAGTACCCGCCGTACAGGCTCTTATCGTTTTTTATTCAGTTCGCGGTGTGGTAGCCGTCAGGGTTCTTCTTCTGCCAGTTCCAGCTGTCGGCGCACATTTCCTCGATGCCGTACTCAGCCACCCAGCCCAGCTCATTCCTGGCCTTGGTGGGGTCAGCATAGCACTCGGCGATGTCGCCGGGGCGGCGGGCATCGATGACGTAGGGGATGGGCTTGCCGCAGGCCTTCTCGAAGGCGTGGATGACATCCAGCACGCTGTAGCCCTTGCCGGTGCCGAGGTTGCAGATGAAGAGGCCGCAGTTCGTTTCCAGCTTCTTGATGGCGCAGACATGGCCGCGGGCCAGGTCCACGACATGGATGTAGTCGCGGACGCCGGTGCCGTCGGGAGTGGGGTAGTCATTGCCGAAGACATGGACCTTTTCCAGCTTGCCCACAGCCACCTTGGCGATGTAGGGCATGAGGTTGTTGGGGATGCCGTTGGGGTCCTCGCCGATGAGGCCGGACTTGTGGGCGCCGATGGGGTTGAAGTAGCGCAGCAGAGCCACGTTCAGGGTGGGGTCAGCCTTGCAGACATCGGTGAGGATGCGCTCGGTCATGGCCTTGGTGGTGCCGTAGGGGTTGGTGGTGGCACCCACGGGGAAGTCCTCGGTGATCGGCACACTGGCGGGGTCACCGTAGACGGTGGCGGAGGAGCTGAACACAAAGTTGTGACAGTTGTGCTTGCGCATCACATCCAGGATGACCAGCGTGCAGTTGAGGTTATTGTAGTAGTATTCGATGGGCTTGGACACGCTCTCGCCGACAGCCTTATAGGCTGCGAACTGGATGACCGCCGTGATGTCGGGACACTCGGCGAAGATCTTCTCCACATCCTCGTGTTTGGTCATATCGGCCTGATAGAAGCGGAAGTCCTTGCCGGTGATCTGCTTGACGCGGTCGAGGACCACAGGGGATGCATTATAGTAATTGTCCGCCACGACGACGTCGTAGCCGGCATTCAGGAGCTCGATGCAGGTGTGGCTGCCGATGTAGCCTGCGCCGCCGGAAACCAAAATAGCCATGTCCAGTACCTCTCTTGTTCCAAATGTTGCTTCGCACAGAGCCCTTGTGCTCTGCCTGCCTAAAGGATACCGCTTTTTGCACCGAGAATCAAGTACCGGCTCTTTTATTAAAATGTATTTTTGTTGCATCTTTTTTGCCAGTCTGATGAATTGCAAAGATTTTTAGTCCGAAAGGCATGGAGAGGACACCCAAAAAACAGCAAAGGGCAGCTCCCGCAAGAGAGCTGCCCTTTGCTGTGGCTGATATTTGCTTAGAAAACGGATTCTCTTTTATAATCGGCCGCACTGACGGCCGGTGAAGAAGCGGAGCGTAGTGTTGGCGCGGAAGACTTTGCCTGCCCGCAGCACCGTCGTCGGGAACTCCGGGTGAGAGGGGCTGCAGGGGAAGTGCTGGGTCTCAAGGGCAAAGCCGCCGTACTTTTCCAGCGGGACGCCGCCCTTGCCGGGGGAGGGGCAGTCCTGCAGGAAGTTGCCGGTGTAGAGCTGGATGCCCGGCTGGGTGGTGTACATCTTCATGCTGATGCCGGTCTTGTCGCTGGACGCCCAGGCGCAGAGGCTCTGGCTGGCGCCCCGGGGCCGGTCGAGGACATAGCAGTGGTCGAAGCCGCCGCCCGCCATGGTGGTCTGGTAGAAGCCGGTGTCGAGGTCGCGTCCCAGAGGCTTTCCGGTGCGGAAGTCCATCGGCGTACCGTCCACAGGCAGGATCTTACCCGTGGGGCAGGTCTCGTTGTTACCCTCGAGGTAGTTGGAAGCGTAAATGCGGAGCTTCTGGCCCAGCACATTGCCGCCGCCGTCGAGGTTGAAGTAGGTGTGGTTGGTCAGGTTGATGATGGTGTCCTCGTCGGTGGACACACGGTAGTCCATCCGCAGGGTGTTGTCCGGCGTGAGGATATACCGCACACTGACCTTCAGATTTCCGGGGAAACCGTCTTCGCCCGCCGGGCTTTCGGTCTCCATCAAAAGGGTGTCGCCGAACATCTTCACATCGTAAATTTTGCGGGGGAAGGTGCCGTGCAGGTGATTTTTGCCATTGTTGGCTTCCAGTTTGTAGGTCTTGCCGCTGAGAGAAAATTCCGCATTTTCAATGCGGTTGGCATACCGGCCCACGAACGCACCGCAGCAGGTGCTGCCGGATGAGTTGAAATCCGCCTCATAGTCGGCGAGAGTGTCGTGTCCGACGACCACATCCACCGGACCCGTTTTTGTAGGGACGAAGAGATTTTTGATCACACAGCCGTAGTTCAGCACGCTGATCTCAAGTCCACCGGGATTGGAGATGATGTATTCATCCACCTTATCGCCGTTTTTGGTCACACCAAAGGGCTTGGAGAGGAACTGTGCCATAAGGCTCGCCTCCTTCTTCATTATTTTCGGTCAGGGCAGCGCAGCCCCGACCTCGTCCATAATTATGATTATAGCACAGTTTTCCAGACTTGTGTGAGAATGCTTTTAGATTTATCTTCCAAAATTTCGAGAGATTTTTTGGACATATTGCGAAACAGAAAAGGGAGCTGCTGCAAAATGCAACAGCTCCCTTTTGAATCTGTATAAAATTATGCTTCCGGCTGAGCCTCGGCGGCGTTCGACTGCGCGATATACTCGGCGGCATCATCGGGGATGTCGTCCATTCCGTCGTCACCTACATCGACCACCAGCGGCGGCTTCTTGAAGAGGATGTCGTAGAGGATGGGGACGATGTACAGGGTCATCAGGGTGGCATAGCTCAGGCCGCAGATGATGACGATGGCCATGCCGCTCATGAGCTGGCTCGCCATATCGTTGCTGAACACCATCTGCAGCATGGCCAGAACAGTGGTCAGGGTGGTCATGAGGATAGGACGCATACGGGTCTTGCCGGTGGCGACAAGGGCCGCACGGCGCTCCAGACCGCCCAGACGCAGCTGGTTGGCGTAGTCCACGAAGACGATGCCGTTGTTGACGACGGTACCCATCAGGACGATGAAGCCCATCAGGGAGATCATGGTCAGCTGCTGGCCGGTGACCAGCATACCCAGCAGGCCGCCAGTGAAGGCCAGCGGCACCGTGAACAGGACGATGAAGGGGGACAGCAGACTCTGGAACTGAGCCACCATGACCAGATAGACGAAGGGCAGGGCCAGAGCCATCCACTGCACCATCTCGTCGACCATCTGGTTGATGGTGGAGGACTCGCCGTCCAGCGAGAAGGAGCAGCCCTCGGGCATCTCATCGGAGAGAGCGAAGTCGTCCAGCGTCTTCTGGAGCACACGGGACTGGACCGTGGTGTTGTAGCCGTCCAGCGTGTCGGCAGACACCGTGATGTAGCGGGTCTGGTTCTCGCTGGTGATAGAGTCGGGGGCGGTGCCGGTGAACCAGGTAGCGATGTCACCCAGCGTGCAGGTGCCGGTGGTGATGGCGCCGGTGGCGTCCATGACGCTGGTGGTAAAGGTCATGTCCATCATGTTTTCCTTGGTCACAGGGTCAAGGTTGTCGCTGATCTGGACTTTCATGGTGGAGCCGTCCACGGTGACGGGGGTCTCCGCCGTGGTGGTGGTGGTGAGCTTGGCGGCGATCTGCTGGTAGACCTGCGCGACGGTCAGACCGTAGGCGCGGACCTTGTCGCGGTCGATGTCCAGATTGATGGTTGCATCGCCCTGACCGAGGCCGGTGGCGGCATTGGCGAAGCCCTCGGTGTCGTTGACCATCTGGACGACCTTATCGCCCAGTGCGGTAATGGTATCGGCGTCGGGGCCGTAGATCTTGACAGAGAGGCCGCTGCTCAGCTGGCTGGTCAGGTCCTGCATTCCGCTGATCTCTACGGTACCAGTGCAGTTCTCGACGCTGGCCACTGCATCGTTCAGGGCCTGCTCCACAGCGGCGATCTTAGTGGAGGAGAGGGACTCGTCCAGCATGACGTTGAACCGGTAGCTGCCGTAGCTGTTGGCGGCGCTCAGCAGGTCGGTGATGGCGCTGGGCAGACCCAGCTGGCCGATGTCGATGCCGGCCACAGTGGTATCGGTGGTGACGCCCACCTCTTCCACGCCGTCCACGGCCATGACGGCCTCGACGACCTGTCCGGCCACGCCGTAGGACTCCTCCTTGGTCAGGCCGTCGTCGGTGGAGAGGGCGATGGTGGCCTCATTGCTGGAAATTTCGGGCAGAAGGACGACGCCCATGGAGAAGACCTTCCAGCCGCAGAAGACCAGCAGCACGACTGCAGCCACCAGCGGCAGGGCGCGGTGCTTCAGGCACCACTCGAGGCTGTGGGCATACTTATCCTGAATTTTTTCGAACCAGACCAGACGCTTCGGCTCAGCCTTTTTCAGGACAGTGGAAGCAGCGGCAGGCACGACGGTGATGGCTACGATGAGAGAGGCCATCAGGCAGTAGCCGATGCACATGGACATGGGCTGCAGCAGGCTGCGCACCGTACCGGAGGCGAACACCACCGGCAGGAAGACGCAGACCGAAGTAAGGGTAGAGGCCACCACCGACATACTCACCTGACGGGCACCCTGCACGGCGGCGCGGGCCGCCGGCACGCCCCGGCCCCGCAGACGGTAGATGTTCTCGATGACGACCACCGAGTTATCCACCAGCATACCGACACCCAGCGACAGACCTGCCAGCGTCATGATGTTCATGTCGAGGCCGGTGAAGTACATCAGAACGACGGCGAACAGGACGGACAGCGGGATGCTGACGCCGACCACGAGGGTGGGCTTGATGTCCTTCAGGAAGATGGCCAGCACGATGATGGCCAGCGCAGCGCCCACCAGCATACTGCTGATGATGCTGTTGACGATGATGGTGATGTAGTTGCCCTGGTTGGACAGGACGACGACGTGAAGGTCAGAATACTGAGCCTGCAGCTCCTTGAAGGCGTTCAGGCAGCCGTCCGAGACGCTGCTGGCGCTGGAATTGGCGTTGCGGAAAATTTTCAGCACCACGGCCCGCTCCCCATTCAGGCGGGTGTAGCTGGCCTCGGCGTTGTCGATGACGGCCACGTCGGCCACATCGGAGAGGCGGACATCGCCGAAGCCATCGACGTGGAGCAGAAGTGCGCCCTCGATGTCCGAAACGCTGTCGTACTCTTCGCCGACCTTCAGCAGCCAGGACTCGCCGCTCTTATCGGCGACATAGCCGGCAGGCATCGAGAAGTTCTGGGCGTAGATGAGCTGGGCGAGGGTCTTGATGTCCAGCTGCTTGGCCACATCGGCGCTGGCAAGGGCCTTTTCCTTGGTCTCCTCGTAGAGCTGCTTGGCGTCTTCCAGCTGGTTTTCGTAGTCCTTCAGCTTCTCCCGGGCCTCGGTGAACTGCATATAGGCGCTGAGCTGCTGGCTGGAATAGCTGCCCAGAGCGACGGAGAACTGGTTCATCAGGCCGGGGACATTATCCATGGCTTTGATGACCTCGTCCAGAGTCTTATAAATGGTGCTCAGGCTGTTGGAGACTTCCAGCTCGTCGGCAAGGTCGGAGACGGTGCCGTCGCTGGTACCCAGACGGCCCTGCAGCTCCTGCAGAGCGTTGGTAAGCTTATCGGTGATGTCGCGCAGCTCGCCGACGATCTCGATGAGGGAGTCGATGTCCCGCATACCGGTCTGGTTGAACTGGTCCACGACGCGCTGCAGGCCGTCGCGGACGTCGATGAGGGCCTGCTGGATCTCCGGCTCATTGACCACGCCGATGAGCTGGTTGACGCTGTTCAGCAAAGCCTGCGCCTGGTCGCGCACGACGGTGACGGCGTCGGCCACCTCCGTACCCATCTGGGCCATGACCGTATCGGAGACGGTGTTGCCGAAGTTTTTCAGCTGTTTTTCATACTCGGCGCGGCCTGCGGCGATCTGGGCCTCAGCGGCGTCGAGCTGGGCGCGGGCGTCGGCCAGCTGGGTGTCGATGAGCTCCAGCAGGCGGGCGTTCACCTCGTCTATCTTATCCTGATTCAGCTGCACCTGCACCATCTTTTCGATGAGGCCGTTGGCCGACACGCTGGAAACGCCGCTGGTGCGGCCCACATAAGGCACGAGGGTGTTATCCACAAAATCCGACAGATCGTAGACATCGCTGCCCTCCCGGCTGACAGCCACCGTCATAAAGGCATTCATGTTCAGGCTGTACTCGATGATGGAGGGGGTCAAACAGGTGCCGGGCAGACTGGTCGCGGTCTGGTCCACCTTATTGGAGGTCTTGACCATCGCGCTGTTCATGTCGGTGCCTTCGGCGAATTTCATGAGCAGAAGGCTGTAGTTTTCTGCCGAGGTCGCCGTGATGCTCTCGACGCCGGACACTGTACCCAGCGCGTTCTCCATCACATCGGAGACTTCTGACTCCACACGCTCCGGGCTGGCACCGGGGTAGACGGTGACCACCATGAGGTATGGCGTGCTGATGTCGGGCAGAAGGTTCGTCTGCAGGTTCGTGATGGACACGAAGCCCAGCAGCAGGACCATGATGACCGCAACAAGGATGGTGAACGGCTTTTTGACGCTGAATTTTTCCATGATTTCCTATCCATTTCTTTTTTATGCCGCCGCGCGGCAAAAGGTACGCCGCAACCACGGCAGCACCCTCTGAACGCTTCTTATCGTTCCTATTATACACGAGGGAATCTCCCTTGCAATAGTCCTGAAGTTAATATTTAACAAAATTTTCCTTAAGCCACCTTAGTTTAGGAAGTCAATGGGAATATCCCGGCTGCTTTCTTGCCATATTTCGTGGAAATACGGGCCGGATTATGCTATACTAGAATGCAGAATGAAATTTTATCGCAATTTCAGGCACAGCGCCTATCCAGACTGCATAAGGCCCATTTTCCGGGCTTATATACGTTCGATACGACCCCAAAGAGGAATGCTATGAAGAAAGTTATATCCGTCCGTTTCAAAGACAACGGCAAGACCTATTATTTTGACCCCGCAGACACCCCCATCAAGACCGGCGACTATGTTATCGTCGAGACGGCCCGGGGCGTGGAATGCGGCGAAGTGGTGCAGGGCGTGAAGGAGATCGCCGACTCTGCTGTCCCCAAGGCCCTCAAGCCCATCACCCGGATGGCCGACAGCGTGGATGTGCGCCGGATGCGCCAGAACCGTGAGGACGAAAAGCGCGCCTATCACACCTGCCAGGAGTGCATCGCCCGCCACGGGCTGGAAATGAAGCTGGTGGAGGCCGAATACACCCTCGACCGCTCCAAGATCATGTTCTATTTCACCGCCGACGGCCGCGTGGACTTCCGTGAGCTGGTCAAGGATCTGGCCGGCA
>OOAM01001638.1_pt1 | contig 13877 bp, 18 predicted proteins | sample 1671131 | NCBI WGS metagenome assembly OOAM01 (sample SAMN06348125, study PRJEB24527) | human gut metagenome | biome: human gut; feature: ankylosing spondylitis patient; material: feces | host: Homo sapiens | place: China | collected 2015-10 | reverse complement strand
CGGAGCGCTGTTGCCGCCCTGGAAGCCGCCACCATTGGTATTGGCGCCGCCACCGAAACGGTTGCCACCACCTGCCGGACGCTGACCGCCACCCTGACCCGGACGATGCTGGCCCCACTGACCCGGCTTCGCACCGGTGCCTTGGCCCGGACGACCACGGAAACCTCCACGCTGGCCGCCGCCCTGACCCGGGCGGCCGCCGCGACGACCTTCGCCATTGTTATTGTTGTTGGCGTTCGGACGGTTCATCGGATGCGGACGCGGAATGTCACCCGGAGTCGGGGTATGCATGCCCTGCTTGCGGCTGAACGGATTGTTACCCGGACGTGGGCCCGGAGTGTGCGGCTTCGCACCATTGGCGGCATTGTTGCCATTGCCGCCCTGCGGAGCATTGGTATTGTTATTGTTGCGCTGTGCGCGAGGTCCCGGAACCGGAGCCGGCTTGCCGCCCTGACGGCGTTCGCCCTGCGGACGCGGAGCGTTGCCGTTGGCACGATTGCCATGCTGGCGGGAATCACCCGGACGAGGCATGCGATGGCCGGGCTTCGGGGCTTCGGACTTGGATGCTGCAGGACGTGCCGGCTTTGGAGCGGCAGGCTTTGCCGCGGATGCCGCGGGAGCAGCCGGAGTGGCACGAGGCGCAGGAGTAGGCGAAGCTGCCGGGGCAGCCGGCTTCTTGGCCGGGACCGCAGGCTTCTTGGATTCGGATGCGTTGCCCTGCGCGTTGGAAGCGAAAGCATTCCTCAGCTTACGGGCAACCGGAGGTTCAACGGTAGACGATGCGGACTTCACAAATTCGCCCATCGCCTCAAGTTTGTTCAAAACAGTCTTGCTGTCAACGCCAAGTTCCTTGGCAAGTTCATATACGCGTGCTTTCGGCACTCAATTTCTCCTATCTTGGGCCGCGCGCATACGAGCGCGACCGCTACTGATTCACGGCGAGCTTGTTCCTTCTCATCGTGCAACCATGTTCGTGATACCTCGTCTTTTCCCTGGGCATGACGGCACGTACCCCCACGCTTTGGATTATCGAGTCCAGCATACTCAAGCCCGTGGATTGAACGCCCACGGGCTTACCGCTGCTGAAAGTGTTGGTTATTCGGCGGTTTCCCCGCTGGTCGAAGCCTGCGCTTCGGCCATCTTCTTGGCGTGTGCCTCGGCGGATTCGATGCCGATCTTCCATCCGGTCAGCTTGGCGGCCAAACGTGCGTTCTGGCCTTCCTTGCCGATGGCCAGCGACAGCTGATCATCATGAATGAAGGCGATTGCGGTCTGGTTCTTCTCGCTGATTACCTGCACACCGGTGGCGACCGCCGGAGACAGTGCCGCCGCGACGAACTTCGCCGGATCGGCAGACCAGTCGACGATATCGATCTTCTCCGGCCCAAGGTTCTCCATCACCGCACGCACGCGAGCACCGCCGGGGCCGATCAGAGCGCCCTTCGGATTGACGCCCTCGGTGTTGGCGCGCACCGCGATCTTGGTACGGGCACCGGCCTCACGCGCGATGGCCATGATCGAGACGGCACCGGAAACCAGTTCCGGAACCTCACGTTCGAACAGACGGCGAACCAGCTCGGGATGGGAGCGGGACACCACGATTTCCGGGCCTTTGAGGCCACGTGCGACATTCACCACATACACGCGGATGCGCTCACCATGGCGGTAACGCTCTCCCGGCACCTGTTCACGACGCGGCAGCAACGCTTCGACGTCGCCAACGGCCACGTGCACATTGGAGGTGTCCTTCACATCCTGCTGCACAATGCCGGTGATCAGCTTGCCCTTCTGCCCGGAGAACGCGCCGAACACCTTGTCGTCCTCGGCCTTGCGGAACAGCTGGCTGATGACCTGACGCGCGGTGGCGGCGGCCAGACGGCCGAAGTCGCGCGGGGTGTCATCATATTCCTCGCCCAGAGTCGGCGCAGGGTGCGGATTATCCTCGGTCGGATCGACGGGGATCTCATCCTGAGCCCAAACGGTAAAGCTTCCGGCACGCGGATCAAGCTCCACACGAGCATGCTTCGCCGCGTGCGGCGTTTTCAGATATGCCAGTCGCAATGCTTCCGAGAGTGCGGCATCCAGCGTCTCGGGATCGATTCCCTGCCCAGCTGCGAGCTGGTGCATTCCTGCCAGGTCCAGTTCCATACTTCCAAGACCTCCTATATGAAGTTATTCCGAGCGCTCGGCCCAATGGTCACAGTCGACTATTAGTCTAATGTTTCATGCAGACACGCTCCCCGTTTTTCCCCTTGGCCTTGTCGACTGTCAGACGCGCCTGCGTCTTGGTGTGCGCGAGCGCCCTTGTGGCATCACTGGCCGCGTGTTCCGCTCCTCGAATCGCAGGTCGCGCCGAAGCCGAACAGCAGCCAAGTCCTTGCGAAAGGGCGTATGCAGACGCGACTGCCAACGCCGACATCATGGCAGACAGGTCACGCCATATCGTCATGCGCTATCTTGCCGCGCAGGAGGCGGTTTCAGATTGGGCCAACACCGCGGCATATTGCCCGGCGCGATTCGCCGATGGCACGTTGCGCAGCGCGCAGGCCCGTCACGCCGTCAGATTGATGGCCTCACGGCTTGCGATTGACATCGCACAGCCCACGCTGTCACGATGCGATGGCATTGACTCGCTTGATGTCGATACGGATTCGCTTGCAGCCATGGCTGCTGCGGAAGATCAGGTGGGGTTCGCGATGGAGGTGTTCGCCGCGCGTTCCTTCGGTCATGCGACGCTTGACATCAGCGATCGTCATAAAACCACTTCGCAACGCCTGATTTCTCTTTCCGGAGCCGAAGACAATCGTGCGAAAACCTATGATGTCACGCAGCTGCTCGCCAATCCTAATACCATCGTGGATTCCGCAACGGGCTTGTACGCGCCAACCGATGCCGTCCTGGAAATGAATTGCGCGCGCAGCGAAATCGCAGCCGTTGCGGCAAGCTCGACTTCGTCGAACGCCTCGACGAAGTCCCAAACAACCTCGGACGACCATTCGGATGACTCCCGGGAACAGTCACTGGGCATGCTCGCCAGCATGATCGCCGACCGCGTGGATCTGGCACTCGACTGGGGTTATCCGGCATTCGACGAAGCGCTATTCGCATAGCGCAGACTTGCGTACGCTGTCCGCGCAACCGTCTTCACACAATGCGACGCAGTGTTCCCGCGAATAAGACACGCCGAGCAATCGCAGACATCGCAAAAATCCCTCAATCGGATTTGACAATCGCCAAAGCTGTGGCAAAATGATGAAGTTGCTTGTTTTCAAGTAGCACAATGGATAAGTGTCCGAGCGGTCTAAGGAGCACGCCTCGAAAGCGTGTGAGGGCGAACCCCTCCGCGAGTTCGAATCTCGCCTTATCCGCAAGTAGAAAAACCGGAGCAACGGCGCTTCGGTTTTTTATTGCTTACAGCCCTGTGGCACGTAGGAGCACATAGGAGCCAAGGTTATTGCTTTAGACGATCTGCAACTTTTATGCCTTCATTCATCGTCGCACACTTCTTCTACCCCTGAAAATGCATGCCTGTCTTAAGGCCGCTCAATCCTCGATAGAAGACGTACTGGCGTTCGATTACCCTAAAATGCAACGAATTATTACAATTGCGTCTCGATCACGGACTCGTGAGAACGACGTAACGTCGTCATGGCATTTCGCATGATTCGCGTGTTCTTTTCGAACTATATCTCGTTTTCCGTTTTTCTTGCGATTGCGTGATGTGGTTTTGTGATGCGATATTTGGTGCGATTGTATAGCGCAATCTTCTGTGTATCCGTACAGTATGTGCTCTTACAAAGTACGTTTCGCACGAATCGCTTCGGCACGAATCGCCAACTGGTCGTCTTCCGGATATTCGATATGTTCCAGCGTCAATCCTTGCGGAGCGATCGGACCGGTGCTGCCTTCACGCAACGGCGTCGTCATTTTTTCGGCGAACCAATCCACGGAACGTTTGCCGATGCCTACCTGCACACAACCATTAACCAACGATCGCACCATATTGCGTGCGAAAGCGTCCGCAACGATGGTGAAGCACAGCAGTCCGGATTCGACCGCAGGCGTGCGATATCGCTCCCCCATCGTATTTCCGTCGTCGATCAGCGGATGCTGCGGTATACGACGCCAATACGCGGTTTTCACCTCGCGTATGGTGGTGCCTCCAGGATTCGGGGTTGCGAACGAGCCGAAATCATGCAGGCCGATAGTCATTTCAGCTGCCTTGTTCATAGCTTCGATGTTGAGATCATCGTCGATATGCAGCACGCAATTGCGGATACGTGGATCGACTTCGCTTGATCGGTCGGCAATGCGATATACGTAAGTGCGTTCCAGTGCGGAGAAACGTGCGTCGAATCCTTCGGGAGCTTCCTCGATGGAACGAATGGCGATGTCATTCGGCAGCATGCGTTGCAGCCGTCGCTTCAACGCCATCACCGGTTCGACCTGCATATGCCCGACGCAACGTGCAAGCGTCTCCTCATTGATGTCGAGATGGCAAACTTGGTGCGACGCATGCACGCCGGTATCGGTACGACCCGCGACGGTCAGGCGCAGCGGCTCGTCATCATCGCCTTCCGGTACACGAAGAACGGTATGCAGCACTCGTTCGATTTCTCCCTGCACGGTACGCATGTCAGGCTGTTTCGCCCATCCGTAGAAATCGGTGCCGTCATATGCCAAGTCGATACGTAATCTCACGGCAATGAGCATAACAAAAGGCGCATAACAACATATGACAACGCATAACAAAAAGGCTGGGAACCTTTCGATTCCCAGCCTTTTCATCAGCTAGTCAAGCCTGCTTGATGCCAATCACTCGGCCTTCTCTGCGGTGGCTTCCTGAGCCTCAACCGGTGCCTCTTCGACAACCGGAGCTTCTTCAGCGGCAACCTTGGTTGCGGCTTCGGCTTCCTTGACCACGGCCTGCTTCGGGCTCACCGGCTCGGTGACGAGCTCGATGATGGCTGCCGGAGCGGCATCGCCACGACGCGGAGCAATCTTGACGATGCGGGTGTAGCCACCCTCACGCTGCTCCATCTGCTCGGCAATCTCGGTGAACAGCTTGTGCACGACGGACTTGTTGCGGATGACACGCATCACGCGACGACGGCTGTGCAGATCACCACGCTTGGCGAGCGTGATCAGACGCTCAGCCAGCGGACGAAGGCGCTTGGCCTTCGGCAGGGTGGTGGTGATGCGGCCACGCTGGAACAGGCTGGTAGCCATGTTCGCGAGCATAAGACGCTCATGAGCCGGGCTGGAGGCCAGACGCGGACCCTTCTTTGGTGTAGGCATTGTTTCTCCTTGAAAGCCCCGTCGGACTCAGGTGGGCAGTTGCCCGAACATCCGAATCCGACGAAGCGGTTAGGTCAAAAGCGGCGAATCACTCGTCTTCCGGCGAGAAGAAAGTGCCGCCTTCGAGGTTGTTGGTATCGAAGTTGCCCAGCGGGGAAGCCTTGAGGGCCAGACCCAAGGACTGGAGCTTTTCCTTGACTTCGTCAATGGACTTCATACCGAAATTGCGGATGTCGAGCAGATCCTGCTCGGTGTGGGCGACCAGCTCGCCGATCGTGTGGATGCCCTCGCGCTTCAGGCAGTTGTAGCTGCGCTGGGTGAGGTTGAGATCCTCGATCGGAACGGCCATCTCCGGGTTGGTTTCCTCTGCCACCGGGGCAGGTCCAACCTCGACGCCCTCAGCCTGGGTGTTGAGCTCGCGGCACAGGCCGAAGAGTTCCACCAAGGTGGAGCCTGCGGATGCAACAGCATCACGCGGGGAGATTGCCGGCTTGGTCTCCACGTCCAGGATGAGCTTGTCGAAGTCAGTGCGCTGTTCAACGCGAGTGGCTTCCACGCGATAGCTCACCTTGAGCACCGGGGAGTAAATCGAGTCGACCGGGATACGGCCGATCTCGGCGTTATCCTGCTTGTTCATCTGGGCTGGCACATAACCGCGGCCACGCTCGACGGTGAACTCGATCTCGAGCTCGCCATCTTCAGCGAGAGTTGCGATATGCATATCCGGGTTGGCGATAGTGACGCCGGCCGGCGGAGTGATATCACCCGCGGTGGCCTCGCCCTTGCCGCTCTTGCGCAGATACATGACAACCGGCTCATCGTATTCGCTGGTGAGCACGATGCCCTTGATGTTCAACAGGATCTCGGTAACGTCCTCTTCAACACCCGGCAGAGTGGTGAACTCATGCGGGACGCCGGAGATACGCACCGAAGTCACAGCCGCTCCAGGGATGGAGCTCAGGAGGGTACGGCGCAGCGAGTTGCCAAGCGTGTAGCCGAAACCAGGCTCGAGAGGCTCGATGGTGAAGCGGGAACGCTGAGGGTTGAGAGATTCCTCGGTAAGTGTCGGACGCTGTGCGATAAGCACTGTGGTTATCCTTTCAGCTTCAGGCCGGTGGTGCACTCACCGGCCATAAGCGGCGTTGGATTGATGATTTCTTCTAGTGCTCAGACGCGACGGCGCTTCGGAGGACGAACGCCGTTGTGTGCCTGCGGGGTGACGTCGGTGATGGAACCGACTTCGAGTCCGGCGGACTGCAAGGAACGGATAGCGGTTTCACGACCGGAACCCGGGCCCTTCACGAACACGTCGACCTTCTTCAGACCGTGCTCCATAGCCTTGCGGGCTGCGGATTCAGCGGCCATACCAGCGGCGTACGGCGTGGACTTACGGGAGCCCTTGAAACCGACATCGCCACCGGACGCCCAAGACACAACTGCGCCGGACGGGTCGGTGATCGAAATAATAGTGTTGTTGAAAGTGGACTTGATGTGCGCCTGCCCAACCGGGACCGACTTGCGGTCGCGGCGACGCGGCTTGCGCGCGGCTTGCTTTTGAGCTGCCATTGACCCTCGTTTCCTAATAACGAATTTGCTTTGTTGTTCAGGCGATGAAACTTACGTCTCGTGGTCTGAACTGACAGCCACCTATTACTTGGTGGCCTTCTTCTTTCCGGCGACCGTGCGCTTCGGGCCCTTGCGGGTACGAGCATTGGTCTTGGTGCGCTGACCGCGCACAGGAAGTCCCTTGCGGTGACGCTGGCCTTGGTAGCAGTTGATCTGAATCTTACGACGGATATCCGCATCGATTTCACGACGCAGATCGCCCTCGATCTTGTAGTTACCCTCGAGGTAGTCGCGCAGCGTGATCAGCTGCTCATCCGTCAGATCCTTGACGCGAATGTCCGGGTTGATACCGGTCGCGGCAAGCGTTTCCTTGGCACGAGTGCGACCCACACCAAAGATGTAGGTGAGGGCGATCTCGATGCGCTTCTCATTGGGGATGTCGACTCCGGCAAGACGTGCCATTGCGATTCCTTCTGTTTTCCGCAGGTCTTGCACCGAGTCGTCCGGTTTCCCGGCCCGGGCCTGCGTACCCGGGGTTCATACCGCTTGCGCGATCTGTGACTCAGCGCCTGTACTTATTATGCCGCTGGATCTGCTCTCAGCCCTGACGCTGCTTGTGGCGCGGGTTGACGCAGATCACCATGACGCGGCCGTGACGACGGATCACGCGGCAGTTCTCGCAGATCCTCTTCACACTAGGGCTGACCTTCATGGTTTTCCTTTGCTTGTGTACCTTACTTGTAACGGTACGTAATACGGCCGCGGTTCAGATCATAAGGGCTCATTTCCAGCACAACACGATCCTGCGGCAGAATGCGAATATAGTTCTTCCTCATCTTGCCCGAGATGGTTGCGAGCACGATATGCTTGTTCTCGAGTTCAACGCGGAACATCGCGTTCGGCAGTGCTTCCACTACCTGTCCTTCGACTTCAATCACACCGTCTTTAGCCATGAGCCTCGTTCCGTTCTTTGGCGATTACTATGCGTGCCCGAAGACACACCAACTTGCAAGAATACACGAAAACGGGAACTACGGCACGTTCGGCGTGTCGCAATTCCCGTTTTCGATTGATTTGTGGTATTTTATTGGGCTTTCTTATCGTTGCATACGATTTGAATCTGCCCGATTTTCAGCTATATCAGCCAAGCTCAGCCACGATGGTGGATTGGATCTCTTCAACGGAACCGACGCCGTTGAAGGTCTTCAGCAGCCCGCGCTCTTCATAGGTGGCCAGCAACGGAGCGGTTTCCTTGGCATACACATCAAGACGCTTGGCGATGGCTTCCGGAGTGTCGTCGGAACGGCCTTCGATCTCGGCACGCTTCTTCATGCGCTCCATAAGCACGTCATGGTCAGCGTCAAGAGCCACCACAGCGTCCAGAGGAGTGTTCAGATCGGCGAGGATGGCGTCCAGCGCCTCAACCTGGGATGCGTTGCGCGGATAGCCGTCGAGGATCCAACCGTTCTTGGCATCATCCATGGCCAGACGATCCTTGACGATCTTGTTGGTCAGCTCGTCCGGAACCAGCTCGCCCTTGTCGATGTACTTCAGTGCCTCAACACCGAGCTCGGTCTTGTTCTTGATGTTGTAGCGGAAGATATCGCCGGTGGAGATTGCCGGAATACCGTAGTGCTCGCTCAGCAGCGCAGCCTGGGTGCCCTTGCCGACGCCCTGCGGTCCCATAATCAGCAGTCGCATGTTATTCTCCGTTTCATTGAGCCTCTTGCGAGGCTTTCTGATTCTCGATTGGTTACATGAAAATCGTGATACCGCTTCACGTCGAAACGGTATCACGATTTAGGTTTTACTTGCCTTCCTTGTGGTCAGTGCCCTCGAACAGGAATCCAGCGTACTGGAACTGTTCGGTCTGGGCCTTGGCCTGGCGCAGGGTGTCAAGGCCGACGCCTGCGATGATCAGGATGGTGGTGCCGCCGAACGGCAACTTGGTGTTGAGGTCAAGCGCCATGATGAGCACGGTCGGAATAAGCGCCACGAATAGTAGGTACACGGCACCGACGGTGTTGAGCCTGTTCATCACGTAGCTCAGGTAACGGCTGGTGGCGCTGCCTGCGCGGATTCCAGGAATGAAGCCGCCGTACTGCTTCATGTTGTCCGCGGTTTCGTCCGGGTTGAAGGTGATTTCCGTGTAGAAGAAGCAGAAGAACACGATCATCAACGCGTACAGTGCGATGTACCACACGGAAGTGGTGTTGGCCAAGTTGGAGTTGATCCACTTGACCCAGGACTGGTCGGATTTGCCGAACTGTGCGATCAGGGTCGGGATGGCCAGAATGGAGGACGCGAAGATCGGTGGAATAACGCCGCTCATATTGATCTTCAGCGGCAGGTAGGTGGAGGATCCGCCGTACATCTTACGGCCAATCATACGACGGGTGTACTGCACCGGAATACGACGCTGGGAAAGCTCGACGTAGATGACGAGGATCATGATGACCAGCAGCACACCGACGACCGCGGCAAACTTCGCCCAATTGCCATCGGTGCCTTTGGTGCCCCAACCGATCTCCCAAAGCTGCGGCAGGAAGCCGGAGCAGATGGACATGAAGATAAGGATGGACATACCCTGACCAAGACCCTTATCGGTGATCAATTCGGCCATCCACATGATGAGGCCGGTGCCGCCAGTCATGATGAGCACCATGACCACGAGGTTCCAGACGGAACCGTCAGGCACAACCTGGGAGCACCGGTAGTTGAACAGGGCGCCGGAGCGGGCGGTCACCAGAATGGTGGTGGACTGCAGCACAGCGAGGCCGATGGTCAGGTAACGGGTGTACTGGGTCAGTTTGGCTTCGCCGGACTGGCCTTCCTTGTGCAGCGCCTCGAAGCGGGGAATCACCACACGCAGCAGCTGGATGACGATGGATGCCGTGATGTACGGCATAACGCCCAGTGCGAAGATCGATAGCTGCAACATTGCGCCGCCGGAGAAGAGGTTCACCAGACCAATGAAGTTTTCGGAGGTGCTATCCATCGAACCGAGGCACTGCTGAACGACCTTATAGTCGACGCCTGGGGTCGGAATGAACGAACCAATACGATAAATGATGATGATACCAAGAGTGAAGAGGATCTTGTTCCTCAACTCCTTGGTTTTCAAGGCCTGGATTAACGTCCTCACCTGGGATTCCTTCCATCGACGTGCGCGCCTGCGCACCCATGCAAAACAGACTCTACCGATCGAGTCTAGCGTACGGCGTCTACCTACACGTGGAGTGTTCCATCCTTTGTCGGTTTTTTACAAGATTTCGAGGCATTGTTTTCGTTTTGTTCCCCGTACTGGACCAAAACGAAGTGAGGCCTCCCCCGTCTAAGCGGGAGAAGCCTCACTTGCAAGCTTCAGTCAGCTCTACATTCCTTGGAATCAGTCCTCGGAGATGGAGCCGCCGGCAGCCTCGATCTTGGACTTGGCGGAAGCGGAAGCCTTAACACCCTTGATGGTGTAGGCTGCCGAAACCTCGCCGCCGCCCAGGACCTTGACCGGGTAGCCGTCACGCACGGCACCCTTGGCGACCAGATCGGCAACGGTGATTTCGCCACCCTGCGGGAACAGTTCCGCGAGAGCAGCAACGTTGACGACCTGATATTCCTTCTTGAACGGGCTCTTGAAGCCACGCAGCTTCGGAAGGCGCATGTACAGCGGCAGCTGGCCACCTTCGAAGCCCGGACGAACCTGGTAACGCTTCTTGGTGCCCTTGTCGCCACGGCCCGAGGTCTTACCCTTGGAGCCTTCACCACGGCCGACGCGAGTGCGATCCTTCTTGGCGCCCGGAGCCGGCTTCAGGTCATGCATCTGCAGAATATCTGCCATAATCAGTCAGCCTCCTCAACGGTGACCAGGTGACGGAGGACCAGCAGCTGGCCACGGAGGGCCGGCGTGTCTTCACGGGTCACGGTCTTGCCAATCTTGTTCAGGCCCAGAGTCTGAGCCGCAGCACGCTGCTTCGGAGTGGAGTTCACCAGACCGTGGTGCAGCTTGATGTTCAGGTTAGTCATCACTCACCGTCCTTCTGAGCGGCCTTGGCCTGTGCTTCTTCACGGGCCTTACGAGCCTCGGCGATGCCTTCGGCGCGAGCACGCAGCAGGGAGTCAGGAGCCACCTCTTCGAGGGACATGCCACGACGGGCTGCGATCTCTTCCGGCTCTTCGAGCTTCTTGAGAGCGTCGACGGTTGCGCGCACCACGTTAACGGCGGTGGCGGAGCCCATCGACTTGGTCAGGACGTCGGTGATGCCAGCGCATTCCATGACGGCGCGGACCGCACCGCCGGCGATAACGCCGGTACCCGGAGCAGCCGGACGCAGGAGCACGGTGCCAGCAGCATCATGGCCGATCACCGGGTGAGTGACGGTGCCCTTGATGCGCGGAACGGTGAACATGTGCTTCTTGGCATCCAGCTGGCCCTTAGCGATTGCAGCCGGGACCTCACGGGACTTGCCGTAGCCGACACCCACGGTGCCGTTGCCGTCGCCAACCACCACGAGGGCAGCGAAGCTGAACGTACGACCACCCTTGTGGGTCTTGGACACACGGTTGATGGTCACCACGCGATCGAGCATCTCGTTCTCGTGAGATTCCTCACGACGGTTGCGACGCTCGCCACGACGACCCTCACCACGCTGGCCACGACGGGACTTGCGATCCTCGTTGGTAGCTTCAGCAGCAGCCTGAGTGTTCTGAGTTTCTTCAGCCACTTGGGTTTCCTTTTCGTTGTCGCTCACAGTGCCAGACCTCCCTCGCGGGCGCCTTCAGCGACAGCTGCGACGCGGCCATGATACTTGTTGCCGCCACGATCGAACACAACCGCGGTGATGCCTGCGTCCTGAGCCTTCTTGGCAATCAGTTCACCAACTTTAGCAGCCTGTTCTTTCTTAGGCATAGCTTCCATTCCCAAAGATGAAGCTGCAGCCAAAGTTCTACCAGACAAGTCATCGATAACTTGAACGTAAATCTGCTTGTTACTTCTAAACACACTCATACGCGGACGTTCAGTAGTACCTGAAATCTTATTGCGTACTCTATATTTGATCTTGATTCGTCTTTCTAATTTTGTTGTCATGATAATACAATTTTATGTAAATTATTTAGCACCGGCTGACTTACCAGACTTTCTACGAATTTCTTCGCCAACAAACTTAATACCTTTACCTTTATAAGGTTCCGGCTTACGGAAAGAACGTATTTTTGAGCAAACCTGACCAAGCAGTTGTTTGTCACAAGATTCCAATATAATAAGAGGGTTCTTATTTCTTTCTGACTTAGTTTCTACCTTGATTTCAGGAGGCAACTGCATAAAGATATTATGAGTATAACCCAAAGCGAAATCAATAATATTACCATTGTTTGAAGCACGGTAACCTACACCGACAAGTTCCAGTTCTTTCTTATAACCTTCAGAAACACCAATAACCATGTTGTTAACCAAAGAACGATACAAGCCGTGAAAAGCATGTCTTTGTTTTATGTTATCCAACATCTCGTTTTCGTTTTCTGTCAACATCACATGTCCATCTTCAATTGCAACATTGATAGAAGGATCAACAAATTGGCTAAGTTCGCCTTTAGGACCTTTTACAGTAACTACATTATCCTTCAGAGTAACTGTTACTCCAGTGGGAATACTAATGGGTAATTTTCCTATTCTTGACATTGCTTATCCTCCTATTAATATACATAACAAAGAACTTCACCACCAATTTTCAGTTCAGCAGCTTCTTTGTTAGTCATTACACCTTTGGAAGTAGATATTATAGCAATACCTAAACCATTAATAACTCTCGGCATGTCTTTGTAACCCGTATACTTACGTAAACCCGGAGTGGAAACTCTAATAAGTTTCTTAATAGCATTTACTTTGTTTACTGAGTCGTACTTCAAAGCCACTTTGATAGTTCCTTGAGGACCATCTTCTACAAACTTGTAGTTCAGAATGTAGCCTTTGTCGAAAAGGATCTTAGTGATTTCCTTTTTCAAATTTGAGGCAGGCACTTCTACTACTCTGTGCTTTGCACTAATTGCATTTCTCAATCTGGTGAGATAATCTGCGATTGGATCTGTCATATAATAATAAATTAAATTAATCAGGACTACCCTGACAATATTTAAAAATAAAAAGAATTACCAGCTTGCTTTCTTAACGCCCGGGATTAAACCATTAGAAGCCATTTCGCGGAACTGAATTCTTGAAATCCCGAACTGACGAATATAGCCTTTAGGACGACCGGTCAATTTACAACGGTTGTGCAAACGAATAGGATTAGCATTCTTAGGAATAGCCTGTAATTTCTGAGCAGCTTCAAAAGCTTCAGCAGGATCACCTGAGTTGACAATCTTTTTCAACGCAGCACGTTTTTCAGCATATTTGGCTACAAGTTTGGCTCTTTTTACTTCACGAGCCTTCATTGATTCTTTTGCCATAATATATTAATCTTTTTTTGAGTTTTTAAACGGTAAACCAAATTCCTTCAACAAAGCATAACCTTCTTCATCTGTCGGAGCAGAAGTTACAAAGGTAATATTCATTCCGAGAATTTTAGTAATACTATCGATATTTATTTCAGGGAAAATGATTTGTTCCTGAATACCCAATGTATAATTACCTCTTCCATCGAACTTACTTTCGATACCTTTAAAGTCACGAATACGTGGCAAAGCAACACGAACAAGTTTTTCAAGGAACTCATACATTCTTTCACGACGCAAAGTCACCATTACGCCAATCGGCATTTTCTTACGCAACTTAAAGTTAGCGATATCTTTACGTGAAACTGTTGCAACAGCTTTCTGACCCGTAATTGCTGTTAACTCATTAATAGCAACTTCAATAATCTTCTTGTCAGCAACAGCCATACCCAATCCTTGATTAATAACAATCTTCTTAAGTACGGGGATCTGCATTGTTGAAGAATATTGGAACTGATTCTTCAATGCAGGCGCAATGCGCTCTGCATATTCTTTCTTAAGGCTAGCAGTATTACTCATTATTTAAT
>OOAM01001637.1_pt1 | contig 13885 bp, 11 predicted proteins | sample 1671131 | NCBI WGS metagenome assembly OOAM01 (sample SAMN06348125, study PRJEB24527) | human gut metagenome | biome: human gut; feature: ankylosing spondylitis patient; material: feces | host: Homo sapiens | place: China | collected 2015-10 | reverse complement strand
CTTTTGGCTTAGCAGCTGCCGCACCTCGCTCGCCGTATCGGCACTTAGAATTATGAGGTATTGCCCTTAGAAATTACAAATAATTCACCGCCAGGATCGCCGCGCCCAGCACGACCAGCACGACGCCTGTCGCGCGGTTCAGCGTGGCGGGCTCGGCCTTGTTCGCGAACTTGGCGGCAATGCGCGCCCAGAGCAGCGTGCTCAGCACACAGCAGATCAGGCAGAACAGATCCGGTACACCGCCAATCGCAAAATGGCTGACAGAACCGGTGAAGGCCGTGAACGCCATGATGAAAACGCTTGTTCCGACGGCGGTTTTCAGCTCATAGCCCAGCACGGAGGTCAAAAGCAACAGCATCATCATGCCGCCGCCCGCGCCGATGAAACCGCAGATAAAGCCCACGCCCGCGCCGCAGAGAAGAGACTGCGCGAACCGCTTCTGTACGCTGACGGCGTTCATCGCGCTCTTGGTCGTCATGACGGGCCGCACGATGAACTTGACGCCCAGCAGCAGCGTCATGAACGTTGAGAAACCGCCCATCGTTGTGCCGGGCACGAGGCTGGCCACATAGCTGCCGACCAGCGTGAAGCAGAGCACCGACGCCATCATGACCGCGCCGTTTTTAATGTCCAGGTTGCCGCTTTTGCCGTAGGTGTAGGCAGAGATCGCACTCGCCAGCACGTCGCTGGCCAGCGCAATGCCCACGGCCATATAGGGGTCCATCCCCAAAAAAGTAATGAGCATCGGGCTGATGACCGCCGCGGCGCTCATACCCGCAAAGCCTGTGCCCAGTCCCGCGCCGATGCCCGCAATAAAGCAGACGATGAATGCTACCAGATAGGTCATATTCTTACTCCTTGTTCAGCTCCCGCAGGAGGTTTGCATCCATGCGGCGCAGATAGTCCTGCAGCGTCTGCTGCTCCTGCGCCGTAAAGCCCGCAAACAGCGGCTCCAAGCTGCAGCGCTGGATGTCCGCCAGTACCGCGACCATCGGCAGGGCATCGGGCGCAAAGCCCAGCAGCCGCTGGCGGCGGTTGTCCGGCGCAGGGGAGACCGTCAGCACGCCGCGTGCGCGCAGCCGCTCCACCGCCGCCGACACATTGGATTTTGCCAGACCGCGGTAGCGGCAGATATCGCTGGCCGTGCGGCAATCTGGATTGTTGTGCAGAAACAGCAGGATGTCAATTTCCAGCTGGTTCAGCCCGTACTGTACGGAAGCAGCCTCAAACCGCGCTGCATGGTACTTTTTGTAGTGCTGTACGTAGCTCAATATGGGCAGCAACTGCATCACTCCTTTGCAAGGCTCAAATAGAACAGTTCTAATTATAACCGATTGCACAGCAAATGTCAATTCTGCCTGTTGAAAAGCAAACATCAGAGAGGGACAGCCGCACCGCGCCAGGCTATACCGGATACACAAAAAAAGAGGATGCGGACGGATCCGCACCCTCTAAAACAAAAACAAACCCGAAACAATGCTTCACGAAGAAGATTGAGTTCGGATTTGCACAATATGGTGGAGCTGACGGGAGTCGAACCCGTGTCCGAAAAGAAATCAGTTAGAGTATCTCCGGGCGCAGTGTGTTTATTAAATTTCCCTTGGTGCGGGCGAGCACACACGCACTACACCTTGGTAGCTTCATAAGTTCATGCCGGGCCGCAAAGCTTAAGCCCGTTCACGTTCAGTACCTAATCGACGTCCTGACCCCATGCGGTACTAACACGGGCAGGACGGCAGCGCCTAATTAGGCAGCTACGGCAACAGGATAATTGTTGTCAGTTAATTTAAGTTGGCGCTTTTATCGTGGGTCACCGCCACGGCCCGCTGCTCACGCCTCTCTCTCCCCGTCGAAACCATTACAGCCCCATATAAGCGCTATGCGGCAGAACCACACAGCGTGGGAAAACAAAAGTGTGTGCGCGAAAAAATTATCTTCTTGTTTTGATTGCGCGGTCAATATCGCGCTTGGCGTCCCGTGCGGCGGCATCAGCACGCTTATCGTACAGCTTTTTGCCTTTGCACAGGCCCAGTTCCACTTTTACACGCCCCTGCTTGAAATACAGTTGGAGCGGCACCAGTGTGTACCCCTGCAGTTTGATCTGCTGCTGCAAATGGCGAATCTCGCTTTTATGCGCCAGCAGGCGGCGGGGGCGGCGGGGATCTTTATTAAAGATATTCCCCTGCTCGTATGGGCTGATGTGCATGTTGTAGATGAAAGCCTCTCCATCCTTAATCTGGATGTAGCTTTCCTTCAGGCTGCACTTACCCATGCGCAGACTTTTTACCTCTGTCCCTGCCAGAGAAATGCCTGCCTGTATGGTTTCTTCAATGAAATAATCATGATATGCCTTTTTATTGTTTGCAATCATCTTGTCATTACTCTTCGCCATCTCCGGCACCTCCCTGATTTACAATCTTAAAATCAATCGTACGCATCAGACGGTCTGCATCCAGCACCCGGACTCTTAGTCCTTCGCCTAGTTTATACACTTTCCGTGTATGCATCCCCATCATCTCATAGCGTTCTTCATTATATTCATAGTGATCATCCGTCATATTCGTTACATGAACCAGACCTTCTATCGTATTCGGAAGTTCCACATACATGCCCCATTTTGTTATTCCTGATATCACACCTTCAAATTCTTCTCCTATATGCGCCTGCATATATTCTACTTTCTTTAATTTGACTGTCTCACGTTCTGCTTCATCTGCACGACGCTCCATCTCACTGGAACGCTTTGCCACTTCCGGAAGGATAGACCGGTAATGTTCCATCTTATCCGCATTCATTCTTCCCCGCAGATTATCTTTGATAATCCGGTGAATCTGAAGATCCGGATATCTACGGATCGGAGAAGTAAAATGTGTATAATAATTAGCTGCCAGTCCAAAATGTCCATCATTCTCCACCGTATATTTTGCCTGCTTCATGGAACGCAGTGTCAGCCGGCTGATCAGTGCCTCCTCCGGCGTTCCATCGATCTTTTGCAGCAGCTTCTGCAGTTCTTTCGGATGCACTTCGTCCTGTCCGATATGGATAGAATAACCAAAATTATTGATAAATGTCGATAACTTCTTGATTTTTTCAGTATCCGGGTTGTCATGTGTACGGTATACAAACGGCAGTTCCTGCCAGAAATAATCCTGCGCTACCGTTTCATTGGCGATCAGCATGAAATCTTCGATGATCTTCGTTGCAACATTCCGCTCGTAAGGCTTAATCTCGACCGGTTTTCCCTTGTCATCAAGCACAATCTTCGTCTCCGGAAAATCAAAATCGATCGAGCCGCGCTTCATACGTTTTTTGCGCAGAATCGCAGCCAGTTCCTGCATCAGTTCAAACATCGGAACCAGTTCTTCATACTCTCTGATTTCATTTTCATCATGATCTTCCAGAATCTTTTTTACACTGGTATAACTCATGCGGCGGTCTACTTTGATCACGGACTCTGCAATCGTGTGATCGATCACATTTCCTTTTGTATCGATCGTCATCACACAGCTTAAGGTCAGACGGTTTTCGCCTGCATTTAAAGAACAGATCCCATTTGACAATTTATGCGGCAGCATCGGGATCACGCGGTCGACTAAATAAACAGATGTACCGCGGGATAATGTCTCCACATCCAGTGCGCTGTGCTCCTGCACATAGTTTGAAACATCCGCAATGTGCACGCCAAGCTTATAGTTATCTCCCTCTTTTGTCAGTGTGATCGCATCGTCAAGATCCTTCGCATCCTCCCCGTCGATCGTGACCGTCTGCCAGTCCCTGAAATCCATGCGTCCTGCCATATCTGCGGTGCTGACTTCGTTCGAGACATTTTCCACCTGATGCATGATCTTTTCTGAAAATTCTACCGGCAGGTCGTAAGCCTTTACGATAGACATAATGTCTGTCCCCGGATCATTGATATGACCAATGATCTCAACCACTTTCCCTTCCGGTTTTCTTCCCTCTTTGCCGTAGTCCGTGATCTCGACCACGACCTTATGTCCGCTGACAGCTCCTTTCGAACGCTCCTGCGGAATAAAAATATCTGAACCGAATTTAGGATTGTCCGGCACGGCAAATCCAAACGTCTTACTTTTTTCATAAGTACATACGATTCGTGTGGTACCGCGGGATATAATTTTTGTAATCGTACCTTCCCTGCGTTTTCCACTATTCTCAGAAGTAACCGCCACCTGAACCGTATCCATATGAAACGCACCATGCACCTGTGATTCCGGGATGAAGATATCTTCCTCTTCCCCCTCGATGCTGACAAATCCAAAACCTCTTGCATGCGCCGTAAATGTACCGATTAAGTATTTTCCTTCTGATTTGATATATTTTCCCTTGGAAGTCACCTCGATCCTGCCATCCATCACAAGCGCGTCAAGTACTTCCTGCAGTTCACTGCGCTGGGATTTCGGTACTGATAAAACGACTGCCATCTCCTTTGCTTTCATCGGTACATAAAACTCATCGCAGATAAACTGGTAAATTGTCTTTTTCCGTTCTTCTAAAATTGTTTTCTCCATAAACCCCGTCCTTTTTTCTTATGAAAAAAATGACTGCCGCATCTGCGACAGCCATCCATTCATCTTAAAAAATACTCATATTTAATACCGCTGCAATCACGATAAACAAGATAACAAAAATTCTGGTCAGTTTTACTAACATACCTTCCATGGAACGTCCTTTGTTCTTGCCCCAATATGTGTCTGCTGCACCTGCGATTGCTCCAAGTCCTGCGGATTTACTTTCCTGCATTAAGATGATAACTGTCAATGCCACACTGATTATAATAAAAACTACAGTCAAAATTGTTTTTACAACTGCCACGATCGTTCCCTCCTAGGTTACAAACTCACAACTTTAATCATTGTAACATAGACGTTTCCTTTTTTCAACCCATTTTTTCAGCTTTCTGCTTTTCAGTGATTTCTTCCGGCACAAACACCGCATCCTCTGCCAGTTCCTCCTCAATGCGTAAAAGCTGGTTATACTTGCTGGTGCGCTCTGCGCGGCACGGTGCTCCCGTCTTGATCTGTCCGGCATTGACCGCCACTGCAAGGTCTGCGATAAATGCATCCTCCGTCTCCCCGGAGCGATGGGAAATGACCGTATGATATCCGGCTGACTTCGCCATCTCAATCGCATTTAACGACTCCGTCACGGTTCCGATCTGGTTTACTTTGACAAGGACTGCATTTGCAGCACCAAGTTTAATTCCGCACTGGATACGTTTGGGATTGGTCACAAACAGATCATCTCCGACAAGCTGTACTTTATCACCAAGTCTCTTTGTCAGTTTCTGCCATCCTTCCCAGTCATCTTCGAACAACCCGTCCTCGATAGAAACGATCGGGAACTGCTGCACGAGTTCCTCATACATGGCGATCATCTCTTCAGAACTTCTTGCGATCTCCTGTTCTTCCCCATTTCCCTTTGACTCTCCCGGAAATACATAGACGCCGCGCGCCTCGTCATACAGTTCACTCGCCGCCGCATCCATCGCATAAACGATATCCTCCCCGACACGGTAACCTGCCTTTTCCACCGCTTTTGAGAGATAAGAAAACGCTTCTCCCGTATTCTTAAAATCCGGTGCAAAACCGCCCTCATCCCCGACTGCTGTACTCATACCGTTTTCGTTTAAGATCTGGCGCAGAAAATGATATACTTCTGCACCCATTTTAAGAGCCTGTGAGAAACCGCGTGCTCCGACCGGCATGATCATAAATTCCTGAAAATCAAGCGTATTTTTTGCGTGGACACCGCCGTTGATCACGTTCATCATCGGAACCGGGAGCGTTTTGGCATTGGTTCCGCCAAGATAGCGGTATAATGGCATATCCAGTGCCTTTGCAGCCGTCTTTGCACATGCAAGCGATACCCCGAGGATCGCATTTGCCCCAAGGTTTCCCTTATTATCGGTTCCGTCAAGTTCCACCATTGCGCGGTCTAATTTTGCCTGCTCTAACACATTCATCCCAAGCAGCATTTCCCGGATTTTTGTGTTTACATGATCCACGGCCTTCTGCACACCAAGGCCGAAATAATCTTTATCACCATCACGCAGTTCGATTGCCTCAAATCTTCCCGTACTTGCACCGGAAGGGACAGACTCTCTCGCCGTGATCTTTTTGCCGGTTGTCTCTGTCTCGGCAGTCACCTCGACCTCCACCGTCGGATTTCCTCTTGAATCCAATATCTGTCTTGCATGCACATCTGTGATCTTAATTTTTAATGACATAAAAAAATTCCCCTTTCACACAATCTTTTTCCGTAGTATGTGTAATCGGGGAATCATTTATAACTTTTTTACGGTAAAATAAATTTTTGCAGCGTCGTATATAAAAGTTTCGGATCGATCGGTTTTGCAAGGTGTTCATTCATCCCTGCTTCTTTCGTCTGTCTTCTGTCCTCATCTCCTGCGTTTGCTGTCATTGCAATGATTGGAAGTTCTTTGACATCTGCTCTGTCTAAAGCACGGATCTGTCTTGCTGCCTCAATTCCGTCTAAAACCGGCATGCGAATATCCATCAATATTGCATCAAAATAATATTCCGGGGCATCTGTCACAAGTTCCACCGCTTTCTTGCCATTTTCCGCTGTGACAACCTCAAACTGTTTCTTTTCCAAAAGTCCCTTTGCAACGATGACATTAAGCGGATGATCCTCAACAAGCAGAATCCGCTTTCCCTCAAAACTGATATTCTCTGTTCTTTCCTTCCGCGCCTTTTTCCGGCGGTCAAAATCAAGTTTTGCGGTCACGGTAAACACGGTGCCTTTTCCTTCCGCACTCTCTACCGTAATGTCACCATCCATCATCCTTGCATAATTGCGCGCAATGGACAGTCCCAGACCGCTCCCTCCATAAACACGGGTATTTTCTTCATGCTCCTGTGTAAAAATTTCAAATACTTTTGGCAGAAAATCTTTTGCGATACCAATTCCATTATCGGAAACGACTGCGGTCAGCTGTACTCTTCCATCCGTTTCCTGCTCTGCAACAGAGACGTTGACATTTCCACCTTTGGGGGTAAATTTCACCGCATTGTTGATCAGATTTACCATGATCTGTTCTAACCTTGTGGAATCCCCAATATACACTTCCGAGATTTTCTTTCTTCTTTCAAAAGAATAGCCGACACCTGCCATGACTGCCTGTGCCTTCGCTAACATATTGACATTATCCCAGAACTTATCTCCCTCAAATGTCCGGATAGCAAGTTTCATGCTGCCACTCTCGATTCGCGACATATCAAGAATATCATTTAGCAGTGCTAAAAGATATTGGGATGCTGAATCCAGTTTTTCCGTATAATCAAGCACCTGCTCCCTGTCATCAAGCGATGAGCGTATCATGGAATTTAAACCGATGATCGCATTCATAGGTGTCCGTATCTCATGGCTCATTCCGGCTAAAAATTTCGTTTTTGCCTCATTGGCTGCCTCTGCCATCTTCAGTGCTTTCTCCAGCTGCTCCTGTTTTTCTTTTTCTTCTTTCACAATGTCCTCAACATCGGAAAGCATTAAAAGCAGTGTACCTGTCTGTTGATTTAAATACATACAGCGGATCTGTTTCTGACGGTACTTTCCATTTTTCGAACGCAGCGGAACCTCTACGATATACACATCCTGTGATTTTAAATGTTCACGGATATTCGACAATTCCATAGCTTCTGACAACCGCTTCTTTTCTTCCGGCGTTTCCACGCGGTCGGCCAGACATTGCAGCTCACCTTCATATTGATTCTGTTCAGCCTGTGAATCAAGCGCATACTGACCACTTACAAATTCATCCATCTGCCCGGTGTATTCATCCACCGTATAAATTTCATCATAGCCAAATGCCATGATACATTCTAAAATCTGTTTTAATTTGCTCTCTCTTGTCACATCATGATTGTAAATAAATGCTATAATCTCGCCATTTTCCGGTTTCTGTAAAAGATTTACCTCCACTCTTACCCATACATATCTGCCACTATCCAGTTGTGCGACGTATTCCTCCGAAAGACTGTTTACCCCGTCCTTAAATGCATCAAGCATTCCATCCGGTGACAGTCTCTGATTCTGTTCCTCTGTCAGGTATACTTTTTTGGCGTATGCATACATTCTGGAACGAAAATCCGTGACCTTCGCATACATTTTCTCATAACCGTCTTTCGTACCTACCCGCATATCTTCTATCACACGCTTTGTCAGGTTTAAACGGCTTGTGGTCAGGATTTCCCCGGAGACGGCATCCCGGTACATCATTTCCTCCTGGTATTTCTGCTGCAGCTTCTCATGGGCGGTGCGCATCTGTGTTTCCATCTTTTTGGTATCTGTAATATCAGTCAGATATTCCACATATGCCTCTCTGCCACACCAGTCGATGATCTTTCCCTTGGCCTGATAAAAACGCTCATTAATCTTTTTTTCCCGCTGCCAGATCTTATCTCTTTTTAACTCCGCAGCCGGACAGCCCTGGCACGGAATTTTCTGCTGATAAAAAAGTGTATAACAGTTTTTTCCTGCATATTTCTCATTGATGTGAAAGATTTCTTTCGCTTTCCGGTTTAAATACAGCACCTCATAGGTACAGATATCCCTCACATATGCCGCTGTCTGCGACTCGTCAAGCACACTCTGGTAAAGTTCTGTAATACCGAGCACTTTTTCTCTGTCATCAAGCTTTTTTAATATTTCCATGCGAAACCACATAACAATACTACTCAGTACCACACTCATGCCAAACATCAGCATTGTGTTAATCAGATCAAGTTTTGCATAATTCCACTCTCTGACAAGGCAGCTGCTGACCGCCAGTATGCAGGTGATCCCCGCCTGCATCAGATACATCTGGATGGGACACACCAGAAAACAGAATGCAAGTCCAACCAGAAGATAATATGCCGTTGTGCTTTCCCGTCCACCAAATATAATATGATTCATGGCAAAAAAGGAACCTATTGCAACGTACTCGACCGCGATCAAAACAGACAAACGGATACCTGAATCTCTTTTCGAATAAAAGGAAACAAACAGTAAGATCAGAAACAATGCTGCATATAAAATACACATATGTTCATGGTAATAGTCTGCCTGTTTTCTCCATAATATGTAAAATGCCAGCATAAATGACAGGCACACCATGGAACTGTTTAAGACACAGAGCACGATTCTGTTCTCATGATCCACCTGCTGCCTGCATTCTACCAGCACATCCGCTTTCAAAAATTTTTTCAGTTTTTCTTTCCAGTCTTCCCAAAACTTCATCATTCTGTCCCGATTCCTTTGGTCTTTAAGAAATCTACCCAGATGTTGTATTTCGACCCGTACAGATGCAGATTGTCAAACGTAAGCTCCTGTTTTAATCCACCCTGATCATCGCACACCACTTCATTGACATCAATATAAAACACACGAACACCATCCGCAAGCTGCTGTATGCGCTGATTTCTCGCATCAATGCCCGGATTATTAAAAATCGGATCTGAATCAGATTTTTTCTGGGTCACATGCATGATCGCCTGCACATAAATGACCGCATCCGGCTGCAGTGTTTTGAATTTCTCCACTGCATTCTGATACTCATTCATAAACCCGTCCAGTGTTCCACGTCCCATCTCATTGATACCGATCTGAAAATACACCTTTTTATACTGCTTTGCCTTCAAGGCTTCCTCTAATGTCACCTTTTTCCCGTTGACCTCACAGAATGCATCTGTCCACAGATCATAAATATTCATACCAACAGTTGCGAAAAAATCGGAATGATCCAGTCCACCATAATCATGCAGACCTACCGTTCTCGAATCTCCAATAAAAACTGCATCATCAAAATAACTGTCATCCACCTGTATAAATTTCTTTGGTTTTGCAGCCGCCGTTTCTGTATCCTGCATTACTGTTTCCGTCTGCCCTGCCACGTTTTCCTCATCCGTCGTTTCTGTACTTGCAATGACACTTTCCTGGTTCTGTGGTTTTGTTCCATCCGGCAACAGATCCGGCAACTCTTTACTCCAAGGATAAATTTTATCATGAATTCCGTCTAACACCAATACAAAATACGGAGTTTTTTTTACATCGATGGAATAATTTTTATAGATCCCGTCTTTTTTTAAATATCCGATCAGGGAAAGTACCCCCCAGCCAATGATCAAAAAGACAGCAACCCTGCATTTCATTATTTTTTTCACGCTTATTCACCAGTCCTAAAAATTAAAGTACAAAAACGGGTTATTCGTAGAAACTGCCATATAATAAAGACTTAATCCTAACACCACGATCACCGCCAGACTCCCCAGCCATTTTTTTTCAAATACCTTATATAAAGCTGTCGGGTATGGAGTTGAAAAAACAATCCCCATCAGAAACAGTGGACCGTAATCTTTCAGATACTGCAAAAAATCCATTTGTCTGACCGTTTCTCCCACACCGAAAAATGGTAACATTCTTGCATAATAGACACCAAGCTGTCCTACATCCGCAATCGCAAATGCCATCCAGGTAAGCGGTACTACAAGCACCAGATATACATGGGAAAGTATTTTGCTTTTTTTCAGAAACTGCAGTAAAAATGCTTTTTCCAAAGCAAGCAGTAAGAGCAGTGATGCTCCCCAGATCAGAAAATGTCCCTCTGCCCCATGCCAGACGGCAGTCAGACTCCATACCACAAATAAATTAAATATCGTACGCGCTTTTCCCTTCCTGTTGCCGCCAAGCGGAATATAGACATATTCCCGGAACCAGCGTCCAAGCGTAATATGCCATCTTCTCCAGAATTCGGATACCGATCTTGAAATATAGGGATGTTTAAAGTTTTTCGGAAATTCAAATCCAAGCATCCGTCCCAGTCCCAATGCCATCAGAGAATAACCGGAAAAATCAAAATAAAGTTCGATCGAATATGCAAACGCTCCCATCCATGCCAACGGTGTTGAAATACTTTCAAAGCCGATTGCCTGGATGTTATTCCACAAAAGTCCAATACGGTCTGCAACGATCACCTTTGCACCAAGTCCCAGTATCAGTGTTTTTAATCCGGATTCAAACTGTTCGAAAGTAACGGTTCTGCTGCATAAAGCCATACGGACCTCCGAATAGTTGATGATCGGTCCGGCAATCAGCTGTGGAAACATCGTCACATACGTTCCAAGCCGGATAAACGATTTTTCCACCGGCACCCTTCCCCGGTAAACATCGATGATATAGGCTGCAATCTGGAACGTATAAAAACTAATACCGAGCGGCAGCTTATCCATGAAACCGCTATACTTAAAAAGGAATAAAACACCAAAGTCGTAACACAGCGCCACGATCAGCAAAATCAGCTGTTTTTTCCCTCTTCCCTCATAAGTATCCCGGTACATCAGCCTGCCAAAAACATAGTTGATCACCACAGAAGCAAGTAAAAGCACTACATATTCTGCCTCACCTGCCGTATAAAATAAAATACTGCCCGCAAATAACACCGCATTTTTCCATTTCTGCGGCGTCACATAATACACCAGTAAAAAAACCGGCAAAAACCGGAATAAAAATTCAAAACTGCTAAATACCATCTTATCGGCTCTTTCTAATCTACATCATTTTTCAACACCGATTATTATAGCCAAAAAAATGCCTTATAACCACCTGTTAAGCAAAGTTAGTAAATTTGTAAATTTTTTGTGATTTTTGTTACATCTTGGAAATATTTTTCAATCTCCCCGACAAAGTACAAAGACCCAAATGCGATCGTTTTGTGTGCCACATCCAGCCGTCCCGGCATCAGTTCGTCAAAAGAGTGTAAAAGTCCGGCATCGCAGATTCCCTTTGCCCGGATCTTCTCCGACAGCTCCTGTGCCGCCAGTGCCCTCTCTGACTCTACCGTCACCGTCTTAAAATCCAGTGCAAGCGGCAGTAATTCCTCGATCATTTCCTCATAGTTTTTATCTGCCATAACTCCCATGACAAAATGAAACTTCTCTCCCGGGAACAAAGTACGAAGACTTTCCGCTAATGCCGCCACTCCGTTACCATTATGTGCACCATCCACCATAAAAAACGGTTCCCGGCTTAGGATCTCCATCCGTCCTTCCCATCTTGTCTTTTTGATTCCTTCTCTGATATAGTATTCTGCCTTTTCATCTGAAATTCCTCTGTCTTTCAGAAAAATTTCTGCGGCAAGGATCGCAGCAGCCGCATTTTCATACTGGTGGACACCAAGCATTGCCATCTCAAGATTTTTGTATTTCTGATAGGAAAAATACTGTCTGCCATTTTCATAGCGGCATTCGGTCACGTCATGCATATCCGCAATCTTTATCTCAGTAACTGCTTCTTTTTCCGCTGTTTCCAGCAAAACATCCATTGCATCTTTTTCCTGGCTCTCTAATACCAGTTTTGTACCCTTTTTGATAATTCCCGCCTTCTCCGCCGCAATTTTATCTAATGTATCACCTAAAACCGCCATATGGTCATACCCGATTTTCGTGACCACCGTAACCTCCGGCACGCCGATTGCATTGGTTGAATCTAATCTTCCCCCAAGCCCGGTCTCTATCACGGCAGCCTGACACTGTCTGTCCCTGTAATAGAGCAGTGCCATTGCCAGACAATAATCAAACATCGTCGGTACTGTCCCAAAGTCCTCCTCAAGCAACATGTTTCCAAGTTTTGTCACTTCTTCACGGGATATCATCTGTCCGTCCACACAGATCCGCTCCCTGAAATCAACCAGGTGCGGTGAGGTAAACATTCCGGTACGAATCCCTGCTTCCTTTAAAATTGAGCACAAAAAAGCAGAGACGGAACCTTTTCCGTTCGTCCCCGCTATATGGATCACACTCATATTCTGCTGTGGTCTGCCTAACTTTTCCAGCATCAGCGCTGATACCTCTGCCCCCGGACGATTTCCAAACCGTCTCTGATGTTCGATCTGATCTAATACTTCCTCATATGTCAGTTCTTTCATATACTGTCCTTTCCCTGACGGATGCTGCAGTCCTCATACGCCGGCAGATCGGTAACTGACACTTATTCCGCCGTATTAAACTGCGATAATAACACCGCCGTCATTTGCATACATTGTGCTGACGCCCGCTGTATCCGTAACAATGATTTTTTTGAACTTTGCTATCTTTTCAATTTTTTCCTTTACTGCTTTTGCTCTCTCCGGACAATTACAGTGTGAAATTGCAAGCACCCTGTTCTCACAGTTTTTTGTCTTTGCAATCACATCCTGAATCATCTTATCCAGCGCTTTGTTCATGCCACGCGCCTGACCAAGCTGACAGATCGATCCTTCCTCTGTAGAACCCATTACCGGCTTGATATTTAATGTATTTGCAATAAATGCCTTAAGATTTGTCAGACGTCCGTTTTTTCGCAGAGTCTCTAATGTTTCAAGTACAAAAAATGTATTCATGGAACTGATATATTTCTCTGTTGCCGCAACAACTTCCTCAAAACTCATACCGGCCTCTTCACACTCCTGCACTTTCATACCGATCAGTGTCTCACCGACGGAAGCGGAACGGGAATTGAATACATAAATCTTCTTCTCGCCCGGATGTTCCTCCTCAAATAAATTTTTTCCAAGTTCGGCACTGTTATAAGATCCGGAAAGCTTGCCGGATAAAGTTACCACATATACATGATCGGCATCCCCTTCATAGGACTTCATATATTCATCCGGAGACGGGCATGCAGACTTTGGTCCGGTAACACTTTCCTTTACCCTGCGAAGAAAATCCTTCTGGTCAAATGTCTCGTCATCGCGGATATAGCATCCATCTACCTCTAACTCTAACGATACATTCTGATAATGTCCATCCTTTTTTAAATCTTCCGGCAGTTCTCCACAACTGTCAATCACGATCTTGTACATATCTTATAACCTCCATAGTCCGACAAT
>OOAM01001611.1_pt1 | contig 14048 bp, 13 predicted proteins | sample 1671131 | NCBI WGS metagenome assembly OOAM01 (sample SAMN06348125, study PRJEB24527) | human gut metagenome | biome: human gut; feature: ankylosing spondylitis patient; material: feces | host: Homo sapiens | place: China | collected 2015-10 | reverse complement strand
CCCTGTAAATGTATATATAACACTTCTATCTGCAATAATATTGAGTAATTCTGTGCTTCCAGAAAGCGTCAAATCGTATCCATTGATGATGCTGAAAACAATAGCCGTCAACAGAAAAATGATATAGAAGTAAATTCCGGAAGATAAACACCAGAAGCATTTTGAGATCCACCATCTGCTTCGTTTTCTGGTTCTTGAAAGAACCTGTATTCCGAACTGTGTCAGATCATTATGCATATAATCAAATCCGATAAATATGGCAAAAATAAAAATAGCAATCCAGAAGTATGGCAGTTCAATTTTAAGATTGGGATCTGGATTTTTTGTAATTGGGTCACAGCCGTGAAAGATTTCTGCCCAAAGCGCCAAAAAAGTCGGTCTGCTATGGACATCATAATATAATTGATAGGAATTTATACTCATATGTGCATACATACATTCAAATATACAAATAAATGGAACTATCGTATATCGCTTATTCTTAAAAATACCTTCCCGTATATCGCATAACCATAACTTAAAGACACTCATATTTTCTTCCTCGTAAAATGTAAATAAGCGTGGATATCATGATAATCAGAGCGATACATAGCAGGATATGTTCCGGAAACGATGTCGTCATAGGAGCTGCATACAACATATCCGTCCAAACAAGACCAATTGATGTTCCTTTTATGGTAATTGTATATCTTTGCATAACGTATAATGCAAGTATTTGCTCTGCTGTAAATACAAGAAACGGAACAATGCTTGAGATCACATATTTTTTTATCAGCATGCCAGCTGCCATACTGATACAACTCATCGCCCCGCCCCATAGGAAAGCAATCCCGAACCATATCAGCATAAACAAATATGGATTCTGATAAAATATTTCAGAACAGAAATGAAACGGATCCATGCTGGATGCCAAATCCCCCGGAATGGGAGTATATGCCGGAGAAAATATGGCAAGCAATACATAATCCAAAATCAATGCACCAGCAAAAATTATTCCGCCGCTAATAAAGGTCACCAGAAATTTGGCTGTAAAATATTTTTTGCGGCTGGTTCTCGTGATAATCTGAGAAATATAACCGGAGTTTCGGTCATAACTAACACTCCAGCTATATGCAAACGCAGTTAACAGCGGAAGTGCTATAAAGAAATAAACCCCAGCATTCATTCCACGATTAACACCAAGCCATTTGTAAAAAATACTGGTATCCACATCTATTCCTTGCAAATATAGTAGAAACCACGCTACAACATCTGCAATAATCATCAAAGAGGCTGCTATTGCAGAAATCAAAAATGTTTTACTGTGAATCATACGATTCCATTCAAATTTGAAAATATTCTTCATTTCACACCTCAGCTTAGATTCAGTGCAATAATTGTACCATATTCCGGAGTCGCTGCTGTATTAAATGTTACTTCTTTCAAATCAATTTCCCGCAAATCAACAAGATATCCGGCATCCATTTCTGTACTTTCTCCTGGTTCGAGATGAAAAGCACTGGGATGTGCACTGCATTCTCCCATTTTACTGAAATACATAAGCGGGCCATAAGAACACCCTCCAAGAGCATCCACTCTGAAATCATATTTATCATATTTTTCTGGTTCTTCTGCATAATCACGTGAAATTGCATCAACATTTTCAATCGTAATATGCAGCATTACAAGTACATAATTATCTGTAAATGTATTTTCTGCTGCATTCCAATTGATTCCATCCGCAAATTCGCCTGAAAACATATCATCAAGCTGAAGCCCAGCATCCTGTGCCGTTTTAAAGGCTTCTGCTTTATTAATAGTCCAATAAATCGTACCACTTCCGCCGTTCATTACAAGGTTTTCTGCGAAAAGCTTATCTCCGATCGCAGCCCTTTCCGGTATACCAGCCTCAGATCCTGTATCTTTACGATTTTCTGTTGCAGAACTTTCATCCGATCCTACATTTGCACGATTTTCTATGCTAGAACTTTCATCAGAAATTTTTTCAACCTGCACTTCACTTAGAGAACAAGCACTCATTAACAAAAATGAAGGGACAAAAATCACACTTAATAATTTTTTCAAAGATACCGCTCCTTTCAAAAGTATAATATTTTATATATTATTTTTATGGATAGATATATGAAATGCCAGACAGAATGAATTATTCCATCTGACATATCATTAATTGTTAATAAAATCCAATTGTATCTACTGCATCTACCGATCTACTTAACCTGCGACGATTACGCCGCTTTCATAAGAATAATCAGGACTCCATTTACCAGTAATGGTGGAGGAGTTATACTGATTCGTTGAGCAGAATTTAAGTCCCGCACAAGAATAACCACTCTCATTGATTGTGTTTTTAATCTGATAGCGGTGACCTACAGAAACAGTGACGGAAGTAGTCAGGGAACCATATGCATTGCAAGTACGGTTTTTTCCAGAGGCAGACCATCTTGTATCTGTGAGTCCCCAGGTTTGAACTGATACATTGTAAGTCGATTTTGTGACGTTAAGATATACGCTTGTGTCAGTAGATTTTACTCTAACACCATTTTGAGAAAGAGGCAACGGATTGAAGGTTCCTGCTGCACTCGGCGGTGCAATAAAGTTAGTGATATTAGTGTCAGTATAATCTGCATTCGCACTTATACCACCAATTGCAGAAGTTGTCATCGTTGCTGCAACCATCACAGCCGCTCTAGTCGGCTGATTTTATATTTAAATCAGCAGTGAATATTCGTATGTATTTCTCAAAAGAAGCCATCTTTCTACACTCTAACCCAAGATCTTGTACGTACATATTCAGAGCAAAAAGAATGATAACTTCAATGTGAAATCTAAAATTACTCTGCTTTACTTCTTCAGATTCTGCAGAGCCTTCGGTTCTTTCGGCTGATGACAACCGCCCCAAGAAGCTGCTCCTGCCGCCTTAACTGCGGCACTTTTTCCAATGCCAGCAATCTTTTTCAGTATTGCATTCTGAATCTTACTCATATTCATTCCCCCCTTTTCTGTTTTTTGATATTAAAATTAGTACTGCAATGCTGAACAATGTATACGCAATCAAAGCTGAAACTTTAGGAAAAAATATATATAAACCACAACTTAATGCTTCCAAAATAATTACAGCAATGGAAGCTGCTCTGTGATTCCTTTTCTTTTGTTCCTTTGTTAAAGGCTTGTTCGGATTTTCTACCGGTGCGTATTTCCATACACTCAGCAATGCAAAAACTAACATTAATCCATGTATGGTTAAGCTGTACATTTCACTCATATCACTGAGTTTTGTCATGCCTAACGTAAAGAATGTGATCCCTGCAAATGTAAGGTTACATTTCAGGTAAGAATCTGCATGGTAACCGCCAGTCCACTGACGAACTGTAACAAATATCACATAGTACAATACAGACAAGAAAAACATATTCAAGACAATTCCGACCGCCATTGTTATCAACAACCCCAAGGCTGTAGAAATCAGAATTTCAAATCCATATTGATAAACTTCGACTTCTTGTTCCGCAATCACTTTTTTTTGCATAAAAAATGCGATATGGACTTTCCAAGAAATGTGATGATTTTTATCACCTTCTTTCCGATAAGTCAATCATATCGCATTTTGTCGTAAAAATCAATACTTTGTTCCCCAAATGCAGGTTTTAGTCCCCCAAATGCAGATTTTCCTCTATTGGAAGAAGAATATCTACATAAAACATCCCTTCTTTCTCATAAAAATCAATCAATCCATTTCGTTTTGATACAAGATCCGTAACAGAACGCAGTCCCCAGCCGTGCAGCTTTTTATTTGCTTTTTCTGTTTTTAATTCCTGATTCTTCTTCAAAACAGATGCGGCAATTGTATTTCTGACCACAATCCGATAATAGCCTGCCTCTTCTGAAATTGTCAGAAGTATCTGTGCATTTGACGGATTTTTCTCACAGGCTTCTATGGCATTGTCCAGCAAATTAGACAGCATGATGCTAAGATCGAACTCCAAATCATGGGGAATTTGAACGACTAACCGCAATGAGGTATCGATTCCTTTGGATTGCGCATCATTGAATTTTGCATTTACAACCGCATTTAACATGGTACTTGAGCATTGTACTTGCGACAAAATTGTATTTACTTTTCGCTCCTTAAATCGTTTCGCATACGCCAATGCTCCGGAGCAATCTCCCTGTTCTATCATACCGCACAAACAATCGATTCCATTCCGAAAATCGTGACGAAGAATTGAGATTTCTTCATACTGCTGCTGTAGACGCTGCATTTCATCTTGCTGCCGCTGTAACTGGATTTCCATAATATCTCGTTCTTTTTCAATTTGACTTGTGCGGTTCATTTTTCTCAGAAATATAAAAATAACAACATCTAATCCAGACAGAAGCAACGTAATTGCAAGATAGATATATGATGTAAAATAGCCATTTATAAACACAAGACAAATTGCAAATCCAATAAAAAGTGTAAAAAGAAATGCTGATAATATGATAATCCACTCATTACGTTTGAAATGATATTCTTCTTTTCTGCGAAATGATAGTATGAACTGTGTTGCCGCAAAATACAATAATTTTGTAATGAATAAACAAACAATACGCTCTACACTCTGTGCAGATTGAAGCTGTAATATCGAGATATTTGTAAGAGCACTGATTGCCGACATCACCGGAAGATTGATAAAATATACTAAAACATAATTGATGATTGAAATCAATACTTTTTCAAATGTGCTTCCTTTTAAAAAAATGGCAGAAAATACAATTTCGATCAACAAGCAACTGAGAATCAAAAACGTTTCGTTTGCCATTCCGAAAGTTCCTGCCATATCTGTTGCAAACAACAACGAAAACAAGAGAAGCCATTTCAGAATCCGATAATCTTCCGATCGAAACTTAAAGTATTGAATCATCATCCGTGTAACAATCATACATTCCACGATAACTGCAAGAATTTCTGTACATTGCCAAATCATAATACACCCTCCTCCCGAATCAATCGCTGATACTGTAATTTTACTTTCTCACTTCTGCCTCGGCTTAATGGTATTTTATCTTGACAATTTTTCAGGTACACCTGATCTCCTTTGATTTGTAAAATCCAAGCATAATTCACCAGATAGCTTCTATGTACTCGAATAAAGCCTTTCTCCGTAAACTGCTTTTCCAATTCATTCATTGTGTATATGTGCATTGCAAGTCGAATCGATTCTTTTTGTGCGGTTACAAAATAGATATCATGTCGAATGGAATAGAAATATGCAATGTCTGAAACTTTTTGTTCCAACGCTCTCTGCTGATCCAAATCAAGTCGAACTATAACAGATTTTGTTTTTAAGGAAGCACAGAAAGAAGAAATCATTTCCTGCGTATCACTGATAAGTTTATTCTTACGAACAAAACGATACGCATTATAGCGAAATGTTTCAAATACGAAATCATCATGGCTGGACACAAATACAAGTGTCGTATCCAACCCATTGTCACGGAATTTAGAAGCAAGCTGGATTCCGGACAGCTCCGGCATATCAATATCCAGAAAAATGAGATCATAGGACGTTTTTTCACAATGTTCCAAAAATCGTACGGCATCTGTGTATGTATCAATTTTGCAGTCTACATTATGCTCCTGAAATAATTCTGAGACTTTTTTCTGGTATGTTTGAAGAAACATGGTTTCATCATCACACATTGCAACTCGAATCACGTAATATGCCCCTTTCTTAGCTTTCTCTCTCTATTTCCATAATACCATAAAAAATCCCAAAAAGCAAGAAGAATAGATGGTTTATCACTGGAGATACTAAAAGGAAAGAAGCATTTTTGTTTCGTAAAATCCGCCCATTGACCATTCAAGACTAAAAAGCCACGCTGTTTCCAATGTTTTTGCATTTCTCATACGATTTTTTGACGGCGAAACATCATCCTGTCAATTTCAACCGCTTTACATATTCTTGCTTCATCTGCATAGAGGAATGCACATATCGATTCAGCGTAATACTGGCATCAGCGTGTCCCAGCAATTCACTCAGCGTCTTTGCATCAAACCCATGGGCAATACAATCTGTAGCATAAGTGTGTCGAAGCAGATGAAATGGAACCTTCCGGATACCACAGAGTTTCAGGATTTTCTGAAACCGATACTGCATGGTTCTCGGTTCTGCCGGTTTGCTTTTCCCAGTAATCAAGTACAAAAAATCCTGCCGCTTTTTCTTTCCCAGCAATGTCAATAAGAAGGACGGAACCGGAATTGTCCGCACAGAAGTTCTGCTTTTGGGAGAGCCGATCAGCACCTCAGAACAACCATTTCGATAAACTCTCTGTACCGTTCGTTTTACAGAAAGCGTTCCGTTTTCAAAATCAATATCATTCCACTGCAAGCCGCATAATTCACCTACACGCAAACCAGTGAACAAGCACAGCAGAATCGCCAGATCAATGGTCAGCCCTGTCTGAAGAAGATACTGCTCCAATTTCTTTCGCTCCTCAGAAGACAAAACATCCAGCTGCTTTTTCTCTGCTTTTGGCATAGTGAAATGCGTTCCACGAATGTGATATTCCTGCACTGCATACTGTTCTATGCTGTGGTAAACCCGCATAATGTCTTGTACAAACCGAGCGGAAAGTCCGCCTGTCCCGCATAATCGACCGCTTTGCAGTTTCTCATAGACAAAATCATTCAGCTGATGCGTTGTCATATCCGTGAGATACTTTGTTCCGAGATCCGGAAGAATATGATTGCGAATGATGTTTTCATAGTGCGCATAACTGGACGGTTTCACACGCAGTTTTGCTGCGGAAAGCCATTGACGAGATGCCTCTGCCACTGTCAATTTCAAAGCAGAAACTGGCTGGTTCTGCAAAACAGCTTGAAATTGTGCCATCTTTTCCTTTACCTCAGAAAGCGTTCTGGCATACACAAATTTGTATTTCAGCGATCCATCTTCCTTATGACCGATCGGAACACGTCCCTCAAACCGACCGTCTTTTCTCTTGTAAATGTTGCTGCCTCTTCTCGGCATTTGAAATTCCTCCTGACAAGTTTTCGGACTGTTCAAAGCAAGAAAACGCCTGCTTTTTCTCCGATTCTGATGATTTATTCATGAATTTTCAGAAATATATACTTTACTTTTTCTGAAAATCTGCTATAATGATAGCAGATTCGATGCTGTTTTGTCTGAAATTTATGCAAATAAATGGGCGGATTTTACGAAGAAATATACATTTCATAGAAACAAAATGCCATGCTGAGAAGATGTGCTTTCCCGGTATGGCATTTTTTATGGTTCTAATTTTGATTTTACAACAATAAAACGATAGCCTCGACCTACCGTTTTATTTTACCCTATCGTTTTTTTGTTGTTTCAGAAATGCAAACAGCCTGCTGGGAAAACGCTCCCCAGCAGGCTGTTTTTGCTTGATAAAACCGAAAAAGTCACGCATTTTCGGAATTTTTTCAAAAAGAAAGCACTGCACAATTGTATCATTTGTGCAGTGCAGTTATGGTTGCGGGAGCCAGATTTGAACTGACGACCTTCGGGTTATGAGATTTATAAAGCACTGCTTTTCGTTCTTTTTCATAACGAAAAATAAGGAAAAACAGTTCTTTTTCATGCCATTTCTTTGATATATATAGTCATTCATAAAGTTTTATGATTTCATAAGGGTATGCGTAAGGGTGCGAAATAATGAACTTTTTATATATGCAAAACAGTTTTTGTGTTGATGCCAGATTACAATAATTTATCACTGGTCTCCTCATTTTCTTGCAGATACAGCCCAAAATTAGAATGACGCTCTAGTGAATGCAGTTCCTCTTTGATATAATTCCAAGAAGAACGATAATCATAATTTTCCACCACTGAAAAATCTGAATGTATCATAAAGTCACAGAAATCCTTTGTGGCTCTATGATATTTTTTTGCAAACGCATACGCATCTTGTTCTTTTTCTTCATCTGTAATGCCAAACTTATTGTGAAGTACATGATCCAAATTGCACGACATATAAAAGACATGATACGGTATACCCCAAATCCGAGAACAGCCAAGCAGTTTATTCAGATTGAAAGACTTCTGTTCATTCCGCTTCTGGATACTCTCCACATTTTCTGCCTGAATCTCTGTTGTCGTATAAATGACCTTTTCATTGGCATCCCTCTCTGGCAGCTCCACTACATTTTCTGCTGAGATAAAGGCACCGTCCGTATCCGTAATATGGACGATCTCCTTAAAATCACTCTTCTTAAAATAATTCTGAGCTGCAAACTGTTTTATCATCTTTCCAATTTCGGCAACGATCGTGTTGGCAGTAATGTTATGTGCTGTGGTAATATCACCGTGTACAATGTGCAGGTAAATCTGATCTGAAGGATATAAGTTACTTAAAACTGTACCAAGTGCATCTTGATCGGATGGTCCTTCCACAATGATAAACACAATCTTTTTACGGGGCATAGCTTTCACCTGCCTCCCGGAATGCAAATGCGATCTCATAATTATTGGTGGGGTCATACACCGTTTCACTCTGCTCGCCCAACGTAATATCCCGATAGTAGAAATCTCTCAGGTTATTGCTGTTCTTGACATTTGTCATTCGAATATACCGATTTTCCGGATTCACTGTAGTAAACGCCACAAATCCACGGTCTATGGTTTCCAGCGGTCGAAGATTGTGTGAAGTAAAGATCAGTTGTCCCTTCCCCTTTTCCGAAACAATCCGGAGCAGTTCACCCAGCAGATATTCAAAAATGCCTGCATCCAGTTCATCAATTGCAACGGTAATTGATGGCTGGTTATAGACGACGATCAGCAATTGCAAAACAGAAATAATCTTTTTAATTCCCTCCGATTCAAAACGAAGTGGGATTGCCTTCTTGTTTTTCAAAGAAACCAGCTGGATTCGATTCGCTTTTGCACCACTTTCTAACAGCTGTTCCCCAAGATTCACAACGCCAATTGTCAAGCCTGGAACCAGTTGTTCCAGGACGATATTCATATTGGCAATTACTTTTTGCAGAAGTTCCAATACCTGTGACGGAATTGTACCGGCATCCCACAACGGAATGGGAACTTCACCAAAAGCTCCGATCTGGTCGTCATGATATTTCAATGCCAACGGAAGATTGCTCAGGCTAATCATCGCTGTATTTTTGGTATCAATGACAAACAGTTCCGATTTTCCGTATTCAGATAAACGGTCTATCAAAAATGTCAGATGCTTCTCTTTGCAGTTTTCATGAAAGATTTTGCGGCACTCTTTGGAGAATATAAAGGAACGACCAGTCTGCTCAGCCATTCTTTTGGCAACCAATAGATCTGTGGCAACTGCTTTATTTCCGCCTGTGAAAATGTCGTATTTTACTTTTGGAAGAAAGGCAGTTTCTTTTGCATTGGTATCAATGATTTTCTGCAGCCGCTGACTTTGTGCTGCATCCTGGTAAGCTGTGCTCAGTACCTCATCAAATACCACCAAACGAAATGTGTCTTTTGGCTGCATTTCGGTTATCTCATCCGGTGACAAGGATTCTTTGCGAAGCTTAAACTGATAGACCACATCGTATTTCACTTGTTCTTTGGCATTCTCCATTGTCAGTTTATACTGTATTTGTGCATAGTCTGCATCAACATGAATACAAGCACCATAAGATGTCGGCACAGAACGTCCGCTCAAGACATATTTCAAGATGTCGATCACATCGATCAAAGCTGTCTTTCCGGAACCGTTCTGCCCATAAAGTCCGAGCACACTTGCTTTGTACGATTTGTGTGTATTTTTGAATCCAATGATTCCGTGTACTACATTCTTGAAATTCCGAATCTCAACTTGTTCTATCCTAACAATTGCTCCATTCATCGTGATGCCTCCTATCCTGTGTTATTTATTATACCACATTGATATGAAATAGTCAATGCAAATTTGATGTTTTGCATTTTTTATATCGATTTTCGAATTGGATAGATAACTTTGATGGATTCGATGGAATACGCTTACCCGTCATGATCGTTCATGTGCTTCACAAAATAGTCTTTCACCGTTCAACTTGGTTTTCAGTGTCAGCAGCTTGTTATACATTTTAGTATCATAACAGCACTATTTGAGATAATGCGCAGGTTTGCACATTGTTCAAAATAGGATAATACGCAGGTTTATGATTGCTATACTACTAATCGCCTTGAATAAACTGGTTTTTGTCCCATTCACTGGCTTTATAGATCGGTGTTTCTTGCATTTCATTTGATGTCAGAATCGCATTGTAAAGACGCATTTCAAAGATGCGATTGGCAACTGCAACACTGCCGTTTTCCTCTTTCAAAAAGTCATACGTCATTGCCAAACGAGTGATGGAATTATCTGGTGTATAGAGAAACCTTTTGCCCAGAATCAAAATCTGATACAAATAGTCGTAAAGATTCTGGCTGCTTTCAAAGGTGTAAATAAGTGTCTCAAATAAAGGGTTATGTTCCGTTAGAATCAACTTTACAGCATCTGAAACGCCTTCTGTTTGCCAACCGAATTTTTCGTCCATGTATTTGCAAATCATCGACACCAGCACCGGATAACCAGAAGTATAATCGTAGATCAACTGGGACAATTTCTGAATATCCATGCCAGTATGATGGTCATTCTCGTATTCCGTCAACATTCCGGCAATGTCATGCGCATTGAAACTCATGTCGATCTCAAAGGCAGAGGCAATATTCCACGGAATACCATATCTATCCTCCGTGGGTGGACGAAGATTTCGTACATCATGAACACTTGATAAAATAACCGATCGAAATGTAGGACGTTTGTTTCGGGCGAGGAAACGACCTTTGAGTTGTGCCAAAAAGTCAAGAAAAGTCTGGCTGTTTCCAGGATGATCTGCTTCATCCACCATCAGCACAATTGGCTTTGATGACACTGCACACCATCTGCTTAGAACAGTAAATAAGTCCACTTCAGTATGATTCAGACTCTGCTTTATTTGTTTGATCTGCTCTTCGATTTCGCCAGGCATTTCTCTGCGATAACGACTCCAGAGCAGCCGTGCAAGTGCCTTAACAAAGACACTTTCTGTTGCAAACTCTGGTGTGCTGATAAATTGAAAATCAATTCTGATAACTGCATATTCCTCTTTTAGATACGCTTGCAGGGCTTTCAATATCGTGGTCTTTCCATACTGTTGTCCATGATTGATACAAAAGTACTGCCCCTTGTCTACCATCTCTTTGATCTGTGCAAGGCGGTGGTCCAGATTGACCATGTAGTGTTCTTGTGGATTACAGCAGCCGGTAATGTTAAAACAGCGGTTCATGTGTTTCACCTCGTATACATTCTTGCATCTCTGTTATTTTATTTTCCAGTACCCACGCTTTGTAGAACCGCAATGTTCGATGATTCCATTCTTTCTAAGCATTCTCACATGATGATTTGCTGAATTTTTTGTAATAGAAAGTGTATCTGCTATTTGGGGAATTGTCATATGTGGATTTGCCCTTATCAAATCGATTATTTTTTCTTGAATATTGCTGCCCTTTTCTCTTGCGTTTTCTCTTGCGTTTTCTCTTGTGTTTTTCTGTTCTTCCTCAACATCCTCCACCACACCATAATTCATATTCCACATTATTAAAAAGAAACAATCATATTCCGATGTAAAAATAGGTCTTTTCTCCTCTGTATAGTTCGGAAGTGTTTTATAAGCAGAAAGGATCTTCTTGAATCCGCTGCCACGCCGATCCATGTATTTCAAGCGGTTGAAAACATCAGCAATCACAGGGTTTCTTCGCCTTGACGGAACATTCATCAAGTCTCTGTCCTGAACCTTTGTACCGTCAAACATTCCGCCTGGTGAGTATATTTCAAGCCGGTCATCAAAAATATCAATGTGAACCTCCGAGCCGATCTCATTGTAATTGCGGTGAATGATTGCATTGACAATTCCCTCCAGAACTGCTCTTTCTGGATAGTCTGGCATTTCCAATCTGCCGTCAGCTGTTTTCTGCCACATTTTGCGGGAATGACGTTTTACAAATGCCAGACCTTCTTGCAGCAAAATAATAATACTGCCCGAAATTTCGGCATCGTCTATTGCATCAACCACACCATCAGCCTTATCCAGTCCGTTCCAACGTGTACAGAACAACCGGGATTGCTTTATGGGAGATTCATCTGCAAGCAATGCTCCGGCATTGGTGAGATTGCCTTTTTCGTCAATCAATCCAAATGACTCATAATCAGATTCTGCAAAGGAATGCCCGGTCTGCTGATAGAACACAGATTTCAGCTTAGTGAACGCCATATCGTCAAATTGATACTTCGACGGTAAGCTGTCATAAGTCGCATTGCTCCCTTTCAGTACAAGCTCACTCAACTGCTGTGGTGTAGCCTGAACACTCTGATTTCCGATGCGGATAAATGCAGTCAGCATTCCATCACCAGAATAGTAGTAAGGTGTCTGTTCACCTGCATAAACTTCCACAATGATCAGCGTTTTGCCTTCCACCGTCTGAAAGCAAAGTGTAAATTCCGGGATTGGGTTCAGGTGTACTTTTATTTGTTCGCTGATGGTTTCTGCATCTTTTTCAGCGTTTTCCAGTCCGATAATCGTGTTGTCATCGGCAATCCCAAATATCAGCTTTCCGCCCCGTCCGTTTGCAAAGGCACTGATGCTCTTACACCAGCTCTTCGGTTTCTTGGCTTCGACTGCCTGTTTCTTGTCGTATTCTGTGGTTTCTCCGATCAAAGCGATAATGTCCATTCATTGTACTCCTTTTTGCTGTTATGGGTACACTTATTTATCTTGCCCTTTTGTACATATTATATCATACTCGCAATGGCAAATCAAGAAATTTGACGCAGGATCCTGTGTTTTTATACAAAAGGAGGAGCAGGTCTTTGCCTGCTCTATTCTATTTACGAATCCATGCTCATCTCATTTTGCAAAACATTTGGCAATATCCCAAACTTTTTTCTGAGCCCTCAAATCATTTATTTTACTCATTTTTCAAGTAAAATCAAATACGCACTTTCTGAATATGGTATAATAAACATACCAAACTACGAGGTGAGCTTTCTTGAAATTACACTTACGTTTGCGGGATTTGAGAGAGGACAGGGATATGTCTCAGGCTGCTATGGCAAAGCTTCTGAAATGTTCCCAGCAGACCTACTCCCGCTACGAATCCCACTGGAATCGCTGATATTTCTTGCAGAATATTACGACACCAGCACGGACTATCAGCTTGGCATCACCGACCAAATTAAACCGTACCCCAGAAGCAACGAAAATTGACGAAAAAGGAGCAACAAAATGTATACCACGCCACCGATCTATGACGCACCACCGATCTATGGTTGGATCGATCAATACTTATCTTATCCGGGTGCAGTTGATCTCTGTGACATCGCATCTGACATGGAAAGATGGAAAGCAATTTCTAAACATCTGCTTTCTCACAAAAAACTACAGTCCAAAAACTACTCATCATATCCAGAGTTTCTTAATGCAGTCCCGAACAGAGATGTTTTTCCCTTTCCAACCGATAATTCTACCGTATATCATAGTTTTAAAGATGCTGTAACAGAAAAAATTGTAAGCAGCTGGAAACCACAGGAAAAGGTCTTTCTTTCCGCAGATTCAACCAAAGAAACTCTTGATACATTGATTCAGTATTTCTCTGCGTATGATCCGAACCAACGAATTGTCATCTTTTCTGGAAGGAAATACAGAACACCTTCAGAAATTACAGGATCCGATTCGCTCGATAAGTTCTTAAATTCTGAATCGAATATAATGGTGATTCCATACGATGTTGCGGCAGCAAAATGCAGAAATAGGGATCAGGCATTTTTCTTCTTCTGCGGACAATCCAGATATCTCTTTTTCCTGGATGCTGCGTGTATATTAAATGACTCCTGGGATGATAACCTCAATTATTTTGCAGATTTATTTTTAAGAGATTATTTCCCGAATCCATTTCCGAATCCATCGAAAATATTTTTATCTGACTCTATGGAAGAATTTTATGATTTTTCCCAGCAGATCAATCTGTTTTCACCGAATCCAAATACGCTTT
>OOAM01001598.1_pt1 | contig 14146 bp, 7 predicted proteins | sample 1671131 | NCBI WGS metagenome assembly OOAM01 (sample SAMN06348125, study PRJEB24527) | human gut metagenome | biome: human gut; feature: ankylosing spondylitis patient; material: feces | host: Homo sapiens | place: China | collected 2015-10 | reverse complement strand
GAGAGAGAGAGAGAGAGAGAGAGAGAGAAGGTTGGGGGGAAATTCCTCAGGTAAATGACTCCTCATGAGAAACAACACTACCATCAACAGACAGTGTCTGTTGATGGTAGTGTTGATGACTGCTCATAACAGCTTGTTAAGTTTTGGAGATTTAGGTATTGTAACAAACAATCAGAAGCTGTTCGTACTAGTCAGTAGCTGTCATTAGCTGTTTTGATAAAAGATGATGCCCTAATGGACAGCCATGGATGGGATGCCTGCGCAGATGACGGACATCGTGTTGCTTCCGGTAAGAAAAAGAAAGGGGAAAAGAGTTACTTGAAGCGGGTACGGGCTTCAGCGAGTTCGCGTTCCTCGTCGGCTTGTTGGCGAAGACGCAGAACTTCAGGGTCTACATAGCCTTCTGGACGAGGATAGTGCCCTTGCCGCTGCATGGTGCGGAGCCACGCGGTGACGTGTTCAGGCCCTGATGAGACGCCATTGGCAAGTTCCCAATCAAGATAACGCAGACACCGCGATACGTTTTCCGGTTCCCATCCCTGCAGCTGATAGGCACGCTTCAGTTGTGCCAGATGGGCTGGTCCGAAACCGGCATTCGCTGCGAAGGGCCACAAAATAGCGATAAGATCCCCATCCGTATTCCATATACACGTGTCATCAAGTGGTAAAGAGGGGGGGATCTCAGTTTTCATGACTGTCTGTGGCTGCTGTTGATAGAGCGTTGACTGTCTAGTACGTGAAGAAGCAGTCATTGTCGGTAATGGATTGTCATCAATAAATTCAACACACACACCATGAGCATCCCCCGTGCGAACTTGCGTAGTACAGATGACGCCCTCACGTACAAGGCGGCTGATGGTGTTACGGACGGTGCCGTAGGAAAGCCCGATAGCCGGAGCAAGACGTTTTAGGTTAACGACGACCTGGGGGGATTGTTGCCTCAGTGCAGTGAGTGCATCTAAAAGTATCTGGCGGGCTCCGCCAAGATGGGCGTCTTGAAGGGTGGCCGCAATGATAGACGGCGAGATGCCACGTTGTACTGTTATGTCCTGTTCTTGTTGAACTTTTCTAGAGTCAGTAGGTTGTTTATGTCATTCGCCACTATAGTGACGGCTTGTGACAATTTGAAGCCATCATCTTGCAACGGAGAGTGTGCGACGGTGGATCTTGGAGGGGTAACAGTCCTAGATTGAAAAGAATCTCTTGGAAGAAGAGTCTCTTCGTTAGAACAAGGGGACACCGTTATTGCACTTGAATAAGTTTGATAGTCAGTGACTGTTTGTGACTGGCTATAAGATAGCTGTGAATATATTGAGCGGTTGGCTACATTCGGTGACTTTTTTACTTCATCAGAATTGGAGGTAGTGGCTTTGTAATTATGTTTTTGTACAGGACTGTCATTGACAGCTGCCGTTCTGTCGTCAAACATCGGTGACTGTTGGTGACAGTTTGTGTCTATATGAATTGTTTTTGGAGGGATAGCGGCGAATGACTGCTTTTTGCTATTTATTTCTGCTAATTTCTGTGTATAGCTATCATCAGCTGTCATTGATGGTTTTTTATCGTAATCCAGACCGGCTTGAGCTGCTTGTACGGGGATATCAGACGGCTCACCCTGAATATCTGAGAGAGTGTACGCAGAACCTGCCTCTGGTGCACAAACAGCGTTTGGAGCCTCTGCCGAAAGTGATTCAGAAGAAGGCCCCTGAGAAGGTTCTGTTTTCTCTCCCCCAGTGAGTAGAGTAGAAAGGTCTACTTGAGGAGTTCCCTCCTCATGTTCCCTTTCAGGGGATTCTGCAGGTATCTTAGGAGTGTCTACTACTTTCTGTTCAGCCGTTTGAGAGGACTCGGATATGGCCTCTTGAAGAGTCTGTAAGCCATCGGTTACAGAACAAGTAGAGTCTACAGGTGCAACAATATCTTCGGATTGTTCGATTGTGACGGTCGACTCTTCACAATATGGTAAATCTGTTGGAGAAACGTCAACGCCAATGGTTGCATCAGAACTTGGCTCTGGCGTTAAGGTCTCTTTTTTAGCAATGGGGGGCTCTACTGCTGAGGACTCAACCGTAACTTCTGCATCTTCGGACATGGCATCTACGGCCTCATCAGATTGCTGGGCAGATTGATGCTTCGGCGGCTGGCTCATTTTACGCATCTTAGCGGCCGCTTCTCGAAGGTCGGCACCGAGAGCGAAGGTAAAGTCCGGCATGCTTGATTTCTTAGCCATGTCAGTTCCTTACGGAAGGAAGAGGATAAAGTGGACGGAGAGGAAGAGAGCCTTTTCTTGTCGAGAGGATATTTTACTTATAGGTAACATGTGCGGGGGACAATAGAATTTGGCTCATACGTGTACACTTTATTTCTTCCGGGAAAGAATTGAATGTTACCAATGGTAAACTTGTAATCCGAAAAAGAGGAATATAAAACTACAAGACAAGCATCTCTTATTCTATGTACATCTTTGAATAATCATGCGTTCTTGGGATCAAGGCGGGCTTCCATTTCCTGTGCCAACTCACGATAGCTGCGGCAGGAAGAACAACCGTCATCATAGTCACAGACCGCAAGGTTACTCATAACAGCTTTATTTAGTGTAGTATTTCTGGGGATAGTCGTACGGAAGACCATTTCTTCGCCGAAGGTCCCTATTGCCACATTACGGATGGTTTTCGCGGCGTTATTGCGGCCATCGTACATGGTCAGCAGTACGCCCATGATCGCAAGATTCGATTCGGTGTCAGCGCGCAGGGTTTCCGCGACTTTGATAAGATGGCTTACGCCGGAAAGGGCATAAGTGTCCTCAACCCCAACCGGAATGATGATATAGTCCGTAATGATAAGCGCATTGGTCAGGAGCGCACCCTCAATGGTGGGCGGGCAATCCAGCAGAATGTAATCGTAGGTGTTCAAAGCTGCCTTATCGAGGGCTTGCCGGAAACCGAAAAAGCGCTTGATGGAATTGGAAAGCGTGCTTACCGTGGCGTATACATTCAAATTGGCAGGGATCAGATCCAACCCTTCGTATTTGGAAGGCACGGCCGCTGCCGAAAACGAGAGCCCGGTAAAGAGGTTTGCCACTGTGCGGGGTTGTTCGTATGGGGATACGGTTCCGAGGGTCAGCGACGCGTTTCCCTGAGGATCACAGTCCACAACAAGCACACGGCGTTTGCGTTTAGCGAGGCAATACGCTACGTTAACAGTGCTCGCGGTCTTGCCTACGCCACCTTTGTGGTTTGCAAAAGCAATGACTTTCGCTGCCATGAGATCCTCCAATTTGCGTGTGATGTGTCGAATTTTTTGCATGATACTCAAAAAAAGTCAATGATCATCCTCAATAAAAGCGGTAAATGGATGCGGGCAATACTCGCCATCAGTGTTTTTTAGAGTCGGAAATGGACGGCTGGGCCGAGGGAAGAAAGGCCTTTTGCGGAGTTTGACACCTTTTTCTTCTATGGATGCGTGCCCGGCACCTCCGGGGTTCAGCACTTTCCGGCAGCTCTTGTGCCGTCCGGATGGCAAGCTGGCGCTCTAATGCGGAATGTTGCCATGACCAATAAGATGAAATCCGTGGGTGAAGCGTTGCAAGGTTTTCTTGAGACGGCTGTCCCTTCCCCTCTTTCTGCTGAGGAGCGGGAACGCCTGAGGCTGTATAATCCTACGCTTGCCGCACAGATCGATGCGCTCGACTGGAAGGATGTTCCGTCGTTTATCGTTGCGATCATTGAAGAGTGGCGTAGAAGCGGAAGCCCTTCCTCCAAAGCTTGTCGTGCGCTTGCCGCGCCTGAGGAGCGGAAACGGCCCTCGCCTGTGAGCCTTGAGGAGCTTGCTCGTGAACAGGCGCGAGAGGTGGCGTGCGAGGTCGTCAGGACGGCTTCTCCAAAGCCTGTCCCTGCGCCTAGCCCGGTTGAGAGCGTCCCAGCAGCACCCCTGCCAGCTCCTAAGGAGGAACGCCCTTCGCTTTGGTGTGGCTATCCAACCAGTATTGCACGCGTTTCGCCGTTTTTTCCGATGAATAACCTTGAAAAGGGACGTCGGGACGCGCTCATGCGTGATCCCGATATTACATCGCGTGAAAAAGGCAGCATCGCCGCATCAGGGGCTTTTTTCTTTAAAGAACCTATTTCTTCGGGGCCGTGGGGTAATATCCTTTATACAGGGCCGAAACTCAGTGTTGAGGAAGAGGACGTGCTGATGGCTCTGCTGGCGATCATTGAATCCGGGGCGGAAGGGGCCGAGGCTCGTCATGCTCGTTCGACAGGAGCGCTTCCTATGAAGGATACGGAAGAAGGTTTTGTGCCCGTCGCCCCGGATCTTCCCGAGGCGCCGTATGTTTCTGGCGGCGTGGAGGCTTTTCCGGAACCTGTGCGTTCGGCATTCCCGGAGAGCGGTACGGGAAAATTCACGTATCGTGGCCCGTTGCTGCCGATTCTGCGTCTGATGGGGCATAAGAGGCCGGGAAAGAACCATTATACGCGCTTGGTAACGGGGCTCACATGCCTCGCGCACGGGACTATAGAATTGGTGGTGCGAGAAAGGGGGCAGGAGACGTTTTACGACCTTACGCACATTATCTCGAATTTGCGCCTGCGTGGAAAAAATGATGCGGAACGGGATATTTCAGTAACAATCAGCCCGTTCTTCCGGGAAATGTACGTGGCCAATCGGCTCACTTGGATTGACGTAGCCAAACGTTTCCAGATCAGGGGAAGCATTGCGAAGGCTATGTATCGCTTCTGCCAGTCGCACAGGGAAAATCCGGTTTTTCGGGGAGATATCCGCACGCTGGCATTGGCGCTGAATATGGATCGGCGTTCGCCGTTAAAGGAAATACGCCGACAGATTCGGGACGCTATCGCGGAACTGGCGGAAAAGAAGGTGCTGGAGAAAACCAGTATTCTGACAAAGGGGAATATCGTGATCCTCAACCGTACAGCTGAAGCCCTCCCGTCCCGGAGGCGAGGGCGCAGGAAAGAGGACTAGACAAGCGAGGCCGTGTTAAACGGCCTTTTTTATGCGCCACTCTGGCCTACGCGCAAGAGTGGCTGCGTAGGCCTTACTGACGTTCTATCATTATAATATATGCTCCCCTACGTTTTCCCTTTTGGCAGTGATGGGATATCTCTCCCGCCAGTGGACGTTTGAACGTTTTGTGTGTTAATGAAATATACAATATTTTTCAGTATGTTAAATATATTTAGTGGGCATGTTGCCGTATTGGTGCCCTCCAATGCTCTTCCATCCTCTCTTCTGAAAAGACATGTGACAACTGATGCATGTCATAATCCGTCATGAACTCACCTTAGCTGTCATCATCGATAACATGCTGTTTTCGTTGACACCTGAAACAACGCGTCAGAATTTTCCCGTCTAAGCTCTCGGTGGGCTTAGGAGAATCAAACATAAGAGAGTATGATTCTTTTTGATTATATTAACTTATTATTTCAATATCTTAATATGAAATAGCGAGTATTTTGCCGTGTTGTTTTGGATGGCAAAAGTTTATGGCCTCCGCTTTGAGATGACACCTCTCTACCGTATTTCAGCGGTTGTCATTGATGCAAATAAAGTTTGTTATTTTACCATAGTATAATTTATTCGTGACCATTTTGCCGTGTTGTTTTTTGTATGTCTGACAGTGTCAGTCCGGAGCTATCATTGTCAGTCATCCACTGCTGTTTGCAGATGTTATCTGGCGGTAACAGGTAATGATGACCAGAAACAGTTTATCCAAAGAAATCGACGGAGAAACGCACTGGATGGATATCTGTTGAAAGTTGTCAGTGACAGCCGTTGACTGATAAAAATGACTGTGGAAACAGTATATTCAAGAAAAGTCACTCTCAAAGAGGATGTTCTTAGCTCTTATCAGAAAGGGTATGGGATGAGAGTGCTTGAAGAGCACCAGCGTACAAGAAGCTCGACGCACACAGTAGCGGAAGATTCCGCACGTCAAGGATTACGGCAAGACAGCCTCATCCGGTGGCAGGGCGGCATGGAAGAGGAGAGCCGTTTGAGGTGGCCATGCTACCGTAAAAACCTCATGATGGGGAAAAAGTATCGCCCCGGTTCGACCGCCGAACCGGGGCGTAAGGAGGAGGTTGGGGCGGAGAGGTCGAGAGGGCTCCGGCCCGTTGTGCTCGCAAGGAAACGAGCATTTCGAAGGAAGACTTTCTTAGCGCTTACAGAGCTTCAATGACAGCCTTGGTCCATTCCTGGATTTCCGGCTGGTCGGACTGGGCCTGTCCGTCGATTTTAAGGCCTTCAACGACGACATCCGCGCCAAGCCGTTCAAGAGCGGCTTCGATAACGTCGACAGCTCCACAGAAGTATGTGAAGTTGCTGTCCCCTGTGGCGAAACAGGCTACTTTGTGCCCCTTGGCGTTGATGAGGTCGAACTGCTGGAACAACGCGTCAAAGTCGTCCTGCAGGATTATTTCGTCGTCGCCCCATGCGGAACAACCGAAAAGGATCATATCCCATCCATCGCAAAGGCCGGGTGCGCTGGCGTCAGCAGCGTTGAGGAGGGTAGTCTCATGCCCAGCCTCTTGGATAAGGCGTCCGAGGATTTCCGCGAGAGCTTCCGTGTTGCCGGTCGTGGAGCCGTAAACAATCAGTACTTTGCTCATGATGTACTCCATGATGAAACGGTTTTGTCCTTGCACACTCGCTCTTTTTGGCTGGAAAAGGCAATGAGAACACGCGAAGTTGAGAAACAGCCACGTATTAGGAAATTTCTTTGCCGGATGCCGAAGGACTGCTTCCGAGGGGGGGGGGATCGGCATCCGGCTGGGAAGCCGGGCCAACCACCTCCCGGCTCCTGTGCCGATTTCTCGGCAACAGTTTGACTGGAGACGGGATACTGCCTGTTTCCTCGTCGTCCGTGAAAAGACAATAATGAAATTGAAATTCTTTTTCAAGTATAAAATTTGTTTTTATGGAATTCCCGGAAAGAATATATGCTAATACATTGAAAATAGAAAATAAAATTTATATCCTGTAAAAGAAAGAGCCCCCTAAAGAGACGAAAAAATAGGCGATGACACCGCTCCTGGGCCGTATCCGGCTGCATCTGCCACCCGGAAGCCCCATGCGGGTGTTGTGTCATGCAGGGAGAGGGAGAGATCTGTGTATTTTCCAAAACACGCCGTACATTGTGGCTTGTCTCTAGAGGCATTGGCTGGAGCGTTGCTCTTGAAACGAGCTCTCGTTTCAAAGGGAAAGCACTTCAGAACGCTGCGGGCAAAAATTCGATCTTTATAGAACCCTTTGGGAAGGGAGATAGATGCAAAGTGACCGCGTTGGGGAAGGGGGTTTTTCAGAAAAGTCTCCCTTCCCCAACGCTTTTGTATCCTCTTGAAAGGAATGTATGCTTGCCGATCCACCATAGCCGATCAGCGATCCTTGGCAAGCGGTTCGAAGGCGGTGTACTGCGGCAGGAAGGCCAGTTCCACGGTCCCGACGCGCCCGTTGCGGTGCTTGCCGATGATAAGTTCCGCGATGCCTTTTTTCGGCGTATCGGGCTTGTATACCTCGTCGCGGTAAAGGAAGATCACGATGTCCGCATCCTGTTCAATGGCTCCGGATTCACGCAGGTCCGAGAGCATGGGGCGGTTGTCTTTACGTTCTTCAACTTTACGGTTGAGTTGCGAAAGGGCCACGACCGGTACGTCGAGCTCTTTGGCTATAGCCTTGAGCGAGCGGGATATATCCGAAATTTCGAGTTCACGGGAGTCCGTGCGCCGTGAAGAGCGCATAAGCTGCAAATAGTCGACCACGATGAGCCCGAGGCCGTGCTCGGCCTTGAGCCGCCGGGCCTGTGAACGGAGTTCGAGCGTGCTGATGGCGGGCGTTTCGTTGATGAACAGCGGCGCGGTCCGGAGCAGGTCTGCGGTTTCGAAGAACCGTGACCCCTCGGCTTTACTGAGGCGACCTGTGGAAAGCTGCTCCTGCGGAATTTTTCCCCACAGGCTGATCATACGCTGGACAAGCTGGTGTTCGGACATTTCCAGCGAGAAAATGCCCACGGGCGCGCCTTCGCTGATGGCGGCACGCATGGCGAGGTTGAGGGCGAGGGCTGTTTTGCCCATCGCAGGGCGTGCCGCGATGATGATCAGATCCGAAGGCTGGAGTCCCCGTGTGATGGCGTCGAGTTCGGGATAGCCAGTAGCGAGCCCGGTGATCCCCCCCTCTGCGGGCTTGAGCACGGCGTCCACCACGTCTCCCACGAGCGCCTGCACCGGCCGGAATCCGCCGGAACTGGTACGGCTGGATACCGCCATAACGGACTGCTCGGCCTCGTCGATGAGCCCGGCCAGATCCTTTGAAGTGTCGAAGCCAGTCGAAACGATTTTAGCCCCCGCCTCGATGAGCCCGCGCTGGATGGATTTGTCGCGTACGAGCTTGGCATAATACTCGGCGTTTGCCGCGCTGACATGCGACTGCGCCAGATCCGCGATATAAGCCGCGCCGCCCGCCTGTTCCAGCGAGCCTTGATCGCGCAGATGTTCCGCAAGGGTAACGAGATCCACTGGCCGGTTATCGGTGTGAAGCCCGAGGGCGGTCGCGTACAGCGTCTGATGCGCGGGCAGGTAAAAATCTTCCGGGTGCAGCATGGGGGCGATCTGCCCCATTGCGGAAGGGCGCAGGATCAGTCCGGCGAGCACGGCCCGCTCGGCTTCCACACTGTGAGGCGGGACCCGGCGCGCAAGATCCGTTGTGGCTGTTTCGAATTCTGTCTTCATGGCGTTGTGTGAAAAAGGTTGGAGGCGCCGTCCGCGCCCTTTCTTCCAAGGGTAGGATTTTTCGGCGAAAAGGGAAAGGCCCGCCGAACGAGGTCCCTCAGCCTGTTGGAGCACTGATCCGACAGCCGTTTTCCTGTTTGGGGCAGGGTGACTTCTGCTTTTTGTGTGGGCGGATGAAGCTTTCTTATGTCCTCCTTTGTTTTCTGAACTACTGAGGGAGCCCTCACAGCCCTTGCGCATGAAGGCGTTTCGGGGGATCGCGGAGGGCATTTGGCCGTATCCCGGTGGCCGATATACCGAAAAAGGGTGGGTATGGAGCCGCATCCTGGAGGGCATATTGCCGCAGGCGGTCATTCTGACGAACCGTACCACTCCTGCCAGCGATAAGGGCAGGCTTATCCTGCTCCGCCTGTGCGGATATCCCGCCAAGGGCGCCGGGGTTTGCCATCCTTTTCCGTACGGCATAGCCTCCGTTATGGATATGAGGATTTTTTATATTTTTTTCCGGATCTTCACTAAAGGGGTTGGAATGCCTCCTTGGAACATGTGCATCATACTGCGTAACCTGTTTTTGCAGTGAAGGTAACGGTACGGGAACCGATTGTATGGTAAGGGAGGTGACCGTTTTCCATCTTCCTTTTACATAGCCGTCCTATTGTTGGGGCCCCTGTGTGAAGAAGGGGAACTGTCCCATATCCGAAAAACCGCGATTCATTCGTGGGGGGATAATCTCCTCAAGAGCCTGTATTTTCCCGTTTGAGGCGCCTTTTTGCCTCCTTGACGCCCTTCGGGACACAGGCTAGTGATCACAAAATATTTTTTGATCTGGTGCCTCTATGCAAACAATCGCTTCCCGTTCCGAGGACGTCGTCCGCCGTTTTTTTGATGCTTACCTCCATTTACGCGATCTGGATAAAACGCTTGATTGCCTCGCTGACGATATCCGCTGGATAGGGACAGGAGATTTTGAACGCGCCGGCAGGGGGTTTTGCGATTGCCGCGAGCTGCTTATCGAGGAGTTCAAGGCCACGCCGGGCTCCTTCGACGTAAAGCTGCGGAATCTCTATTCCGTGGAAGCGGGCGAGGCGTGCTATACGGACGGTGACATGAGCGTCGTCGATCCCTCCAGCGGAAAAGGGGTGAACGTCCGCATTTCCGCGATGTGCGGCGAAGTCCCGGATGGGCGCTACCTCATTCTGGGCATCCACGCCTCCCTTCCCAGCGGCGAACAGCCGGACGGCGAATTCTTCCCTACCTCTTTCCTTGGGGAAGGGAGCGAGCTTTCCTCGCAGTCCCGGCGCAGCGCGTTCCAGCTGCTTAAGAACAGCATTCCCGGCGGGCTTATCGGCGGCTATATCGAAAAGGGCTTCCCCCTTTATTTCATCAACGAGCAGCTCCTCGGGTACCTTGGATATAGTTCGTATGAAGATTTTGTGGAGGACACGCGAGGGATGGTTGAAAACGGTATCCATCCCGACGACCGCGACCGCGTCAGCACTCTAGTTAAGGAGGCGATGACCGTCACTGACAGCTATGAAGTCTCCTATCGGATGCTCAGGCGGGACGGGTCCTACATTTGGGTCCTTGACCGGGGATTGCGCAATATTTCCGAGGATGGGCGGCCCGTCATCGTCAGCATCGTCGTCGATATCACCCGCTCCCATGAGCTTCAGGAGCAGCTCCAGCAAAGCGTGGTTTCGCTCAAGGAAAAGAACGCCGAGCTGGAAGCCTGCCACGCCGTAGTGTTCAACGGTTTTGCAAAGCTCGCCGCTGATGCCGAGTACACCATCCTTGAGGCCAATGATCAGTTTTTCTGTATGATCGGGTATACGCGGGAAGAAGTCCGCGACCAGTTCGGCAATCGTGCCATCAACTTTGTGTATGCCGAAGATTTGATCGTGGGCAACGACGAGATCCGCAACCGCAAAGCCACCGGACGGTTCAGCATCCCTTTTCGTGTCCGCCGGAAGGACGGTAGCGACATATGGGTGCGCCTGGACGCCTGCCGCGCGGAAGAGCGGTGGAACGGCCATGAGGTGCTGTACTGCTTCTACACCGACATTGACGAGCAACAGCGCCGTGAGGCCGACTACCGCCGCCAGCGTTATTTTATGTCTTTGATCGATTCCAGCCTTGAGGGGGGCTTTTTCGTCACTGACGGAGGCGACGAGCGGCGCCTGGCCTACATCAGCGAGGGGATGCTGCATTTCCTCGGCTATGAACGGGACGTTTTCCAGGGGTTGATGGCGGGCGGCCTTGAGGCCATTGTTTGCTCCGATGACGTGGCCCTTTTCCGCACCGCATGGCGCGAGGCCGTGAACGGCTGCTATGAGCAGGAATACCGCATCAGAAAGGGAGACGGGCAGGTCATCTGGGTCCTTGAAAAGGGGCGGCTCGTTGTGGACGGGGAAGGAGAGCCCGTGTGCATCTGCCTGCTCCTCGACATCACCGAACGCAAAATGCGGCAGGACGAGCTGATCCGCCAGACCCGGCTCGATCCGCTCACAGGGCTCTACAACCGCGAGTACGCGCAGCAGTTTATCCAGACGTATTTGGATATCCACCGCGGAGGGCATTCTTCGGCCCTGCTGGTGTTCGATCTTGATCATTTCAAGCGCGTCAACGATCGCTACGGCCATCTGCGCGGCGACGCCGTGCTGATCGCTTTCGCCAAGCTGTTGCAGGAATCTTTCCGTACCCGGGATTTTGTGGCCCGCACGGGCGGGGATGAATTCATCGCCTTCATGCAGGATGTTCCTTCGCGCACCGAGGCGCTGGACGTCTCCAGGCGCATCCGGGAAGCCATGTCCGCCACGCTTGGCAATGAATATGCTGATTGCAAGCTTTCCGTGAGCATCGGCGTGGCCTATTCCCATGAGCAGATCTCTTACGATGCCCTGTTCCAGCTCGCGGACGACGATATGTACCGGATGAAATTCCGAGCCCGGGGAGGCAGGGAGCTGGACGAGCTTCCGGTTTACGACTCGGAAGGAGAGCATTCCTGCCTGTTCCGGTATGCTTACGGCCTTGTCCTGCGAATTGATCTCGATACGGGGTTGTATACCGTGCCGTATGGGGAATTCCTCGCCCGAAAGAAGATTCCGTCCCAGGGCGACTATGAGGCCATGCTCAAGGAGGCGGTACGCTCCAACATCGTCGCTGAGGACAGCGAAGACGTGTATGCGCTTTGCCGCATCGAAAATTTGCGGCAGGTGTTCGAGGCGGACAAACGGGAACTCCTTTGCGAATACCGGGCGAAGATGTCCGCAGGGGGAACCCGGTGGATCCAGTCACGGTTCTTCTTCGCCACGTCGGGCCGTTCCCGGCTGTGCTACAGCACTATCACCGACATCACCGAGAAACGGCATGAGCGCGAGCGCAGCCGCGTCGCCCTGCTGTATGACTTTGCCCTGAGTGAGGAGTCCGGGGAAATCTACGAATGCAACCTCACCCGGAACACCTTCCGCATCATCCGGCACTCCAGCGGGACGTTCCTCCCGCTTCCCGATGAGGGCAGGCTGGACGACCTGAAGGCGATGGTGAGGGAGTCCATGATCCACCCCGAAGATCGGGAGCGCTACGACAGGGTTGTAGCAAACGCCCGTTCTCTCCGGCTGAACGACGGCGTGTTGAAGGAAGATTTCCGTTACCTGTGGCGGGATAATAGTTACCATTGGGTAACCTTAAACGTCCTGTGCGTGGAAGATGCGGACAAGCTTCATTTCGTTTGGGTGCACGGCATCGACGACCGCAAACGGCTGGACGAATTTTCCCGCGAGAATGCCGAGCTCCAGCGGCTGCACATGATGGACGAGCGTTACCGGATCATTGTGGAGCAGACCAAGAGCGTGGTGTTCGACTGGGGGCCGGAACAACAGCTGCATTACGCTCCGTATTTGGGCTCGCTGCTGGATTGCCGCAATAATCCCGGCAATGTGCCGGACATGCTCCGGTCATTGACGGTGCACCCGCGTGATATGGCCGATTTCAAGGCGTTTCACGCTTCGCTGTACCGTGAGGATCAGGTGGAGACGACGGTGCGCCTGCGCCGCCGTGACGGAGCGTTCATTTGGTGCCGCATCGCGGCGACGCTCAAGCGCGATGCGCAGGGCAAGCTCCTGCGTATTGTGGGTACGATCTCGGACATGGACGATAACGTGCGGGCACTGCGCCATCTGCGCTATCAGGCGGAGCACGATCCGGTTACGGGATACAGCAATTTCGCCAAGTTCAAGACGGACGCGGCGGAACTGCTGGCCGCTCGCGGCGACCGCAAATATTCGCTCTGGTACTGCGATATCCGCAACTTCAAGTTCATCAATGATATCTACGGATACGACATCGGCGACGAGTTGCTCAGCTACTGGGCCGAGCTCATTGCGGAAGGCGCGCGCCCGGGAGAGACGTTCGGGCGTATTTCCGGCGACAACTTTGCCCTGCTGCGGTGCTATCGGGATATCGACGATTTGGTGGCGCGGTTCCTGCGCTGCTCGGATCTGCTGACCCGGTTTGAAGGGTTGGCGAATCGCCGGTTCCGCGTGGAGATGATCGCGGGTATTTATCTGGTCGAGCGTCCAGAGGACATTCTCAGCATCGACGATATGCTCGACCGGGCTAACCTTGCGCAGAAGAGCGTAAAACACCTCAGCGGCAGCAAGTACGCCTTGTATTCCGAGGAGATGCGCAAGCGGGTTCTTTACGAAAAGACCATCGAGAGCTGCATGGAGGAGGCCCTGCGGAATCGGGAGTTCTGCCTCCATCTTCAGCCACAGGTGGATATCCAGCATGGAGACGCGCTGTTTGGCGCCGAAGTCTTGGTGCGTTGGGAGCGCCCGGGATACGGAATGGTCTCGCCCGGCGACTTCATCCCGCTGTTCGAGCGCAACGGGTTCATCGTGGATCTGGATGCTTTTGTGTTCGAAGAGGCGTGCGCCTATCTGGCGTCCCGGAGTTCGCGCGGCCTGCCTCCGTTGAGGCTTTCGGTGAATGTGTCTCGCCTGAGCATTGCGCAGGGCGATTTCCTCGACCGTTATTCAGCGATCCGTGACAAGTACGGTATCGATTCCGGAATGCTTGAGCTTGAGTGCACCGAGACGATGGTGATCCGTAACTTCGCGCTGTTCCGTGAGTTGATGGCGGCCCTTCCGTCCCGTGGGTTCCGCAGTGCGATGGACGATTTCGGCACGGGGTACTCGTCGCTCAACATGCTTAAGGAGATCGCGCTCGACGTGCTCAAGCTGGACATCGCCTTTTTCCGCGACACCGAGGGTACGCCCCGCGAGCGCGCCGTGGTTGAAAGCATTGTGCAGATGGCCCGCGCACTCGGCATGTCCACCGTCGCCGAAGGCGTTGAGAAGCAGGAACAGGTGGAGTTTCTCCGCTCGATCGGGTGCAGCGCGATT
>OOAM01001586.1_pt1 | contig 14262 bp, 13 predicted proteins | sample 1671131 | NCBI WGS metagenome assembly OOAM01 (sample SAMN06348125, study PRJEB24527) | human gut metagenome | biome: human gut; feature: ankylosing spondylitis patient; material: feces | host: Homo sapiens | place: China | collected 2015-10 | reverse complement strand
AGAGCACCAGTCCGACGCAGATGTACAGCATCATCAGCGCACTGAACGGGGTATACCCGGAAAGCAGGGGGATATCCGCGAAGAGCCCGAGCCCGATGTCCGCGAGGAACCCGGCGACCGCCGAGAGGCGGCTGAACGCGACGATGGCCGCCATTTCAAGGCTGGCGAACAGGAAGCTCCCGCATGTCACGACTACGCCGGAATACTTGGCGCACATTTTGGTCCCGAGCACGGCATACAGGGCGAACACCGCCGTGGACAGCAGGGTGAATGTGATGCCCGCCGTGCTGATGGACGTATTCAGAGGATTGATCAGGATAAGGATGCCGAGGCATTCCAGCACCAGCGCCATGACGTGCTGGCGCAGGATCTGCGTACGCAGGATGAGCCCGGCGAAAACGAGCACGAACACGGGATTGCAGCTGAACAGGACGGCGACGACCGAGGCGTTCGTGTTCTCCACGGCGAGCTGATACAAGGTCATGCTGACCACGATCCCCAGAAAGCCGAGCCCGGCCAGTTTGACGAAGCTGGGGCCGTCGATCCGGACACTGCGCTTCCTGAGCATCCGCCTGGCGAACGGAATGAGGACAAGGCCGCCGATGAGAAACCGCGTGAGGTTCAACTGGACAGGATTAAACAGTCCGGCAACTTCCTTGAGCGCGATTTCCATCGTGCTGAAAAACAGCGTTGCCAGTGCAATAAACAGGTAACCTCTTTTCATAATGGCATATCCCCTTACTGCAAAATCGGCGTCCCCTGGCGCGACGGCCATTCTGGCCGTACGCCTCCGCAACATGGGCGCCTCCTGCCTCCCGTTCGTACGCTACGCCCATTCATGCGTAAAATGAAATATGCTCATGAGAAACATGCCATTAGGTTAATGATTTGATCAGCTTGTACTACACTTTTCCCGCGGTTGCTCGCCTCCGCCCTCTTCAGTTTCCTTTCCGGTCAGGCAGCGTATGAAGGCATGGCCCGCGTGTGAAATCTGGCTTCGCTTTCTGGTCACCACCGCAATGGCCCGCTCCGGTATCTTATGCGTTGTCTGGAGCTCAAAGACGCTTCCCGCCCTGAGGCTCTCCTCCGCAAATCGCCGCACGGTTATGCCCACCCCCAATCCTCGCTCCGCAAAAGGCACGATCAGCACCGTCGTCGCCAGTTCGCATTCCGGGTCAAGCACAGCGCCGTGTGACTGGAAAAACGCATCCAGATACGCCCGGGTGCTGGTCCCCTTTTCCGGGCACACGATAGGGAGCTTGGCAATCTCATCCAGCGAGAGCACGGAGCCTTCCAGATGGCGAAATGTGTTACCCGCGATAAACGTATCCTGAACCGTGCAAACGGGGATTATGTCCAGATCGTCGTTTTCTTCCACTGGCGAAAACACGACGCCCAGATCGATCCGGCGGGCCCGCAGCGAGGCAATCGTTTCAGGCGTCGATGCCGTGATGGTACTGATGCGGACCTTGGGATAATCCTTATGGAACTGCTCCAGATACGGGAGCAGGAAGGCATGCATGATCATATCGGAGGAACCGATATGGATGCTTCCCCAGTCCAGATGCAGCATGGCCTGAATCTTCTTTTCCCCGATGGCGATCTGCTCGCAGGCCTGCGCGACGTACTGGTAGAGCACTTCCCCTTCAGGCGTGAGCCGCATCCCTTTGTGCATCCGATAAAACAGCGCGCAGCCGAGTACCTTTTCAAGCTGACGTATGCACTTGCTCACCGCCGGTTGCGAAAGGAACAACGCCTTGGCCGCAAGGGTAATGCTTCCGAGCCGCGCCACGTGATAAAAGACCTTGTAGTATTCAAACGAGACGTTCATGCCCACCATCCTGTTCAGCCGATTCCCCCCTGCATTGACATGCAACAGCCCGGCAAGGCAACCCTTTTCAACAGATTGAAGGGAAAACGCGTCTTTCCGCCGCTGCACCCTCCTCTAGCGTGCGGATCAAAGCGGCTTCCCCAAGCTCTGGGTTCCGTGGCCCTCAGAAAAAACCCTCAATAGCCGAAACAAACAGGTTTCTCCTCCCCTCCCATAGCAAGGAATGCGGCTCCTACCCACTCGAGCCATCCGTAACGCCCGCACAGGGAAAAACCCTTTTCCCGGCTTACGGGAAAAAGGCCGGGCCCCATACGGACAGACGAAAAAATTTCACTGAATCGCAAAAAAAAGCTTGCCAGCCGCCTCTGTTTTGCATATACCTCTTTTCGCGCCGAGGTGGTGGAATTGGTAGACACGCTATCTTGAGGTGGTAGTGGGAATTCCTGTGCGGGTTCGAGTCCCGCCCTCGGCACCATGAGAATATAAGCGGTTGCTTTTACAGTAACCGCTTTTCTTTTTAGGCGTTCTTGTTCCAAGTGTTACACAAAGCTGTTACACATAGGGACATGAACGCCTTGTCTTTATCCTCCAACATAGTGCGGCGTGGGGCTGTTTATTACATCCGGGTTAGGGTTCCCTCTGACCTGTTGGACTACTACGCCCCCAAGAAAGAGATCACCTACAGTCTCAAGACAAAAGATCCGCGTGAAGCCAAGCGGAAAGGAAATCTTGAGAGGGTGAAGATTGACCAACAGTTTGCGGAAGCCCGACGGAACGAACAAGCGACGACGGCGGCGCAGGGGCAAACCACAACCGCCGCTATGTCTGCCGAAAGTTCCCTGCTCCTTTCCCCTCTTGAGATTGAGCGGCTTTCCCTCCTTTACCTGCACCATGCCCTTGCTGATGATGAAGCCTCCCGCGTTGTCCCAAAGTCTCCTGAAACTATCGAACGGGAACGCCAACAGGCACAGGAAAGGGAAGACCTGATACGGGAACTTTCCGAAAAACAGGGCATCACCTACACGCCTCCCTCAACATCTCCCGTTATCCGCCCTGTAGGGCTGACGGCTGAGGAAACGGACGCCAAACGCGCCTATGCCGAACGCTTCATTCATGACGCGCCTTTCTTCATAGCCAAGGGGGAAACCTACCCCGCACATCACCTTCTGGATGCCTTCATAGAGCGGGAGCACCTGCGCATTGCCAAGGAAAGCCCTGCCTACTATCAGCTTGCCCTTGCCATCATGCGAACGGAAAGCAAGGCGCAGGAAGCCATTCTCAAGCGGCTTTCCGGTGAATGGATAGAAACGCCGCTGGTGACAGTACCTATCCTCCCCATTACCCTCAACAGTGCTGATGATAATAGGATGCCTCCCGATTCTCCGCATAACGACAACCCTCTTTTCTCGGCAGTATGGGAACGCTACCTTGCCGAACGCAAGCCCGCCCCCAAAACAGCGCAGGACTTTGGAGCCTCTGTACGCCGCTTCATGGAAATCAACGGGGATCTGCCTGTCCAGAGCATCATGGCGCGACATGTCCGCATGTTCAAGGATACCCTCCTCAAATGCCCTTCCCGTGTTCCCAAAGAACTCCAAGGGCTTCCTATCCTCAAGGTCATCAAACGCCTTGAAAGCAGAAAGGCGGAAGAACCGTACCCAAAGACGCTTTCCCCAAAGACCATCAATGACAAGGCACTGACGGCAATCAAGGCCGTCTTGAGTCATGCCGTTGACAATGGGTTCATTGAAACGAATCCGGCGCACCAGATACGGGCGGTTGACTCCGCACAGCACGATACGGACAATGCGGGGCCTTCCCGCATCCCTTATGATATGGGCGACATACGGATGATTCTTTGTTCTCCTCTCTTCCACCGCGCAGAGGGAGCCCCCTCAAGCGGCATCATGAAGCGTCTTACGCCAGAGGAGCGGAGAGACTATCAACACCTTGTCCTGTTAGGTATCTTCACAGGTGCGCGCCTTGAGGAAATAGGACAACTGGATGTTGATGATATTAGGGAAGAAGACGGTATTACCTACATTTTCATCCATGCAGACACCGCCACGGGACGCCGCATCAAAAACAAGACATCCCGGCGCAAGGTGCCTGTACACCCTTTCTTGCTGAACACAGGGTTCCTGCCGGGGGGCGGTAGTGGTGCTCGGCATGAGGACGATAGGCAAGGTGGCGGCGGCGGTGGTAAGCTCTTCCCTACTCTCACCTCAAAGACGGACACTCTGACCGCGCCTTTCTCGAAATGGTGGAGACGGTACACAATCAGTATCGGGGTCTATACACCGCAAAAAACTTTCCATTCCTTCCGGCATACCTTCAAGCGTACCATGCGGGACGCGGGGATAGACGGAAAACTGACGGACGCCCTCCAAGGGCATGCGGGAACCAGTATTGCCGACAGCTACGGACGCGACGCGGAAGGTATGGGCTATTCCATGTCCGTGCTGTTCCGTGCCTTGTGTGAAGGATTGGAGAAAGGAGGCCTTGAAAAAGTCGTCAGGGAAAACCTTGCCTCTTTCACATTCTCTTCCAGCCACGGCAAGAAATAGCCACCTTTCAGGGGTGTTTGGTAGACACCCCCTACCCAAGGTCATCTTTTCCGAAAAACGCCCATGAACACGCCCCTAACGGCGCGTTGCAGCGGGAGCCCATACCCAAGGTCATGTTTTCCCTTTCAAGAGGAAAAGAGGGGCGTGGGCACAGGTTTTTGACGGGAAAAGAGGGAAAGGAGGCATGGAGTGCAGTGCACCATCCCCGAACAATGAGGCGACTTGCGCGTATGTCTGCCCCGTACAATATACGTAACAGACTTTTATCCAATATCAATAGTGTGTTGGAATTAGGTTCCACCTTCGGAAGAGGAAGGCGGCGTGAATTTCCTTTTATTAAAACATGAAATTCAATATTAAAAGCAGGTTGGAATTAAGGCCCACCTACGGAAGAGGACGCCGCGTTTCCCCAAACATTCCCAAATGTAAATATTCAATAACCAAAACCAATTGGAATTACCACCCACCTTCGGAAGGAGTCACACATCATCACCTGCTTTGACAGCACATTGTAACACAATAAAAACAGCATGTTGGAATTAGGTTGCACCTACGGAAGAGGACGCCATTTCCCCCCTAAACATTCCTAAACAGGATAATTCAACAATCAAGCACTATTGCAATTAGGTTCCTGCTTCGGAGGAGACACGCCGCCACCGCGTTTCCCAACACCGCGCCTCATATTGTCCATATCTTCTTCTCTTCTTTTCTTTCGTGCTTTCTCTGGGGGGTCTTTTGCAGAAAAGACACCTTCCTGTCCTCTTTCGCGGATAGGGGGGTTCCATATGTACACACACTGAATCCAATTTTGGATTGAGTGGTGGTGCATATGTCCTTACCACCGCGCTCATGCGTGGGGGGTAGGGGGGTCTTTTCCTACCTTTCTTTTCTTCCCTTTCAACTCCCCTTAAAGGATCTTTAAAAACCTTTAAGTCTTTTTAAGATACTTTTCAGTCTCTTTTCATATTCCTTACGCTTCTTTGATTCTGATCCTTATTATGAATCAAATCCTGCCTTTCAAATAACGTGAAGTATAGATGATGTAACTCTCCATTAAAAGATCTTATGAGCACGATAAGCTCACTCTGATTTCACGATGGTTATGTGAACATAAAATATCCTTAAAGAACTTACATCAACTATGGTCACATAACGTGTAATCCTTTATCATAGATCACAAGCATCATCTTCCTACAGCATCGTCCCGCAGCACCATCATCATCCAAACCGCTGGACAGAACATACCCCTTGTCCGACGAAAGAGCCCCTTAACGTACCCTGTACAGACGTTAAGGGGCTCTTTCATTTTTAAACACGACGCAAGGGGAAAATGTTCAATCCATATAACGGCGTCAAAGGCTATTGAACGTCCTATTCTCTCAAAGTTCATCATCATCATCACCACCACCAGCAACACATCAAAAGGGGTATTCCATCATGTCCAACAATTCCGTCATTGAAGGCGTCAAGGGTACGGTCATTGTAAGTCGCTGCAAGAGAAAGAGCATCCCGGTTATTGACGCTCCCTTGAATGAAGGGGGGTATAGTGATTGGCGTCTTCTCATTCCCCACGGCTACATAACCCTATCGGAAGCTGTAAAGCGTTTCGGTTGCGGGCTGTCTTTGAGTGCTTTGATGAAAATCATGGATGCCGCAAAGGTTCCTACGCACACCCTGCACATCCTCAAGAATGAGGGCGTTGTTGACCCTGAAACCGATGTTGTCGAGGTCTTCCCTACCTACCGTCTTCTCTGCCTGCCTCAGGCTGTGGAGTATCAACGCCTTGACCGTGAGAACGGGTACGGCAGCGGCGTTTTGATTCCAGAGGGTACTACGGAGAAGGAGGAGTCCGCCGCCGCCACCACCGACGCTACCGACGCTACCGACGCCACCACCACCACAACCTATTACATCTTTGACGGCATTGACCCCATCACCGTCACCTTCGTCAATACCTTTTCCGCTAGATTGGCAATGCAAAACTTCCTCCATGACGTCAGGGAACGCCCCTTCCATCCGTATGACTTCACGCACCCCTTGTTCAAAGACAATGGGCATGGCGGTCTGTTGCGCGGGTTCGACGTAAAGAAGGCATGGAAGCAGCACAGGCGCGACGTCTTGAGGCGACAGGGGTAACGCAACAGTAATATGGTAAGGGTATCATGATTCATGATACCCTTTCCGCCGCCACCCCCGCGACGAGTGCGGAAAATTCACACACCATCGTGTGAGGGGGGCGGTAGGTTTTTATAACACACAGAGGAAGGAAGAAGGTAGACCACGTACACGGCGGGTCTTCCTCTCCCTTTCTCTGTTTTTTTGTTACCAAATAGTAACAAAAAATTAAACGAATCGGTTTTGTTGAGCGTGCCTTCTTCCCCAACGATGAGGGTGGATGAGACGCCTACAGTTTTGTATTCGTCTCATGGGGGTACATCCCTAACTTGCTGGAATCTAAAAATTTCAGCCAGTCCAATTTTCGGCTGGTTAATTACATGGATTCAATGCGGTAAATTTTTACTCCGTTCCCCCTCCCCCTCCATATACGGCAGGGCAGGTTCGAGCGCATGACGGGGCGGTATACGTCGGACTCGGGGGTAATCTTAGGAGAAGGAACGGTCGAGGAAATGACATGAAGGGCGGGGTAGCGGAGGCACTTCGGGAAGAACCACAAGGACGTCTTGCGCGATATTCGCCAGCTTCTCGAGTTCGATGAAGACGGATTCGGAACCCTCAATTTTGAAGTCTCCTCCTATCTCTCTGAGCAGAATAAAGAAATGCCCATGTACGTCACGTGAGCAAGGACGGATTCGTTCTGCTCGTCATGGGCTACACCGGGCCGGAAGCCATGCGCATGAAAAAAGCCTTCATCGCCCGGTTCAACGAGATGGAAGAAGCCCTACGCCATGCTTCCGCCGCTCCCGTCGCCACTCCCGCCGTTCCTTGGGTAAAATCTCTGTGCCCACGGCCTTCTTTTTGATGATATGCCCCCAACATGACCTTGGGTAAGGGTGCCCTCGAATCGTGTCTGAAACAGCCGTTTTTGCCCTATGGCTGGCAGTGGTGGTGATGGCAGTAGCAGTGTATGTTTTCTCCCCCTCATCATCACCGCCGCCGCCCCGCACAATCTCTCGCGCGCGCCCGCCCGCTCGCTCGCCAGCTCCCGCAACGCCCTGATGTTCTCAGAGGACTGTTCGCTGATTTTATTCATTTTCTACAATCAGCGCTTACACGGCGCGGGTAAAGTTCATCCTCACCGCCAACTCCGCCACAAACGCTACCCCGCCGCCGCAACGCTGCCCCGCCACCAGCTCCTCACTCTCTCCCCACCCCTTGACATTTCCCGGCCTTTCCCCGATTTTGAATTCCCCTAATCTAGTAAGGCGTGACCGACGCCTCCCCCCGCCCCAAGCGGGAAGGAAAGAACGGTTTCTTGTTTCAGCAACCACCAACGCGCTACAGGTGCATCCTGTGGACGTGGTTACATATTGGCGGAAACAACGTCCTGATGTTCGTGAGACTCAGGCGGCTTTACTAGAGCCGGGGAGCGTTGTTCCGCCTTTTCTTTTGCCTATGCGGTGAATCACCGTAATTGGAATCGTTTGGAAATTTCTAAAAACTTTCAACACAGGAGAGAACCACCGCCGCCGCTCAATCCCCCCGCATCACCACTACAACGCATCCCCGGACATATAGGGCCGTGCCTCTCAATCCCTGAATCCCCCAAATCTAGTAGGCCCCCCATGATCGATCTTTTCCGTTTTCTTCATTCGTCACGTTGGCTAAGGCTCCGGTATCACGTCCTCCGTTCTTTACATTCCTTTATCTCCCTCGCCGCTTGCCGTTGGCTTCCCGCCGCCGTCGCGGTCGTCTTCCTTGGTGCCTTGCTGGTGTTACCTGCCCTCTACATTGCACAAGGGGGTATTCACTAATGACCGCCACCACCACACAGTACGCCAGCCCCGCCCCCTCAACGTCCGGCGGTGGGGGGTCTACGGCAACCTTCCGCACCATACGCAGGACGTTCTGGACAGATCCCTACATCGAATCCATGCCGCCCGCCCGGAAGCTCCTGTACATCTACCTGTTCACGTCTCCTCACACGAACAACCTTGGAGTCCTGAACACGACCGCCCGCCGCATCGCCTTTGAAACGGGCATGTCTGAAGAGGAGGTCAGCACTCACCTTAACGTCCTTGAACAGCAAGACGGCAAGATTGCCCTTGACGGCGTTAGTGGCGGCAGTGGTGGTAGCTGTGGCAGCCTCTCCATCCTCGTGGTCAACTTCATCAAGCACCAGTGCACGACCTCCCCCAAGCTGGTCATGTCCCTCCGTGCCCTGTTCAGGGGTGTTGAATCCGAGAAAATCAAGGCTGTCTTGATAGCCAAGAATCCCCACCTGTTAGACGGTATGGATAGGGTACCGGATACCGTATCCATACCTTCCGGGGAAATAGATCAAGATCAAATACAAGAGAAAAGAGAAGAGATCAGATCTTTTCCTTGCGGTGGTGATGAAGAGAGGGGGAAGAGGGGAAGACAGGGAAAGGGGAACGGTATTGCCGCACCCCTTCCGCCGCCGCAGCAGCTCAACATGGACACCCCGAAGAAGAGCAAAAGGTCTGCACAGTATGCAGATCCTTCCTCGCCGCCTCAGCTCAACACGGACACCCCGAAGAAGGACAGGAAAGGGTACGTACAGTATACGCCCCCTTCCTCGCCGCAACGGTTCATAACGACGACGGCGGCGGGGGTATCATACGCCTCACCCGTCCCCCTTGCCTTTGCGGTGGAGGTTGACGATAGCCTCCAAGACATCCCCCTCGACCTCTTGGAAGCCCTGCAACGGGACTATCCAGCCATTGACGTTTCAAAGGAGATTGACCGGGCTAGGGAGTGGGCTAGGAGTCATACGTCACCCGAGAAGCCTTTACGCAACGTATGGCGTTTCATCACGGCATGGCTGAGGAATGCCGTTGTTGCAGCGGCGACAGCAACGACAGACGCAGTGGCGGCAACCGCTGTCAGGGAAAAAGAAAAAGGGGCGGCATTTCAAACATACCCCAAAACAGCCCACAGACTGACCGATTGGGCGTCTGAAAAGAAAAACATGAACCACGGTAAGGGGCAGGTCACAAACACCCCTGAAAGGGCATGTTCATGGGCACAGCCACAGAAGGAGACGGCGGCGGTAGTGGCGGCGGGGGCGGTGCTATCCCCTACCCCTGAACAGCTTGAAGAGAACGCACAACGCGGTCTTGCTTTCCTTGCCCGCTGGAAGAAGGAGCACGGCTATGCATTCGCGTAACGATGTTCCCCAGCACCACAACAGCGGTGGCGGCGGTGGTGGCGTGGGAGAAGGCTATGTGCCCTTTTCCTCCTCTGGTGGAGCAAGACACCTGCCTTACCCTTTCGGGCATTGTGGAAAAAATAGTAGGTGTTGCAGACGTGACGGCGGGAATGTAGGCAACGGCAATATTGAAGACCTCATAAAAAGGGCCGTACAGGAGGCGTTGAAAGCGACAACAACAGCTGCAGGGACGCCGCCGCCACCGCCCTCACACCTTGCTAATACCCCCAACAGTATTGGGTATTCTCCTGCTATCGCCGTTGAGCCTGATGCCCCCCGCCCCTCCCCAACAGAACAGCGTCTTGCCGACGAACTCGCGCAAGGTTTGAAACGGAAACGAGGGGAGAGGCGCACAGGAGGCCAAGGACGCCGCTCTCTTGAGATTCTCATGAAAGTTCTTGGGGATGAGAAGGCCGTCTTGTCCCTGATTCAACTGAAAGGCGGAACGATCTTTTCCGTTCCACTAGGGAAAAACGAACAAGGACGCAAGACTGTGCGCCAGCTTGAGGAGGCGCTAGGAAAGGAGCCCGCGCAAAAGTTCATTGCCTTTGCGGGAGGGACAGACCTCTACATCCCCCGCGCCGCCTACCTTGAAGTTGACAGGCGAAACCGGGAGATATGCCTTGAACGGGACAGAATAGCAAAAGAACATCCTGACATGCCCGAACGAAAGATTGTCGAGACGCTGGCGTTGAAATACCATAGATCGGACGGCTCCATATGGAGAACGCTAAAGCGGTACTACGAATTTGTTGAACGGGACGATACCGCCCCCATCAACAACAGAGGCACAGACAGCGGCGGCAGCGGGGATAGTGTGTAGGAGAATCGGGAGCGGCCTCAAACCGGGCATTGCGCCATGTTTCAACGCCTCTGTTGGCGGTCGGGTTCGATTCCCTTTGCAAAGGGGAGGCGGCGGATAGTATCCACACTATGAACCAATCAGATTGGCTACAGGAGGGTTTCGGGGAGGAGGGGGTCTACAATGTGGACGCCCTTTCCTCTGACTACCCAATTGGTAGGGTGGGTGAATTTATTGGAAAAATGTGAAGGGGCTTACGTTATCATGATGATACGCAGTTCCCCCCATACCCTCCCCGCCGCTCTCATGGTGGCAGACTGTGGACGCTCTAAAGAATCGGGCGCGTGCGGTTCATTATATAAGGGCAAAAATACGCACAGACGGCACGGGGAACAAGTACGAGGAAAAGGAAGAGGGGGAGACGTTAACCGCTTCTTCCTCCTCCTGTACACCAAACCCATCCTTGACCAACGACACCGTAGCCCCCTGCAAAAACAAAAGTGCCGTCAGACAGTCGGAAGCTGTGACGGCACATTTGCAGGTTGTCTGCTTAGATGCATAAACCGCGCGGTCAGGGGCAAGGCACAACAAGCATCATGCCCAAGCCGGGGGAGTGTTCGCGCACTTCCTCGGCTCCTTTGCGGTACTCTTGCCTTGAGTAGTGAGACTGTGTAGGCTGCGTTCTTGTGGGGCGCGCCTCCCGAAAAGGGGGGTACCCCATGAAACACTTCCTGCGGGACGTTGCGGCGCTTGCGCTGGCTGACGTCATAGCGGCTGTGGTGGTTCGCATCTTGCTGAACCTCTAACGCAGTTGCCCCGGTAGGAAGTGAGGTTCCTAGCCGGGGCGCAAACACTGATGTTCTGAACATCGGGGGACGTGTCCCACATCGGGACGGTAGGCGTTGGCTCGCTTGCCGTCCCACTTGTTTTTAGGGTAGTTGGAGTTTTGAAAAAGTCAACAATTTTTTCAAACATCCTTGCTATGTCCTACATCTCCTATGCGCTTCAAATGCTCATAGACCGTCTGCCTTGATACGCCATACTCACGCGCCAGCCTAGCCACCTTTTCACCGTTCTCTTCAACACGCTTTCGGAGTTCCGCCACCTGTTCAGGGGCAAGGCTAGGCTTGCGGCCTTTGTACTTCCCTGCGGCCTTGGCAATGGCAATTCCTTCCCTCTGCCTCTCTCGAATCATGGCGCGCTCAAACTCCGCTACTGAGCCGATGAGTTGAAGCTGTAGGCGTTGGAAAGGGTTTTCCTTGTCGGGGGTGAAGGTCAGGTTTTCCTTGTGGAACTTTACAGACACGCCGCGCCCGGTAAGGTCTGAGAGAAGGGAAAGAAGATCCTGCATGTTTCGCGCAAGGCGGTCTATGCTGTGGACATGAAGGGTATCACCATCCCTCAACACTTCAAGGCAACGCTCCAAGGCGGGGCGGTGTACGTCCTTCCCACTGGCCTTGTCCTCAAACACCTTGCTGATGTTCAAACCTTCAAAGGTAGATTCCTGCCGTGCCGTGTTCTGGTCAACCCCGCTGACTCGGATATAGCCTATGTCCATTTTCTTGCACTCCCCCTTTTCCGTCAATCTCTCAAAGTGTCAAGATAGACTCTATGACTTTCAAAAAGAAGTGTCAAGAAATACCAAAACAGACTCTATACTGACGTAAAAAGTGTCAACCTATTTTGTCAGTTTGGAGTATACTCTATATTGACACTTAAAATGGTTGACGAAAGGAGAAAGACCAGAAAGAATCTCTCATAACACTGTTACACAGCTAATACTCTTTGGAACAAAACGTTTATATTTTCGTGTAATTATGGAGAATTCTTTTTTCTCCCGCCCTCGGCACCACTTTTTAAAGCCGTTGCAGTAACATACTGCGACGGCTTTTCTTTTTTGTTTCGAGCCGTTGCCAAAAGGGGCGAAAAAGCCCCATTTGGGCTGAAGTGTGCCAAACTGTGCCAAAGTGCTGGGTCATTCACGCCGAAAATCGGCAGGAGACCCCATGCCTTGTAAGACGCTCAAAAACGACTCTCCCCGCCCACGAATCCGCATACCCCGCAAGACAACCTATCCCTCTTACCTGTACAGGCGTGGACAATTCTTCATTTTCAATACGTACTCCCAGAACGATACCACAAACAAGGCAAAACGGAACTCCGCCTGAGCCTCCAAACGCCATACCTCAGGGTGGCCAAGGAACTAGCCCAGCGACTGCGCCAAGCACTCAACCAGATGATAGGGATGCTCATGGATTACGAAAGAATGGACTACTCCGGGCTATTCTGGAACAGGATACGCGTGATTTTTCCGAACGCCCTTCCGTAACTATCCCCGGCATCGGAACAATCTCCTATGGTGAGTACTACAATCGCTGCTCGAATATTGATTATTTTAATCTTCGGTCAGAAAAAGGGCTATTGGCAGCTGCACAAAATGTCATCCCTATGCTGTTACAGTATGGGCTTATACGACAGGAAGATATTAAGACTAAGGACGATATTCTTTTAATTACAAAAGAATACCTTCGGATGGAAATAACGCGAAACCGTATCCTCAAATGTCGGGAAGATGGCGATTTCATGACAGAACGAGGTGCCTTTGCAGAAAATTACATCCCCTTCCCTCCTTCCCAAAATGATTTTTCGGTCCCGGCATCACAACCTCAATCCATTGAACCCCGTTACCCAGTGAAAGGAGAATGGATCAACACAGAAAGCCATACGTTCCGGGTAATTCCACAAAATAGGAGAGTGACATTGGATCGAAAACGTCTGGCTGAAGAGCTTAACACTCTGCTTGGGGAACAGAATGCCCAGACGCTTATGGCGAAGTGCGAAAAGCAGGGGGAACCCTTTGAGAGGCTGTATGCTGTTGAGGTATAAAACGGCTGAAACTCTTGACTGTATACTTGGATAAACTGTACATTACTAAAAAATATCAGGGGGTTGTTATGCCACTTTCACTAGAGGAAATGACTGCCGTCGCCATACGAAATCAGCATCTCATTTTGGCTGAGGAACTCAAAAAGGGGGTTCCATTAAATTATCGGGATGGGCTTGGCAGGAATATTTTGGAGTATCCTGATGGACATATTGAAATAACACAGGATGTTATTCCACCTTATATTCAGAATCAGATGAAGCCATGCAACCACGATTGATTTGCATCTGTGGCCCAAATGGTGCTGGGAAGAGTACCTATACTCGTACCATAGCAACGATGGAAAACCTGTTGGTCATTGATCCGGATAAGCTTGCGGCTGATGGATTGTCCCCGATTGCCGCCGGAAAAGCTGCTGCAAAAATGGCCCGCCTTTTTCTGGAAAATGGCGTATCTTTTGCTCGTGAATCTACTTTGACTTCACATTTTGATTTCACTTTGATGAGTGAGGCCAAGAAAAAGGGATATTCCATCGAATTGGTTTACATAGGGCTTGAATCTTCAGACCTGGCGTGGGCACGAGTCGCTTCGCGGGCTGCTCGTGGCGGACATTCTGTTCCTTATGAAGATGTTATCCGTAGATTTACACGAAGCTTGGAAAATTTGCCCAAAGCCATTGCATTGGCAGATAAAGCCACGATTTTGGATAATTCAACGCAAGGTTACAGGCTCATTCAAGTAGCCAAGTAACCTTCCATACATAGGAAAACATAATCCCGGTTTCTCTTCGGAGAGGCCGGGATTTTCTGTTTTTGAACCCCAAAAGGA